>Ga0255338_1002774_pt1 | contig 23671 bp, 24 predicted proteins | sample MeOH1_35cm_T4_19_FD_203715 | JGI IMG/M metagenome (GOLD analysis project Ga0255338, IMG submission 203715) | Sandy soil microbial communities from University of British Columbia, Vancouver, Canada - MeOH1_35cm_T4_195 | ecosystem: Engineered > Artificial ecosystem > Sand microcosm > Unclassified ...
GTCTTGTTTTGGTGTCTGCGTCATGCCGGCCTCACTTGCCATTCGCGGAAGCGGCCTGCGCCGGCGATGCTACTGAATTAATAGCTGTTTGCGCAACACTGGCAAGGGGTTTGACCGTTTTTTCCTGGTAAATCATGACCTTCTGACCGGGCGACAGCACATGCACGCCGGCCGCCACCACCAGCGTGCCGGGCTGCAGGCCGCTGGCGACCACGGCTTCGTTGCCGTCGGCGGTGGCAATCTGCACCGGCTGTGACTTCACCGTCATGCTGGCGGGGTCGAGCACCCAGACTGCGGTGGCCTGCCCCTCCTGGCGCAGCGCGCTGGTGGGCAGCTTGATCACTTGCGCACTCTGCGCCTCCTGCGCCTGAGGCAGCACCGTCACGGTGGCGCCCAGCGGCGGCACATCCTTCGCATCCTTCACCTCCAGACCCACTTTGACCTGATAGGTCCGCGTCACCGGGTCAGCGCTGGCCGACACCTCGCGCACCTTGCCGGTGAGCAGGGTCTGGCCCGGCCAGACCCGCACGTCGACCGGCGCGCCCGGCCGCACTGCGGCCACCTTGTCTTCCGGCACCGAGAACACGGCATCGCGCGGTCCGTCCTGGGCCACGCGAACCACCGGCAAGCCGGCGCTCACCACCTGCCCCGGTTCGGCCTCGACAGCCGTGACCACGCCCGCCGCGTCGGCCACCAGCGTGGTGTAGCCCCCCTGGTTGCGTTGCGTGGACAGTTGGGCCTTGGCCTGGTCGACCTGGGCCTGCGCCGCCTTGAGCGTGGCCTCGCGCCGCTCCAGCTCGGCGCCGCTGATGAAGTTCTGTTCCTTCAGTTCCTTGAAGCGCTTGAAGTCGGCCGCCGCCAGGTCGCGGTTGGTCACCGCCGCCCCCAGTTGCGCCTGCGCTGCATCGGTTGCCAGCTGGTAGTCCTGCGGATCGAGTTGCGCCAGCACCTGGCCGGCCTTGACGCGCTGGCCCAGTTCGACATGGCGGCGGGTCAGCTTGCCTGCCACGCGAAAGCCCAGCCGCGACTCGATGCGCGGCCGCACCTCGCCCGAGAACTCCAGCGCCGACTGCATGTTGCCGGCACCGACCGTCAGCACCTTGACCGAACGTACCGGCTCCTCGGCCGGCGCGGGTCGCGAACAGGCCGTCAGCATCACGGTGGAAACGGCAGATGCAGCCAGCAGAAGCGCCAGCCGCCGGGACTGGAAAAGATGTGGGATGGACATGGTGAACCTGAGCTAAATCAATAATTAATGACCAATTGGTTAGTAATTTAGATGAAAGCCATTTCCCTGTCAAGCGAGCGATCGGCCTTCATCACCCCCCCTATCCCTGGGCGACAATCGCCGGCGTGAACACCTCCCCCGCTCCCCTGCCGACGCCGGTCACGCACTACGAGAACTTTCCCGTCGCCTCCTGGCTCTGCCCGCCCCGGCTGCGCGCGCCGATTGCCGCCATCTACCACTTCGCCCGCACCGCCGACGACATCGCCGACGAGGGCGACGCTTCGGCGCAACAGCGGCTGGACGATCTGGCCGCCTACCGCGCCGACCTGCTGTCCATCGCCGCCGGCCAGCCACCCAGCGGCCGCTGGCCGCAGGTGTTCGGGCCGCTACAGGCCATGCTGCAAGCCTTTCAGTTGCCGCTGCTACTGCTGACCGACCTGCTCGACGCCTTCACGCAGGACGTGCGCAAGACGCGCGACCACGCCAGCTACGCCGATCAAGCTGAACTGCTGGACTACTGCCGACGCTCGGCCAACCCGGTGGGCCGCCTGCTGCTGCACCTCTACGGCGTACAGGACGAGGCGGCCTTGGCGCAAAGCGACGCCATCTGCAGCGCGCTGCAGCTGATCAACTTCTGGCAGGACCTGAGCCGCGACCTCCCGCGCGGCCGCCACTACCTGCCGGATGCCGACTGCCAAGCGTTTGGCGTCACGCGCGCCGAGCTGCAGGCCTTACAACAGACGCCAAATGCTACTAAATTGATAGCCACCAAGTCACAGATGGCGAGGGCCATGATGCAAAAAGGTACTGAACTCGTGCACCACCTGCCAGGCCGTGCCGGCTGGGAGCTGCGCCTGGTGGTGCAAGGCGGCCTGCGTATCCTGGACAAGATCGAGGCGCTTCACTACGCCACGCTGCAGACCCGGCCCACCTTGAATCCATGGGATGTGGCCGTGATGCTGTGGCGCGCGCTGTGGATGTAACAATCAACGCTATGACGCCCGAGCAGTACGTTCAGCAAAAAGCCGCCGCTTCCGGCAGCAGCTTCTATTACGCCTTCCTCTTTTTACCCAAGCCGCGGCGCGCCGCCATCACCGCCTTCTATGCCTTCTGTCGCGAGGTCGACGATGTGGTGGATGAGGTGACTGACCCCGGCGTGGCGCAGACCAAGCTGGCCTGGTGGCAGGCCGAGGTGGCACGCGCCTATGCCGGCGAACCGACCCACCCTGTCACCCAAGCGCTGATGCCTCTGGCGGCCGACTACGGCATCGAGGCGCGCCACCTGCTGGCCGTCATCGAAGGCTGCCAGATGGACCTGCAGCAGACGCGCTACCTCGACTTCCCGGCCCTGCAGCGCTACTGCCATCTGGTGGCCGGCGTGGTAGGCGAAGTCGCCGCGCGCATCTTCGGCCAGACGCAGGCACAGACCACCGAGTACGCGCACACGCTGGGCCAGGCCTTCCAGCTCACCAACATCATCCGTGACGTCGGCGAAGACGCCCTGCGCGGGCGCATCTACCTGCCGGTGAGCGAACTGCAGCAGTTCGACGTGAAAGCGCACGAGTTGCTGAAACGCCAGTATTCGGAACGCTTCATCGCGCTGATGAAGTTCCAGGCCGAGCGCGCCCACCGCCTGTACGATCAGGCGCTGGCCCTGCTGCCCGAGAGCGACCGCCGCGCGCAAAAACCCGGCCTGATGATGGCCAGCATCTACCGCACCCTGCTGCGCGAAATCGAGCGCGACAACTTCCAGGTGCTGCACCAGCGCGTCAGCCTCACACCCTTGCGCAAGCTCTGGCTGGCTTGGCGTGTGCAAGCGCTGGGGAAGATGTGAATCCCCTGTGCGGCTGCGCCGCTTCCCCCTTTCTCCTGCGGGAAGGGGGACGACGCCAGCGGCCGGGCCAAGCCCGCTCCACGGCGTCTGCTGGCATGACCACGTACCAAGTGCATTCGCCTGGGGCCACTTGGCACAGGGTGGGTGACTGACATGAAAGTCGCAGTCGTTGGCGCCGGCTGGGCCGGTATGGCCGCTGCGGTGCAGGCCACGCGCGATGGCCACCAGGTCACAGTGTTCGAGGCCGCCCGCACCCTGGGCGGGCGGGCTCGCGCCGTGCCGGGCACGCTGCCCGATGGCCGAGATGTCCTGCTCGACAACGGCCAGCACATCCTGATCGGCGCCTACACCGACACCTTGCGCCTGATGCGCGACGTTGGCGTCGACCCGCAGGCCGTACTGCGGCGCGGGCCGCTGACGCTGCAGTTCCCCGACGGTGGCGGCCTGCGTCTGCCGCGCCTGCCGACCCCGCTCGACGCCTTGGTCGGCATCGCGTTGGCACGCGGCTGGCCACTGGGCGCGCGCCTGGGGCTGCTGCGCGAGGCGCTGCGCTGGCAGATGGCAGGTTTCCAGTGCGCTCCTGCGCTGTCGGTGGCGCAGCTGTGCCAGCGCCTGGCGCCGCCGGTGCTGCAGGAACTGATCGAGCCGCTGTGCGTCTCGGCCCTCAACACGCCGGCACCACAGGCCAGTGCCCAGGTCTTTCTGCGCGTGCTGCAGGATGCGCTGTTCGGCATCCGAGGCGGCTCGCATCTGTTGCTGCCGCGGCAGGACCTCACCGCCTTGTTTCCCGCCGCTGCCGCAAGCTGGCTGCAACAACACGGCGGCACGGTGCATGCCGGTACCCGTGTGACGCAGCTGCGTTCCGCGGGCCCGCGCTGGCAGCTCGACGGCCAGCCCTTCGATACCGTGCTGCTCGCCGCTTCGGCATCCGAATCGGTCCGACTCCTGGTGGAATATGCGCCGACAGCTCCTAATTTTATAGCAGACAACATGAACGCCTGGGCTGCCACGGCCAGCGCACTGCGTTACGAGGCGATCACCACCGTCTATGCCTGGGGCCACAACGCCGCCCTGGCCACGCCCATGCTGGCCCTGCGTTGCACGCCTGACGCGCCGGCGCAGTTCGTGTTCGACCGTGGCCAGCTTGGCGGCCCGGCCGGCCTCCTGGCCTTCGTCGTCAGCGCCAGCGACGCGGAACGCGAAGTACTGCAAGGCCAGGTGCTGCAACAGGCCAGCACGCAGCTGGGCCTGAACCTGCAAGCGGTACAGACCGTGGCGGAAAAACGCGCCACCTTCGCCTGCACGCCCGGCCTGCAGCGTCCGCCGCAAGCCATCGCTCCCGGCCTGCTGGCCTGCGGCGACTATGTGGCCGGCCCCTACCCGGCCACGCTGGAGGGCGCGGTGCGCAGCGGCCTGCAGGCTGTCGCGCGCTTGCCGCAGACCAGCACCTGAACGTGGACGGCGCCCGGTGACTCACGCACAATCGGAGCCACTTTTGCTGTCAATCCCCAGGCGCCCATGAAACGTGCTCTCAAGTTTCTCCTCATCACGCTGACCGTGCTGCTGACCGTGGCCGTGATCGCTGCGGCTGCAGCCTTCACTTGGCACGCCAGAAGCAAGTTGCCGCAACGCAGCGGCACGCTGAACCTGCGGCAGCTCACAGCCCCCGTCAGCGTGGCCTATGACGAGCGCGGCGTGCCCCACATCCGCGCCCAGCACGAGGCCGACCTCTACCGTGCCCTGGGCTATGTGCATGCACAGGACCGCCTGTTCCAGATGGAGATGGTGCGCCGCCTGGCACGCGGTGAACTGGCCGAGATCATCGGCCCCAAGCTGCTCGACACCGACCGCCTGTTCCGCACCCTCGGCCTGCGCGCCCACGCCGAGGTCGTGGTGGCGCGCGCCGACCACAACAGCCCGGCCTGGCAGGCGCTGGCGGCCTACCTCGACGGCGTCAACCAGTACCAGGCCAGCCGGCCGCTGCCGCTGGAATTCGAGCTCCTTGGCATCAAGCCGCGGCCGTTCACGCCGGTTGACACCATTGCCATCTCGGGCTACCTGGCCTACAGCTTTGCCGCCGCCTTTCGCACCGAGCCGGTCTTGACCTTCGTGCGCGACCAGCTCGGGGCCGACTACCTGAAGGCGTTCGACCTCGAATGGCACCCGCTGGGGGTGGTCGGCCCGATGGCGGAGGCTGCGCTCATGGCCCAGTCGTCCCCCCACCTGACGCCGGCCGACTGGCAGGGCCTGGCCCAATTGGCCCAGCTCAGCGACCAGGCTCTGGCGCTGGCCGGTGTGCCGCAGTTCGAAGGCAGCAATGCCTGGGTGATCTCGGGCCGGCGTACCACCAGCGGCAAGCCGCTGCTGGCCGGCGACCCGCACATCAGCTTTGCCGCGCCCTCGGTGTGGTACGAAGCACACCTGATGGCGCCGGGCTTCGAACTCTACGGCCATCACCAGGCGCTCAACCCGGTGGCCCTGCTCGGCCACAACCCGCAGTTCGGCTGGAGCCTGACCATGTTCCAGAACGACGACCTCGACCTGATCGCCGAGAAGGTCAACCCGGCCAACCCGAACCAGGTCTGGCATCAGGGCCAGTGGGTCGATCTGCAAAGCCGCACCGAGACCATCGCCGTCAAGGGCGCGGCACCGGTCGCGCTCACGTTGCGCCGCTCGCCGCACGGTCCGATCGTCAACGACGCCTTTGCCGACAGCCTGGGCAAGACGCCGATCGCCATGTGGTGGGCCTGGCTTGAAACCGAGAACCTGAGCATCGATGCCTTCTACGCACTCAACCGCGCCGACACGCGCGAGAAAGCCCGGAATGCCGCCAGCAAGATCCATGCACCCGGCCTCAACGTCGTCTGGGCCAACGCAGCGGGCGACATCGGCTGGTGGGCCGCCGCCAAACTGCCGCAGCGCCCGGAGGGTGTGAACCCGGCCTTCATCCTCGACGGCAGCCAGGGCGAGGCCGACAAACTGGGCTTCTACCGCTTCCAGGACAACCCGCAGGAAGAAAACCCGGCGCGCGGCTACATCGTCTCGGCCAACCACCAGCCCACCCCGGCCAGCGGCCTGCCGGTGCCGGGTTACTACAACCTGTACGAACGAGCGCAACGGATCGACCAGTTGCTGCGCGAATCCGACGCGAAGTGGGACCTGCCCAAGAACCAGGCGCTGCAACTCGACGGCCGCACCGCCTACGGGCCGCGCGTGCTGGCGCCCCTGCTGCCCGAGCTGCGCACCGTGGTGGTCGATGCGGCCGAGCGCGCCCTGCTGGAGCAACTGGCCGAATGGAACGGCAGCTATGACACGGCCAGCATCGTGCCCACGCTGTTCCAGCAGTTCGTCTACGAACTGGCCCGCGCGGCGATGGCGGACGAACTGGGCGAAGTGCCGCTGGGCAACCTGCTGCGCACCCGGGCTTTCGACTTCGCCCTGCCGCGCCTGGCGGCCGATGCCAGCTCGCCCTGGTGGGACCAGCGCGGCACGCCGGCGGTGGAAAAGCGGCGTGACATCCTGCAGCTCGCCTGGCGCGCCACCATCGCGCACCTGGAAACCACCCTGGGCAAGACGCCGGCCAGCTGGGTCTGGGGCAAGGCCCACACGCTGACCCACAAGCACCCGCTGGGTCAGCAAAAGCCCTTGAACCTGCTGTTCGACATCGGCCCTTTCGAGGTCCCGGGCGGCCGCGAGGTGATCAACAACCTGGCCAATACCGTCGGGCCGGCGCCCTGGGCGGTGGGCTACGGCCCGTCCACCCGGCGCCTGATCGACTTTTCTGATGCGAGCAAGGGCCTGGGCATCAATCCGGTGGGGCAAAGCGGCGTACTGTTCGATGCGCACCACCACGACCAGGCTGCGGCCTATGTAGCCGGCCAGTACCAGCCCATGCATCTGGGTGCCGCCGATGTGGCAGCCCACACGCGCAGCATGCTGACCCTGCTGCCGCAGCGTTAGCGCAAACCGCCCCCTAGACCGGGGCCTGCAGCAAGGCGCACAGCTGCGCCATGTCGTCCACCGTGGCGTGCGGGCGCAGCGTCTCATGTGCCCAGTCGTGGCTGGCACGGTTGACCCAGACCGTCTGCATGCCCGCGTTCAGGCCGCCGAGCACATCGAGCGCCGCATCATCCCCCACATGCAGCACCTCGTGCGGCGGCACGCCCGCAGCCTGCGCGGCAGCGTGGAAGATGCGCGGGTCGGGCTTGCCAACACCGAAGTCCTGCGCGCTCAAGCCGGCATGGAAGTATTCGCCCAGGCCGACGCGGTGCACGTCGGCATTGCCGTTGGACAGCGCCACCACCGGATAGCGCGCCGCCAGCCAGGCCAGCGCCGGTCGCGCGTCCTCGTACAGCTCGACCCGCATGCGCTCGGCGATGAAGACCTCATAGGCGGGTTCCACCAGCGCCGTGTCCTCGCCATGGCGCTGCAACGCGCGGCGGATCAGTTCCTGCCGCAGCCGGCGCAGGTCGTGGCCGATCCCGGGTTGCAACTGCTGCACTTCGCGCCGCAAGGCCAGACGCTGCTCGGCATCGGCCAGCAGGTCGGCCGTTTGCGGCGCCTGCGGCCGTAGCCAGTCCTGCAGCGCCTGTTCGGCACGCCCGATCACCGGCCAGATCGGCCACAGGGTGTCGTCGAGGTCGAGGGATATTGCCCGTATCTTTGTCGTATCCAACATAGCTGGGCGAGAATACCGCATGGCATTCAAACAAGAACCTGCGTACACCCATGGCCAGGCGCCGTCTACGGCCATTCTGCTGTGCAATCTGGGCACGCCCGATGCGCCCACGCCGGCCGCGCTGCGCCGCTACCTAGCCGAGTTCCTGGGCGATCACCGCGTGGTGGAAATCCCCAAGCCGATCTGGTGGCTGATCCTGCACGGCATCATCCTGCGGGTACGCCCGGCCAAGTCGGCCGCCAAGTACGCCAGCATCTGGACACCGGAAGGCTCGCCGCTGAAGGTCTGGACCGAAAGGCAGGCAAAAGACCTGCAGGTCTGGCTGCAGCAGCGGGGCTATCAGGTGACGGTGCGCTACGCCATGCGCTACGGCGATCCGTCGATGGCGGCACAGCTCGACGCCCTCAAGGCCGAGGGCACCACGCGCGTGCTGGTGCTGCCGGCCTACCCGCAGTACTCCGGAACCACCACGGCCAGCGTGTTCGACGCCGTCTACCGCTGGGCCGAACAAGTGCGTAGCATCCCGGAGCTGCGCTTCATCAACCGCTACCACGACGATGCCGGCTACATCAACGCCTTGGCGCAGCGCATCCGCACTTACTGGCAGGCCCACGGCCAACCGGACAAGCTGGTGATGAGTTTCCATGGCGTGCCGGAGCGCACGCTGCACCTGGGCGACCCCTACCACTGTGAGTGCCTGAAGACGGCGCGCCTGCTGGCGGAACAACTGGGACTGAGCCAGGACCGGTACCAGTTGACCTTCCAGTCGCGCTTCGGCAAGGCCAAGTGGCTGCAGCCCTATACCGAGCCGACGCTGATCGCGATGGCCCGCGCCGGCGTCCAGCGCGTCGATGTGGTGTGCCCCGGCTTCACCAGCGACTGCCTGGAAACGCTGGAGGAAATCGCACAGGAGGCGAAGCAGGCTTTCCTGACCGCCGGCGGCCAGGAATTCCACTACATCCCCTGCCTGAACGACAGCCCCGAGGCCATCGCCGCGCTGGGCGGCATCGCCCTGCAGCACCTGGCCGGCTGGCCGACGCAGCGCACGCCCGACGCCCAGGCACTGGCGGCTTCGCGCGCCGCGGCTCTCGCGCTGGGAGCGCCGCAGTAGGCCGGCCTCATTTGGCAGGCGCTGCCGGGCAAGCCCCTCCGCTTGTCGTCTTTGCCGTCGCGGCCTGGGGATTGCTCTGGTTCAGGTTGAGCACCTGGATGGGATATACCTCTTTCACATACAGGTAAAAGAAGGCGAGCGAAAAGCCCAGCACAAACAAGCCGATGATTTGCGAGCTGAGTTCCAGGCCGGCGGTTGAAAGCTTCATGGTGCTGGTTGCGGCCCCCGCTGGCGGTGGCGGCGCAGGCCCGGAAGCGCTGCCGCCCTCGACTGGCCTGGGCCCATAGTCGCGTTGAAACTGCAGATAAGTGATGCGCAGGCCAAAGCCCACGATCAGCAGCACGATGAAAAAAAGCAGGATGGTGGAATAAAAGTGCCAGCTCCACGAACGCTGGGCAAAATCAAACTGCCACGCCAGATGGCTGACGTACCGCTCGCTGAGCCGATGGGCCGCTTCCTGCGGCAAGATGGCCGGCTTGTCCGGGTCGTTTGCCGGAATAACCGCCTTGGCCTCGCTTGACGCCCGCTCGAAATCCGGGCCCGCAGCGCTGGCGTGGCCCCACCCGGCCAGCAGACAGACTGCCAGAACACACCCCATGAGGAAACGGAAAGTTTTCATTTTTTTGTCCCTTCCGGGAAAAGCTGTGCGGTGACATTGAGGTAATAACGCAGCCGTTGCCCGTTGCAGCCCTTCGGCACCTTGTCAGCAAACGCCATCGCATCCATCGACTTGCCCCGCAAGGTTGCCTCCAGCAGGCGGTGCATGGCATTGAGTTGCGTTTCGTCCGCCTGGCTGGCGCAGGCATCGGGTGCAGGCGACCAGGTTGGTGCAGGCACCGCCATCTTGGGCACCAGCATCATATTGGTGGTGGGTGCCTCAAAGATCCTCATCTCCATCCTGCCCCCAGCTGCACCCTGCATTTGAGATGACTGATAGTGCCTGAGCAGGTTGCCCAGCACCCTGTTCTGACTCTCGGCCGTCAGCCCCGTTCCTTCAAACAGTTTCTCCTTGGTCAGCACGGGGACATTCTCATTCGGCCCCGCTGTGCCTGCGGTTTGCGCACCCGCAGGCGCAGCGCACAGGAAGCAAAAGATGCAGGCGATGCGCTCGGCCCACACGCGCGTTGGATGGATTTGCATGGCAAGCTCCTTTTTTATCTGCGGCCCATCGAAACGATGAAAAGCTACCAGCCCAGATCGGCACGAATGCGCGCCATCGTAGCGGCATCCGCGGCGCCGGAGGCCGGCAGGCCCGATGTCTTCTGATACCGGAGCAGCGCCTTCTGCGTATTGGCGCCAAACCAGCCATCTACAAAACCTGTGCCACCGTAGCCCAGCAGCATCAGACCCGACTGCATGGCGCGGACCTGCAGGTCCGGCAGCGGCCCTTGCTGGTAGCGCTTGTGGCAAAGGTCCAGCTTTTCGTCATACCTGTTTTTTCTGAAATCCGGCCCGTTATAGTGCCGGGCGAACTGGGGCCAATCGAGCTGTCGCAGGTAGTTCACGATGTTGGCCTGCAGCACAAAACCGACCATGGCGTCGAGCTGGGCATCTTCGGACCTCTGCGCCGCCTCGACCAGTGCCTCCACATCGGCATACCCCACCTTGCTGGCATTGAAGCCCATGACCTGCCCCAGGCCCCAGGACGTGCTTTCCAGCGCAGCGGTCCGGTCCAGCGCCATGGCCCGGGCGAGCCTTTCGTACTGGAAGGCGCCACCGCTGCCGTACCCGCCAGCACGGGGATGGCTGATGTCCGGCGCCTGATGATCGAACCGGCCCTCGGTAAGGCGGCTGAACCAGTGGCGCTCGAACAGGATTTTCGGTCGCCGGTCGGGCAGGAATCCGCAGCCGCTGGTTTCCACCGACAGAACCGCCCACAACGCCGGCGCCGCGACGTCCAGACGGCTCAGCGCCGTGCTGATGCCCTGCTGCGACAACGGCAATGCCTTGCCTGTGAACATGAGGCTACCGCGTGCCGATCTGCCGCGTCGCCGCAAGGACCTGCTTGCCGGCCCGGTGAACCAATGCCGGTGCGTGTCGCTCTTCCGCCATAAGAATCCTCCCTGGTTGCCGCGTCGACGTTAGCACCTTTGAATGAATTGCACATCCCACAAAAGGGGGATATGCAATTCAGGCCGGCGGCGAGGCCTTCGGATGAAAATCCGTCATGGCAAACACCGGAATCGCTACATTTTTATAGCTGCTCACGCCTGCAAGACAAGCTTCAGGATGACTTTTTATCCCGAACATTCAGGCTCAGCGCTGGCGCCGCAGTGTCTCGTAGGCCGGCCGCCCCAGGCACTGAGCCAGCCAGGCACTGACCAGCGGGTGCTGCGCCAGCAGTTCGCGCGCCGGCTTGACCCACAGCATGACGCTGGCCACGCACAGGTCAGCCACCGTGAAACGCGCAGCAGCGATGTAGGCCTCACCGCGCGCCTGCTGCTGCGCCAAGTGCTGCTCCAGCACACGCAGCGGCACCTGCAGGCGCCGCTCGGCCGCCTCGGCCAGTTCATGCTTGCGCTGCTCAGCCGGCATCACCATGCGGTGCATCAGCACGGTCAACGCATCCTTCTCGACTTCGGTCACGGTCCAGAAGCTCCAGCGCAGCGCCTCGGCGTCTTCGCGCGGCGTGGCCGGCACCAGGTTCACGCCGTCGGCCTGGCCGTGGTGGCGCGCAATGTAGAGCGCGCAAGCCATGCTCTCCCATACCGTCACATCGCCTTCGGGCCGGTGGTCAACGATGACCGGGATGTGGCCGTTGGGGTTGAGCGCCAGGAACTCGGGTGTGCGCGTCACACCCGTCTTGTAGTCCGTCTGGACATGCTCGAAATCGAGCCCGAGTTCGGTCGCCACCCACAAGGGGCGAATCGTGCGCGACGCGATGATGCCGTAGATCGTCAAGGCCATGCCTGCTCCAAAGAATGAAGCCTGCATTCTGCCAAGCTCCTGTCCGGCACTGGCCGCCGCACGGCCGGTGCCTGTCACCGGCTGGTCAGTCAGCGCGGCGGATAAAGTCCAGCACCGCATCGAGCTGCGCCGGCACATTGAGCGCCGGCGCGTGGCCGCAATCCGGCACCTCGATGGCCTGCAACTGCCCCCTGCGGCCCGGGCCGCAGGTCTGCATCTGAGCGGCCGTCGCAGGCAGCACCAGGTCGGATTCGACACCGCGCAGCAGCAGCACCGGGATGTCGACCTGCTCGTAATGGTCCCAGATCAGGTAGTCGTTGGGGTGGTGTTCGAACTGCTGCACCATGGCCGGGTCGTAATGCGGCGTCACGCGGCCATTGGGCAGGCGGCGGGTGGAGGTCTCGGTCAAGCGGCGCCACTGCGCGTCGCTGAGCCAGCCGTAGGGCTTGTAGGCCTGGCGGAAGAAGGCCTCCAGATCGCGCACGGTCTCGAACGCCGGCGGGTTGCCGGCATAGGCGCGGATGCGGTTGATGGCGGCCGCCGCCAGCTCGGGCGCGTTGTCGTTGAGCACCAGGCTGCGAATGCATGCCTTGAGTTGCGGCTGGAACAGGCCGGAGGCGCAGACGGTACCGATGGCGCCACCCATGGAGGTGCCGACCCAGTGCGCGCGCTCGATCTTCAACTGTTCGAACAGTTCGGCCGCCAGGCGCGCATAGAACGCCAGGCAATACTCCTGCTGCGGCAACGGGCTCCACTGGCTCAAGCCGCGGCCCAGCGTGTCGGGGCAGATCACGCGGTAGCCGTGGGTGCTCAGATGCTCGGCCAGCTCGTCCATGTCTCGCCCGGTGCGCGCCAGGCCGTGCCAGGCAATCACCGGCTCGGCATCCGGCGCGCCCCACGCCATGTAGTGGATCTCACGACCAGCCAGGGTCAGGTAATTTGAAGTGGGGTTCATCGTACGCCTCCTTGGGCCGCCGCAGCGCGCAGGCGCCCGACCACCCCGGTGGGGAAGTAATAGACCGACAGCACGAACAGCAGGCCAAGCCAGAGCAGCCAGCGATCGGGCGACAACAGGGCCGACAGCTGCGGCACGGCGGATGCGGCCTCGCTGGCAAGGCGCAGCAGGTCCTGCAGATAGCTTTGCGCCACCACGAACAGCGCCGCGCCGATGGCCGAGCCGTAGATCGTGCCCATGCCGCCGATGACCACGATCAGCAGCACGTCCATCATGATCTCGAATGAGAGCGAGGTGTCGGGCCCGTTGTAGCGCAGCCAGAGCGCCAGCATGGCGCCGGCCAAGCAGGCGAACAGCGCCGACAGCACGCTGGACAGCGTGCGGTACACCACCACGCGGTAGCCGATGGCCTCGGCGCGGAACTCGTTTTCACGGATGGCCTGCAGCACACGGCCAAACGGCGAATTGACGATGCGCAGCAGCGCCAGCAGCAGCACCAGCGCAACGACGAACAGCAGGTAGTAGCAGATCAGCCGGCCGTCGAGCATGACACCCAGCACCGGCTCTTCCAGCAGCTCGAAGCTGGGCGACAGCCACTCGGGCAGCTTGAAGCTCAAACCGTCCTCGCCGCCGGTGAACTCCGACAGTTGCGAGGCCAGGGTCTGAAAGGCCGAGGCCACCGCCAGCGTGATCATGGCGAAGAAGATGGCGCGCACGCGCAAGGAGAACAGGCCGATGGCCAGCGCCAGCAGCAGCGACAGCACCAGCGCCGCCAGCAGTCCCACGCCCAGCGCGCCCCAGGTGGGCCCCAGCAGGGTGCTGGCAATGGCGATGCCGTAGGCACCGATGCCGAAGAACATGGTGTGCGCGAAGCTGACGATGCCGGTGTAGCCCAGCAGCAGATCGAAGCTGGCCACCAGCACGACGAAGATCAGCACCTTGGCCGCAACGTTGAGCGCCTTGACGCCCGGAGCGATGAAGGGCGCAAAAGCCAGCGCCAGCAACAGCAGGACCAGCAGCACCGCCAGCACGCGGCTGCGCGGCAGGTCGTTGGAAATGAGACGAGCGAACATGCTTGACGCTCCTTAACGGTTCGCCACGGGGTACACGCCTTGCGGCCGCCACAAGAGAATGGCGACCATCAGCGCGATGTTGGAAAACAGCGCCACCTTCGGCACCAGGAAGCCGGTGTAGTTGGCCATCAGCCCGACCAGCAGCGAGCCGATCAGCGCGCCGCCGGTGGAACCCAGGCCGCCGATGATGATGACGATGAAGATCAGCACGTTGACCTGCGCGCCCATCTGCGGCACCACGTTCTGCTGGTACAGGCCCCACATCACGCCGCCCAGGCCGGCCAGCGCGCTGCCCATGACGAACACACCGACGAACAGGCGGCGGATGCGGTAGCCCAGCGCCTCGACCATCTCGCGGTCCTGCACGCCGGCGCGGATCAGCAGGCCGATCTTGGTGCGCGACAGCGTCCAGGCCTGCACGGCAAACACCGCCAGCCCCACCACCACCGCGATCACGCGGTATTTCTCGATCGAGGCCTCGCCCAGCGCCAATGCGCCGCGCATGCCCTCGGGCAGCGGCAGCGGGATCTGCAGCGGGCCCCAGATCACCTTGATCAGCTCCTCGCCGATGATCATGCCGCCCATGGTGATGAGGATCTGCTTGAGGTGCTGGCCGTAGACCGGCCGCACAATGAAGCGTTCGAACGCCAGGCCGAGCGCGCCGGCCACCGCCATCGCCACCAGCATGGCCGGCAGCACCGCCACCAGGTTGCGCCACAGCTCGGTCGAGCCAGTCCAGTCACCCATGGCGCCCAGCACGCTGGTGGCCACAAAGGCACCGAGCGCGATGAAGACGCCGTGGCCGAAATTGAGCACGTCCATCAGGCCGAATACCAGCGTCAGACCGGAGGCGATGATGAAAACGATCATGCCCATGGCCAACCCCGCCACGGTGAGCGTGAGCCAGGTCGAGCCCGATCCGATCAACGGCAGTGCGGCCAGCGCCAGCAAGGGCACCAGCAGCAAGGGCTTGTAGTCAAAGTCCTTGGTCATAGCGCCAGCCCCAGCAGCGACTGCTGCAATGCCTCGTCTTCGGCCAGCGCCTGCATGGCACCGGCATGCACCACGCGGCCGTCGTCCATCACGGCGACACGGTCACCGAGGCGCTTGGCAAAGTTGATGTTCTGCTCCACCAGCAAAATGGTCACGCCGCTGGCCTTGAGCTGCTGAAAGGCAGTGATCATGTTGTCGATCATCACCGGCGCCAGCCCCTTGCTGGGCTCGTCGACGATCAGCAGCCGGCGCGGCTCGACGATGGCGCGCGACACCGCCAGCATCTGCTTCTGCCCGCCCGACAGCTTGCCGGCGGGATGGTTCCAGAACTTCTCCACCGCCGGAAAGAGCTTGAAGATCCACTGCAGGCGTTCCTCGTCCATGTCGCGGACATGCCTGGCCTGGCGTGCCGCCAGCAGCATGTTCTCCTTCACCGTGAGGTCGGCGAAGATGCCCATGTTCTCCGGTACGTAGGCGATGTCCAGCGCGGCGATGGCCGGCGTGTGCCGGCGCGTGATGTCCTGGCCATTGAAGGTGATGCGGCCCTGCGAGGCCTGCCACAGGCCCATGATGGTGCGCAACGTGGTGGTCTTGCCGGCGCCGTTACGGCCCAGCAGCATGGTCAACTGGCCGCGCGGCACCTGCAGGTCCACGCCGTGCAGGATGTGGTAGGCGCCAATGTGGGTGTGCACGCCTTCCAGCATCAACAACATATCGCTCATTCGATAACCTCCGTGCTCCGCACTGCGGTGCGAGCCCTCTTCGGAACGGCCGTGCGCGGGCTCATGCTGGCTCCTTGGCAACGCCCAGATAGGCTTCCTGTACCACCGGCGAGGCGATCACCTCGGCCGGCTCACCGTCGGCCACCAGCGTGCCGTTGTGCAGCACGATGATGCGGTCGGCCAGTTCGCGCACCACATCCATCTTGTGCTCCACCAGAAGAATGGTCTTGGACTTGTCTTGCTTGAGCGCGCGGATCAGGTTCAGGATCACCGGCGCCTCGTCATGGCTCATGCCAGCGGTCGGTTCGTCGAACATATAGACCTGCGGGTCGAGCGCCATCAGCAGCGCCACCTCCAGCTTGCGCTGGTCGCCATGCGGCAGGCTGGCCACCGGCGCATCTTGCTGTCGCGCCATCGCCACCGATTCGAGAATGGCGTGCGCCCGTTCGGTCAGCCGCGCGTGATCGCTCCAGATGCTCCACAGGTTCAGGCCACGACGGTGCGGCCCCTCCAGCGTGGCCTGCACCGCCAGCCGGATGTTCTCCAGCACGCTCAGATTAGGAAACAGATTGGTCAATTGAAAGGCCCGCCCCAGACCAGCACGCGTGCGCGCCGAGGCTGGCAGGGAAGACAAGTCTTCCCCATTGAGCAGCACCGCCCCCTCGCTCGCCGGCAGCTGGCCCGAGATCAGGTTGAAATAAGTGGTCTTGCCGGCGCCGTTGGGGCCGACGATGGCCGTCAGCGTGCCTGGCGCAAAGCGACACGACACGGCATTGACCGCCACGTGCCCGCCGAAGCGGATCGTGAGATCCCGAGTTTCAAGCATGTTGAAGAATCGAAAAGGAATTGAGGGAGCGGCGTAGCGAGCGCGCCGAGGACAAGGCGCACAGCGCGCAGAAACCGGAACGTACTTGCGGTACGTGAGGATTTCGAGCACTGCGCAACGCCGCCATCGGCGAGCGCAGTAGCCGAGCACTCAATTACCGTTTGTTGCGGATGGGGATGGTCATTTCTTCCGCCTTGATCTCGCGCACCAGTTCCGGCACGCCCCAGGCGAAGGCCGGATCGACCTTGATCTTGAAGTGGTACATGTTCTGCATGGCCTGGTGGTCTTCCTTGCGGAAGGTCATCTTGCCCTTGGGGGTGTCGAAGCTCATGCCTTCCATGGTCTTGATCAGCGTGTTGGTCGCCGTGTCGCCATTGGTCTTCTTCAGGGCCGTGACCACGGCCATGGCGGCACTGAAACCGCCGGCGGTGAAGAAGTCTGGCGGCGCCTTGAACTGCTTGTAGTGCATGGACACCAGCGCCTCGTTGACCGGGTTCTTCGGAATGCCGAAGTAGTAGTAGGCCGCGCCTTCCATGCCCGGGAACTGCTTGTAGGCCGTCATCGCCGGCAGGATGTTGCCGCCGGTGGCGATCTCGATGCCGTGGCGCTTCAAGTCCATGTCGGCGATCTTGAACGGGTTGCCGCCGGCCCAGATGATGAAGATCACCTTGCGGCCCGGCAGGCCCTTGAGCTTGTCGATCATGCGCTGGCCGCCGGCGGTGAAGTCGGTGGTGGCCGGCGGCAGGTATTCCTCGTGTACCAGCTTGGCCTTCTTCAGCGCTTCCTTGAAGGCCTTGACGCCGTCGCGGCCGAAGGCCGAATCCTGCGCCATGGTGACGATGCTGATGCCTTCCTTGTCCAGCGCCACGGCATTGGCAATGGCATCTTGGCTGCTGTTGCGGCCGGTGCGGAAGATGTACTTGTTCCACTTGTCGCCGGTGATGGAATCGGCCACCGCCGGCTCCACCAGCAGCACTTTCTTGTATTCCTCGGCCACCGGCAGCATGGCCAGCGCCACCGGCGAGGCCGTGGGGCCAACGGCCAGATCGACCTTGTCATCGCCGTAGGCGGCAGCCAGCAGGCTCTTGCCCAGATCGGGCTTGCCCTGGTCGTCTTTTTCCATCACCACGATCTTGCGGCCAGCCACTGTCATGGTGCCGCCAGTGGCGTAGTCCAGGCCCATCATGAAACCGGTCTGGGTCTGCTTGCCATAGGCCTCCAGCGGGCCGGTCTTGCTGTAGATGTGGGCAATGCGGATGTCCTTGCCCTGCGCATGAACGCCGGCACCGAACATGGTGGCGGCAATGGCTGTGGCCAGCAGGCTGGCGCGGGCGACCCAGGTGCGTCGTTGCATGGATGTCTCCTTATTATGAATGCGAACAAGGCATGACAGCACGGATCGTGCCAAACGGCAAGTACTTGATTTGATTGGGCATCCCTGCGGCCACCCCGTCAAATGCCTGAAACAAATACAGAAAATGTATTTATTTCAGACAAATGATTATTTTTCAGACAATTGAATCAAGCCGTTCGTACAAGGTTGCGCGGGAGATCCCCAGCAGTTTGGCCGCCGCCACCTTGTTGCCGCCGCTGGCGGCCATGGCGGCAGCGATGGCGGCGCGTTCCAGCTGCGCCACCTGTTCGGCCAGCGGACGGATCGGTGCCGACGCCGCTGGCCGCGGCACGCCTTCGGCCAGTGCCGGCTCCAACTGTTCGATGCCGGTTTCGCGCAGCACTTTTTCGATCTGCGCGCGGTCGATGCGGCTGGAGTCGCCCAGCATGGCGGCCTGCTCCAGCACATTGCGCAGCTCGCGCACATTACCGCGCCAGACCTGGGCCGACAGCAGGTCCATGGCGTCTGCCGTCAACTCAGGCTGCGGCAGGCCGCTGCGCAGGGCAATGTCTTCGCCCAGCGCCTCGGCCAGCGCCGGGATGTCGGCGCGGCGCTCGCGCAGCGGCGGCACCCGGATCGGCAGCACATTCAAACGGTAGTACAGGTCCTCGCGGAACTTGCCCTCGCGCACCAGGCGGCCGAGGTCGCGTGAGGTGGCGGCAATCACCTTGGCGTCGAAACGCATCAGGCGGTTGGAGCCCAGCGGCTCGAACTCGCCTTCCTGCAGAGCGCGCAGCAGCTTGGACTGCAGCCCCAGCGGCATGTCGCCGATCTCGTCCAGGAACAGCGTGCCGCCGTCGGCCAGCTTGAGCTTGCCGTCGCGCCCCTTGCGCTCGGCGCCGGTGTAGGCGCCGGGTGCCACGCCGAAGAACTCCGCCTCCAGCAGGGTGTCGGGCACAGCGGCGATGTTGACGCTGACGAAAGAACGCGCCGCGCGTGCCGACACCGCATGGATGGCATGCGCCAGCAGCTCCTTGCCGGTGCCGGTCTCGCCCAGCAACAGCACGGTGCTGCTGGACTGCGCGGCACGACGCGCCAGGCGTTTGACTTCCACCACCGCCGGGCTGGCACCGACGAAGCTGGCGAAGGTGTACTTGGCCTGGCGCTGCCCGCTGCGCTGGCTGGCCAGCTCGCGGCGGGCGTCGTCGAGCTCGCGCTGCAGGGCCGCGAACTTGTTGATCAGCGGCTGCAGATTGGTCTCGGGGTGGTCGAACAGCACGATGCCCAGGGCACCGATGACCTCGCCCGAGCTGTCGCGCAACGGAATGCGGCTGACGCCGAAGGTACCAGCGCGGTTGCTCAGCAGGTCGATCAGGATCGGCTTGCCGCTCTCGATCACGTGGTGCATCTGCGTGTTCTGCACCACGCTGGCCACCGGATGACCGACGAAATCCTCCACCCGCTCGAAACCCAGCGCCGGCAGGAAGCGCTTGTACTGCTCGTTGATCCAGACCACCTTGCCCTGGCGGTCGACCAGCAGCATGCCCTCGCTGGCATGGGCGAACAGATCGAACATGGAGCGCGCCGCCAGCTCCAGAATGCTCTGGGCATCGCGCGGCAAGGTGTCCGTTTTTTCCATCCGCCAATGGTACAGTGGGCTCAGCGTGGACCGCATGAAGGGCCTACCGCTGAACGCCAACTTATGGAACAACTGCGCATCGACAAATGGCTGTGGGCCGCCCGCTTCTACAAGACGCGTTCGCTGGCCAGCGAGGAAATCGGCAAGGGCCGCGTGCTGGTCAATGAACAGGTGGCCAAGCCGTCACGCGAGGTCCGTGCCGGCGATCTCGTCGCCATGCGTCAAGGCCCCGTCACGCGCACGGTGCGGGTCAAGGGCATCAGCAACCAGCGCGGCCCGGCGCCCACGGCGCAGCAGCTCTACGAGGAAACCGAAGCCAGTCGTCTGGCGCGCGAACAGGCGGCCGAGCAGCGCCGCCTGGCCGCCGAACCGGCGCTGAGCATCGAGCACGGACGGCCCACCAAGCGCGATCGACGCCGGATGGAAAACACCTGGGATGCGCGCTGGAGCGCATCGATCGAGTAATGCTGCAGGCAACCTGCCTGAGCAAACCGCCGCTCACTCGCTGCTGACGCGGTTCTTGCCGTCCAGCTTGCTGCGGTAGAGCGCGCGATCCGCGCGCCCGACGGCCGCGCTCAGCGTCTCGCCCGCCAACAGCTGCGTGACACCAAACGACAGCGTGCAGAGGATCTCGCCGGCAGAGAAGATGACCGGCGTGCTCTCCACCACCTGGCGGAAGCGTTCCGCCACGGCCAGGGCTTCCGCGGCATCGATGCCCGGCATCAGCAGGACGAACTCCTCCCCGCCCCAGCGTGCCAGCGTGTCCATCTCGCGCGACCCTTGCTTGAGCGTGCGGGCAATCGAGATCAGCACCAGGTCGCCGGTCTCATGACCATAAGTGTCATTGATCGTCTTGAAGAAATCGATGTCCATGATCAGCAAGGAGGCACTGCTGCCGGTGCGACGGCAACGGACCAGTTCCTGCTCCGCCATCTGCTGGAAATGCCGCCGGTTGTACAGGCCGGTCAATGCGTCCTGCGTTGCCTGCGCGTGCAGGGAACGCTCGGCCTGGAATATCTTCTGCCGGTAATAGCTCGCCAGCGACGAGAACATGGTGACGAAGATCGTGATGTTCAGCCATTTCAGCGCAGTCAGGGCGCTGGCCGACAGCGGTGCCAGCGGCCCCAGGTCACGCGCCAGAAAATCCAGCGCCCCCAGAAACACCAGCAAGGCGACGACAAAGGCGCCTGCCTTCCGGCGCGAGTTGGTCAGGATGACCGAGGGTATGAACATCAGCAGCAGGTAGTGAAAACCACTCTCCCAGCCCGTCATCAGCGTGCCGATGGCGGCATGCGGGAACGCTTCCAGCCAGATCAGCAGGGCCGCCCCATGCAGCCTCTGCCGGCGTGCAAGCCGGTAGGCCATGGCATACATGGCCACGCTGACCACATTGATCCAGGCCAGCCAGGGCGAACCGACTGCCAGGAAAAACAGGAAATAGAGGCCGTCCACGCCTGCGGCCAGCAGGGCCACACGCGCCATGGACGAGGCGATCGCGGCCTGGGCACTCGGGCTGTTCAGGGGTCGGAGAGCAGGGATGGCTGGCGATGTCACCGGCCGATTCTAGTGGGAACGTTGGCGGGGGAAGCGCGAGAAATACAGCCTTCGCCGGGGCCGGATCGGCTCTTTCTGCGGGCCGCAAGAGATGGCTCGAAATTCGTCAGGCACGAATTCTTGGGGCGGCGCCAAAAACAAAGCCCCGCACGAGGCGGGGCGACGGAGTCTTTCCCATCATCTCTGCTAACCCGCATGGGTGTTATGTTTTGTTAGCCAAAAAAGATAGAGTACCCCCAAAAATACCCCCCGCGTGCCCGCGCCGGAGAACCGTGAGCGCCAACACCGATCCGTTTCATGGAATTCTCTCTCCTGCCTGGCGCAGTTTTTCAAGGAGAGTTCAATCGGAACATGACGTTGTGCACTCAATCTAGAAGTGACTTGAAAGCCTGAAGCGCACTTTGCTTTTCAAAGCAGGACGGAAATGAAACTCGGACACTTCTTTCAGCACAGAGTGGGCGGGTGCTGAATGATGTGTAGCCCTTTGAATTCATACATGATTCAATAAAACGGTCATGTTCCACTAGGTCTAATTGCCGTGGCAATTTGGCTTCGTCAACATTGCATGCACCATAGGAGGCTTCACGCTCGTCTGTACACCCAATTAATGCTCCACAGCTAGCCATCAGGATTGCTAGAAAAAGTGCGCTAGTTCTCATATTTTCCCCGTGGTTACACGCCCATCTTCCCACTTGGCAATGATCTTGCCAAGTTCCTTAAAGGGCCGTGAAATTCACCACACCCGCCAGCCGGTCATAAGTTGCCTAGCCCTACCAGTCGCCCAGCCACCACCACAAACGCTTCTTCTCGCCATGCTTCGCACTCCGCCAGCTTGTCCAATAACCGCTCGTAGGTAGGCCACCTCATACCCTTGGGCCGTCGCCAATCGTCATCCAGGCGTGCTTCAATCTTGGATTGCTTGCGCCACATCCTGTCGAGCACATCGCTGGATTGTGAGCTGTACGCCACCCGCTGGCAGTGCCTACAGGCAAAGTAACCCCGGCGCAGATACAGTACGGCCACCCGGCGCGCGCAGCGGGTGCATTTGAACCAGGGCCGCGTGCCACCATAGGGGCAAGCTGTGCGCACGATGGTCACCCGGTCAACAACATTGCTGGGCTCACCGTTTTGAGTAAGGGTATAGCGCAGGGTCAAGACATCCGGCGAATGGACGTGAACACTGATCGAACCTGTTTTCTCATCACCCCTACTCCAGCTCCATGAAAACGTACACGCGCCGCGCAGATAGTCCCGGCGTGCCCATTCGCGCACGTCCACCCGGTGCAGTTGTTCTGCCTTGGCCCGGTAGCCCGGTCGCCCCGCGCCCAATCTGGCTCCACCTGTTCCCATGTTCACCCCTCCACAGAAAACGAAATCAACTGGCTAACTGGCCTGTTATCAGCAAAAAAGGCCGCCCGCCCTTTAATGCCTAAACATCCATTGAACAGCCCTGATGCCTGCTAGCTAAGGATGGCAACAATGCATAGGTGTTCGATAGTCGAAGCAGTGCGGGCTTTTCTTGATGGCGCATTGAATTGCCTCACAACCTTAGTTTTCATGCGGCTCGCGAGGGGGTTTCAGCCTCTTGCCTCCGCTTCGATGGTCGCACCGGAGAAACCGGCGCACGTTTGATGGTCGAACCGGAAAACGCTTTCTCCGCTTCGATAGGCGAAGCATTCCGGTTCGATAGTCGAAGCTTCACTTTGTTTTTTCGGGTGTACTGCCACACAGCTGCTCGTGCTTCGGCCAGGTTTTTGAACCGCTGCCAATCATTTGTTGCCAGGCCGAAACGCACCCCAGCCTTGGCAATATCGAACGTGGGTTCATCCGTGAAGCGGTACAGGCTGCACAGTTTGCCGCCAAAAGTAATGCCGCCTTGCCGGGTTTTCTCGATAAAGCCCAGCGCCTCTAGCCGGTGCAAGGCCGTGGAGAGCGTGGAGCTGCTGCTGATCCCGGTATGGCGCATTTCTGCCAAGGTGGCGTTAATGTCGCCGTTATTGGTTTTACCCAGCTTTCGCCGCATGGCAAGGTATACGCGCACATCGGCATGGGTCAGCACGCGCCATGCCGGGCTATCGAGGATCGACCAATAAAGGCGGACATGCCCGCCCCTCGGGTCTTTGGGTATTGCGCCGCGTTTCATCGCACACTTGCCGCCAGCCGAGAGAGATAGGCATAAAGCCCCGCCAGCTCGATCATGTTCGCCATATCCGGCCTGAAGCCCAGATATGAGAAGCGCCATGCCAACAGCTCCAGTTCCTTGTGCCAATCGCTAGGCATTTTCATGGCTGTCACCATTACTTCGATGCCTGTGCTTTTAGAAAAGCATCTATAGCATTGATGTCAAAGAGCGTGACCTTTTCCCCTGCCTTGAGGGGTTTGGGAAATCCGTCGCGGGTTTTGCACCATTGCCACAGCGTGGAGCGGGCAATCTGGAAGTGCGCACAAGCCACTTTGGCGCGTGCGTAGCGCGGCATTTGATCGGTGCCGTGAACCGTAGTGATTTGCATCATTCGACAATCTCCTTAAATGGACACGTCGAGGATGCTGCCTGGCAGCTGGAATAGAAATGCCAGGCTGGGTTAATTCCACGGAATTAAATCTGAAACTACTTATTTCCTTGTTTCGACAATGCTACCAAACGACTGTTTACCCTTTTCTCTGCATGCACTTCTTTCATCATTACAGCCTCACGTTTCTGAAGTCGGATTTGCTTCAACAGTGCGGTGGGGGTTTTTGACAATGACGACCAAGGCTCATGCTTGTGCAATATGGATGCTAGGTGGTTATCGCTTTTACCGGGATTTTTTTCTTTTAA
>Ga0255338_1002775_pt1 | contig 23667 bp, 28 predicted proteins | sample MeOH1_35cm_T4_19_FD_203715 | JGI IMG/M metagenome (GOLD analysis project Ga0255338, IMG submission 203715) | Sandy soil microbial communities from University of British Columbia, Vancouver, Canada - MeOH1_35cm_T4_195 | ecosystem: Engineered > Artificial ecosystem > Sand microcosm > Unclassified ...
TTCTTCGGCACGGCCACGATCATGTCGAGTTCGACGCGCGCGCCGGGCGACGACAACTGATTGATGCACACGGTCGTCGACGCCGGCAGCCAGTCGCCGAAATAGCCATGCATGGTCTTGTGCATCGCATCGGCTTCGCGGAAGTCGGTCAGGTATTTGGTGATCTTGATGACGTCGCGCCAGGTGGCGCCGAGGTCGTCGAGGATCGACTTGATCGCGTCCATCGCGTTGCGCGTCTGTTGCTCGATCGAATGCGGATGCACGTGCTCTTCGTCGCGATGCGGATGATGATGATAGAGCCGCGACGCCGTCGCGCCCGACAGGAACACGAGATCGCAATCGCCGGAAACGCGGATGGCCGGCGCATAAGGCATCTTCCAGGCCTCCTCCGGGCTCGGATGCACCGGCGTCAGCGTGTAGGGCTTCTTGGTGTCGGCGGCTACGGTCATAAGACTCTCCCTGAGTACGGGCTGTTCTCGATAATCAAACGACGCGCCAGCGATTAAGCCAGAGGTCGATCGCGTCCTGCGTCTTGGTGATGACGATGCCGAGCGTCGCCAGCACGATCAGCACGGCGAAAACCTGCTCCGTCTCCAGCACCTGGCCGGCGAGATAGAGCCGCGCACCAAGCCCGAGCTTGCCGACCACCATCTCGGCAGCGACCACCAGAATGATGGAAACGCCAAGGCCGAGACGGATACCGGCGAAGATCGACGGCACCGCGCCGGGCAAGAGCACCTTGCGGATGATCTGGCGGCGGTTGGCGCCGAGATCGCGTGCGGCGAGCACAAGGCCCGGATCGCACTGGCGGATGCCGAGCAGCGTGTTGAGGATGATCGGGAACACCGCGCCCAGCGCGCTGATGGTGAGCATGAACGGCCCGCCGGTGCCGAGCCAGATGATGAGCAGCGGAATGAGCGTCACCTTCGGCAGCGGATAGAGCGCGGCAATGAAATTGTCGGCGATGGCGTTGAAACGCTCGGAGGTAGCCATCCAGATGCCGATGGCGACGCCGAACACCAATGCGATGGCGAAGCCGCCGAACACACGGCCGAGGGTCGCCAGCAGATCCTTGGTCAGACCGCCGTTCTGGAACATCTCGATCAGCGCCAGCACGATGCGGGTCGGGCGCGGCAGATAGATCGGATTGAAGCCGAAAGCGATGACGACCAGCTCCCAGCCGACGAGCACGACCGCCACGGCGATCCAGCCGAGCGTCTTCGGCTCCGCGAGCCAGACGCCGAAGCGCCGCCAGAGTCCCGGCGCAGGCGCCGGATGGGCGGTGTCGCTCAGCGGCTCGTGGAGCATCGTCACGTGTCCGCGCTTTCCGTCTTCATCGCGCGCACCACCTCGTCGCGCAGCAGGCCATAGATGCGATCGAACAGCATGCCGTAGGCTGCCTCATGCGTGGTCGCGTGCGAGCGCGGCCGCGGCAGATCGACCGCGATCTCCGCCGCGATGCGGCCCGGCCGCGCGGTCATCACCAAAATCGTATCGCCGAGCAGGATCGCCTCCTCGATCGAATGCGTGACGAGGATCGCTGTGGTGCCGCTGGTGTCGACGAGCTGCGCCAGTTGCTCCTGCAGCACCAGCCGCGTCTGCGCGTCGAGCGCGCCGAACGGTTCGTCGAGCAGCAGCACCTCCGGCTCCATCACCAGCGCGCGGGCAATGCCGACGCGCTGGCGCATGCCGCCGGAAAGCTGGCGCGGATATTTGTCTTCGAAGCCGGCGAGATCGACCTTGGCCAGCGCGCGCTTGGCGCGGGCCTCGCGCTCGCCGCGCGACACGCCGGCAAGTTCGAGACCGAAGGCGACGTTGTCGAGCACATTGCGCCATGGAAACAGGTTGAACGCCTGCCACACCGTCGCCATCGCCGGCGCGGCGGCATCGGTACCGCTCAACGCGACGTAACGCAGCCGCCCTTGCGACGGCGAGAGGAAGCCGCGCGCGATCTGCAGCAGCGTGCTCTTGCCGCAGCCGGAAGGCCCGATGATGGCGGTGACCTTGCCCGGCACAAAACGGCAGCGCACGTTCTCCAGCGCGTTGACGGCCGTGCCCGTCTTCGCGGTGTAGGTTAGCCCTACCCCTTCGCACTCGATCGCGACCGCCGGCCCCGCCATGGCTTAGCCGAACGGATTGGCTTTCTCGAGCCGCGCCACCGCCTCCTTGGCCGCCGACAGATCGAAGAGTTGTGCTTCCGTTACGCTGCCCGACGCGATCTTCATGGTGTCGGTCCAGAACTTGCCCTGCGCCATGCAAGACGGGATGTTCGGCATGCCGTCGTCGCTGAACCAGGTCCAGCGCGGCGCTGCCGCCTCGATCAAATTCGGCGGCACCTTGGTCGCCTCCGAGATGATCTTGATCACGTCCGGATCCTTCGCCGCTGCCGCCTTGTTGTAGAGGCGGCCGGCATGCGTGTGCACCATCGCGAAGCGGATGGCGGCCGACTTGTTGGCTTCCAGGAATTTCTGCGACATCGCCCAGCAGGCGAGTTGGCAGTTCGGCTCGATATCCCAGCCCGAGAACACCAGCTTGCCGAATTTGTTGCGCTCGACCAGGAAGCCGAGCGGCACCGGCACGTTGGCGAAGTCCGCCTGCCCCGCGCCGATCGCCTTGACGATATCCGGATAAGACAGTCCGCTCGACCAATCGACATCGGTCTTCGGATCGAGCCCCGCCTTCTGCACGCCGCGGCCGATGAGATATTGGTCGATGCCGCCCGGCGCCTGGATGGCGACTTTCTTGCCCTTCAGCAGCGCCATCTTGGCGGGCATCGTCAGCCCCGCTTCGACCAGCGCGTTCGACGCGGCAATCGTCATCGAGCCCGAGCCTGGCTTCTCCGAGCCGCGATCGAGCATCAGCTTGAACGGCGCGCCTTTGGCGACGACGTTGAACAGGCCGGCATTGAGCGTCGACACCGTGACGTCGATCTCGCCCGCCACCAGCGCCGGCATCGCCAGCACGCCGTCGGCGAAATACTTGATCTCGACGTCGAGATTGACCTTTTCGAAGAAGCCTTTCGCCTGCGCGAGGAAGATCGGGCCGGACGAGATCAACGGCACGACGCCGAGGCGCAGCTTGGTGCGCGGCTCTTGTGCGCGCGCTCTTGCGCTTCCGAAAGTCGCGGCGAGACCAACGGCCGCCGTTCCCTGCAACAGATGCCTGCGGTTCAACGGTCGCGACATGACGCCCCTCCATGGCAGACGTTTCCGGCTGGCCATCAGCGTCGAACCGATTTATCTTCAAGTCAAGATAAAACCGGATGCATGCGATGCACAAAAACGATGCGGGCGATGCCATCGATACCTTCATCGCCGAATGGTCGCGCGAGCGGCCCGACCTCGACTTTCACTATCTGGCGACGCTCGGGCGCATCCTGCGCATTGCGACGCATTTGCGGGAGCGCATGGACAACTGGCTCAAACCGTTCGGTTTGACGTGGGAAATGTTCGATCTGCTCGCTTCGCTGCAGCGCTCGGGCGCGGCCAACGGGTTGCGCCCGACAGCGCTCTATGAGGCCTGCATGCTGTCCTCGGGTGCGACCACAAACCGCATCGATCGCGCCGAGAAACTCAAGCTCGCCACCCGCAAGCCCGATCCCGATGACGGCCGCGCCGCCCGCATCGCGCTCACCAAGCGCGGCCATACAGTCACCGAAGAGGCGATGACCGAGCACAGCTATCGCGCGCAAGAGATCGCCGATCACCTGACCGGCAAGGAGCAGGAGACGCTCGAAGCGCTGCTGCGCAAATTGCTGCGCTCGCTGGAGATGCAACGCGAAAACGCAGAGGCGCGGCGCGAGAAGGTGTGAGCGCCGTCTCTACTCGATGCTGATGCGCGCCGCTTCGCACGCCCGCTTCATGCGCGCGCCTTCGCGGCTCATCAGCGCGCCGAAGGCTTCCGGCGTGCCCGGCGTCACGGTCGCCTGCTGCACGGCGAGCTTTTCGCGCACGGTCGCATCGCTCAGCGCGTCGTTGAGCGCGTGGTTGAGTGTCTCGATGATCGGCGTCGGCGTGCGGATCGGCGCCACCAGCCCGAAGAACGCGGTCCAGCTCAGATCGTCGAGCTTCAATTCGGCGAAGGTCGGCACGTCGGGCAAAGCCGCGAGCCGCGCACGCGAGGAGACGGCCAGCGCGCGCAGCTTGCCGGCCTTCACCAGCGACAGCGAGGTCGGCAGGTTGTCGAACATCACCATGATCTGGCCTGAGACCGCATCGCCGAGCGCGGGACCGACGCCGCGATAGGGCACGTGCACGAGATCGGTGCCGGTTGCGCGCTTGAACTGCTCGCCCATCAAATGGCTCACCGAGCCGAGCCCCGAGGAGCCATAAGTGATGCGCCCCGGCCCGGCCTTGGCATAAGTAACGAACGAGGCCATGTCGGTCACCGGCAGCGCCGGGTTGATCTCCATGATGTTCGGCACGTCGGCGATGGCGCCGATCGGCGCGAGGTCGTTCAACACGTCATAGGGCAGCGACTTGTAGGCGGCCGGGTTGATGGCGAGCGTCGAGGCCGTGCCCATGCCGATGGTGGTGCCGTCGGGATTGGCGCGCGCGACCACCGACGTGCCGACCGTGCCGCCGGCGCCGCCGCGGTTCTCCACGATCACCGGCACCTTCAACGACACCCGCATCGCCTCGGCGACGACGCGCGCGATGGCGTCGGTCGAGCCGCCGGGCGGGAACGGCACGATGAGCGTGATCGGCCGGGTGGGATAGCTCTCCTGCGCGCCGAGGGCGGGAGCAAACAGGCTGGCGGCAAGGCCGGCGAGGACGGAACGGCGATGGGGCATAATTTCTGTCATCACCGGGCCGGCGCGTAGTGCCGAGTCCCAGTGATCCCGCTTATGGATGCACAGTGCCTACCTAAGCGAGATGGACGGGACAAGCCCGGCCACGACAACCCCGACCTGCGGCACCGGCCCTCAGCCCAAATTCAATTCCTTGAAGAAGTCGTTGCCCTTGTCGTCCATGACGATGAACGCCGGGAAATCCACGACCTCGATGCGCCAGATCGCTTCCATCCCCAACTCGGGATATTCGTGCACATCGACCTTCTTGATGTGGTGCTCGGCGAGGTTCGCCGCGGCGCCGCCGATCGAGCCCAGATAGAAGCCGCCGTATTTCTTGCAGGCCTCGCGCACCGCCGTCGAGCGGTTGCCCTTGGCGAGCATCACCATGGAGCCGCCGGCCGCCTGGAAGGCGTCGACGAATGAGTCCATCCGCCCCGCGGTGGTCGGCCCGAACGAACCGGAGGCATAGCCTTCCGGCGTCTTCGCGGGACCCGCGTAATAGATCGGGTGGTTCTTGAAATAGTCCGGCAGCCCCTGCCCGCTCTCCAGCCGCTCGCGCAATTTCGAATGCGCAAGGTCGCGCGCGACGATCAGCGGGCCGGTGAGCGACAGCCGCGTCTTCACCGGATACTTGGACAGCTGCGCCAGGATCTCCTTCATCGGCTTGTTAAGGTCGACCTTCACCACCTCGCCGCCGAGGCTCTCGCCGTCCACCTCCGGCAGATACTGCGCCGGGTGATGCTCGAGCTCCTCGAGATAAACGCCGTCCTTGGTGATCTTGCCGAGCGCCTGGCGGTCGGCCGAGCACGACACGCCCAAGCCGATCGGCAGCGACGCGCCGTGGCGCGGCAGCCTGATCACGCGCACGTCGTGGCAGAAATACTTGCCGCCGAACTGCGCTCCGACGCCCAATGACTGCGTCAGCTTGTGCACTTCCTTTTCCATCTCGAGATCGCGGAAGGCATGCCCGTCCTCGCCGCCCGACGTCGGCAGTTCGTCGAGATACTTGGTCGAGGCGAGCTTCACCGTCTTCAAGGTCATCTCGGCCGAGGTGCCGCCGATGACGATGGCCAAGTGATACGGCGGGCACGCCGCGGTCCCTAACGTCAGGATCTTCTCCTTCAGGAACGCGATCATGCGGTCATGCGTCAGGATCGACGGCGTTGCCTGAAACAGGAAGGTCTTGTTGGCCGAGCCGCCGCCCTTCGCGATGAACAGGAACTTGTAGGCGTCGTCGCCCTCGGCATAGATCTCGACCTGCGCCGGCATGTTCGACTTGGTGTTCTTCTCTTCGAACATCGAGATCGGTGCGAGCTGCGAATAGCGCAAATTACGCTTCAGGTACGCGTCGCGCGCGCCTTCGGCGAGCGCGGCCTCGTCCGAGCCGTCGGTGAAAATGCGACGGCCCTTCTTGCCCATGATGATGGCGGTGCCGGTGTCCTGGCACATCGGCAGCACGCCGCCGGCGGCGATGTTGGCGTTCTTCAAGAGATCGTAGGCGACGAACTTGTCGTTCGCGGTCGCCTCCGGGTCGTCGAGAATGGCGCGCAGCTGCTTCAGGTGCGCCGGGCGCAGCAGGTGATTGATGTCGTTGAACGCGGCCTCGCTGAGCGCCCGGATCGCCTCGCCCGAGACGGTGACCACCTCCTCGCCCATCACCTTTTCGACCTTCACGCCGTCCGACGTGATCTTGCGGTATTTGGTCTTATCGGGGCCGAGCGGGAACAGCGGCGAGTGGTGGTACGGCGGGACGGGGGATTTGAGGGGGGCGTTCATGGGGGGCTCATAAGATCGGACAGGCAGGATGGCGGCTTAACTGCGCTGTTTTATTTAGTCTTTGTGACCAATGGAAGCCTTACTTCGCTCAGCCGATCTCGTCACTACACGGACGCTGAATTAGAGTTTTCATGAATCGTGATTGGATATCGGCTCACTGCCCAACCAAGCAGGCGGCCCAGCCGGTCAGAGACCTCCCCGTCAGCTCTTACAGCATTCAAGATCCCGTCGGGCAGCGGCGAGGCTTCACCCGGCCTGAAAAGAATAAAATAATGTCGACTCGCTCTTGGCATCACCAATACGGTCTCATAGCCCCTCAACATATCCGTGATGATATCTTGTAAATAAGAATCCTGATCTTCGTCAGATAACGGGGCTAGTTCTTGCCCAAATATGGCGTTTGCAATTTCTGCGCCTTTGTTTGTGAGCGCAAAAGCCTCGTGAAGAAGACTGAACCCCATTGAAGGCTGCTTGTTCCCCAACTCAAACCTTACATCATTCATCTGAAGCGAATTCGGATGCATCTCCTGAATCAAGCCGTGCTCTTGGAGAACCCGGATATCGATCCCTAAAGCATTCTTTTCATAAACTTTTTCGTGTGCAGGGAAAATTCCAAACGACACAAACGCCTTGCAGAATTTTTCAAAATCGAGTGCCGCTTTTTTTTCAATCAGCGACAATTGGAATAGAGAGGCAGCAGAGAGTTTTTGCTTTCCCTTGATCGAAGCTGAACGCAGAACCCGGCCCCATATTTTTTGAAGATCTCTGTCCGAAATTTGCTCAGCAAATCCCGCAAACCTGAACAGCCAATCTTCATCTAAATCGCCCGCTTCACTGTCAGACGGCTCGCCTTCGATAAAGGACAAGGCAGCCTTGGTAATTTCTTCAAAATTTCGCTGCTCGTGCGCCATTTCGAGCAGCATACGGTCTGCCCGACGCTTGGCCGCTTCGAGTTTCGTCTGATGTTCAACTTCCGAAAGTTCAGCGCTCCTTCTTGCGTCAGTAAGCGCGTTCGCACGGTCCAACTCGGCCTGAGTCTCAACTGCTTTACGAGCCGCATCCGCTCGCGCCTCCCTTTTTGCCGTCCATTCTGCCGTCGCAGCGCCTAGCGTCCGAGCAATTCCACGAACGAGACTCTTGCCGGCATCGGTTGCCACATCAGCCGCAGCCTTCTCCAGCTGCTTGCCGGGGATCAGATCGTCGGGACCGGACATGGCAATTCCTCAGAACGAATTTTGTATCTTCAGCCCGTAGGGCGGATTAGCGAAGCGTAATCCGCCATTCCCATTCAACACGGCGCGTTACGCTAACGCGCCCTACCCCTTCACCCCACCACCACTGCCATCTCCCCTTGCCGCTTCTTTGTCGGCTTCACCGTGATGCGCACGTCCTGGCCGAGCGCGGTCAGAAACTCCATCAGCCGCCCGACCGAGAAGTTGCCGGCGCGGTTGCGCATCAGCGCCGAGACATGCGGCTGCTTGATGCCGAGCATCTCGCCGGCATGCGCCTGCGTCAGCTGGCGCTCCTTGATGATCTTGTAGATTTGCAGCGTGAGCTGCGCCTTGAGCATTTCATGCCGCGGGTTCCGCAACCGGAGGTCCGCGAACAGGTTGCGGCTGCCGCGCTTTACCGTCTTGTTCTCCCCGCGCGCGATCGCCAGCGCCTCGTGAAGCCCTTCGGCGATCTTGTCGAATGCCTTCTTGGTCATTTCGTCGTGCCGTCCGCCCCTCTCAAAAATGACACTGTATCACCGCCGGCGAGAGGCAGATGTAGCAACACAAGGGCCCAGCCCTGAACGCACACCAGCAGCCGTCAATATCCTCGCAGTCGCCGCAGCCCGGACCGCCGTGCGGGTTCGGCGGCTGCCCTTGCTGCTGCAACATCTGCCGCTTGAGCTTGCGCGCCAGCGCCTTCGTCATCGGCACCGACTGGCGCGAGCGCCCCTTGTGAATGAGGTGCGTGTAGCGCGACGGGTCCTTTTCGATTTCGTCGAACACCCGCTCAATCACGCGGCGCCGGCGCGCCTCGACCGCATCCAGTTTCTTCGACAGGCTGGCAATTTCGCGATGGCACTTGGCGTAGGCGTTGATGTTCTTGCGCTGCGCCGCCGTGAGACTTTTCCCGACCATGATGCCGTCCCCCTGTTCGCGCCCCTTTTAAAAGCCCAACCGCCACGATAACCTATGGTTGCATTTTACACCAACACCCTGGGAGGGCGACCATGGCAACTGGGACAAGGACATCCGCAATCCATCGCATCGCGGCGGCGCTCGGCTTCGCGCTCGCCGTGCTGGCGCTCGTATCGTTCGCACCGGCCGATGCCTCGGCCAAAGTCGGCGAGAGCTGCGGCGGCTTCATCGGCAATGTGCTGTGCGGCAAGAACGAGTTCTGCCAGAAACCGGCCGGCCAATGCACCAGCCTCATGCCCGGCACCTGCGCGGCGGTGCCGCAGGTCTGCACCGCGCGCTACAAGCCGGTCTGCGGCTGCGACGGCAAGACCTACAGCAACGATTGCATGCGCATGCACGCCAAGGTCTCCAAGATGTACGATGGTCGCTGCAAGAAATAGGCGGACGACGGCACGGCACGAAAGGACGCGCGGGATGCGCAAATGCGCAGCGCGCGCGTCCCCATAAAATCCCCCTATCCCCAACGTGAGAGCTTTTTAATTTCCCCCGCGCCCTCCGCCCCTGCTAAATCCTCCGCCTCACCGGAGGAATTGCCGCGATGATCCTGAAACCGTCCCACATTGCCGTGCTCGGTCTCGTCTGCCTCGGGCTTGCCGGCTGCGCATCCACGGGCCCGGCGGAACCGCGGGTCACGGTCATGCCCGGCAAGGGCAAGTCCTACGCCGCCTTCCAGCGTGACGATCAGTATTGCCAGTCGTCGGCGCAAGCGGCGATCGGCTACCGCTCGCCCGGCGAAGAGGCGAACCAGGAGGCCGTTACCAGCGCCGCGGTCGGCACCGGGCTCGGCGCGCTCGCCGGCGCGGCCATCGGCTCCATCTCCGGCAACATGGGCGCGGGCGCGGCGATCGGCGCGGGCACCGGCCTTGCCGCCGGCGCTGTCGTCGGCTCGAACCGCGCGGCCGCCGCGGGCGGCTCGATCCAGCAGCGCTACGACACCGTCTATGCGCAATGCATGACGGCCAAGGGCAATGTGCTGCCGCCCCCGCCGCCACCACCGACCGTCATCGTCGAAGAGCCGGCGCCGGTCTACGTCGAGCGCCCCTACTATCGCCGCCGCTATTACGAGTGGTAGGCCGCTGCCTCTCATAGCCTCATCCTGAGGAGCATCGCCATCAGCGCGTTTACGCGCGTCTTCAACGCGCTGTGGCGATGCGTCTCGACGGAATGAGGCGGGCACCTCGGCCTCATCATGAGGGACAAGCGCAGAGCTGTTTGACATTTGAATCAAACGGGACGCATGCGCCTCATGCTCATGCGCGCGCAAACGATACCGCCCGTGTGCGCATCTGTCGCCTTGCGGCCACACCTCACGGCAAACCCGCAGCATCCCTCACGTCGTACCACCGGCTTCTTTTCACCCTCACCTAGCGTTCATGCGGGGAACCCGGGGGGCAACCGGGGGCTCGCGTGACATGGTGAGGTTCGGACAGGATGTCCGCTTCGTGCGCGCCGCGCACGGGATGACACTGAGCATCGCTTGCCTCGCGCTCGGCGCTTGCGCGGGCAACAACGTCGCAAGCCGCGTCGACACGCAGCGCGATGTCGCCGCGGCGGAAACACCGCAACGCGCGCCGGCGGGAAAGCCGCTCTCTCTCACGCCGAAGCGTCACGCGACAGCGCCGCGCATCATCGACAAGAGCTTGAGCTACAGCGCGATCGGCACGGCGTCGTGGTACGGCGCCGACTTCCACGGCCGCCGCACGGCGAACGGCGAAACCTACAACATGCATTCGCTCACGGCCGCGCATCGCACGCTGCCGCTGCAATGCACGGTCAAGGTGACCAATCTTGCCAACAACCGTTCGCTCACCGTGCGCGTCAACGATCGCGGCCCTTACGCCGGCAACCGCCTCATCGATCTGTCGGCGCAAGGCGCGAAGCTGCTCGGCTTCTACGACCGCGGTCTCGCCAAGGTGAAAGTGGAGCTTGTCGGCAACGCGCCGCTGCCGCCCAAGCGTGAGGTCACCGCCTCGGCCGCGCCGCTGTAGGGTGCGAAGCAAGCAGCCAACTTCATGGCCGCTTTTTTCGGGTCGCAACGGTGCCGCTTGCTCTCTTCCCCTCTCCCCTTGTGGGAGAGGGTGACCGAGCGGAGGCGAAGCCGAGCGAGGTCGGGTGAGGGGTCGGTGGATGACGAGGCACACTGACCCCTCATCCGGCTCGCACGCCGCTGACGCGTCGTGCGAGCCACCCTCTCCCACAAGGGGAGAGGGGAAGAGCGCAAGGTGCGAGACCTTTCGTTACTCGTGCGGCAGCACCTTGAACGGCTGCATGTAGGGCTCGACCCGCAGCGAGGTGTTGGCGAGCACGCCGATCTTCGTGCGCGGCGCGACGAAGCGTTCGCCGTCCTTCTGCGCGACGCCGTATTGCCACAGCGTCAGCGAACCCTTCGATGCGATCGCCTTGGCGATGCCGCCGGCGTCGCCGCCCAGCTCTTTCAGCTCGGCGTCGTTCAGGCCGACGACGATCTCGTCCTTCACGGTGACGATCTTGAACAGCGTCTCGGCCGAAGCCGGCAGCGCAGAAAGCACCGCACCGGCGAGCACGGCGCCGGCAACAAACCTGGTCAGCATTGGGAAGCCCCCTTGGAATAACGTCTCGATGCACCTTGGTCGCACCGCGGAACCCAAAGGTTCAAGCGGCAGGCTCAGATCGGACGCACTTTTTTGGGGGCGCCCAGCGCGCATTCGAGTACCGCGCGATCCCATTTGCCGAGATCGGCGGCGGCCTCGTAGGTCGATTGCAGGAAGGCCATCAAGGCGGCGTCGGGATCGCGGGCGGTGCGCACGGCGTCATAGGGCAGCAGGAATTCGCCGAGCGCCTGCGAGAAGAAGGCTTCCGCGGGCGCGACCTTCGCCGCGGCGAAGCCCTCGGGCGCCGGATAGGCATACGAGTAGAACGCGGGATAGTCGACCGGCCCGCCGCCGCCGGGCCAGAAGCCCGCGCTCGACACCTCGTGCGAATAGGCCTCGCGCGCGACGTCGTCCGGCAGCGCCGGCACCCCGCCCGGATGGAGCGGCGCCTGGCGGCCGGAAAAGCGCGTCACGGCCAAGTCGAACGAGCCCCAGAAGAAATGCACGGGTGACACTTTGCCGAGAAAGGCCGTGCGGAAATGCGAGAGCACGCCGTTGGTCGCCAGCAGCACGCGCCAGAAGCGGTTGGCGTAATCGGCGTCGTAAGAAGCATGCACGGTGTCTTGCGGAAACGGCACGGCGTCCGGGATCTCGTTCGGCATGATGTTGATGCTCATGATGATGCCAAGCTGTTCGAGCGCCCCCACCACCTCGGCATAGAACTCCGCGACCGTCATGGGCCGCAACATCACCTGGCGATAGTGGCCGTTGCTGGTGCGCACCCACAGCACGTGATCGATGAAATCAAAATCGATTTGGAAGGTGCGCGTGCCGTCCGGGATCGGCGAGGTGGTCAGCCCGCGCGCGGTGACATAGAGCGCGACGTGCCAGGAGTGATTCTGCCACGGCGTCAGCGCAAGGCGGATCTTGCCGACGATTTGCGTCCACAAATGCAGCGTGTCGCGGGTGTCCTTCCAGGCGGCGTAAGGCAGTTCGGGCCAGCGATCGGTCGTCGTCATACAAATTCCCTTTCGCGGAACACCGCCCACCCCTCGCGGGTTCTCAATCGCGCATTCTAGGAGCCTTTTCATGAAACTCGGAATCATCGGCGCCGGCAATGTCGGCTGTGCCTGCGCCTTGGCCGCAGTGACGCGCGGCAGCGCCCGCGAGGTCGTGCTGGTCAACCGCACGCGCAAGACGGCCGAGGCGGTGGCGACCGACATCCGCTACGGCACGCCGCTCGGGCCGCGCGTCGACATCGCGGATGGCGATTACGACGATCTTGCCGGCTGCGGCGTGGTGATGATCACCTCCGGTATCAACGAGAAAACCGGCGGCGCTACCGACCGCAGCGACAAGGAGGGCCGCCTCAGGCTCCTGGACAAGAACGCCGAGATTTATCGCGACATCGTCCCGCGCATCGTGAAGGCCGCGCCCAACGCGGTGCTCCTCACCGTGACCGACCCGCCCGACCCTCTCGCCGATGTCGCGCGCGCGGCCGCCGGCCACGGCAAAGTGATGAGCGCCGGCACCTTCCTCGACAGCCAGCGCTTCCGTGTGCATCTCGCCCGCCATTTCGGCGTCAGCCCGAACGAGGTCGACGCCATGGTTCTGGGCGAGCACGGCACCTCTCAGGTCTTTGTCTGGTCGCAGGCCAAGGTCGGCGGCGTGCCGGTCGAGAAGCTGCTGAAGGATCGCGGCGAGGACGCGGCGGCAATGCACGCGCAGCTCGAAAAGGACGTGCGCTACGCCAACATCACCATCATCGAAGGTCACGACGCCAGCCAATACGGCATCGGCATCGTGTCGGCGCGCATTGCCGAGATGATCTTGCGCGACGAGCGCGCAGCGATCCCCATCGGCAGCCTGCAGAAGCAGTATGGCGTGACGCTGTCGCTGCCCTCGGTGGTCGGCCGCGACGGTGTGCAGGTGGTGCTCGCGCCCGAATTGTCGGCGGCGGAACGCGAAGGCCTCGAGAAAAGCGCCGAGAGCCTGCGGCAGGCGCTCGCCCGGGTCTTGCGATGACCGCCCACCGCCAGGCGATCAAGACGCTGATCCCGGCGCGGCTCGACCGCCTGCCCTGGACGCGCTTTCACACGCTCGTGGTGATCGCGCTCGGCGTCACCTGGATCCTCGACGGCCTGGAGGTGACGCTGAAAGGCGCCGTGTCGGGCGTCTTGCAGGAGCCGGGCACCCTCGGCCTCTCGCCGAGCGAGATCGGCCTCATCGCCTCGTTCTATCTCTTAGGCGCCGTGGTCGGGGCTCGCTGGTGTTCGGCTATCTCACCGACCGCTACGGCAGGCGGCTGTTCTTCTTCGTCACGCTGATCACCTATCTCACCGGCGCCTTCCTCACCGCCTTCTCCTGGGACCTGACGAGCTTCATCGTCTTCCGCTTCATCACCGGCGCCGGCATCGGCGGCGAATACGCGGCCATCAATTCGGCGATCGACGAGCTCATCCCCGCCCGCCTGCGCGGCCGCATCGATATCTACATCAACGGCTCCTACTGGATCGGCGCGGCGCTCGGCTCCGGCGCCACTCTGGTCTTCCTCGACCCGGCTTTGTTCTCGGTCGATGTCGGCTGGCGCGTCGGCTTCGGGGTCGGCGCGCTTCTGGGCCTCGTCATTTTGGCGGTGCGCCGCTTCGTGCCGGAAAGCCCGCGCTGGCTCGTCACCCACGGCTATGCCCGGGAGGCGGAAGCCGCCGTCACCGATATCGAGGCCCTGGTCGATTCGGAGACCGACGCCCGTATCCCCAGAGTCGACCCGCATGCTTCCATCACCGTGCATCCGCGCCGGTCGTTCGGCTTCGGCATCATCATCCGGACCATGTTCGGGCGTTACTGGCGCCGGGCGCTGGTCGGCTTCTCCCTGATGGTGGCGCAGGCCTTCCTCTACAACGCGATCTTCTTCACCTACGCATTGGTGCTCACCCGCTTCTATCAGGTGCCCCCACACACCACCGGGCTCTATCTCTTGCCCTTTGCGCTGGGGAACTTCCTTGGCGTCATGGTGCTCGGCCACTTCTTCGATACCATCGGCCGCAAGCAGATAATCGCGGCGACCTATGCCGCCTCGGCCGCCATCCTGATCGTCACCGGCTATCTGTTCGCCATCGGCTCCCTCACCGTCTTCACGCAGACGGCCCTATGGACGTTGATCTTTTTCATCGCCTCCCCGGCGGCGAGTTCGGCCTATCTCACGGTCAGCGAAATATTCCCGCTGGAGACGCGGGCTTTGGCCATCGCCTTCTTCTTTTCATTGGGCACCGGGGCTGGCGGCGTCATGGCACCTTGGCTGTTCGGCACCTTGATCGGCACCGGCTCGGCCTGGGCGGTGTTCTATGGCTACCTGGCCGCCGCGCTTCTCATGCTCGCAGCGGCGGTGATCGAAATCGTGTTCGGCATCGCGGCAGAACGCCTGTCATTGGAGAAGATTGCCGAACCACTGTCGGCGGTAGATCGATGAGGCCTCTTTTATCCCCTGTTTTCATTGACGTTGCCGCTACTATCTGGCATCTGCGCCCCCTTGCCGGCAATGAAACGTCAATAACCCATGGCACCACGACCCTTCCGCCTCGGCCGTTCGCGAACCGGCCTGGGCCTCTTTGCGACCAGACCGATCAAGAAGCGCAAGCGGATCGCCGAATACAAAGGCCCCCGCCTCACCGTGGAACAAGCCGAAAAGGCCGAAGCACGCGGCAACCGCTATCTGTTCGAGGTCAACAGCCGCTGGACTATCGACGGCAAGGCCCGCAGCAATATCGCCCGTTACTTCAACCACTCCTGCAACCCGAACACCGACTCGACCATCCGCGGCGGCCGGGTGTTCATCTATACCCTGCGCAATATCAAGCCGGACGAAGAACTCACTTACCACTACGGCAACGACTACCTGAAGAACGTCATCGGCAAGTCGAACTGCCTCTGCTCGCGCTGCCGCAAGCGCAAGGCCAAGCAGGCGCGCGAGAGGCGTGCGGCCGCCAAGCGCAAGCAGGCCCGCGCGACCTCCGCCAAGCGGCGGACGAAAGGCTGACGGGTCGGATGGCCAAAGCTGCCAAGCCCTATCGCGTCGGCCGCGCACGCACGGGGCTTGGTCTCTTCGCCACGGCCCCGATCGAAGAACGCGCGCTCATTATCGAGTACAAAGGCCGGCGCATCCCGACGCGAGAGGCGCAGGAGCTTGAGAAGCGCCGCGCCAACAAGTACCTGTTCGAGATCGATCGCCGCTGGACCATCGACGGCTCGACGCGACGGAACCTAGCGCGCTACGTCAATCACGCCTGCGATCCCAACACCGAGGCCGAGCTGTTGCGCGGCAGCATGATGTTTCGCGCCGTGAAAGCGATCAAGCCGGGCGAGGAGATCACGCTCGATTACGGCGAGGAATATATCGAGCTTTATTTCGGCAAGTCCGGCTGCCTCTGCGCGACGTGCAAGCCTCGCGCGCGCAAGCCGCAGACGAAAGCGACGAAATAGACTTGCTGCATATGGCGTCGCGCACCATGCTTGAGCGCCTTGCATAGGCCTTGGGCCGCCCGTGACCTCCGACAGCTTCGATCAGCCACTCACCGCTCCCACCCGCACCGACCGCGTGCCGCTCGGCATCGCGTTCATGCTCGGCGCGACCGTGATGTTCGCGCTGTCGAGCGCATTGTCGAAGGCGCAGGTCGAGGATTTTTCTTTCGCCGAGGTCCTATTCTTTCGCTCGTTCGCGTCGCTCGTGACCTGCGCAATCATCATTCTGCCTCGCACGGGGCTCCTCGCGTTCCGCACCGCGCGCCTGCGTGATCACCTCGGCCGCAGCGTGACGCAGACCGTGGCGCAATCCTGCATCGTCATCGCCTTCGGCCTGATGCCGCTCGCCGGCGTGCTGCTGGTGGCAGCGCCCGGCGCCGACAGCTTCCGCATCGGCGCGCTGTTCGCGCTCGCCAATGCCGTGCTTTACGGCAGCGTGACGGCTGCCGTGCGCGGCATGACCAAGACCGAGTCCGCGGAAACGCTGACCATGTATCAGATGGTCTTTCTTACCGCCTTCTTCGCGCTCGCTTTGCCGTTCTTCGACTTCGTCTGGCCGAGCACCTGGGACCTCGGCATGCTCCTCCTCAACGGCGTGCTCAACGCCGTCGGGCAATACTGGTGGACGCGCGCGCTGACCATGGCGCCGCCGGCGACAGTCGGCCCGTTCTACTATTTCTCGCTGGTGTGGGCGATGCTGCTCGGCTTCATGGTCTGGGGCGACATACCGACGCTCGGCCTGTTGGCGGGCTCGTCCGTGGTGGTCGGCTCGGGCCTGTTCCTGCTCTGGCACGAAAGCGCTAAGAAGCCGGTCCGCAATTCAAAAATGAAAGCAAGGGAGTGAAGCGATGGATGTGAGAAAGCTGCGCCGGGTGGTCACCGGGCACGATGCACAGGGCCGCGCCAAGGTCCTGATCGATGAGACTGTGACCAATGCCGCCGAGACGCGCCCCGGCGCGGTGGCGACCGTCATCTGGTCGAGCGAAGGCTTCCCGGTCAACAACGACGCCAGCGACGATCCCTCGGGCAAGAAGATCGGCACGACCCTTCCGAACGGCACCGTGTTCCGCGTCGTCAGCTTCGGTCCCGGCGTCGCCCCGCGCAACCACCGCACCGATTCGATCGACTATGCCGTGGTGATGTCCGGCGAGATCGACATGGTGCTCGACACCGAGACCGTGCGGCTGAAAGCCGGCGACGTCATGGTTCAGCGCGGCACCATCCACAACTGGATCAACAATGGCACCGAGCCTTGCGTCATCGCCTTCACCTTGGTGTCGGCCAAGCCGGTGACCGCTGGCGGCAAAACGCTCGCCGCGCACGGGTAACGTCAGCGATCCAACTCCGGATAGCAGCGGAATATCCCGCTTTCGTTGAACGGAATACGGCGGTCGGACGCAAGGTACGCCTTGATGCCCGGCCGCTCGGCGACGCGGTCACGCACGCCGACAAGACCGGGGATATCGCGCTCGATCCGCTTCGCGCCTTTGGGGAATGCGTAACGCATGCCCTCGACGAGCTGGAACATCGACAGGTCGATGTAGGTAAATTTGCGCCCGAGCAGCCACGGCCCGCCACTTTTCTCCAGAACCTGTTCGAAATAGCCGAGATATTTCGGCGCACGCTCCTCCAGGAATCCTTGTGAATAGCGCCGCGCTTCCGGCTTCTGGTCCTCGTAATAGAGACCCGTTCCGACCGGATGGTGCGTATCGTGCACCTCCTTCACGAAATCGGTGACCGTCAACTGCAACTGGTGCAGCCACAGCCGCCCCGCTTCGTCGCGCGGTGCCAGCTTCAGCCGCGGCCCGAGATAGAGCAATATCTCGGCGACCTGCGCGACCGTCAGCTTACCGGCCCGCAGGAACGGCGGCGCAAACGGCGGCCGCTTCTCCCGTTTGCCGTCCATGATCGCCAGCATGCGTTCCATGCCGCCGCGCTTGCGTGCCACGTCTTCATAGTCGGCGCCCGCGTCCTCCAGTGCCAGACGCACGAACTCGCCGCGACCCTGGATTTCCGGCCAGTAAAAGAGCCGATATCGCATGCAGACGCCCTCTCCTTTTCGACGGCCTCGGTTGCCCGAGCCTTCCACCAACTGCAACAGCGGTGTCACATTGCGGACCTAGCGTGCCCGCCGGGTTAACTTCAGGAGCCAGCCATGCGCGCCCTCGTCACGACCGCTCTCGTCGCCTTCAGCGTCCTCACGCCGGCCGCGGCCCAGACAATCTATCCGATCGACCGCGCCGATATCCTGGCCGGTTCGCAGTTTGATTTCAAAGTCGAATTCCCCGGCCTGCAGAAGGCCGATGTGCCGATCACGATCAACGGCGAACCCTATGCCAAGGTTCTCGGCCGTACCGCTACTTTCATTGAACGCGAGGATAACAAGGACCAGTCGGCGCTGATCGTGCGCGATGTTGCGCTCAAGCCCGGCACCTACAAGGTCCAGGCCGGAGCGGCGAGCGTAACCTGGAACGTGTACGGCACCGGGCCGCGCAAGGCGAAGAACGTCATCCTGTTCATCGGCGACGGCATGTCTCCGGCTCACCGCGTCGGCGCGCGCCTGCTGTCGAAGGGGATCGACCAGGGCAAGAGCCTGGGCAAGCTCGCCATCGATGACATGCCGCACATGGCGCTGATCGCCACCGCCGGCAGTGATTCCATCATCACCGACTCGGCGAACTCCGCGAGCGCCTATGCCACCGGCCACAAGTCGGGCGTCAACGCTATGGGCGTCTATCCTGACCGAACCGCCAATCCGTTTGACGATCCCAAGGTCGAGCCGATCGGCAAGCTGGTGAAACGAAAGCTCGACCTCGCCGTCGGCATCGTCACCAACACCGACATCGAGGATGCGACGCCCGCCGCCATGGCGACGCACACGCGCCGCCGCGCGACTTACGACCAGATCGTCGAGCAGTTCTTCGCCGTCAAGCCGGACGTGCTGCTGGGCGGCGGCCTCGCGAACTTTCTGCCGAAGGACGCCGCCGGCTCCAAGCGCAAGGACGACACCGATTACCTCGGCAAGTTCAAGGACGCCGGCTATCGTTACGTCACCACCGCGGCCGAGCTCAATGCGGCCGGCGCCGATGCGTCGACCGGCAAACTGCTTGGCCTGTTCAATCTCGGAAATATGGACGGCGTGCTCGACCGCCGCCTCCTCAAAGGTGGCACCGTCAAGAAATTTCCCGACCAGCCGGATCTGACCGAGCAGGTGAAGGCGGCGCTTGCCGTCTTGTCGAAGAACCCAAACGGCTTTTTCCTGATGGTTGAGTCTGGGCTGATCGACAAATACGCCCATGCGCTCGACATGGAGCGCGCAGTCTACGACACGATCATGCTCGACAACGCGGTGCGCCAGACCAAGGAATGGGCGAAGGCCCGCGGCGACGACACGCTGATTCTGGTGACGCCCGACCACAATCACCCGAACAGCCTCATCGGCACGATCAACGACGACATGTCGACGACGCCGAACGTGCCGCTACGCGAGCGCGTCGGCATCTATGAGAAGGCCGGCTTCCCGGACTACCCCAAGCCCGACGCCGACGGCTATCCGAGCCGTGTCGACGTCAATCATCGGATCGCGATCTTCTCCGCCAGCCTCCCCGACTACTACGAGACCTTCCGCCCGAAGCTCGACAACCCGAACACGCCGACGGTCGCCGGCAAGGAGAAAGGCACCTATGTCGCTAATGAGCGCTACAAGGATGTCCCAGGCGCGCTCCTGCGGGTCGGTAACCTGCCAGCCATGGCAAACGCCAGCGTGCACTCCGGCGAGGATGTGATTCTCACCGCTACCGGTCCGGGCAGCGAACGCGTGCACGGCTCAATGGACAACACTGAAGTGTTCCGGGTGATGGTCGACGCGCTCGGCCTCGCCAACGGCGACTAGGCGGCGTCAACTGACCAGACGCACCGACTTGTCACCCGGTGCCGGCCGCTCGCCGACGACGCGATTACGGCCGGCCGACTTGGCTTGATAGAGGCGCTTGTCCGCGACCTCGAACAGGGTGTCGTAATCGGTGGCATCGCGCGTGCAAGTCGCAATGCCGATCGAGACAGTGAGCCGCGCTTCCCCCTCGCCCGTTCCGGCCACGCGGCGACGGATGCGTTCGGCAAGCGACATCGCTTCGTCGGCATTGACGCCGTCGCCGATGACGACGAACTCCTCGCCGCCGAAACGATAGGTGAAGTCCGAAACGCGCGCAGCAGCCATGATGTCGAGCGCGACGCGCTTGAGCGCCTTGTCGCCGGCGGCGTGGCCGAAGTGATCGTTGAAGGCCTTAAAGTGATCGATATCGACAAGCAGCAGCGTGAGCGGCCGTCCGGCCGCTGCCGCATGCTCGACCGCGCGGCGGCCATGTGCCTCCAGTGAATGACGGTCGAGCGCGCCGGTCAGCGCGTCGCAGCCGGTGCGCGCCAGCAGATCCTCGTAACGCTCGCGGTAGGTCAACGTGTCGAAAATGTCCCAGATCTTTGGTGCGTCGGTGCGGCGCCCGAGGGGCCGGTCGAAGTAGATGAGATAGACAGCGGCGAGCACGCTGTAGAGCGACACGGCTCCCATCTTCGCGATCCAGCCGCCCACCAGCACTTGCAGACCCGCGCCGGTGAGCATGTGTAGGCCGATGAAGAACGCGACCTGGTCGAAGGTAAGCACCATCGCACCGCACAGCAGCAGACGCGGGAATACGTGATCGCCGAACCAGGCGCGCGAGCGCTCGTATAACAGGATGATGATGATGCAGTCGAAGAACAGGATCGCCGTTCCCCACACCATCAGCGCGCCCATCTCGTTGAGGAAGACAAAATCGGCGGCACGGCTAGGCCCGATCGACACGAGCACGTGCTGGCGCATGACGAAGGCCAACACAAACAGCAGCACGTTGCCAAACAGAAGCCCGTAGATCGGCTGGCGCACCACCACCGCATCCTCGCGGATGTAGAGTAACAGCAGCATCACCAGCTTGCCGGTAAACAGCACCGTCGACCCCGGCGAGGTGATGATGCCGTAGGGCAGCGATACGTAGAGGATGCTGGCGAGATAAGTTTCGAGGAAGTGCATCACCCCGAGCGCGCAGAAAAACGCGCCGAGACCGATGCGGCTGCGCGCGCGCAACAACGCCGCGAGCGCGATGAAGTAGATAAATGCGTCTGCTACGAGCAGAATTACGTTTTGTATCTCAGCCATTACCCCGTCGGCTCGCGTGTGAAACGCGACCCAGGCCCCCGCCTCGGTTGGAACATCACTTATCGTATAAAAAGATTAATACCCTCTGCCAGCACTTTAATGACCGGTCCGCGCCACAGGATGCCAAACCGGCGAGAAGCGACGGCTTCCCGCCGGCGGGCATGCCGGAATTTCAGGCAGTTCTAATTTACCGCGAAGCAGTAGAGCAGACCGTCTCCACCGGTTGAGCGCAGATCGGCCTGGCTGCAACCACCGTCCGGCCCGCGCGAAGGATGCGACGAGTTCCACGATTTCGACGGCTCGTCGTCGCGCAAGCCGATGCGATCGGCATGACCGACCATCGCGCTGCCTTGCGTGCTGGACGTCCAGTTCTTGCAGGTGCGATCATCGGCGCCGGTAAAGGCCGTTCCGTCCGGCTGGGAGCCGGTCAGCACGTCATGACGGTTGGGCGTGTCGCCGCGGCCGTTGATGACGGCGCCCTTCTCCGACAACGCCGTCTGCTTGGTCAGATTGTTGTTGGCGGTATGCAGATCGGCCACGTCCTTGGCGACGACCACGCCTTTGGCGTTTGCCCATGGTCCCTTGCCGATACGGTCCTTCGCATTGACCGCGCCCGCCCCTTGCGTCGACAGATAGGCGCGCCAAGTCTTGCCTCCTGCTCCCGCCGCCTGCGCGAGTTGCTGACAGTGCGCATCCGCCCCGGCGAGGCCGCCGAGATCGGCGCCTTTGCCCGGCCCCACACTGGTCACGAAGAACGACATGGCCGACTGCTGCGCGGTCGCCGGTGCAGACAAAAGCGCGAGACACAGCGCAAGCGGAGCAAGCGGCGTACCGATTCGAAGAATTGTCATATTTGATACCTCCCCGGCGTGGCACGGCGTCAGACCGGCCATCGGCATGAAAGAACACTGCTGCCGCCCAACTATTCCAACGTGCGGCCCGGCCTTTTCGTCGCAGCGCCGGATCGACGCTCAGCCACCCGGCTGTATACGATATTGTTCATCGCCAACCGGCTCGAGCCACGTCACGTGCTCGCCGTCTTGCGCTTCCTGCATCGCGATATGTTCCATCGCGTGGTCTGGCGCAGCGCCGTGCCAGTGTTTTTCGCCCGGAGGAATCCACACCGTGTCGCCGGCGCGAACGACGCGCACCGGGCCGCCCCAGGTCTGCACGCGGCCGACGCCTGAGACGATCGCCAAAGTCTGCCCGAGCGGGTGCGTATGCCAAGCCGTGCGCGCGCCCGGCTCAAAGCGTACCCAAGCGGAGCGAATGCGCGCCGGCTCCGGTGCTTGGATGATCGGATCTTGCCATACCGTGCCGGTGAAGCTCGGCGCGCCCATTCGTTTCGATGGCCGCGCGCCGCAAGCGATGATGTCCATAATATCTTTCTCCCTGACGAGGGCAAGGATACAGATTTCGCGCTGCCGATGCAGCGGGCAAGCAGCCGCAAATAAAAAGCCCGGCGTCGCCGCCGGGCTTGGCATTCAGCGAAGTTCTGAAAGGCGTCAGGCCGGCTGCAGGTTGCCTGCGGCCTGCTTGCCACGCTCGGTGAGGATCTCGTAGCTGATCTTCTGACCTTCGACCAGCGAGCGCATACCGGCGCGCTCGACGGCCGTGATGTGCACGAATACGTCCTTGGAGCCGTCATCCGGTTGGATGAAGCCGTAGCCTTTCTGGGTGTTGAAGAACTTCACAGTTCCGACGGGCATCAATAGTTCCTTTCACGCGTCTCTCGTTGAACGACCCTACGTTCATCGCAGGGGCGGCAACAATCAGTTTTGGGAGGTCACTTGAGGCGCAGTCCAAGACTGGAGCGTGGCAGCAAGGTGAGGCCGAAAACCAGGTTGCACGCGGCCAAATAAACGGAATCCGCTAATCGGTCAACGGTGTGGGTATTACAGGGCTCAAATAGCATTTTATGAATTGGTAATAGGGCGAGCCTTATAGTTCTGGTTGCCGATAAGTCAGCGTTAATGGGTCGTGAACGGCCCCCAGGGCCGCCCACTTGGGAACGGCAACCACATGCAGAAAGAGCAGCGGAAATCCCGGCGCCGTCATATGCGCTACACGGCGTGGCTTGCACTCGCGCCAGGCGAGCTGCATGGCTGCGCGCTGTCCGACATTTCCAATACGGGCGCCCGGATCGACGTCGAGGATGCCGGTAAACTCCCCAACACGTTCGAGCTGTGGCTGGCGGGCAATGGTTCGGCTCGACGCAGGTGCCGCGTGGTATGGCGTGAGCCCACCCAGGTCGGTGTCAGGTTCGAAGGCCGTGCTGCTGCGGGCGAGCAAACCTCACCGATGCCGGCCATGAAAAACGTCGGCGGCGCTGAGAGCACCGCCGACGTGGGTGACGTAGTCTAAGCATGCCTTTCGATCAGGCCTGCTGGATCGCCGACAGCAACCAACTGCCGCCGCGCGTGCGCATGAACGTCCAGAGTTCGGTGGCTTCGCTGGGGCTACCACCTTCGACGGTCTTGCCGCTGGCGCGGTCGACCATGCGGTCGGTGAGCGTGAAGCGCATCGCAACGGTGGCATACTCGGTGCCACCTTCGCGCCAAGCCTCCGCAAGATCGCCCTGCATCAGCTTCACGTCGGTCACTTGATTGACGACGCCGCGGCTCGCATTGTCCG
>Ga0255338_1002776_pt1 | contig 23653 bp, 23 predicted proteins | sample MeOH1_35cm_T4_19_FD_203715 | JGI IMG/M metagenome (GOLD analysis project Ga0255338, IMG submission 203715) | Sandy soil microbial communities from University of British Columbia, Vancouver, Canada - MeOH1_35cm_T4_195 | ecosystem: Engineered > Artificial ecosystem > Sand microcosm > Unclassified ...
CTCGGGGTCGGTCCAGAAATCATCGCCTTCGCACAGGGCGACAAATTCACCCTTCGCTTCGCGCAAGGTCATCCGGAAGTTGAAACTGCCGCGCGGCCGGCCGTCGATATTCACCACATCACGCCGATGGCGGAGGAAAACCCGCACGCGGCCGGGGTGGCGCTTCGCATAAGCCTGGCAGATTTCGCGGGTGCCGTCGGTCGATTCGTCCTCACCGATCAGGATCTCAACCGGGAATGTGGTCTTTTGCATGAGTGCGCCCTCAAGCGCCTGTGCAATGAAGCGGGCATGCTGGTAGGTGACAATGCAAACGCTGACGAGCGGCTTGGACATGGGCGGTGTGATGACCATCGCAGACTCTCAGGGCTTCCGCACAATTCGCAAGCGCCGTGTGCGAATTGCGCCCCGTCACCTTCTCATGGCTGGTCGCTAGCCTGGTCGAGGTGGGCGGTGATTTCGGCGGGGGAATTCCACATCATGACATCAATAACGGAGAGATCGGGTTGGAACCTGTATCCCGGAGTCGAATAGGTGAAGGGATGCGGTTCCTGAATGGTCAGCTTGATGCCGCGGGCGCGGAAGTCGTCGGGCTTGAATAGATCCTTCCCGCCGGGTGGATTGAGGTATTCGCTGGCCTTGAGGGCGGACGATATTTCGAGGGCCCAGTGCCCGGGATCCGTAATCTCCGGTAGGGGCAGGTTCATTGCGGAGAAGACCTGGAAATTGAAGCGAAGGCCAAGCCGCTCGCAGCAGTGCTGCAGAAACAAGACATTCAATTGTGTGAGGGAGGCGGTATTCGCGGCCATGACGCGGGAAACCATATCAACGACGGGCTGATAGTGCGGCGCCTTGCCACGATAATGTTGCAGCTGGCCCAGGATGCGTGAACGCCACTCGCTGCCGGCGATGACCTTGATGTCCTTGATAGGGGTTTCACGCGAATGCTTCTGGAGTGGAACAATCAGATACTGCCAGTCGGTGGTCGGATGCAGGACGCGATTGCGGTTCACCCAGCCATGGCGGATATACTGGGCGGTATCGAACACGACCCATTGGTCGCACCGCCGGATCAGGTCGAAGTAACCGAGATACGGGGCGAAATACGGCTGCATGATGCCCAGCTTCATGCGAGGAAGGCTTCAAGTCGGGTGTCCTTGAGTTCCTCGTGGACGTCGCGGATGATGCGTGCATCAAGCGTCTGGCGCCAGCGATCCCGCACGCTCTTGCTTTTGTAGACGGCGTAGGGGCTATCACTGTGGGAACTATTGCATTCGGCGAGGAAGGCTTCCGTTTGGGTCCCAAGCTCGAGGTGCGCAAAATCATAGATGGATTCCGTCACCCGTCGCGGGGATTCGACCAAGTCTTCATATCGCACCAAGTGAACCCGGTTGGGATGCTGGGCCTGCAGATCCAGGAAGATGTTCGTGGTTTCCCTCCATTTATAGAACCCGAAGAAATTCTCCGCCATGCCTTGGTTCTTGCAGTGGCCCAGCCGCCACTCGGCCCACGGGTCGCTGCCCGGAGGAAATTCCTTGGGATTGGCCATCCAAGAGGCCAGGACGGCGCAAGGGTTCCGGATGATCGCCAGCAGCTTGAGCTGCTTGAAGTGGGCCAGAAACTTGATGTGCAAATAATGATATCGGGCCTTTTTCATGGCCAGACACGCTGGCTCGGGTTGCTTGGCGAAGGTGGGATAGATTCCGGCAATGCGTTTGTCCGTTTGGAGCAGGAAGGGATCATGGCTGGCATATACCTCCTGCAGAAACGCCTCATAGTCCTCCCGGGGGGAGTCGATGCCGATTCGATTCTTGAAGGCATGCGAGAATAGCGGCTGGTAGCGGTAGGCCACATCCGGCGAGCTGTTGATGATCTCCCCGAGCCAGCTGGTGCCACTGCGGGCGACACCGGCAATAATGAGGACTTGGTTGAACATGGAATGGCTCAGGCCTCCACCACGAGGTCGAAGCGGTAATGTTGATAAGGAAGGGGCGGGAGTTGGTCGTGTCTGGTGGCGAAGGAGAATCCCGCATGGCGGGCCAGTTTTATCAGCCATTCGGATTCAAACCAGAATCCCACGAGAGGTTGACCGTTTTGCAGGCCAGAGAAGTAGGCGTCCTCACGCTCAGCCGAGTCGAAAAACCTCCAGCGCCGGGCGAGATCTGGAATATCGCCGAGCACAACGCGCCCCCCCGGTCGCGTCCATCGGCGAAGGCGACCGAACAGTGCCACCGTCTCCTCTTCTGAGAAATACTGCAGTCCGGCGTAGAGCAGGATTCGGTCAAATGAAGCGGCCGGGAATTCGATGGTCTTCGCGTCGCCCATGCACGCTGTCACGTGGGCGGGGGCATCGCGATTGATCTGCGCGACGAACTCTGCGGCCAAGTCCACGGCAATTACGCTCTGGAACTGGCCGAAGAGGCCGCGCGTGACGGCGCCGTTGCCGCAGCACAGGTCGAGCAGAGCATGCGAACCGTCGGGCCGCAACATTGTCGTGATGGATGACATGATGGCGGCGAAGGCTTCTGGGGAAACGGGTTGCCGGTCCAGCGTGCGCAGGACCTGAGCCTGCTGATGCTGACCCAGGCTTGCGGCACCTTGCGATTTCCAGAATGAACTCCAGTAGTCCATTTAGCCGCCTCCACGTCGCCAATCCTCCGCGCAGCGGCAGGTGTAATCCATGGCCTCCTGCCCGTAATCGTGAGATACGGGGAACGAAATGATATGTTTCTCCAGCCAGAGCGTGTCGCTGATATCCTTTCCGCACCGTCGGACGGCCTCATGCATCGGCCAGTGAATCGAAGTGTAAACCCCACGGCCGGCCAAGTATTGTCTCAGTGAGTCGCGTTCTTCCGGAGACGGCATCAGACGATTATGGATCAAAGGGCACTCATTCTCTCGGAAACCGAGGTGCGGAATGCCCGCGCTGAGATTGGCGGTCAGGAAGCGGTCGTTCGCCTGACGCTGCTGACGAATCCTGGTTGGGTCGGCGGTCAACAAAAGGGCGAGCGACTGACTGCTGATGTCCGCAATCTGCCAGTTGCGGTCGAGCATGTTCTCCGCTTCCCGCACATCGCGCCAGTCGGTGGCTTGCAGCCGTAGCCAAGAATCCAGTTTACGGCTGGGCTCATAGACCGGGTTGTGGAATCCCGCGAGGAATCCACCGTCGGCAACCTTCATGATCTTGCGATAGCTGCCGAAAACAAAATGCCCGCGGGGAGTAATCCGGGACAGGTAGGAGTGGGAAAGATCCTCAATCAGGACCCCGTCACCTTGCGGCAGCGCTGCGGTGTTTTCCTGTCCGAAGTAATGGATGAAAACCAGGGCTTCGTTCTTGGGCAGATGGGTTGGATAAAGGCAACCGAGGTCCCGCCGCACCGGATAAAATTCCAGCTCGATGTTGGGAAAACGTCGGAGCATAGCGTCCACCAATGACCAGCAGGTGTAGGTGGGGAGGTGGACCTTTCGGGGGCGGACCAATTGCCCGATGAGGAAAGCAAAAGCGGCGCGCCCCGAATGAAAGTAGGTGCAGTCCGTTTTTTGCGGGGGTAGTTTGCTTCCGATCAGCATAGTCACTTTTTTTCCTGGATGGCGCCCAACAGCACTTCGGCCTCCTGAATCAAGGAGCTTGCCGGGATATTTCTGAAATCCCCGGCAAAGGTTCGCAGCAACTTGTCATGATGGTAAAGTTTGTAGGCAAACAGCCATTCGGAATAATATGCTGTTTGCGGTTCGGCCTCGATGCGGTAGTCGGGTGGCAAGCTCGACTTCAGCAATACGTAGAACTCGTCGTCACGGGTCATTGGAAAGGTCGCGGGCATGTGTTCAATCGGTCGAAGGACGGTGTCGGGCACTTGGCGGACTTAAGCGAGGGCGGAACGGATGGCATCAGCCACCTGCCCGACCAGCGCTGGGTCCGTTTCTGAAGACAAGGGCAGGCACAGGACGGTGGCTGATGCTTGGTCGGCCCGGGGGCAGTCGCCACCTCGCAGATAGGGGATGCGATGCAGTGCCGGCCAGAAATAACGGCGGGGATAAATCTGCAAGGCATTCATGGCGGCCTGTGCCCGCAACAACGTCTCCTCATCGGGAAAAAAAACGGGGTAATAGGCATGGTTATGGACCAGCCCGGGAATACTGAAGTTGATTCTCCTCACATTAATTCCGGACAGTGCCTGATCATACAGGGCGCAGGCTTGCGCACGTTGGGCGATTATCCCGGCAATCAGGGGGAGATTGCACAGTCCCAGCGCGGCGTGGAGTTCGGAGCATTTGGCGTTGATGCCAGGCATGCGATGGTCGTCACCCATGTGCCCGAACGACCGCATATAGCGAACCCGCTCGGCTAACTTGAGGTCGGGAGAGTTGACCACCACCGCGCCACCTTCGCCGGTGCTAAAGACCTTGGTGGCGTGAAAGCTCAGGCAGCTGATGTCGCCGTAGCTCGCGAGGGACCGCCCCCGATAAGTGGTGCCAAAGGCATGAGCCGCATCATAAATCAGGAGGAGCCCATGCTTCCTGGCCAAGGCTTCCAGGCGGTCGACATCACACGGCATGCCATAAACATGTGTGGCAAGGATGCCCCTTGTTCTCGAGGTGATGGCCCCTTCTACAGCATCGGGATCAATGGTCAGATCATGGCTCCTGATATCGGCAAAAATCGGCCGGCACTTTTGCCAGACGATAGCCGCCGATGTGGCCACGTAGCTGAAAGGAGTGGTGATGACTTCGCCGGATACCTCGCCGGCTTCAATGGCAATGAGCAGGGCGCTCATGCAATTGGAGACCACCCAGATGTCTTTCACCCCAAGTTGTAAACGCAACGCATGCTCCAGTTCCTGCAGTATCGGGCCATTGTTGGTGAGGCGGTGGGAACTCCAGATTTGCCGCAGATATTTGATGTATTCCTCCAGCGGCGGCAGCGTGGCGCGCGTAACCATGATGGGCTCGCGTTGCGAGCTGTCCGGGGCATTCATGGGATGATGGGCCAGACGCGGAGCTCGTTCTTTGGGAAATCGGAGGCAAAGAGAATCCGGCACGCCTGATCGCCATGCTTCCTGATGGTAGAGGAAATCCGCCTCATGGCTGTGTTAATGCGAAGTATTGGGTAAAGGTGAGACTTGCACTGGTCGGGAGCGCGTCCGCTGGCGCCGCTGCCACGCATGGTCGGTGAGAACTGAAAGTTAAGGGAGAGAGGGAGAATAGACCGACTTTTCAAGGGGCCTGGATTGAGAGTTTCGAATCAATGTGAACGGGCCCGTAAATGCCGAGATTAAATTGTGGGAGAATAGTGATAAAAGCGCTGTAAGCGACACCATCGGCCACAATCGAACGCGTGAAATCGAGGGTTCCTTCTGGGAAACAGGCATCATCGGGGAATAGAAACAAATTGGAGGAGACCGAGTAAGGTCCCGCCCTTAATGGCAGCCGCACCGACATGGTGACAATTTGGTCGCCACCGGCAGGGATGGTCAACCGGTGTTGGTGGGTGCGGTCCGAGCAGGACAACAATTCTACGCCTTGCAGGGTCACGCAGGTCAGGCCAAGGCGGAAGAAGCCGTTATAGCCGTGCGCGCTGTTAAGGATATATACGGCTGTGACCTCTTCATCCCATCGGATTGAGGTCGTGCGATCACCGGTTTCCCCCACAAAGAAGAAGTTTTTCAACAGGACCTGTCCATTGCCCCGGCGTTTCATCCGGGCGTTTTTTTCAAACTCGGTCCGATCTTCCATCAGCCAAGCGGACTGATCTTGGCGGATAATTTGTGAAGTGTGCGGGTTGATTGGCCGGGACTCGGCGTAATCCATCCCCATGGCGCGTGAGCAATCGCGATTGTATGCTCCGCACACCTCGATGGCGACGCCTTGGGTCTGGGGTATGCCTTGGGCCAGCCAGAGGGCTTGCTGGCAAAAGGTCTGCACGATGCTGACGTCATGGGAAACGAAAAGGATGGTGCATCCCGCGTTTTGCAAATGGCGGATGCGGGCAAAGCATTTGGCTTGGAAGGGGGCATCGCCGACGGACAAAGCTTCGTCGATGATAAGCACATCGGGTTCGACCGCGGTTTGCACGGCAAAGGCGAGCCGGAGCATCATGCCACTGGAATATATCTTAACCGGCTGGTTGATGAAGTCACCGATGTCGGCAAAGGCGGCAATTTCGGCGAATTTCGTTTCCATTTGGGCTCCGGTGAGTCCGAGGATGGCGCCATTCAGCATGACATTCTCTCTGCCCGTGAACTCGGGATTGAAGCCGCTGCCGAGCTCAAGCAGTGCGGCCACCCTTCCGTTCACTTTCACCGTGCCTGCGGACGGCTGTAGCGTGCCGGCGATGATTTGCAGCAGGGTGGACTTGCCCGAGCCATTGCGGCCGATGATCCCGACGCTTTCGCCTTTCCGGACCTCGAAGGAGACGTCCTTCAGGGCCCAGAAGTCGCGGTAGCTGCGGTCCGCCTTGCTTTTAAGCCAGCGGCTGAACGCCCCAGGCAAAATAGTGGCGAGACTTTCCAGCAATGGCGCGGTCAACCGCGCTGAGGGACTTTCCCAGATGCGGTAAGTCTTGCTGACCTGGCTTACGGAGATGACTGGATCAAGAGACATGGGTGAAGGCAGCAGGTCAAAAGTCGAAGGGCCAAAGGTGAGATCTGGAAGTTAAAAACGGGAGGGACATGGGGCATCCGGTGTTGGGCCAGGGGAAGATGATCGGTTCTTTTGGTCATCGGATCATGCCCGCCGCCACGGTGGCGTTGGTGAGTTCATCAACCAGGAGGATGCTGCCGGTCTGCCGGTTCTGCTTGTAGCTGTCGTAGAAGAGCGGGGTGGCGGTGTGCAGGGAAACGCGGGCGAGGTCGTTCATGTTGAGCGGCGTCCCGTCCTGATTGCGGCGCAGTGTGGTGATGTCGAGTTTGTAACGCACCTCGCGGACGAGGCACCCGGTTTCGCGGCTGGTGTGGCGCAGGACGTAGCGGCGGGCCGGATCAAGGGGTTTGGTCCCGAGCCAACAGAGCAGCACTTCGATGTCCTGGCTGGCCGCGGGCAGGTTGTTGGGCCGGGCCAGCATTTCCCCACGGCTGATGTCGAGGTCACGGTAGAGCTCGATCACCACCGACATCGGATAAAATGCCTCGGCCACGGGTCCGGCGGGCCCGTGGATGGCCGTGATGCGGGCGGTCAGGCCCGTGGGCTGGTGCATCACCTCCTCGCCGGGTCGGAACACCCCACTGGCGACCTGGCCGGCCAGTCCGCGAAAATCGGGCGCCGCGGGATCCTGCGGCCGGATCACCGTCTGCACCGGGAAGCGTGGGTCGACGTGGTTGGCGTCGTTGCGCACATAAACAGTCTCGAGCGTGTAGAGCAGCGGGGCGCCCTCATACCAGGGCATCGCCGCGGATTTCGTGACGATGTTGTCGCCCTGCAGCGCGGAGATGGGGATGAACTGGATGTCCGCCGCGTCCAGCCGGGCGGCGTATTCCATGAACTGGTCGCGCACGCGGTCGAAGGCCTCCTGCCGGAACTCCACCAGGTCCATCTTGTTCACGCAGACGATGAGATGCTTGATGCGGAGCAGGGTGGCGAGGAAGGCGTGGCGGCAGGTCTGCTCGGTCAGGCCGTTGCGCACATCGACCACGAGCAGGGCCAGCTGGGCGGAGGAGGCGCCGGTGACCATGTTGCGCGTGTATTGGAAATGCCCGGGGCAGTCGGCCATGATGAACTTGCGGCGCGGGGTCGCGAAATAACGGTAGGCGACGTCGATGGTGATGCCCTGCTCGCGCTCGGCGCGCAGGCCGTCGGTGAGGAGCGCGAGGTTTGGGCCGGTGTCGCCACGGCGTTCACTGGCCCGCTGGACCGCGTCCCACTGGTCCTCGAAGATGGACTTCGTGTCGTAGAGCAGGCGGCCGATGAGCGTGCTTTTGCCGTCGTCGACGTTGCCGCAGGTGATGAGCCGGAGGAGGTCCATGGTCGAGCGGCTTAGAAGTAACCTTGGCGTTTGCGGTCTTCCATCGCGGTTTCGGAGCGACGGTCGTCGTAGCGTGTGCCGCGCTCGGTCTGCCGGGCGGCGGCGACTTCGGCGATGATTGCCGGGAGGGTGATGGCGTCGGAGCGGACGGCCCCGGTGCAGGTCATGTCCCCGACGGTGCGGAAGCGGACGCGCTCGCGTCGCGCCGCCTCGCCGGGTTGCAGCGGCAGGTGGGGGGAGACGGCCAGAAGGGTTCCTTGGCGCAGGAAGACCTCGCGCTCGTGCGCGAAGTAGAGCGAAGGCAGTGGGAGCTGTTCGCGTTCGATGTAGGCCCACACGTCGAGTTCGGTCCAGTTGCTCAGCGGAAAGACGCGGAAGTGCTCGCCGTGTTTTTTGCGGCCGTTGTAGAGGTTCCAGAGTTCGGGCCGCTGGTTCTTGGGATCCCACTGGCCGAAGGCGTCGCGATGCGAGAAAATACGCTCCTTGGCCCGCGCTTTCTCCTCGTCGCGCCGGCCGCCGCCGAGGGCTGCGTCCAGCTGCAGCTCGGCGATGGCCTCGAGCAGGGTGGTGGTCTGGATGGCGTTGCGGCTGGCGTTGGGGCCGGACTCCTCCGCGGCACGGCCGGCGTTGATCGTGTCCTGCACCGAACGCACGAGGAGCCGGTAGCCGAAGTCCCGCGCGATCCGGTCGCGGTAGACGAGGGTCTCGGGGAAATTGTGCCCGGTATCGATATGGAGCAGGGCGAAGGGCGGCCGGGCGGGGGCGAAGGCCTTGCGCGCGACCGCCGCGAGCACCAGGGAGTCCTTGCCGCCGGAAAAGAGAATCGCGGTCTGCGGAAACTGCACCGCTGCCTCCCGGATGATGTGGATGGCCTCGTGTTCGAGCAGGTCGAGCTGGCTGAGTTGCAGGTGCAACATGGGATGGGATCAGCCCCGGGCCGGCGCCAGACGCGCCATGGCGAACTGGAGGAGCTTGGCGGCGCACGCGGCGATCTCCTCGTGGGCGGTGGGAATGACAAGGTCCGCGTGCTGCGGAGCCTCAAAGGCGGAAGACAGGCCGGTCATTTGCGCCACCTGCCCGGCCTGGGCGCGTGCATAGAGGCCCTTGGTGTCACGGGAGCGGCAGACTTCAAGCGGAGCGCTCACGTGGACCAGAGAAAGGTTTTGCGGGCCGAGAATGCCGGTGATGATCCGGCGGTGGCTTTCGAGCGGAGTGATGAAAGAGGCCACCACGCAAAGCCCGGAGTCGGTGCCGAGTTTGGCCGCCTCGGCGGCGCGCCGGAGGTTCTCGGCCCGGTCGTTGTCGGAAAACCCCAGTCCGCGACACAGGCCGGTGCGGAGCACATCCCCGTCCAATGCCAGCACGGGAATCCTGCGGGCTCGCAGGCCGCCGATCAGAGTCGTGGCGAGCGTGGACTTTCCGGCGCCGGACAGACCGAAAAGCCAGAAGATGTGTCCGGCGGTGCCGGTGGGCGGGGGGAAGTCAGAGGACATCGGCAAAGGCGGGTTTCATCCGCTTGAAAGCGAGGTGGCCGAGGATGCAGACCAGCAGCCCGCAGGCATAGACATAGGCCAGATGGTGGTAATTGAGCGGACGGGCCCACAGTGCGGCGTCACGAACGAGGTCGATGGCCAGCAGCAGCGGGTTGTAGCGCAGCCAGACCCAGGCGGTTGGATATTTCTGGGCGGAGAAGAAAACCCCGCTGGCCCACATGAGGGCGGTGGAGAGAAATTGCACGATCTGTCCGATATCGCGGAAAAAGACACCCAGGGCGGAGATGAGCCAGCTGATGCCCAGCCCCATCAGGATCACAGGGGCGATGATGACCGGCAGCCAGAGGATGGTCACCGGGATGCGCTGGCCGAAGAGGAGCAGGCTGAGCAGCGCCAGGCCAAGGCTGATCAACAGGTGGAAAACGGCGCCAGCCGCACTGGCGGCGGGCAGGATTTCCAGGGGGAAGACCACCTTTTTGACAAAGTTGGGATTGCCTACGATAAGGGAGGGGGCCAGCCCGAGCACCTCGGCCAGATAGTGAAACAGGGTCAGGCCGAGGAAAATACCCAAGGCGTAGTCGACGCGTGTTTCATTGGGCAGGACGCCGAACTTCCCCCCGAAAATATAGCCGAACACCGCCACGTAGAGTCCGAGCATGAGCAGCGGGTTCAGAAACGACCAGATGAGGCCCAGATGACTGCCTTTATGGCGCATTTCCACGTTGCGCAGGGTGAATTGCCAGAGCAGTTCGCGCTGCACCCACAGATCGGAGGCAAATGGTAGTAATCGGCGAAGCATCAGTGAGGAATCAAGCTGGTGTTTAAAGCCTTGGGCCTCATGGCAAGTAAAGGCAATTTCCGTCTGACCGGTGTGCGTCCGAGCGGGCCCCGTCGCGCATATTTCCTGATTGCCAAGGGCGGGGCTTTGCGGCGCTTTTACCCCCTACGCCATGAAATACTGGAAAATTATCGCGGCCCTGCCGCTCATTGCGGTCAGCCTCTGGGCTGCATCGCCCGCAGTCGACAAACTGCTGCTGCCCGAGGATGTTTACCCCCAGCTCGATGTGCTGCTCAAGCGCGCCGTGCAGCAGTCGCCCCAGATGCTCAACCGGATGCTGGACCTCGAGATTGCCGAGAACAACCGCATCCAGGCCCGTTCCAACATTCTGCCCGGCGTCTCCGCGGCTTACCGGCACTATCAGGCCAGCGACGACCGGGCCGACCTGAGCGGACGCACCAATGTGACCAAGGTCTACTACGATGTCTCGATCGTGCAACCGGTGTTTCACTGGGGCGAGCGCCGCAACAACGCCCGCATTGGCGTGATCCAGCAGAAGATCGCCGAGGGTAATTTCCGCGACGGCTACCGCCTCCTCGCCCAGGCGATCCGCCAGCAGTATATGCAGCTGGTCGTCTACAAGATACTTCTGCAGCGCAGCCTGCTGGCCCAGAAATACAACCAGGATGTCCTCAAGCTCTCCGAGGAACGCTACAGCAAGGGCATCATGGCCGACGCCGAGATTTTTCCTGTCCGACTCAATGCCGAGCGGGCTGAGATCGATCTCGAGCGCTCCCGCAACGATTTCGAATCCGCCAAGCTGTCGCTCGCCCGCCTCACCGGCACGGCCCTGTTGGAGGACCAGGCGATCCCGGACGAGATTCCCCTGCTGGCCCATCCGACGGACGTGTATAAAGGACTGCTCGCCGATTTCCTCGCCCTGAAGGAACCGCCGACCACCCAGGCCGACAATCTCCGTCGCCAGATCGAAATCGAGAACCTGACCTATCTGAACCATAAGACACGGCTCCGGCCCAAGTTCAGCCTCGCCGCGGGCATCACCCAGGATGAGCAGACCTATTCCATCAACGTGGCCCAGAAATATCGGGTCAATTCCCTCTATGGCGGCATCCAGGTGAACTGGACGATTTTTGACGGCCTGGCCAGCCGTGCGGCCGTCAGCTCCGCCTTGGCCCGGCGCCGGCAGCTGGAAAACGACTACCAGGGGCTCACCGAGCGCTTGGGCAGCGAGGCGCAGTCCCAAGTCAAACAATTGAACTTTGCCGCGCGCAGCATGTCCATCGTCGACCGCCTGCTGATTGCGGCTGACAACGGACTCCGCACCAAACAGGGGGAATTCTCCCGCGGGGTGGTCTCCGAGAACGATGTCACCCTCACCCAGCTCGCCCGTCTCAATGCCTTCATCGACACCCAGAATGCCCGCATCGACTACCTCGTCCGGCTCACCGACCTGCTTGGCACCATCGCCCAGGACCCGGTCGTTGACAACGTGCCTGCCCAACCATGAAAGCTCCGACCGCGCGCAGTAATTGGAAGATGATCGTGGCCGCGGTCCTCGTGATCGGGGCACTCCTGCTGTATCTTGTCAGCTACGTGCTCCGGCCGGTCGCCGAGGTGCAGGCTGCCATGCGCGGCCCGGCCGTGCAGAGCGTGCAGGGCACCGTGACCGTCTTTGCCGAATACCAGATGGAACTGAAGAGTGCGGTCGGCGGCCGGGTCCTCACCTCCGTGCTCGATGTCGGCAAGCGCGTCGGCCGCGGTGACGTGCTGGTGCAGCTGGACACCGGAGACCTCGATCTCGAGATCGAGCGCATCCGGAACGAGATCACCGCCGCCCGCCGCAAGGTCGAACTCGGCTCCACCCTGCGCCCCGAGGTGCTGAACTCGAGCGACACGCTCGACAATCTCGACCGCCAGGTGAAGGCCGGCGCCTACCCCGCGGCAGAGTTCGAGAAGCAGCGCCGCCTCCACCAGCAGTTGCAACAGCGCATGGAACTCGACGAGGTGAACAACAAGCTCACCCTGGATAATTTCGAAAACAGCCTCCGCGCCAAGGAGCGCGAGAAGCAGAAGATGACGATCACCAACCCGCTTGACGGTGTGGTCACGGCCGTGCTCGCGCGCGAGGGCGACCTCATCAGCTCCAACTCGTCCATCGCCACGATCATGACGACCACCCGCACGGTCGAATGCAAGCTGAGCGAGGAGAACTTTGCGAACGTCAAGCTCGGCCAGAAGGCCTCCGTCCGCTTCCTGTCCTTCGGCCAGGACCAGTATAACGGCGTGGTGTCCAAGATACTCCCCTCGGCCGATGCGGCGACGCAGCGCTACACGGTGTTTCTCGACATGTTCATTCCCGAGGGCAAGGTGCTCGTGCCGGGCCTGACGGGCGAGGCCAGCATCGTCATTTCCGTGCATGAAAACGCCATCATCATTCCCCGCCGGGCGCTCGTCGGCGACTATGTTTATGTGGTCGAGGGCAGTTCGCTCGCCCTGCGCAAGATCCAGCGGGGCTACGAGGGCCTCAAGGAAGTCGAGATCCTCGACGGCGTGAAGGATGGGGAGCAGGTGGTTGTCGAACAGCAGGATCGTTTCCGCGATGGCGACCGGGTGCGCATCAAGGTTTCTGCAAACTAATCGCCGCCGGATTCGCGCGCAGTGTCTACGAATCTTCGCATCGCCCTCCGCTTCCTGACGGCTCGCAAGCGCTCGATGCTGATGAGCCTGGCCGGCATCATCTTCGGCGTGGGCTTCTTCATCGTCACGCAGGCGCAGACCAGCGGTTTCGAGCAGTTCTTCATCCGCACGATCCTCGGCACCAACGGAGCGGTCCGGATCGAGGACAAGTTCCAGCAATCCATGTTCACCATGGTGGCGGCGGGGCATGATGCCGGCGCGAGCAAGTTCGAGGTCGTTACCGACCGATCGGCCCGCAAATACATCAAGGGCGTCGAGGATCCGGCGCTGATCATGGACGCCCTGCGTAAATTCAAGAACGTCTCCGGTCTGTCCGAGATTGTGGAAGGTGGCGTCATTGCCGACAGCTCCTTCAAGAACGAGGCAGGGCGCGTCTATGGCATCCGCCTCGAGGACCACCTGGCGGTGTCCGATCTCGCCCTGCAGATCATCCGCGGCAGCCTTGAGGATTTCCGCCGCTCCCAGCAGGGCCTGCTGCTTGGCCGCGAACTTGCCGACCGGTTGCAGCTGCGGGTGGGGGATTCGCTGATTTTGCAGGCCAACGACGAGCGCCGCCGCTACCGGGTGTCCTGCATCTATGAGACCGGGGTGAGCGATATCGACAAGTTGCGCATCTACATGCATCTTGGCGAAGCGCGCTCCCTCCTGAAGCGGACGGAAGGCGCGTCGTTCATCCAAGTGGCGCTCTTCGACCGCGACCGTGCGCCGCAGGATGCCGCCCAGATGTCGGACGTTCTTCGCCACGGCGCCCAGAGCTGGCAGGACCGGGAGAAGAGCTGGCTCAACGCCTTCAACGCCCTGCAGATCTCTGCGGCGCTGACGGTCTCGACCATCATCCTCATCTCCGGCCTCGGCATGTTCAACACGCTCGCCATGCTCGTGATCGAAAAAACCAAGGAAATCGCCATCCTGCGCTCCATGGGCTATTCCCGGCGGGATATTTCGCAGATTTTCCTCTGGCTCGGCGCAATTGTGCTCGTGATCGGCACGCTGGGCGGGTGGGCCCTCGGGCTCGTCGTGACCTACGGCGTTTCCAAGTGGCCCATTCACATCACCGGCATTTTCACGGCGGAGACGTTCCAGGTCTACTGGTCCTTCACGCACTATGTGGTCGCCGCGATCAGTGCCGCCGTCGTGGTGATGACCGCCGCCGTCATCCCGGCCCGGCGCGCCGCCCGGCTCGAACCGGGCGACATTATCCGGGGAACTTCCCAATGAGCGCCGCCGCGCAACCCCCGATCGCGCTCCGCTGTGCCAACCTCCATCGCTACCTGGGCGAGGGCGAGGGCCGGGTGCATGTGCTCCGCGGGGTGTCCTTCGAGGCCCGGCGGGGGAACGTGACGGCCATTGTCGGCCCGTCCGGTTGCGGCAAGAGCACGACCCTCTACCTGCTTGGCCTGCTCGACCAACCCGACGACGGCTCGATCTGGATCAGCGAAAAGCTCATGTCCAACAGCAACGACGCCGAGCGCACGATCGCCCGCTGTGAGCACATCGGTTTCGTTTTCCAGTTTCACTTCCTCATGCAGGAATTCACCGCGTTGGACAACGTCATGATGCCCATGCGCAAGCTCGGCCGTCTGCCCGAGGACCAGATGGAGGCGCGCGCGCGCAGCCTCCTGGCCGATGTCGGCCTGGGCGACAAGGCTCACCGCCTGACCACTCAGCTTTCCGGCGGCGAGCAGCAGCGCGTGGCCATCGCCCGAGCCCTTGCCAATCAGCCCTCCATCATCCTCGCCGACGAGCCCACGGGCAACCTGGACGTGAAGAACTCCGCGATTATATTCGATCTCCTGACCAAGCTGGCCAAGGAAAACGGCCAGGCGGTCGTGCTGGTGACGCACAACCCGGACATCGCCAACCGCTGCGACGAGATCAAGCCGATGCGCGACGGCGAATTTGTGAGCTGATTTCCCGCTGCCGGTGGCCAGCCCAAAGTGGGCTGGCCCAGTCGGAATTATTTCCGCTTGGCGAGGAAATATTGCCGCCCCGGCGGCACTAATATTCATCGCGCGACAGGTAGTTGTGGAAATTTTGTTTTACATTAGCGAAACGCCTTACTTGCCTGTGCAGGAATTTTAACCGCACACGCACACCACATCGTGAGTCCGCATAGTTCGCGTAAATCATTTTTGGCCAAATTGGGCGGCCTGCTGGCCGCCGCCGGGCTGGCTCCGGCCCTCCTCAGCCGCGCGGCGGTGGTTCCTTCCGTCGCCCCGGTGTCGCTCCGGGTTGAACCGCGGGCCGTGCCGCGCAAGGAAGGCAGCTGCTGATCGCCGTCCGGCGATCCAGCAACCACCCCCGGGCCATGTCGAAGATCTTCCCCAAATCCACCAACGCGCTGCCGCTGCAGATTGTTGTTTTCCTGTTCGTCCTCGGCGGTGTCGCGGCGGCGGGCATCACCTACTACGCGACCCCGGCCTACCTGCGCGTCGGTTACCAGCCGGTCCAGCCCGTTCCGTTCGACCACAGCCTCCATGCCGGCCAGCTGGGCATGGACTGCCGCTACTGCCATGCCGCGGTGGAAAAGTCCGCCACCTCCAGCGTGCCGTCCGCGCAGACGTGCATGAACTGCCACAGCATCATCAAGCCGGCCAGCCCGCTGCTCGAGGTGGTGCGCCAGAGCCACCAGACCGGCGATCCCGTGCCGTGGGTGCGGATCCACCAGAATCCCGACTACGTCTATTTCAACCACTCCGTCCACGTGGCCCGCGGCGTCAGCTGCGTCGAGTGCCACGGCAAGGTCAACGAGATGGCCGTGGTCCAGCAGGCCAAGCCGCACAGCATGAGCTGGTGCCTCGACTGCCATCGCAATCCCGCCGCCCGCATCCGCGAGCCGGGTGACGTCTTCAATCTCGATTCCCAGACGCTCGCCGAGCAGGGCAAACTCGCCAAGGCGCAGGGCTATATCCACGACTGGAAGGTCAACCCGCCGACCAGCTGCTCCGGCTGCCATCGCTGATGAAACGCAAATTTGAACATCCCGCCCCCGCGCAGCCCGGACTGAATGGTCCGAAATACTGGCGCAGCCTCGATGAGCTGGCGGACACCCCCGGTTTCCGCGAGCATATGGCCCGCGAGTTCCCCGAGGGCGCGTCCAGCATCGAAGGCGTGGACCGCCGGCAGTTCATGAAGCTGATGGCGGCCTCGTTCGCCCTCGGCGGTCTCGGCCTCGCCGGCTGCCGCCGCCCGGAGGCGCACATCCTGCCCTACGGCAAGTCCGTCGAATACACCGTCCCGGGTCTCCCGCTTTATTTCGCCACGGCGATGCCGCTGCGCAAGTCGGCCATTCCGCTGCTGGCCGAGACGCACCAGGGCCGCCCGACCAAGCTCGAGGGCAACCCGAGCTATCTCCCGCACGGCGGCGCCAGCTCCTTGCTCGCGCAGGCCTCGGTCCTCGATCTCTACGATCCCGAGCGCGCCACCACCCACACCTCGGGCGGCAATGCGATCACCCCGGCCGCGGTGAACACCATCCTCGCCGGCATCAACTCCACCTACGCCGGCAGCGGCGAGGGCCTGGCGTTCCTCGCCGACGAGTCCGCCTCCCCGACCCGCGCCCGCCTCGTCACGAAGCTGAAGAAGCTCTACCCGCGCGCCATCTGGGCCGAATACGAGCCCGTGCAGGACGAGCCGCCGCTCGCCGCCGCCCAGGCCGCCTTCGGCCGGAACGTGAAGCCGGTCTACCGCTTCGCCCAGGCCAAACGCATCCTTTCGCTCGACGCCGATTTCTTCCACGCCGAGGCCGGTTCCCTCTACTACGCCCGCGATTTCGCCAAGGGGCGCCGCGTCAGCAAGCCGAGCGACGAGATGAACCGCCTGTATGTCGTCGAGAGCGGTTTCTCGCTCACCGGCAGCATGGCCGATCACCGCCTGCGCCTCGCCAGCAGCCACATGCTGGCGCTCACGGGCGCGATCGGCGGCCACGTGCTCGCGACGGACATCATGGAGCCGCTGACCAAGGGTCTCGAGGTCGGCAAGGAATGGATCGAGCAGTGCGCGAAGGATCTGCTGGAACACAAGGGCGAGTCCCTCGTCGTGGCCGGCGCCCATCAGCCCATGCAGGTCCACCTCATCGCCTATGCGATGAACGCCAAGCTCGGCAACATCGGCAAGACGGTCGACTTCGTGGAGTTCACGCCCTCGGGTGCCTCGACCATCCAGGCCCTCGCCACCGCCCTCAAGGCCGGCTCGGTCAAGACGCTCGTGGTCCTCGGCGGCAACCCCGCCTACAACGCGCCGGCCGATCTCGATTTCAGCGCGCTGCTGAAGTCGGTTCCGACGGTCATCCGGCACGGCTACTATTCCGACGAGACCTCCGCCCTGGCCGGCGTGCATATCGCCGGCACGCACTATCTCGAGTCGTGGGGCGACGCCCGCACGGTCGACGGCACCATCGTGCCGATCCAGCCGATGATCATGCCGCTCTTCAACGGCATGTCCGAGGTCGAGCTGCTCGCGCGCGTGGCCGGCGAGGCCAACGCCGACGCCTATGCCGAGGTGTTTGTCACCCACGGCGGCGACAAGAAGGTTTTTGAGAAATTCCTGCACGACGGCCTGCTCGAAGGCTCGGCCTATCCGGCGGTGAAGGTGACCTTCGATGCGCGGGGCGCCATGGACGCTTTCGGCCAGCCCGCGGCTCACGTTGCTCTCTCACTGAACAATCTCGAGGTGCGTTTCGCCACGGACCACAAGATGGACGATGGCCGCTTCGCCAACAACGGCTGGCTCCAGGAGTGCCCGGATCCGATGACGAAGATCTCGTGGGACAACGCCATCCTCGTCAGCCCGCGTCTGGCCAAGGAGCTCGGCATCGTCCCCGGCGGCAGCCTGTTGCAGGTTGCGCGCAAGGAAGAGGCGGAATTTGTCCAGGGCAAGGAGAACGCCCATGTGTTCGAGGTGACGGTCAACGGCCGCAAGGTCAGCGGTCCCGTCCACATCCAGCCCGGTCTGGCCAATTACACCATCGTTCTCCCGCTCGGCTACGGCCGCGGCAAGTCCGGCCACATCGGCACGGGCACGGGTTTCAACGCCTACGCGGTCCGCACGAGCGGCGGCATGGGTTTTGTCACCGGCGCCAAGCTGACCGACACCGGCAAGCGCATGAAGCTGGCCAACACCCAGGAACACTGGTCGATGGAAGGCCGTGACATCGTGCGCGAGGCCAACCACGCCGAGTTCAAGGACAACCCGAAGTTCGTCGACGGCATCGGCATGGAGTCGCACACGCCGCCGGTCCTCGGGAAAGACAAAGACATGCCGCTCAAGGATGTCGCCACCACGACCCCGCGCGGCAACTCGCTCTACGATACGCCCGATCTGACCGGCACACACCAATGGGGCATGTCGATCGACCTCAACACCTGCATCGGCTGCAACGCCTGCATCGTCGCCTGCCAGGCGGAGAACAACATCCCGATCGTCGGCAAGGACCAGGTCATGCGCGGTCGCGAGATGCAGTGGATCCGCCTCGACCGCTATTATTCCGACGGCTCGGCCGACGCCGAGGCGTTTGGCGCCGAGGGCAACAAGGTCCTCCCCGAGGACCCGCAGGTCTCGATGCAGCCCATGACCTGCCAGCACTGCGAGCTCGCCCCGTGCGAGACGGTGTGCCCGGTCAACGCCACGGTGCACGACGACGAGGGCCTCAACGTGATGGCCTACAACCGTTGCATCGGCACCCGCTATTGCGCGAACAACTGCCCTTACAAGGTTCGCCGTTTCAATTTCTTCGACTTCAACAAGCGCGCCACCGACGCCCTCTACATGGGTCCGCTCGGCCACCAGAGCGAGATGCCCGAGCTGGTCAAGATGGTGAAGAATCCCGATGTCACCGTGCGCATGCGCGGCGTCATGGAGAAGTGCACCTATTGCACGCAGCGCATCCAGCAGGCCAAGATCGCCCAGAAGCGGAAGGCCGGCGCCAGCGGCGACGTCGTCATCCCCGACGGGACCGTCCGGACCGCCTGCCAGCAGGTGTGCCCGGTCGATTCCATCGTCTTCGGCGACATCAAGGACGCCAACAGCGCCGTCTCGCTGGCGAAGGCCCAGGACCGCGACTACGCCGTCCTCGGCTACCTCAACATCCGTCCGCGCACGACCTACCTCGGCAAATTGCGCAACCCGAACCCGCACATGCCCGATTACGCTGCGCTCCCGCTCAGCCGCGTCGAATATAACAAGAAGAACGGCCACGGCGCCGGTCATGGCGAGGGCCACGGCACGGAAAAGCACGAGCCCAAGAACGGAGGGCACGGTTGATGAGCGCTCATTCCACCGATCACGCCGCCCCGGCCATTCTCGCCGAGGTCAAGCCCGTGGTGATCCCGCGCCGCGAGCTCGTCGAGCACGGCCGTGACTTCCACTGGATCACCGAGAAGGTGTGCGGCATCGTCGAGGGCCCGACCCCGATGTGGTGGTGGTGGTGCTTCGGCATCGCCGCGATCATCGCCTCGTTCACCGTCGCCGGCCTGACCTACCTCGTCTCCACCGGCGTCGGCGTGTGGGGCCACGCGAATCCCGTCAACTGGGCGTGGGACATCGTCAACTTCGTGTTCTGGATCGGCATCGGCCACGCCGGCACGCTCATCTCGGCCATCCTCTGCCTGCTGCGCCAGAAGTGGCGCACGTCGATCAACCGCGCGTCCGAGGCCATGACGATCTTCGCCGTCGTCTGCGCCGCGATCTTCCCGGTCTTCCACGTCGGCCGCATCTGGTTCGCGGTGATGCCGGGCTACCTGTTCCCGTTCCCGAACTCGAACGCCATCTGGCAGAACTTCCGTTCGCCGCTGGAGTGGGACGTGTTCGCGGTCTCGACCTACGGCACGGTGTCCGTCCTCTTCTGGTATGTCGGCCTCATCCCCGATCTCGGCACGCTGCGCGACCGTTTCACCGCGAGCGGCAAGATGCTCAAGGCGCGCATCTACGGTTTCTTCGCCATGGGCTGGCGCGGCTCCAACCGCCAGTGGAGCAACTACGAGATGGCCTACCTGATCCTCGCCGGCATCGCGACCCCGCTCGTGCTCTCCGTGCATACGATCGTGTCGTTCGACTTCGCCGTCTCGCTGATCCCCGGCTGGCACACGACCATCTTCCCGCCGTATTTCGTCGCCGGTGCCATCTTCTCGGGCTTCGGAATGGTGATGACGCTGATGCTGCCCCTGCGCGGCATCTACCGCCTCGAGGACCTGATCACGCAGTATCACATCGACTGCATGTGCAAGATCACTTTGGCGACGGGCACCATGGTGGGCTACGCCTACTCGATGGAGTTCTTCATCGCGTGGTATGGCGCGAATCCCTACGAGGGCTTCGCGTTCATCAACCGCGCGTTCGGCCACTACGCCTGGGCTTACTGGATCATGATCGGCTGCAACGTCATCACGCCGCAGTTCTTCTGGTTCAAGGCGGTTCGTGAGAACACCACCCTCGTCTGGGTCCTCTCCATCTTCGTCAACGTCGGCATGTGGTTCGAGCGCTTCGTGATCATCGTCACGTCGCTCGCCCGCGACTTCCTGCCGTCGAGCTGGGGCTATTACTCGCCGTCGATCGTCGAGATCTTCACGTTCTTCGGGACGTTCGGCGTGTTCTCGTTCCTGTTCCTGCTTTTCATCCGCTTTGTCCCCATCATGCCGATGTCGGAAGTGAAGGCGGTCATCCCCGCGGCCGATCCCCATGGATCGCACAAACACTAAGGAGGCCGCGCCATGAACAAGACCTACGGCCTCATCGCCGCCTTCGATACCACGCCCGAGCTCTATCACGCCTGTGAAAAAGTCCGTGACGCGGGTTACTCGCAATGGGACGCGCTCACGCCGTTCCCCGTCCACGGCCTCGACGCCGCGATGGGTGTGCGCCGTTCCAAGGTGCCGCGTTTCTCGCTCGCCGGCGGCATCACCGGCTTCTGCACCGGCATGAGCTTCATCGCCTGGCTGGGCCTTTCCGAGTATACCCTCGTGGTCGGCGGCAAGCCCATGTTCAGCCCGATGTTCGCCTTCCCGGTCTCCTACGAGCTGACGATTCTCTTCACGGCTTTCGCGACGATCGGCGGCATGTTCATCCTGAACAAGCTGCCGATGCACTACCACCCCGTGCTCAAGGCGCCGCAGTTCGTGCGCGCGATGGACGACCGCTTCTACATTGTGATCGAGGCCAACGACCCGAAATTCAACCCGGCCCAGACCCGCGCCCTGCTCGAGCAGGCCGGCGGCAAGGACATCGCCGAACTCGAGGAGTAAGATGCGCTACGCCTATTACACCCTCGCTTTCCTCGTCGTGCTCCTGATCTCGGTCATGGGCACCCGCGGGCTCATCTCGACCCGGCCGCCGATCCAGCTGTTCCCCGACATGGACCAGCAGGCCAAATACAAGCCGCAGGCCCGGTCTAAGTTCTTCGCCGACGGCCGCGCCGACCGCCCGATCCCCGCCGGCACCGTGCCGTTCGGCCGCGACGCCGCCAAGGCCGACCCCGCGTTTCTCCGCGCCGACGATTTCCATTACGCCGGCAAGGCCGCCGACGGTTCCTTCGCCCGCGGCTTCCCGGTCGCGGTCACCAAGGAACTCCTCGCGCAGGGCCAGGGCCGCTACCAGATCTACTGCGCCCCGTGCCACGGCGCGCTGGGCGACGGCAACGGCATCACCAAGTCCTACGGCATGCTCGTCACCCCGACCTATCACGACGACCGCCTCCGCGGCCTGGCCGAGGGCGAGATCTTCAACACCATCACGCACGGCAAGAACACGATGATGTCCTACGCCGACAAGCTCTCGCCCGACGAGCGCTGGGCCGTGGTCGCCTACGTGCGTGCGTTGCAGCGCGCCCATCATGCCACGATCAACGACGTCCCGGCCGAATTGCGCGGAGGGCTGAAGTAACATGAGCGCCCCTGTCTCCACCGCCACCTTGGCGAACAAATTCCTGGTCGCCGGCCTCATCGGTCTCGCGCTCACCGCCGCCGGCCTGTTCGCGGGCGACGTCCGTGGCGTCGCCCTGTCCTACGTGGTCGGCATCTCCTATTGGTCCGCGGTGGCCATCGGCATGCTGTTGCTGGTGCTCATCCACCACATCTTCGACGCCGGCTGGTCCACGGTCATCCGCCGCCAGTTCGAGCACGGCCTCTCCGCCTTCAAATGGCTCGGCCTGCTGTTCATTCCCCTGTTGATCTGCGTCTGGATCAAGCCCGGCCTCATCTGGCCCTGGATGGACACGGCCAGCGTCATCCACGGCGGCCACACCGTCGGCGACGACCCGCTCTATCTCAAGAAGGCGAGCTTCCTCAACCGGAACATGTTCACCGGCATGACCGTCGCGTTCTTCGGCATCTGGATCTGGCTGTCGGCGCGCCTCCGCAAGGCCTCGTTCGCCCAGGACGCCGACGGCGACGCCAAGTGGACCTACATGAGCCGCAAGACCGCGGCTTTCGGCATACCGCTCACCGCCCTCGCCCTGAGCTTCGCGGCGATCTACTGGATGAAGAGCCTCGAGTATCACTGGTTCTCCACGATGTATGGCGTGTGGTTCTTCGCGAACTGCATGCGCGCCGGCCTCGCGTTCGGCGTGGTCATCACCTGGTGGCTCGTCACCCGCGGCGACTACAAGGGCATCTTCAACACCAACCAGCTGCACTGCCTCACGGCGCTGGCCTACGCGTTCGTGGTGTTCTGGGCCTACGTGACTTTCTCACAGTATTTCCTGATCTGGAACGCCAACGTCCCCGAGGAAACCTTCTGGTATAACATCCGCGAGCATGGCGACTGGGTCTACGTCGGCATGCTGCTCCTGTTCGGCCATTTCTTCCTGCCGTTCCTCCTGTGGCTGTCCTATCGCCGCAAGACCACGCTGCTGCCCGCGCTGCGCATCAGCCTCTGGGTCGCCGGCATCATCCTCGTGGACCTGTGCTACAACATCCTGCCGGCCCTCAAGGACGCGCATGACGAGCCGCTGCCGTTCCTCTCGATCAACCTGCTCTGGGTCTTGTCGTCGGTCGTGGGTGTCGGCGGCATCTGCGTCTGGGCCTACCTGCGGAGCTTCGCCACCGCCAAGATCATCCCGATCCGCGACCCCCGCATCGTCGAGTCGCTCACCCACCACGAGGCCACCGCGCCATGAGTGAAGCCCCCGCCAATTTCTCCTTCCCGCACCGCACGCCGGTCTTCACCGCCGTGCTCGTGATCCTCTGTTTCGCCGCCTTTGCCTGGCTGGCCAACAAGCTGTACACGCCGCAGGCCGGCATCGTGCAGCCGGTGGCGGGCGTCCTCACCCCGGCCGACCGCAAGCAGTTGCTGACCGAGCACCAGGCCAAGGAGCGGGCCGAGGCCGCCGGTTACGCCTGGATCGACCAGCAGGCCGGCATTGTCCGCCTGCCGATTGACCGGGCGATTGAACTCACTGTCCGCGACCACGCGAAGAAGTAACTCTTGCCGATGAATTCCAACGATCAAAACGCCCGGACCGAGCAGAGGGAGATCGACGCCTCCGCCAAATGGCCGGTGCTCGTCTTCCTTGGCTCGGCCATGTTCTGGCTGCTGCTCGGCGGGGTCCTGCAACTGGCGGCGGCCATCCAGCTGCACACGCCGGCATTCCTGGCCAATTGCGCCTGGTTCACCCATGGCCGGCTCGCGCCCGCCGCCCAGAACGCCCTGGTCTATGGCTGGGGCATGAACGCGGCCTTCGCCTTCGGTCTCTGGCTGATGGCCCGCCTGTCGGCGACC
>Ga0255338_1002777_pt1 | contig 23648 bp, 16 predicted proteins | sample MeOH1_35cm_T4_19_FD_203715 | JGI IMG/M metagenome (GOLD analysis project Ga0255338, IMG submission 203715) | Sandy soil microbial communities from University of British Columbia, Vancouver, Canada - MeOH1_35cm_T4_195 | ecosystem: Engineered > Artificial ecosystem > Sand microcosm > Unclassified ...
CCTTCAAGCCGGGCCAGGCCATCGACCTGATCCTGCCGGATCCCGCCCTCGCCGCCACGGACAGCGCACGCCATGCGTTTTCCATCGTCAGCGCGCCGCACGAGAGCGAGCTGGTGGTCGCCACCCGCATGCGGGACAGCGCGTTCAAGAATGCGCTGGCGCGGCTGCCGGTCGGCGCGGCGGCGGAAATCGACGGCCCGTTCGGCTCGCTCACGCTGCACAACAAGCCGGGCCGCGCTGCGGTGCTGATCGCCGGCGGCATCGGCATCACGCCGTTCATGAGCATGCTGCGGCACGCCGCCCACTGCGCACTGCAGCAGCGCCTGGTGCTGCTGTATTCCAACCGCCGGCCCGAGGACAGCGCCTTCCTCACCGAGCTGCAGCGGATGGAGGGCGAGAACCGGAACTTCCGCCTGCTCGCCACCATGACGCAGATGGCGCAGTCGCAGCTGCCGTGGGCGGGCGAGACCGCGAAGATCGACGAAGCGCTGCTGAAGCGCCTGGCCGCGGAGCTGCCGGAGCCGATCTACTACGTGGCCGGGCCGCCCGGCCTGGTGGCCGCCATGCAGGACACGCTGGCCTTCGCGGGCGTCGACGGGGACGACATCCGCAGCGAGGAGTTCTACGGCTACTGAAGGGGCGTCGCCATGGCGGATGGCAAGCGCGGGAAGACCGCCTTCGTGCTGGCCGGGGGCGGCAGCTTCGGTGCGATCCAGGTCGGCATGCTGCGCGAGCTGGTCGCGCACGGGGTGGTGCCGGACCTGGTGGTCGGCGCCTCGGTCGGCGCGCTGAACGGCATCTACTTCTGCTGCGATCCCACGGCCGAGGGCGTGGCCCGGCTGGAAGGCGTGTGGAGCGGGCTGCGGCGCAGCGACATCTTTCCACTCTCGCCGCGCCACCTGCTGGGCCTCTTCACGGGCGCGGCCTCGCTGGTCGACCCGAGCGGCCTGCGCGGCCTGATCGCGCGCCATCTCTCGCAGCCGCAGCTGGAAGACAGCGTGATCCCGATGCACGTTGCCGCGACCGACCTGCTTACGGGCGCATCGGTGCTGCTGTCCTCCGGCCCCGCCGCCGAGGCCGTGCTGGCCAGCTGCGCCATTCCGGGCGCCTTTCCGCCGGTGCGCATCGGCGAGCAGTACCTGATCGATGGCGCCGTTGCGAGCAACACGCCGGTGATGGCGGCGCTGGCGCTGGGATGCACGCGGCTGGTGGTGCTGCCCACCGGCTTTGCCTGCGCCCTGAGCACGGCGCCCACGGGAGCGCTCGCCTGCGCCTTCCATGCGCTGAACCTGCTGGTGGCGCGCCAGCTGGTGCGCGACCTGGAGCAGCTGGCGGAGCGCGTCGAGATCGCGACCGTGCCGCCCCTGTGCCCGCTGGCGGTCTCGCCCTACGACTTCTCGCGCGCGCACGAACTGATCGAGCGTGCCGCGCAGGGCACGCGGCGCTGGCTCGAAAGCGGCGGCCTCGAGCAGCAGCGCATTCCGGGCGCGCTGCGCCCGCACGTGGACGAATCGCCCGATGCGCCGGGCTGCGAGGCGTCGGCGCAGGCGCCCGTGCCGCACGTTTGAAGCGCGCGGTCCCGAGCGCCCCCACCCCAACCCTCCCCCAGAGGGGGAGGAAGCGGCATCCTCAGCGGAAGGTGGGCCCGCGCGGCGGCCCCAAAGCCTCCGGGAGCGGCGTCCTCAGGCGGCCTCGATCGCCTGCTTCAGGTCGGCGCGCAGGTCGTCGATGTGCTCGATGCCCACCGACAGGCGCACCGTCTCCTCCGACACGCCGGCCGCGGCGAGTTCCGCGGCGGCCAGCTGCCGGTGCGTGGTGGAGGCCGGGTGGGTGGCGAGCGAGCGCACGTCGCCGATGTTGACCAGGCGCGTGAACAGCTTGAGCGCATCGAGGAAGCGGGCGCCGGCCTCGCGGCCGCCGGCCAGGCCGAAGGTCAGGATGCCGGAGGCGCGGCCGCCCAGGTACTTCTGCGCCAGCGCGTGCTGCGGATGCTCCGGCAGCGCCGCGTAGCTGACCCACTTGACCTTCTTCTGCGACTGCAGGAACTGCGCGACCGCGAGCGTGTTGTCGCAGATGCGGTCCATCCGCAGCGCGAGGGTCTCGATGCCCTGCAGCACCAGCCAGGCGTTGAAGGGCGAGATGGCGGCGCCCATGTTGCGCAGCGGAACCACGCGCGCCCGGCCGATGTAGGCCGCCGGGCCGAGCGCCTCGGTGTAGACCACGCCGTGGTAGCTCACGTCCGGTTCGTTCAGGCGGCGGAAGCGCTCCTTGTGCTGCGCCCAGGGGAACTTGCCGCTGTCGACGATCATGCCGCCGATGCTGTTGCCGTGGCCGTTGAGATACTTGGTGAGCGCATGCACCACGATGTCGGCGCCATGCTCGATCGGCCGCAGCAGGTAGGGGCTGGGCACGGTGTTGTCAACGATCAGCGGCACGCCCTTGGCATGCGCCACCGCGGCGAGCGCCGCGATGTCGGTCACGTTGCCGAGCGGGTTGCCGATCGACTCGCAGAACACGGCCTTGGTGCGCGCGTCGATCAGCCCGGCGAAGCTCTCGGGCTTGGACGGATCGGCGAAGCGCACCTCGATGCCCTGCTGCGGGAAGGTGTGGGCGAACAGGTTGTAGGTGCCGCCGTAGAGCGTGCTGGAGGAGACGATGTTGTCGCCCGCCTCGGCGATGGTCTGGATGGAAGCGGTGATCGCCGCCATGCCGGAGGCCAGCGCCAGGCCCGCCACGCCGCCTTCGAGCGCGGCCACGCGCTGCTCCAGCACGGCCTGCGTCGGATTCATGATCCGGGTGTAGATGTTGCCCGGCACCTTGAGGTCGAACAGATCGGCGCCGTGCTGGGCGCTGTCGAACGAGTAGGCGACGGTCTGGTACAGCGGCGGCACCACGGCGTGGGTGGTCGGCTCCGGCGTGTAGCCGGCATGGACGGACAGGGTTTCGAATTTCCAGTTGTCGGACACTTCGTGGTTCTCCTTGGGGACTGCGGTGGGCCGGCAGCGGCCGCGGCAAGGTTAGCACGGGGGCGCTGCAGCGCGAGCAGGCGGGCGCGGCCCGCACATGCCGGCGGAAGGCGGCTGCCGGCGCAGCGATGCCCTAGCGAAGCAGGGCGATGGGAAGCTCGCAGCGCTGGGCCGTGCTCAAGGAGACGGAGCCCCAGACGAGATGCTGGATCACGCCTTGTCCCCGTGTTCCCATGACGACGCACTCTGCTGCGTGCGCCTTGGCGAATTCGGAAATGCCGGTGGCTGGATCGCCCGCCACGCCGTGCACCCGGAAGGGGACCCCCGCTCGCTCCAGCTCCTCCGCGCTGCGCGCGATCGCCGGCTGCAGCTCCTCGCCTCCCCACTTCCGCAGCACGTCGTCGTGGGGCGGCATGACGGAGCTCACGAACGTCAGGCCCGGGTGGAAGTGAACCAGGTCGACTTCGACTTCGCCCAGCATCGGTTGGCAGGCGACGAGGCGATGCACCGCCGCCGCGGCGGCCGGAGATCCATCCACCGCCGCAGTCACGCGCAAACGCCGGCCGCAGGCATGCGGCAGGGCTGCCTCCGGCGGGACGAGCACCACGGAGCAGTGCGCGGCCGGTGCAACGCGCAAGGCCACCGAACCGAGCGCGTGGCTGGCAAGAAGGCCGGACCGTCCACTCCCCATCAGGATGGCGTCGGCTCGAATCTCGCGTGCGACCTCCAGGATGCGATCGGCCGGCTGGCCGAGCGCGACCCTGGCAGCGGGTGCGAAGCCGGCCTCCTTCAGCAGCATGCGACCGGCGTCCAGCTGCTCCTGGCCCTGCTCCTGCAGCGCCTGTTCCATCACCGTCTGCAGCCCTCCGGGATCGGGCCAGGCCTGCACCGGGCGGCGCTGCACGTTCAGCAGCGTGAGCTGGATGTTGCTCCGCTCGCCGGCGTAGACCGACACGGCCCTGCACACGTGCAGCGCACCCGCAGAACCGTCGAAGGCGACAAGTATGTGCACAAGCTCCCTTTGCGGCCGCGTGCCGCATGCGGCTTCATGCTAGCAGCTCGGTCCTGCCCGCCGCGTTGAGGCCGTTCGAGCCGCTTCGCGGGCAACGCAGGAGGCCGATCGCAGGTGCGCGGCTGCGAAGGCGCCGCCGCGTCAGCGCTGCACGCCCAGCTCCAGCTTCAGCGGCACCAGCCGGGTGACCGCCCCCGTCAACGGCGCCGGCGCGCCGACCGCGATGCGGGCCGCATCGGTCCCGCCTTCCGCCAGTGCCGCCGCCATCGCCTGCGCGCGCTGCGCACCGAGCTGCTGCAAGGCGTCGGCGGGCAGCGGCTGCGCGCGCTCGAGCCGCTGCCGCAGCCCGCGGTAGAACGGGCGCGCATCGGCCACCTGGGGCTCGCCCTGCACGAACTTCAGGGCGCGCTGCCAGGCCGGCAGCGCGGCGGCAGCTGGCCCGCTGGCAGCGGCGCCCGCTGGCGTAGCGGCTTCCGCTTCCTTGCGCGCCTGGTCCAGCGCGGGCTCGCCGAAGCGCTCGGCGAACAGGCTGCGCAACGCCTCGCGCACGGAGCGGTCGGCCAGGTCGAGCGGGCCGGGCGCCTCGCCCGGCGCGAGCTTGAGGCCCGCGCGCCGCGCCACCTCGCTGCGCACGGCGGCGGCGCGCAGGGCGGCGCCGTCCGCTTCTTCGTGGTAGCCGCCGGGCAGCGCCAGCTTCAGCTGCGCGCGCTTGGCGAGGATCGCGCCGACGTGCTGCAGCTTCTCGCGCTCGGGCGGCAGCAGCCGGGCGCTGCCGGGATCGAACTCGATCGCCTCGAGCTTCTCGCCGGACAGCCCCAGCATCGCGCCCAGCGCCCGGAACGGCGCCGTCACGATCTTGGTCAGCAGGGTCCCGATCGCCTTCCAGATGATCCCGCCGTAGCTGAATTGCGGATCGCTCATGTCGCCGCTGACCGGCAGGCCGAGGTCGATGCGGCCGTCGCTGTCCCGCAGGATCGCGATCGCCAGCTCCAGCGGCAGCTTCAGCGCATCGGGGCTGTCGACGCGTTCGCCGAGCGTGAGCTGGTCCAGGATGATCTGGTTCTCGCCTTCGAGCCGGCTGTTGCGCACCTTGTAGCGCAGGTCCAGCGAGACCTTGCCGCCCGCAATGCGGTAACCCGCGAACTTCATGGCGTACGGCGACACCGGCACCAGGTCGACGTTGCGGAAGATGACGCCCACGTCGGTGTTGTCGCGCGGCGCGAAGGGGTTGAGGCCGCCGCGCACGCGAGCCAGCCCGAACTCGCCGACCCGGCCATCCAGTTCGATCTGGCTGCGCGCGTCGCGCTGCGAGGACAGGCCGGTGATCACCCCGTTCAGTTCGCGGATCTCGGCGCCGAACTGCGGCCGCAGGCTGCGGTCCTCGAAATCCAGGTGCGCGTTCTGCAGCCGCACGCGCGGGATGCGCACTGCGAAGGCGTTGTCCGCCGGCGGGGCGTCTGCCGCCGCGGCGCGCGCGCCGGCGGGCTGAACGCGCGCCTTGGCCGCCTGGACGCGCGCGCTGGCCGCCTGCCCCGGCGCCCCTGCCGGCGCCTGCACCAGCAGGCGCGCGGCATTAAAGCTGCGGTCGTCCTCGAAGATCAGGATCGCCTTCGGCTCGACGATCCGCAGTTCCGGGATCTCCAGTGCGGCAGGGGAAGCCGCGATGCTGAACTTCTGCGCCGACACGCTCTTCCAGCCCAGGAAGGGCTTGCCGTCCTGCTCGTTCAGCGCCAGCCCGGCGAGCTCGAAGGCGCCGTCGTAGCGCAGCGGCGCCGGCGCCTTGGCCGTCGCCGCGCCCACCTTCAGCCGGCCGCGCGTGGACACGCTGCCGCCCGCGATGCGCAGCCGCACGTGCTGCGCCAGGAGCGGCTGCAGCGGCTTCAGCGCAAGCTGCGTGGCCTGCAGCGACGCATCGACGCTGCCGGTGGCCGGCGCCAGCTGGCCGCGCACGTCCAGCTTGCCCCCCTCGGCCAGGCGCAGGCCGGCCTGGAAGGCGACGGGGCGCCGCAGGTCGGAGCCGACACCGTCGAGACCGGCGCCCACATCCAGCAGGCGCAGGCGAATGCCACTGGCGCGGTCTTCGGCATCGACCGTCCAGCGCGCCAGCTCGACGCGCTTGACGAGCGCCGCCCAGGCGGGGCCGGGATCGGCAGTTGCACGATCGGCCGGGCGGGCTGGCGCGGCGTTCGCCGTGTTCGCGGTGTTCGCCGTGTTCGCGGCGTTCGCGGCCGATGCGGCCGATGCGGTGGGGGCGACAGTCGTCGCCGCCTGCGGCAGCATGGCCACGAGGTCCAGTGCGCCGCTCGCATCGCGCACCAGCTGCAGCTGGCCTTCCTCCGCCTGGACGCGGCCGATCTCGACCCGGCGCGCGCCCAGGTCCAGCGTGCCTTCGCTGAAGCCGAGGCGCGCCAGCTTCAAGGGCGTGCGCTGCGCCTGGGTGAAGGCTACGCCTTCGAGCGCGAGCGCTGCGTCCGCCACCTTCAGTTCCAGGCCCTGCGGCGCCTGCGCAGCCTGCAGCCGGAATTTCAAGCCGGTCCGCTGCACGGTGAGCGCGAGCGGCGGCTGCACCGTTTCGTCGACGACGCGCAGGGCGACCTGCGCGAGCGCGACCTCGCCGATCGAGATCTGCCACGCCGCCGGCGCGTCCTGCGCTACCGGTGAAGCCGAAGCCGTTGCTGCCGAAGCCGTTGCTGCCGAAGCCGTTGCTGCCGAAGCCGTTGCTGCTGATGCCGTTGCTGCTGATGCCGTTGCTGCTGATGCCGTTGCTGCCGAAGCCGTTGCTGCTGATGCCGTTGCGGCCGATGCCCGTGCTGCCGATGCCGGTGCTGCTAAAGCCGTTGCGGCCGATGCCCGTGCTGCCGATGCCGGTGCGGCCGATGCCCGTGCTGCCGATGCCGGTGCGGCCGATGCCGGTGCTGCCGACGCCCGTGCTGCCGATGCCGGTGCTGCCGGCGCCGCCGCCGCAGACGCCGAGCGCGTCGACGCCGGCAGCGCGAGCTGCGCCAGATCCAGTTCGCCCCGCGCGTCGCGCCGCAGATCGACATGGCCGTCCTGCAGGCGCACGGCGGCCACCTTCAGCTCGCGCTGCGCCAGGTCCGCGGTGATGCCTTCGGCCCGCAGGCTCGCCAGCGCCGCGAACCGTCCATCGCCCGCGCCTTCGCGCCCGAGGGCAAGCCGATCCACCGCCAGCCGCGCATCCTCGATCTTCGCCTGCAACCGGCCGTCGGCATACGAGATGCGGTAAGGCAGCGTGGCCGCGAGCCGGCCATCCGCCAGCACCAGCCGCGTGAAGGGCCGCAGGTACGGCGCATACGCCGCGAGGTCCACGTTCTCCAGCGTGAGCTGGCCCTGCGCGCGGATCGGATCGAGCGACGCCTCGCCCTGCCAGCGCAGCCGCCCGCCCGTGGCCCACTGCGCCGTGAACACGTGCCGGTCGCGTTCGTTCGGCAGGGTGCTGAAGCGCTCCACGTCGAAGGCGATCGGCGCGAGCACCGCCGTGTGCCCGGCCTGCCGGTCGTCCAGGTCCACGCGGCCGTCGGCCAGCGCGAAGCGCTCCACCACCAGGCGCGGTAGGCCGGCCTCGGGCGGGCCGGGTTCGCGTTGCAGGGCAGACAGCAGGCGGGCGAAATTGAGCTGGCCCTCGGGGCTGATGACCAGGTGCACGGCCGGTGCCGCGATGCGCACCTCCTCGAAGCTCCAGGCGCGGCGCAGCAGCGAGCGCCATTGCAGCCGCAGCGCCAGGTCCCCCACCGACAGCAGCGGCGTGCCGTCCGCCTCCGCCAGCCGCAGCCCCTGCGCCTGCAGGCGCAGCGTGAAGGGATTGAAGTGCACGGCCTCCACGGCCGCCTGCCGCTGCAGTTCGGATTGCGCCAGGCGCGGCAACTGCGATCGCAGCAGCCAGGGCACGCCGAAGAAGCCGGCCAGCACGTAGGCGGCGGCAAGGGCCGCAAGGACGGCCACGGTTGTGCGCCAGTGTCGCGTCATGTTTCCAGCATAGGCCGCGCGCGGCGGCGCGAACATGAGATGCATCAACGTGCCGTCGGCGCCTGTGGGCCTAGCCGACCGTACGCCGCTGCCGCGCACATCTTCTTACGATGAGTTGTGAACGGAAGGGCCGCGGGGGCATGATGATGCCGTTCAGCCGGCATGGTGCCGCGCACACAAAAGGAGGAAGCGATGGGGTTCTTCAGCAAGATCCTGGACAAGCTGGGTCTGGACGCCGGCAACAGCAAGGTGGAGGAGATGCTCCGCTCTCCCGTCCCCGCGCGACCGCAGGCCGGCACGCTAGGCGCCGGACCGGCCGCCAGCGCACCGGCCGCTCCCGCCGCCGCGGCACCGCAGGCGGCCAGCCAGGTCGACGTGGCGGCGCAGCTCGAACAGAAGGCCGCTGCCAATCCGCAGAAGCTGAACTGGCGCAGCTCGATCGTCGACCTCCTGAAGCTGCTGGACATCGACAGCAGCCTGCAGGCGCGCAAGGAACTCGCCACCGAACTGGGTTGCCCGCCCGATCTGATGGCCGACTCCGCGAAGATGAACACCTGGCTGCACAAGGCCGTGATGCAGAAGCTCGCGGCCAACGGCGGCAAGGTGCCGGCCGAATTGCTGGACTGAGGAGCCGCCATGCAGATCAGCGACATCGTCGCCGGCAGCGGCGGCATCGATTCGATCGCCCGCGAGCTGGGCATCGCGCCGCAACAGGCGGCCAGCGGCGTGGAAGCGCTGCTGCCGGCGATCCTCGGCGGCTTCCAGCGCAGCGCGCAGTCGCAGGGCGGCGCCGGCGGCTTGGGCGATCTGCTCGGCCAGCTGGGCGGAGGCGGGCTGCTGGACCAGGTGCTGTCGCCGCAGCCGACCGACGCCAGCCAGGGCGACGCGGTGCTGGGCCAGATCTTCGGTTCGCGCGACGTGAGCCGCACGGTGGCACAGAGCGCGTCGGCCCAGAGCGGGCTCGACCCCTCGCTGCTGAAGAAGATGCTGCCGCTGCTCGCGATGGTGGTCGGCGGGCTGCTGTCGAAAAGCAATGCGGGCGCTGCTCCGGCGGCTGGCGCTGGTGGCCTCGGCGGCCTCGGCGGCCTCGGTGGCATCCTGGGCAGCGTGCTCGGAGGCGGCCAGGGCGCGGGAGCAAGCCCGGGTGCGGGCGGTGCCCTGGGCGGCCTCGGCGGCCTGCTCGATCAGAACGGCGACGGCAACGCGCTGGACGACATCCTGCGCATGGCGGGCAAGGCGCTGCGGTAATCGGCGTCGCCCCGTGACATCGCGGCTACGGCCTGGGAGCACCAGCGAACGCTTCCCGCCGCAGCCGCGCCTTCGGCCTCAGGCCAGCCCGCGCACCAGGGCGAGCACCTTGCCCGCATCCAGCGTGCGCGCCTGCTGCTGCATCTGCGGCAGGTAGCGGGCCTGCAGGCCTTGCGCTTCGCCCGCGATGCTGGCGTAGGCCTCCTGCAGCATCTTCGTGGACAGCGTCCGGCCGCCGGCGTAGTAACGCCTGGCCACATGTCCGAGCGCGTAGGTCGCCACGAAACTCAGGCCCGAACTCACCGCCTGCTGGCCGAGGCCGCGCGCCAGCCCGCCGCCGATGCGACCGAGCAGCCCGCCCAGCAGCTTGCGGCCCGCCTGTTCCAGGTACTGGGAGGTCAATCCCACGCCGATGGTGGCGAGGAAGTCCTTGACGTGGCCCGAATCGAGTTCGTAGCCGTAGGCCTGGCCGATGCGGTAGACGAGGCGCATCTGCAGCGGGATGATCGCCATCGTCGACAGCGTCTCCGGCAGCAGCTCCAATGCGCCGTTCGTGATGGCGGCGTTCAGGATCGCCTGGTCGAGCGCCTGTTCGGAGACGTTGGGGGTGCGCGCAGCGGCGCCGGCGGATGCGCTTGCCGGCGTGGGCACCGGCCCCGCCGCGACGGCCTCCGCCACGGCGGGAAGGGGGCCATCGATCGGCGCGGCGGCGAGCGCTTCCGCGTCTTCGCTGAACTGCCTCGCCTGGCCGGCATCGAGCTGCAGGGCGGTGCGCAATTCGGCCAGGAACTTCTGTTCGGGCACGGACTGCACCCCGTCGGCGTCACACACGCACACGGCCATCTCGTAGGCGAGCTGGCGCGCGTCGCCCGAGCGCAGGGCCGCGGCCGCACTGGCCATGTCCACCCGTTTCATCAGCACGTCCTGCACCAGCGCGGGCAGGTGCACGGCCTCCGACTGCGCCAGCGCGTCGGCGATGCGCTTCACTTCGGCGCGCTCGCGATCGTGCTTGTGGCCGTCGACAAAGGCCGCCATGAGGCTGAGGGAGAGAATGGCTTGCGTTTCGGTCTGGGTCATGAAAGGGGTTCGCGGGTAGGACCAGCATGGTGGAGTCGCGCAAGCGGCGGCCAGTTCCCGCGTGCCGCCTCGCTTCAGCGCGCCATCAGCGCAAAGACGCCCCAGCCCAGGTATTCACGCGTGTACGTGGCGTGGCGCGCGGGTGCCGAGCTCAGTTCGGCCCGGACATCCGGCGCGAAGTCGTCGCCGGGATTCGCTTCGAGCCATCGGCGCATGGTGAGCCACTTGGCCGCCTCGTACCTGTCCCAGCTGTCCTGGTCTGCCAGCACCATTTCCACCAGGTCGTAGCCGAGGGCGCCGAAAGACGCGACCAGTTCCGGCAGCACGAGAAAGTCGGAGATCGAACCGGCATGGCAGGCCTTGGCAACGTCTTCCGAAGGCGGCAGCTGCCGCCAGTACGGCTCGCCGACGAGGATGATTCCTCCGCTGCGAAGGCTTCTTGCCAGCAGCTCGATGGTGCCGACGACGCCGCCGCCGATCCACGTCGCACCGAGGCAGGCTGCCACGCCGACTTTGTCGTCCGCGACGTAGCCGGCAGCGTCGCCGTGGATGAACTCGACTCGATCGGCGACACCGAGTTCTTCGGCACGGAGTTTCGCCTGCTGCGTGAACAGCCGGCTCAGGTCGATGCCGGTGCCGCCGATTGCGTGATCGCGTGCCCAGGTGCACAGCATCTCGCCCGAACCGCTGCCGAGGTCGAGCACACGGGTCGCCGGTTCCAGCCGCAGGGCCGCGCCGAGCGTGGCGAGCTTTTCGGCCGTGAACGGGTTGTGGATGCGATGGGCGCTTTCGGAAACGTTGAAGATCCGTGGAATATCCACTGCGGCGACTCCCTGCGTGTGCGTGAGGCCCAAGTATGCGGCCGCCCGCGCAGGAGTCCCTTACGGCGCCTCGGCGCCGAGCGTCTGCACCGGCACGTGGTGACGCAGGCCCACCTGCCGGTTCGCCTCGTCGACGAACACCAGCTGCGGCTGGTGCCGCGGCAGCTGCTCCTCGCTCACCTGGGCGAAGGAAGCGATGATCAGCAGGTCCCCCACGGCGGCCCGCCGCGCCGCCGAGCCGTTGACCGAGATCATTCCCGAGCCGCGCTGGCCCTTGATCGCATAGGTGACGAAGCGTTCGCCGTTGTCGACGTTCCAGATGTGGATCTGTTCGTTCTCGACGATGTCCGCCGCCTCCATCAGGTTCTCGTCGATCGCACAGGAGCCCTCGTAGTGCAGCTCGCAGTGCGTCACGGCCACCCGGTGGATCTTGGATTTCAACAACGTACGGATCAAGCGCGCTTCTCCTTGTCAGCCAGCCGGCCATGGTGCGGCGGCGCAATTCTAGTGTCGCATGCGCGACATCGGCAGGTATCTACGAGTACCGAAGGTCATTCGATGCAAGCCGTGAGGAAGCCTTCCGCCAGCTTGCGCCGCAGCAGCTTGCCGGTGGCCGTCCGAGGCAGCGCCGGCACCTCGACCAACAGGCGCGGGCGCTGGTGGGGCGGCAGTGCCCCGGCGCGCGCAAGCAGCGCCTCTTCCACCGACGCGCCCTCACCGGGTGGGGCGACGTAGAACAGGACCAGCGAGTCGACGCCGTCTTCGTCCGGCACGCACACGCAGGCGCACTCCAGCAAGCCCGCCACGCCGGGGCCGAGCTTCTCCTCGAGCTCCGCCAAATCGACCCAGCGGCCCTGGATCTTCAGCAGCGAGTCTTCGCGCCCGGCAAAGCGCCAGCCGCCGCCGGGCGTGCGCACGAACAGGTCCGCCGGGCAGAAGGCGCCGGCGCGGAAGGTCTGCGCCTGCGCCGCCGGCCGATCGAGGTAGCCGAGCGCCAGCGTCGGCACGCGAAACGACAGGCGCGTGGGCAGGCCCTTGCGGGCCGCGTCGGCGTCGAGCGCCTGCACCTGCACGCCCGGCGAGGGCTGCAGCCCATCGTCGCTGCCGCTGGCGGTGAGCACCAGCACCAGCGTCTCCGAGGCGCCGTAGCCATCCACCAGGTCGATGCCGGTCGCCTCCCGCCACGCCTTGCGCACGCTGGCCGGCAGCATCTCGCCGGCCGACACGCAGGCGCGCACGCCGCCTTCGACCAGCGCGGGCGCGAGACCCGCCTGCAGCAGCTTGCGATAGAGCGCGGGCACGCTGAAGAAGACCGTCGGCCGCTGGCGCCGCACGAGCTGCGCGACGGAGGCAGCCGTCGGCCATTGCGGATCGAGCAGGATCGTGGCGCCGATCTTCAGCCCTGCGAACAGGCTGTTCGCCTGCGGATACGGGAAGAACAGGCGCGAGGTGGCGAACAGCCGATCTTCGGCGCGCAGGCCGAGCCGCTCGCGCGAGATGCGCTCGACTTCGCGCGCGAAGCCGTGGCTGTGCACCACCGCCTTCGGCTTGCCCGAGGTGCCAGAGGAGTGGCACCAGAGGGCGGGCGTGTCGTCGTCGAACAGGTGCGGGGCCACCGGCACCGCCGCCGACACGGCGCGGCGGCCTTCGTCGACCAGCAGGACGCGCGCGTTCCAGGGCGCCGGCGTGTCGTTCGCATCCTGCGCCAGGATCGCGCCGAAGCCGGCCTCGTCGAGGATGTAGCTCCATTCGGCGGCGGGGATCTGCGGGTTGACCGCCACCGCCACGCCGCCAGCCCAGATGGCACCGAGGAAGGCGACCACCCAGTCGATGCCGTCCGGCAGCTTGATGGCGACGCGGTCGCCCGGGCGCAGCCCGCGCGAGCGCCACACGGCGGCGGCGCGCGCCACCCGCTCGCGCAGTTCGCCGTAGGTGATCTGCCGTTCGCCGCACACGATGGCGGTGCGGCTCGCGTCCGCGCCGCACAGCAGCAGGGCCGCCGCGTTGACCGGCTCCCGCGCCGCCGCCAGGGGCCGCGCCGCGCGCGCCGCGTCCACCAGCGGGTCGCCGCTGAAGAGGCCCGGCTTGCGCGCGCGCCAGCGCCCGTACTCCGTGATCAGCAGGCTGGCGTGCTCGCGCTCCTCGGCCCCGAGCTCGATGTACAGCCGCTGGGCGGCCGAGCCGGCTTGCGCCGCTGCCGCGCGCCGGCGGAAGAAGGCCGCGGCCCGCTGCTCCAGCGCGATCGCGATGCGAAACAGGTTGTCGGGATCCTCGGGCCGGTGCTCCACCTCGGCGAAGATCGCGGCCAGCTGCACGCGAAAGGCCGTCGAGCGCGGCGGCGCCTCGATGTGGTAGCGGCGCGAGAGCGTCTCCATGTGCTCGCCTTCCAGGATGGCGAAGCGCTGGAACAGCGCGCGCAGTTCCTCGTCGCGGCACTCCGCGGCCGCCTGCTGGTAGAACGCGCGGCCACCGAGCTCGATTTCGAAGGCGAGCCGCAGCGCGTCGAGCCCGGCCCGGTCCACGCCCGGCACCGGCGCCTCGTCGCGCAGCGCCAGCTTGCCGCCGCATTCGGGGCAATGGCCGTAGGGAAAGGCGAAACCTTCGCTCACCTTGCCGCATTGCTCGCACTGCCACTGCATGGGCGCATCCGCGCAGCAGATGTACAGGCCGTCGCCCTCCTCCGCCAGGGGCAGGTGGCAGCGCGGGCATTGCATCGCGGAGGCCCCCGGCTTCTCAGGCGCAGGCGGGTGCGGTTGCGGGTGCAAGCGCCGGCGCGAGGGCTTCGGCTGCGTGCTCGGTGACGGGCCAGGCGCCCTTGCCCTGCTGCAGCCAGGCGGCAATCGAAGCCGCGGCGCGCCGGCCGGCCGCCATCGCCAGGATCACCGTGGCGCCGCCGGTCACGATGTCGCCGCCGGCGAACACGCCGGGCAGGTTGGTGCACTGCGTGGCGGCGTCCGCCACGATGTAGCCGCGCCGGTCCAGCGCCAGCCCGCCGGTGGCCTGGCCGACGATCGGGTTGGCCTTGGTGCCGAGCGCGTAGATCACCGTGTCGCACGGCCACTCCACGAATTCGCCCAGCGGCACCGGCGAGCGGCGGCCGCGTTCGTCCGGCTCGCCCAGCGCCATCTTCTGCGCCTTCAGGCCGCGCACGTCGCCGGCCTCGTCGACCAGGATCTCCACCGGCCCGTGCAGGAAGCTGAACTCGACGCCCTCCTCGCGGGCGTGGCGCAGTTCCTCCACGCGCGCCGGCGCCTCGGCTTCGGAGCGGCGGTACACGCAGCGCACCTCCGCCGCGCCGAGCCGGCGCGCCACGCGCAGGCAGTCCATCGCGGTGTTGCCGGCGCCGATCACGATCACCCGTTGGCCCACGTGCACCGGCGTTTCGCTGTAGGGAAAGCGGTCGCCACCCATCAGGTTGACGCGGGTGAGGAACTCGTTGGCCGAATAGACCTGGCCGGCGAACTCGCCCGGAATGCCCAGGAAAGACGGCGCGCCCGCGCCGGCCGCCACGAACACGGCGTCGAAGCCCATGCCTTCCATCAGCTTGGCGACCGTGAAGGTCTTGCCGATCACCTTGTTGGTCTCGAAGCGCACGCCGGCCTCGCGCAGCTGCTGCACCTCGCGCTCGATGATGTCGCGCGGCAGCCGGAACGACGGGATGCCGTAGCGCAGCACGCCGCCCACCACGTGCAGGGCCTCGTACACGGTGACCTCCGCGCCGTGCTTGAGGAGGTCGGCCGCCGCGGCCAGCCCGCCCGGGCCGGAGCCGACCACGGCCACCCGCCCGAGCGGCTGCGCCACGGCAGCGCGCTTGAGCCCGCGCGACTTCGCGTGGTCGCCGACGAAGCGCTCCAGCCGGCCGATGGCCACCGGCTCCATCTTGGCCTTGTGCAGCACGCACTGCGCCTCGCACTGGCTCTCCTGCGGGCAGACCCGGCCGCACACCGAGGGGAACAAGCTGGATTCGTGGATGGTGTCCAGCGCCGCGTCCACGTCGCGCAGCAGCAGGTGGCGGATGAAACTGGGAATGTCGATGCGCACCGGGCAGCCCTCGATGCAGGTGGGCTTGTGGCACTGGATGCAGCGCTCCGCCTCGCGCAGCGCCTCGGCGTGGGCGTAGCCGAGATTGACCTCCTCGAAGTTCGCCGAGCGTTCCTCCGCCGGCCGCTCGGGCATCTTCACCTGCACCCGCTCGAGGGCGGAGTACTTCTTGTAGGTGCGCTTGCCCTGGGTGACCAGCAGGTCCTCGAGGTTGCACACGTGGGCGTGGTCCTCGTTGGCCTGCTGCTCCTGCCGCTGGAAGCGCTTCTGCCGCGCGTGCAGTTCGCGGAAGTCGACCGCGTGGCCGTCGAAGTCCGGGCCGTCGACGCAGGCGAACTTCACCTCGCCGTTGACCGTGACGCGGCACGATCCGCACATGCCGGTGCCGTCCACCATCACGGTGTTGAGCGAGACCATGGTGCGCACGCCGAACGGGCGCGAGGCCTCGGCGCAGGCGTGCATCATCGGCATCGGGCCGATCGCCACCACGAGCTGCGCCGGGTCGGACGCGAGCACGTCGCGCAGCGCCGCGTCGACGTAGCCGGGCCGGCCCAGGCTGCCGTCGTCGGTGCACACGATCAGTTCGTCGCTGAACTCCGCGAGCTTGTCGGTCCAGAACGCGAGCTCCGCGCTGCGGAAGCCGACGATGCAGGTGATGCGGTTGCCGGCTTCCTTGAAGCCGCGCAGCTGCGGGAACACCGGCGCGACGCCGAGGCCGCCGGCCACCAGCACCACGTGGCCTTCGCGCGCGATGTGCTGCGGCAGGCCGAGCGGGCCGGCGAAGTCCGCGAACTCGTCGCCGGCGGCGAATTCGTCGCGCATGCGGCGGGTCGTCTTGCCGAGCGCCTGCACGACGATCGTGATGGTGCCGCGTTCGCGGTCGAAGTCGGCCACGGTGAGCGGGATGCGCTCGCCGGCGTCGTCGAGCCGGACCATGACGAAGTGCCCCGGCTCGGCGGCCTGCGCGACATCCGGCGCCTCCACCTCCCACAGGAAGCTCTGTTGCGAGAACTGTTCGCGCCTGAGGATGCGGGCCATGCTGTGTCTCCGTGGGAAAAGCGCGCCTGGCGGGGCGGCGCGGGAAGGTGCCGGGAGTGCAGTAGAGGGGCTCGCGCCGCAACGCTCGTTGACGTGAGTCAAGGTCAGGTGGAGCGGAGGGTCGATCCGGGGGTGATTTACCGCATTACGGTACTGCAATACCGAAATGCGAAAAGCTACGGCGATTTGAAGCCGCGTTGGGGCATCTGTCGGAGCGAAACTTGATCTGGTGCAAGGTCCCGCAGCGGTCCTCACCGTTTACTCCGGTCCATTCCAAGAAAGAGTTCGTGCGACCACGGCGCCATGGCCCGCGCCGCGTGCAAGACGGGCTCCATCCCTGCATCCACCCCACGGAGACATACCTTCCATGCGACAGCTCGACATCCACCGGATCGCCGACGAAGCGCGGTTCAACCGCTTCCACGGCATCGTGCTCCTCTGGTGCACGCTCATCATCGTGTTCGACGGCTATGACCTCGCCGTCGTCGGCGTGGCGCTGCCTTCGATCATGAAGCAGATGAACGTCGAGGCGACGCAGGCCGGCTTCATGGTGAGCTCGGCCCTGTTCGGCATGATGATCGGCGCCATCGTCTTCGGCACCGTCGCCGAGCGCATCGGCCGCCGCTGGGCGATCGCGCTATGCGTGATCCTGTTCAGCGTGTTCACCGCAGTCGCGGGCCTGAGCCGCGACCCCACGAGCTTCGGCATCGCACGCTTCCTGGCCGGCCTCGGCATCGGCGGCGTCATGCCGAACGTGGTTGCGCAGATGACCGAGTACTCGCCGCGGCGCGTGCGCGCCACCATGGTGACGCTCATGTTCAGCGGCTACGCGATCGGCGGCATGCTCGCCGCCCTGCTCGGCAAAGGCTTGATCGAGACCTACGGCTGGTCCTCGGTCTTCCTCGCTGCCGCCACCCCCGTCCTGCTCGTTCCCGTGATCCTGCGCGCACTGCCCGAGTCGATGTCGTTCCTGCTCAAGAAGGGTCGTCACGAGGAGCTCAAGGGCATCCTCGCGCGCCTGGAGCCCGCCGTGCGGCCGGTGGCCGGCGACCGCTTCGCGCTGCCGCGCGCGGACCGCGCCCACAACGCACCGATCCGGCACCTGTTCGAGGAAGGCCGCGGCTTCAGCACCGTGATGTTCTGGATCGCCTTCTTCATGTGCCTGTTCATGGTCTATGCCCTCAGTTCATGGCTGACGAAACTCATGGCCGGCGCCGGCTACACGCTCGGATCGGCGTTGACCTTCGTGCTGGTGCTGAACTTCGGCGCGATGATCGGCGCCGTCGGCGGCGGCTGGCTGGCCGACCGGTTCCACATCAAGTGGGTGCTGTTCGCGATGTACGTGCTGGCGGCCGCGTCGATCACGCTGCTCGGGATCAAGATGCCGTCGGAGCTGCTGTTCGTCGTGGTCGGACTGGCGGGCGCCTCGACCATCGGCACGCAGATCGTGACCTACGCCTACGCCGGCCAGTTCTACCCGATGGCGGTGCGCTCCACCGGCATCGGCTTCGCTTCGGGCGTCGGGCGCAGCGGCGCGATTCTGGCGCCGATCCTGATCGGCACCCTGGTCGCGATGCAGTTGCCGCTGCAGCAGAACTTCATCGCGATCGCCATTCCTGCGGTGATTGCGGCGCTGGCGGTGGCGATGATCGATCACTCGCGGTCGGCGTCGGGGCAGCACGTGGGCGCGAGTGCCGGGACTGGGGAACCGCCGTTGGTGCCTGCGCCGGGGATGAGCGCACGCTGAGGCGGTCGGGATAAGGTCCGTCGGCCTGCGCCGGCGTTAGCTACCGCGCGAGCTGCATATGGAAAGGGGCGCCGAAACACGCCATGGCGCATGTTGTGGCGGACTCGCCGCGCGTCGATCGTGGCGCCGCTCCCACGCCGGCTTGGCTTGAATGGCCTATCGTCCTCGCGTAGAAATCTCTCTGCCCCGATTGGCCACTCAGTCGAACGCCGCGCCCTGCCGATTCTGCCGGCGCTAGCCTAGTGGTCCTTGTCGTGGTCGGTAGGCGCGCCTTCAACGAAATTGGACGCGTCGAACGCTTGGTATCGGCAGATGCGACGCAGCTTGAGCAGATAGACGCCAGCCTCGCCAGATTCTGCAGTGATTTCGGGCAACGTGTCCTCCAGGTCGCTGAGGGCCTTGATGAACGCCTGCTGATTCCGGACAGTGTCCAGGGGCGAGTAGCCGGCGTCCGAGAGGGTCAGCTGGGCGGCGTTCGCAGCGCCAGATACGCCACCCCATGCCGCCATCGCTGATTTTGCTGCAGCTGCCTTAGCCGCGAGTGCAGGCACGATGATCGAACCTGCAACGATGCCAACGCTAGCGATTGAGATTCGCACTGTCTGTGAGACGTTGACGTTGATTCTCAGCCTCTTGGCCATCTCGTCGCAATGCGTCATCTCCTCGTCCACTTTCTTCAGAAAGTCGGGATCGGCCGCTGCAGGCCGGTGTTGCGCCGCTTGTTCCAGGACATCGCTGATCTGCTGCGCCGAAAGCCCGGACGCGGTTAGCTGCGCAGCCAAACTCCGGGTGCTCTCCAGTCGCTGCGAGGTAAGCGCGTTCACGGAACCGAGTGGGACGGAACTGCAACCTGTCGTCAGTACAGCCGCTGCTAGAACAGTCGTCAGGCGTGAGATCATGGGTTGTAGCCGGTTGTTACCCTTGTGAGAATAGTGGAACAAGTCGCGCGCCCGCCTCCTCACCTTGGAGGTTGGAGAGAATGGGGATGTGGGGCAGCACGCAGCGCTTCTTCCCTTGAGCACGCAGCCCATGTCGGACTTCAGGCTTCTCCGCCAGCGCGTCGTTCGGGGCCACGGTGCCCATCGGCATCTCGCTGGTGACTGGCGCCAGCGCCGTGCGGCGTTCTTCCCCGGTCAGCCCGTGGCATCGCTCTGCGCTGAATGCGGCGAGCTCTGAAGCCACGCGGCGCCGGCGTGCAAGGAACCGTTCGGCTCCGGATGGCCTCGATCGGGCGCCGGCCACCGACACCGGCTTATCGGACACTTGCAGGACATCGCGAATCTCTTCCGGCCCGCGTCGGCCGTCAAAGCTGTCCTACCAAAGGCTCAGCCATTGGCGGGCGCCGGCGCCGTCTCCCTCTTCCCTAGCATTCCGTCTCGCGCAGCATGCCAGTCCGGGGGCGGCAATCCAGTCCTCCGCGTGTCGAGAGAGGGAGCATGAGCCAGCCAACGCACTCGCCCACCGAGCTTTTGTCCACCGGAATTCCCGGCCTCGATGTCGCCCTGGGCGGCGGACTCAGCCCGAACCGCATCTATCTCGTCGAAGGCGAACCGGGCACGGGCAAGACGACGACGGGGCTGCAGTTCCTGCGCGAGGGGGTGGCCCGCGGCGAGCCGGTGGTCTACATCACGCTGGCCGAAACGGGCGAGGAACTGAGCGCGGTTGCCGCCTCCCACGGCTGGACGCTGGAAGGCATCCACCTGCACGAGGTGCTGCCCACCGAGGACCTGCTGCGGGACGACCAGCAGTACACGATGTTCCATCCATCCGAGGTGGAGATGGCCAACACCATCCAGCTCATCCTCTCGGCCATTGACGCCCACCAGCCCACGCGGGTGGTGCTGGACTCGCTGTCCGAACTCCAGTTGCTGGCCGACTCCCCGCTGCGCTACCGCCGCCAGGTGCTCGCCCTCAAGCAGTTCTTCGCCAGGCGCAATTGCACCGTGATGCTGCTGGACGACCGCACCGCGGCTTCGGCCGACCTGCAGGTGCGCAGCATCGCCCACGCCGTGATCCAGTTCGACCTGGCCGTCAAGGACTACGGCGCCGAGCGGCGCCGCGTGCGCGTCATCAAGTACCGCGGCCGCAATGCCATCGGCGGCATGCACGACTACAACATCACCCGTGGCGGCATCGTGGTGCACCCGCGGCTGGTCGCCGCCGACTCGCGCGAGATCCTGCCCGCCGGCCAGCTCACGAGCGGCATCGAAGCACTCGACGCCCTGCTGGGCGGCGGCCTGGAGCAGGGCACCAGCACGCTCATCGTCGGCCCGGCCGGAACCGGCAAGTCCTCCCTGGCCGCGCAGTTCGTGTCGGCCTTCAACATGGCAGGAGGCAAGGCCGCGATGTTCCTGTTCGAGGAGTCCAAGAGCAATCTTCTCAATCGGACCGATGGCCTGAACATGGACTTGCGCGGCGCCGTCGCCGCCGGCAGGTTGACCATCCAGCAGGTCGACCCGGCGGAGCTGTCGCCGGGCCAGTTCAGCGCCGCGGCCATCGGTGCGGTGCACGACGGCGCCAGGATCGTCGTGATCGACAGCCTGAACGGCTACATGAATGCGGTGCCGGACGAGAGATTCCTCACCACCCACCTGCACGAGCTGCTGACCTACCTGGGCCAGCGCGGCGTGGTCACCATCCTGGTGGGCATCCAGCAGGGCATGCTGGGCGGCCCCATGTCGAGCGGCATGGACGCCAGCTATCTGGCCGACAACGTGCTGATGCTGCGCTACTTCGAGGACGACGGCGAAGTCAAGCAGGCCGTGTCCGTCTTCAAGAAGCGCGGCAGCATGCACGAACGCACCATCCGCCGCTTCAGCATGTCGAGCAACGGCATCGAGGTCGGTGAGGTCCTGCGCGGTTACCGCGGCCTCCTGACCGGTGTGCCGGTGCCGCGGGGAGGGCCGGTGAACGCGGACGCACCGCTGAAAGTGCGGTGACGGAGCGCCGCATGGAGCGCCGCATCCTGATCTATCCGGCGGTGGCCCAGGACGGGCTGCTGGCCAGCAAGGTCCTTTCGTCCGTTGGCATCGAGACGCTGGTCTGCAACGGCAGCGAGGCGGTGCTGGCGGCCCTGGCCGTTGGTGCCGGTGCCCTGCTCGTGGTCGAAGAAGTCATTTCCGGCGCCGCCATCCAGCCGCTCAAGCGCTTCGTCGATGCGCAGCCCGGATGGTCGGACCTGCCGATCCTCGTGTTGACGAAGCGCGGCGCGGACTCGGTGGAGGCGCAGCGGGCCGTGGAGCACCTGGGCAACGTGACGCTGCTGGAGCGGCCCGTGCGCACCATCGCCTTGATCAGCGCCGCGCATTCGGCCCTGCGGGCGCGCGACCGGCAATACCAGGTGCGCCTGGCGGACCAGCGCAAGGACGAATTCCTGGCGACGCTCGCCCACGAACTGCGCAATCCGCTCGCGCCCATCCGCACATCGATCTCCATCATTCGCCGCCTGCAGCCTGACGACGAGATCCGCAAACTGGCCGACATCGTGGATCGCCAGGTCGTCCATCTCACACGCCTGGTGGACGACTTGCTCGACGTGGCCCGCATCACCACCGGCAAGGTGGCCCTGAACCCCACGCACACGACGCTGTCGGCCGTCATCACGCACGCGCTCGAGATCGCGGCGTCCTCGGTGCAGGAAAAGGCCCACCAGCTCGATGTCGTCCGGCCGCCCCAGGACTTCGCGCTGGACGCGGACCACGCGCGGATCGTGCAGACGGTGGCGAACCTGCTGGTGAACGCAGCCAAGTACACGCCGCCGCGCGGCCACATAGCCTTGACGGCCTCGGTGCAGGGCAAGGTGGTGACCTTTCGCGTGCGCGATGACGGCCGCGGGCTGGAGGCCGCTTCGCTGACGCACATCTTCGAACTGTTTACCCAGGCCAGGTCTCCTGACGAGCCCCTGAGCGGCCTCGGCATCGGGCTGAACCTGGCGCGCAAGTTTGCCGAGATGCACGGCGGCTCCATTGCCGCAACCAGCGAAGGCCTGGGCCGGGGCAGTGAGTTCATCCTGACGCTGCCCGTGGTGGTGGGCGTAGAGGAGCCGGAAAGCGGCGGTAGGCCACAGGCCGCCGCCGCTGGCGCCGCCGGCGCCGCCGGCCGGCGGGTGCTGGTGGTCGACGACAACAGGGATGCCGCCGATACGCTCGAGGCGTTCCTGACCCTGGAAGGCTTCAGTGTTGCGGTGGCTTACGACGGTGCCGCGGCGCTGGAGAAAATGCAGTCGCACGCGCCGGACGTGGTACTGATGGACATCGGCATGCCGCGCATGGACGGCTACGAAGCGGCACGCATGGTCCGTGCCGCCGGTCGGCCGGTGCGCCTGATCGCCGTGACCGGCTGGGGCCAGGCCCTGGACAAGGTCAAGGCACAGGAGGCGGGCTTCGACCGGCATCTGGTCAAGCCGGTCGATCTCGCGACGATCGTCGACGTGCTGAGGGCCTGATGTGCGCGGGAAACAGTGTCCTTAACTAAAGGGCCGCGAAACCCGCGCCAATGCTAGCGATGCAGTCGGGAGGTGGGGTCAGGTCGCTTACGGGCGGGGCGAGGGTGCCTGCAGGCGGCCTGAGGAGGCGTGTCTTCCCCGGAACAAAGTCGTTAACAGCCGAAACCACGCAGGAGAGCCGTTCGCCTTCTTCTGCGAACTCTGCACTAATCTGCCCGTGTGCCTGCAGATCTACCAGACCCCCTCGATCATCGGCGCGCGCAAGGTGAGCATTACCCGAGAACCGTCCGAGCTGGCGATACCCATCTGCCGCGGCTGCCGCGGCGGCTTTTCGAACCACGTCTGGCAGACCTTCATCAGGTCGGCGTGTTCGGCTCGTTCGCCGAAGTGATCGATGACGTCCGAAGCGGTTTGGCTATCGTGCTGCAGCATAAAGTCGCCTGGGCTTGCAATCTCGTCCAGCCCCTTCATCGCGGCGAGCGGCTTCTGGAACATGCGCCGCGGCACTCGCGGCATACCTTCTTCCCGGGCTATGTCCGCAAAGAGCGGCGCCATGAAATCGACGGCGAACCCGTCGACCTCGACCCACGCGTGATACGAGTCGCCGTCGGCGACCAGGCGGGCGCCCTCCCTACGGCCGAAGAAAAGCACGTTGTCAGGTGTCAGCTGGTACACGGCGAGGCCCGCCGAGATCGTCGCCTCGAGCTTGTAGTGCTCTCGAAGCAGCATAGCCCCGACGATCGTGAAGAAGCTGCACGCTCGGTGCGCTTGGCCCTCCGCGGCCGCCACCACGCTGTAGATCACCTGGTACACGCGCTGGTAGTCCGCCAGCGGCAACGGTACTCGTTTCGCCATGGCAGGATGGTACCGGCGCAGCTCAAGGCTGCGCTGCTCCGCCTGCGGCATGGGACTGTCGCAGGCAGGGGAGCGCGCTAGAGGGTCAGTGGACGAGCTGCTCGGCGCAGGGCCGGATCTCTCCACCTACGAAATCTGCGCCGCCGGCGTGCACCGCGGCACGCACCGCAGCCCAAGTCGTTTCGGGTCGACCATCTTATTCCAGTGGCCGCTCGGCGCCCGCCGTGAACGCCTGCCGGATCGAGTCACGCTGGCCGGGCGGGGGCCGCTGGTTATGGCGTCTTCGTGTATGCCAGATACGCCAGCACGAGGGACAACAGGGACACCGCCAAGGCAAGGTATGCCGCCACGGCTGAATGCTCCGCCGCACGCGCCTGCCGCTCCTCGGGGGACGGGGGGTACTTGGCGGCGGCCT
>Ga0255338_1002778_pt1 | contig 23642 bp, 49 predicted proteins | sample MeOH1_35cm_T4_19_FD_203715 | JGI IMG/M metagenome (GOLD analysis project Ga0255338, IMG submission 203715) | Sandy soil microbial communities from University of British Columbia, Vancouver, Canada - MeOH1_35cm_T4_195 | ecosystem: Engineered > Artificial ecosystem > Sand microcosm > Unclassified ...
GGCGTCGCGGAGATCGGAAACGAGACTATCTTCATCGAGTCAGTAGACTATGGCTCTGGAGTGCTGACGGTCTCACCGGACGGCAGGGGATACGGCGGCTCTACCGCCGCCACCCACGCACAGGACTCTCGCGTCACGATGGCTCCGGTCTGGAGTCGCCAGCGCACCGCGACGGCGATCAACGAAGCCATCCTTGGGACCTACCCCACGTTGTTCGGGATTGCGACCACGACGTTCGTCTACAACCCCTCGGTCAACACCTACGGACTGCCGACCGGAGCTGAGCGCATTCTTCGCGTCACGGCCGACACCATCGGATCTTCCCGCGAGCAGTTGACGATCAACCGCTACTCGTTCAACTCCACCGCCAATGGCAACTTCGCCACCGGCAACTCGATCACCCTGGAGCAGGGTGCGTTCCCCGGCCGCAATGTCAACGTCACCTACACGACGGCCCCGGTGGGCATCACCTGGGGCAATGCCTTCACCCTCTCCGGTCTCGCCGAGACAGCGAAGCTTGCGGTGAAGTACGGGGCCTGCTCGAACCTGATCTCGTTCATGGATTCTGCTCGCCTCCCGGTGGGCACGGCCCAGGCCGACGAGCTGGACCCGTCGCACGCGGGTATCGGCACTGCTTCCAAGGCCAGTGCCCAGCTCTACCAGCGCTACCAGCTTGAGCTGGAGACAGAGCGCAAGCGCCTGCGCGCAGCCACTCCCGCCACGATCTCTGTGAGGACTCGATGACGACCCGGAAGTACTCCTCGACCGCGAGCCCCACTACCCTCGCCGCGGGCTGCACCAGCAGCGCGACCACGATCCAGGTTGTTGCCACCACCGGCTTTCCCGCTGTGGACTTCGTCCTCGCCCTCGACTACGGGGCAGTGGGGCAGGAACTGGTGCTGGTCACGAATGTCTCTGGCACTGTCCTAACGGTCACCCGCGGGTACGACTCCACCGCTGCCGTCGCGCACTCGCTCGGCGCTGCGGTCCAGCACGTACATGCCGGTGCCGACTTCCGTGACTCTCGCAATCATGAGGCCGCAACGGCGGGCGTACATGGGGTGACTGGTTCCGTGGTGGGCACCACGGACACCCAGGCCCTGTCGAATAAGGACCTGTCCTCGAATACCAACACGCTCCCGGCGAACGTGGTCACAGCGGACGGCGACCAGACGCTGACGAACAAGACCATCACGACGCCGAAGATCTTCCAGATCCGCGACGAGAACAACCTCACCGCCTTCCAGTTCAACCCGATCGCCGGTGCCGTCAACTACCTCGCCTCCATCGGCTCGGTCTCCGGCAGCGCCGTCGTGCTGGCCGCGGCCGGTATCGACGCAAACATCACCCTGAGTCTGATCCCGAAGGGCACGGGAACGGTGAAGGTTGCTGGTGTGGATGTTGCGACGGTCTCCGCGACGCAGACTCTCACCAACAAGACACTCACCTCGCCGACGATCAACACTCCTGCGATCACGGGCGGAACGCAGGCATCGCCTGCGATCACCTCGCCCAGTGTCACTGGCCTCACGCTTGACGGGGTAAACGTGTCTGGGGCATGGCAGACCTACGTTCCTGCGCTCACCGCCTCCACGTCGAATCCGACGCTTGGCGCTGGCCCTGTGCAACTTGGTAGGTACTCACAGGTCGGCAAGACGATCACATGCCAGGGCAAGATCGTCTTCGGGGCCGGGTCTACGGCTGGAACCGGGACCTATCGGATCGGCCTCCCGGTGCCGGCGAATATTGCCGCATGGAACGATCGCCGCATCGGACAGGCGACGATCTACCAGTCGTCTTCGGGCAACCAGGCCATGACGTTTGCCGCTCTCGATCCCGCTGGCGGCGGCTTCTTCACCCTCGCCTACCTGACCGCACTGCCGGCGAGCAATGCCATCTCCGTTGCATCTGCTGCGCCCTGGGCATGGGCCGCTGGCGACTCTCTGTGGTGGAGCGTCACCTACGAGACCGCCTGATGAACACGGTCCTCGTTGGTCCCGTTGTTGGTGAGCTAGGGGGCCTGCCGGTCACCGCTGGCATCACCGCTGTGAACGCCGGTCAGGGCTACGACTTCGCCATCAACGACCTTCAGTTCAAGGTTGCCCCGGACGACAAGAACCCCTACCAGCGCGCCACCGCACAGTTCCGCAAGGATCAACTGGACACCGGGCAGAACCCCGGTGACCAGTCACTGACAGGCTGGTGGACGCGGGGACAGTTCTCGTTCCATAAGGGCGCAGGTGTCACCTATTACGAGGTCGAGGAAGGCGAGACCATCCTCAATCGGTACTACGATGCCGAGGGCCTCGACCCGTTCAAGAAGCCGGGTCGCCTGACCTGTCAGCAGGCGTGGGCCGGGTACGCCGCCACGGTGGCTGCCGTCTCTTATGTCTCGGCAGTCGGCTCCACGCTGGTGGCGCTGGATGGCTCCACGGTGAAGTACGGGGACTTCGCTGCTCCTGCCTCGCTCACGCCTGCGGGCACCGGCACGGTGCTCGGCCTGACCACGTCTCCGACTCTCGGCTACATCGTGACCACGGCGGGCAAGGTGGAGTCGTTTACATCTGCCGGGGCACAGGTGGTGCTCTATACGGGCCTGACGACCACGCCTCGCGGCATCTGGTACGTCAAGGGCAGGCTGCTGGTCAATGATTCGAACGGCAAGTGGTACCAGCTCGCAACGAACCCTGCGGCTCCTCCGCAGGCGGTCGCTGCCGGCGACGTCATCTTCACCGGCTCCGACTGGGCCACGGCCTCCGTTGTGTGCGACACGCCCGGACCCATCCTGATCGGGAACAGCAACCGGATCTTCACCGCGACTCCCGACAACACTGGAGCCATCCCCGTCCTCTCGGCCCCGATCCAGGTGGCCGAGCTTCCTCCCGGCGAGACCGTCTCCGCGCTGGCGTTCCACCTGGGCTTCGTCGTCATCGTTACGGGCGCTGGGGTTCGCGTGGGCGTCCTGTCGGACACCGGCCAGCTGACCTACGGTCCTCTCCTGGTGGAGCGTGCCACCGGCACGACGACGCCACCGACCACCTCGATCGCCCGTTACTCCACACGGGCCTCTGTGGTGATCGACAACAGGATCATCGAGATTGACCTGTCGAAGCAGATCGGCAACGGCCTGGAGTTCGCCTGGACCGGACGCGGGGAGCCCTACGCGGGCTCCGAGACTGCGGCCGGGGTGACCACGCTGAACATCACCACGCAGATTGCCTGGGCAAACAACAAGATCAACCACTCCGACACAAATCTGCTGTCCGGGTATCTGCGCACCGGCTTCCACCGGTTCGCCACCCTGGAGCCCAAGCGGTTCGACTCGGTACGAGTGACGCTGGATGGCCCCAGCGGAACCTGTGAGGTGATTCGCGTCGACTCCGAGGGGAACGAGCTGTCTCTGTTTGCCATCGACGCCGCGGTGTCCCACGTCGAGGATGTCCCGCTACGGATGACTCGCAGCGAGGAGACGGTGGCCCTGAAGTTCGTGCTCACCCCAGCGCCAGGTGCACCCACGATCAGTCCGGTGCTCCTCGGTTACCAGTTGCGGGCTCTGCCGGAGCCCGCACGGCAGGAGATGATCCGAGTTCCGTTGGAGATGAAGGACATCGAGCGCCGTCAACCGGCGCGTGGGATGGGCCGCGTTGGTGGTGCCTGGGCTCGGTTCCAGGCGCTGAAGGAGGCCGAGCAGGCCGGCGCGATCGTCAACTTCTCCGACTACCGAATCGGCGAGACCGGTCGGGCCTACGTGGAGTCCGTCGAGTTCTCCAACATCACCCCGCCGTCCCACGGCTCCTCCGGCTTCGGCGGGACCGCCTTCGTTACCCTGCGCAAGCTCTCGTAAGGAGAATGTTCAATGTGGGATCGAATCAAGGGTGAGCCGGTCCTGGTCACCAGTCTGGTGTCCTCGGCCCTGGCGCTCGCCGTGGCTTTCGGACTGCATCTGTCCGACGTTCAGATTGCCGCGGTGCTTGCTGTCACGAACAGCACCCTTGCGCTGTTCGTGCGCTCGAAGGTGTCTCCGAGCAAGGATGTTGCACCCTGACGCCGACAGTGTCATGATTGAGAGCGAGGCTCCTCCAAACCTCCAACTCCCATCAGAGATCGACCCCCGACCTTCACCGGTCGGGGGTCTTTTTCTGTGTCCTGGGCTAGTGAGTGTCCGAGGCGCGAGGATCGCCTGTAAGGCGATCAGCACTCGCGATAGGGAGGATGTACCCAGAGCGCCTACGAGGCGCTCAGAGGGCCCGTTCTGGGCCGCTGAGGGGGCATTGTAAGGATGCCCTCAGGTGGCGTCTAGTTACTAGAGAGTGTTTGTCCGATTTATCTGAATCGGGCCACGGTTGTCCGTGGCCTACGGTAGAACCTTCTCACCGTTGTTCTCGGGTGAAACCCCTCCTGGACCTAGAGGGCTTTGCGCCCTCTAGTTGCTAAGGAGAAGCAGTGAAGAACCTCTCTCAACTCCCTCCCCCCCCTCCCCCCTCCCTCTTTCTATCCCACCGCCGTAGCGCTATGCAACACTCTCCGCGTGTTGCGTTTCACAGAGAGTGTCAACTAGGGTCGCTCCCAGATCACCGGGAGCTTGGAGAGCGTGTGAAGATCGAGTTGACTGAGGCAGATATCGACGGAGATATGAGGCAGAGCATCCACAAGGTCCATCAGGAACTGTGGGTGCGGGTACTCTCCCCGGAGCCCTTGGGGCCGGAGGCATGGAAGGACTGCAACCTGGTGAGCAGGCTGCCAGCCTGGGCCGTCGAGAAATACCTGCCCGATCCGTGTGGCTTCGACTGCGACCTGTGGGATGAGGACGACGCGGACCACGAGGAGCACGGGTTCGAGCAGTACTGGTTTCTGCCGATCAGGGGAGGCAAAGCATGACCAAGATCTCGCGCGACGGGTATGAGCCGGCGCATCTGTCCTTCAGCACGATCAGCAGCTGGCGGATGTGTGGGAAGAAGTTCGAGCTGACGAAGGTCCTTCGCCTGGAGGAGAAGCCCGGCCTTGCCGCCATCGGCGGCAACGTGGTGCACGTCTGCACAGAGCACTATGACCTCGGTGAGTGGATTCCGTCCCCCTCTGCCTCGAATGTTGTTGACACTATCAGCGATAGTGCGTCAGAGTGAGCATCATGACCTGCGAGGCCCCGGGATGCGGGGAGTCGTTCGCGAAGCCACTCTGGGGCAAGCACCCGGTGACGAACAAATCCGTGTGGTGTTGCCCTTTCTGCCGGGGAATCCTTCGCAGGCCATCCGAGATGAGGAGTGCGAAGTGAGCAAGGTCTACTACAAGGCAGTTCGCCCGGACGGGAAGGACTTCTTTTCTGGAACCATCGACTACGCCGCTGCCCTCGGCGGCAAAGTGAAGGCTCCGAGCGCTGCCAAAAAGGGCGGCTACCACTGCTGCTCGGATGGCGTGCTCCATGCATCCGTGGTGCCCACTGAGACACTGATCGGCGGCTCTTGGCCCTGCCGCCTATTCGAGGTGACCGGTAGGCCGGTCGCGTCAGAAGGTCACAAGCGCGGCTTTAGGTCGCTGGAAATCGTTCGCGAGGTAGATGCTCATCTGGCCCTTGGGCCGCAGGGCAGGGAGATCGCTGCGCTGATCGAAAGCGTCAAACAACTCACCGACAACGAGATGCATTTGCTCGGCGCAGCGTGGGACGCAGCGCGGGACGCAGCGCGGGACGCAGCGCGGGGCGCAGCGCGGGGCGCAGCGCTGGACGCAGCGTGGGACGCAGCGTGGGACGCAGCGCGGGGCGCAGCGCGGGACGCAGCGCGGGGCGCAGCGCTGGGCGCAGCGCGGGCTCTGGTGTCGCGTGATCTGATCGGCGAGCGATTCACTCAGGGGCAGTACGACCTGCTCACCTCGCCATGGCGAGAGGTCATCGGCCAACTCCACCCCGGGGACTCGCTATGGACTCACGACCGATGAGCACCACGACGGAACTCCTGAGGAAGACGCAGGAGATCGAGGAACTGCGAGCAGAGCTTGCTCTGGTCAACGAGCAGCACGCCGCAGCGTGCGCCAAGTACGAGAAGTTGAGGCGGAATGTCGAGTCACTGATTGCTCGATGGGACTCGGAGAGGGCATTCCATCGAAAGGGCGTCGTTGGATCTGTTCTTCGAAGTTGCCTCTCTGACGTCAGCCTCCTTGTCCCCCGTAGTGCGTGGAGCGTCGAGTGACCACAGTCGAAGCCAAGTTCGCCGAGACCTGGGCCTCCGAGGTCGCCAAGCGCCAGAAGCAGTCCCCGTCCTTCGACCCGAAGGATTACACGGCGACCGGTCGTGCTGCCGCTGCCTACGGCGGGAAGCGCACCGAGGCATGGTGGCTGGCCGAGGGTCCCGGCATGGTGCAGTCGTGGATCGACTGGCGCAAGGAGACCGGCTGGGATCTCATCGAGATCAACGGCAAGCCTTCGGTCGAGGTGGATCTCCTGTTCGAGTTGCCAGGAGTCGACCTCCCAGTGAAGGCGTACATCGACCGCGTGTTCGCGCTCCCCACGGGGGAGTTCGGGATCGTAGATCTCAAAACCGGGCGTACCCCCGAGACACCCGAGCAACTCGGGCTGTACCGCGTTGGCCTTGGCCTCGTGCACAACATCTGGTGTGACTGGGGATGGTTCTGGTCCCCGGGCAAGGGGCACGGTCAGCCGATCGACCTGCGGCCGTGGACGCCGGAGCGGTTCAGTGTCCTGTTCAACCAGGCGATCAGTGCCATCAACGCCGGAGCGTTCATCCCGAACGCCGCGAACAACTGCAAGGCGTGGTGCGGAGTCTCTCGATTCTGTGCCGTAGTGAACGGCCCCGAAGCTGTCGGCAACGACGTTCTTGCCGTCTGATTTTGACACTATCTGCGCAGCAACCAACCGAGGAGAACAACAGTGAGTGAACTGCCGATCAAGCTGACGACGAAGGCTGGCGCGGGATACGACGCGCCGTGGCTCACCGTCGACTGCGCTGACCCCGACGACCTCGCCTTCAAGTCGAAGGCACTCATCGAGCACCCCGAGGCGCTCCAGTTGGCGATCGAACTCGCCAACGCCCTGAAGGCCGTCAACAACGTGGGCACAGCGGCTGCTCCGCAGGCCGCTGCTCCTCAGCCGGCACCGCAGGCGTCGAACGGATGGGGCTCCAGTCCCGCCGCTGCGCAGCAGACGCAGCAGCCGGTGAATACCCCGCAGCAGAACAACGGCGTGCGCTACCACCCTGAGGGCATTCTGTGCCCGTCCTGCAACGCGGGCGTGATCTTCAAGGAGATCACAGCGAAGGCGTCCGGTAAGACGTTCCAGCTCTGGACCTGCCCGAACCAGCGCACCAAGGGCGACTCCCACTACTCGGAGTTCGCGAACTGATGGCCGAGAAGTACACCCCGAAGGTGAGCGACCGCGTGCGCGTGGTGTTGGAGGGCGAGGTTGTTGACTCGCAAGCCCGCGCGTTCGTGATCGGCGCGGGCGACCGCTTCGCCAACTGGATTGGACAGAACTCCCCGCACGTCGTCTCCATCGAGAAGATCTCACTCGGGTGAAATCCCTAGCCAGGTCCGCTCACAGGGTCAAGGAAGATGGCGGCTCGTTCCTTGAGCCTGTCTTCCGGCCACTGGAGCAGGCCAAGATTCGCCTGAGGAGCGGCACCGCCACCTTCGTGGCGGGTCCTCCTGGTGCGATGAAAACCGGATTGATCCTCTACTGGGTGCTGCGTCTAAACAAGCCCACGGTCTATTTCAGCGCAGATAGCGAAGCCTTCGAGATCGTGGAGCGATCTGCCGCCGCCATCTCCGGCGACACCGTGGAGACAGTGCGCCTCAACCCTGAGGCGTATGCCGAGCAGTTGCGTGACGTAGCGGGCAACGTTCGCTTCGTCTACGAAGACTCCCCGTCGTATGAGGATGTGGAGCTGGAGATCGCAGCCTATGCGGAAGTCTTCGGCAAGTTCCCGGAGATCATCGTGATCGACAACCTGATGAACCTTGTGGGGGACAACGAGTCCGAGTGGGCCGCGCACCGTGACCACGCGCGGGTGATTCACCGTCTGACGAGGATCACCAAGGCGTCGCTGATCGTCCTGGCGCACATGTCCGACGACCGCACCGACCCATCCACCCCGGCCCCGCGGTCGAAGCTGATGGGCAAGGTGGGCGCCCTGCCGAAGATGATCCTGTCTTTGGCGATGAAGGGCGACGAGTTGCGCATCGCCGCGGTGAAGTCCCGTTGGGGACCAGCGGATGCGTCCGGTCAGTCCTACGTGACGTTGTACGTCACGCCTCAAACCAACCGGTTCTACGGCAGCCGCTGGGCTCTCCAGAATGACCAGCCAGCATGAGCGTCTGGTTCACGTCCGACCTGCACTTCGGCCACCGGCTAGTCGCCGGCCTCCGGGGCTTCGATAGCACCGAGGAGCACGACGAACACCTGATGACCCAGTGGCGCAAGCGGGTGCTCCCGGTCGACCAGGTCTGGGTGCTGGGCGACCTCGCGTGCAGTTCGCCTGCGCGCGCCCTGGAACTAGTGCAGTCGTTGCCGGGGGTCAAGCACCTGATCTCCGGTAACCACGACAACTGCCACCCGATGCACCGCGATTCCCACAAGTGGCAGCCGAAGTACCTAGCAGCCTTCACCTCGGTGCAGCCGTTCGCCCGCCGTCGCATCGACGGAGCCGAACTCCTGCTCTCCCACTTCCCCTACTCGAAGGACCGCCACGAGGCGCGCTACATGCAGTACCGGCTGCGGGATGAGGGCGCGTGGCTCCTCCACGGTCACACCCACGGGAAAGAACGCCGCGAGGGACGCGAGATCCACGTTGGCGTGGATGCCTGGAACTTCGCCCCCGTTGCGATTCACGAGATCGAGGCACTGATGAAGGAGCCCGCATGAGGATCGACTACCCCAAGCCGCCGCAGTACCTGCTGACGATGATGCCGAAGAAGATCTTGCACGGGCAGGCGGCAGGCATCGAGGCGTGGTGCAAGGAGAACGGCAAGCAGCGACCCACGCTGCTGGACCTGGAGAGCGCGCGGAGGGCACGGCGATGACCATGATGGACGTAGAGGATTTCACCATCCTGGAGATGGTGGAGCAGCACGAGATCTGCTGCGACTACGCCGACTCCGACTTCTGCCCGAAGGATTCTGCGAAGTGGATCGCGCACGGGGTGTGCCACGACTGTGGCTTCACCGCCAACCGCCTCATCTGTACCCCGTGCAAGGACCTCATCCTGGAGACCGACGCCGGCCTCTCGTGCTCCAGCTGCGGTGAGGTGATCGTGCCTGCCAGGCACGTCTTCGATCGGATCGAGGCGATCTGAGTGAACTTCCTGGAGAAGTTCCTCGATGACCTTCGTCTCGATCATCTGAACGGCAAGATCACTCTGCGCGAGGCGCTCTCCACTGCCTTCGAGCTGGGGCTGAAGGGGAACGACTGATGCTCCCCATCGAGGAATACAGCGATCAGGAACTGCGTGAGATGGCGGGCGGGTGCACTGAGGTGACATGCCCTCGGCACGGTCGGTTCAACTGGGAACTCTGTGAGCGAGGTGCAACTCGTGGCTGAGCACTCCGCCGAGAAGGATGCGCTGCTCTGCCGTTGGTGTGGAACCCCCGAGAGTGACTGTCCAGTTACGAACGAGACGCTCCTGAGGTTCTGCTGTGAGCCGTGTCGGACCACCGGTCCGCTTCATAGCAGCCGCCCCCTTCCGCCCGGAGTGCACCGTGGCTAACGCTTCACGAAAGGCAAGGGGGATGCGCTCCCAACTTGTCATCGCCCGCTGGTTCCAGGAGCAGGGCTTCCCGAACGCGGAGTCGACCGGCTCCGGTCGCTCCGGGGTGGACGTGATCGGGATGCCTGGGATTGCCATCGAGGCCAAGGCTCGCACCGGCTTCCAGCCCCTCGCGTGGCTTCGACAGGCTGCCGAGTATGCCCACCTGGGCATCCCCACCGTCGTCTTCCGGCCCAACGGCATGGGAGAGCAGAGCATCGGTCAGTGGGGCGTCCTGATGCGCCTGTCGGACTACACGCAGCTGATCCGGGAAGCCGGCTACGGCGACCCGCTACCCGCGGAGCCCGCTGTAGATGCCGCCGACGAGCAGCACCAGAAGGTAGAGCACGAACGCTCCACCGAGGATGGGTCCGATCCAGGCGATCGGACCGGAGTAGTGCCTTCGGCGACTCATGCGCCCAAGGCTACCTGAGACTCAGTACGGAGATGCCGCTATGAGTGCAAAGTGGAGTCGCGAGATGGCTTGCTGGAAGTGGGACTGCATCTACGGATGCAGTGGCTTCGACTGTGAGTCTCAATGGGAAGCCGAACAGGCATTCCTACACCACCGCTGCTCGATGGGCGCCTGAGGCTGGTTGCGAAAGTCCGTAGTTGACACTATCTTGACACTATCGACCTCAGTTGGGAGCAGAGCATGGCGATCCAGAAGAAGAAGCGGGTGCACAAGGTCTCCAAGGGCCTCAGGAGGCACAAGAAGTGCCCCCTGAGCGCCGTTCAGCGCGTCCTTGAGGGGAAGGGCCTCTACGCCTCCTACGAACCCGTGGAGGCGAAGACGCCGTGGTTCGGCGTCGCCGTTCTCCACGGTCCTCCGTTCGATCGTCGGCAGGCAGAACTGAACAAGGTCCTCTACCCGCATCTCTACGACACCCCGAGGCGGAGTACCCGATGAGGCGCGTCGTGGTCTGGATCGTGGACCTGCTCTGCATCCCTGTCGGGTGGGCCATCGACCGCATCGACTTCTCTGACATCGGAGACGACGAATGAGCGCCGAGACTCTGCGCCGGGCAGCGAGCCTGATGCGTGAGCGGGTCGCGGATGCGACGCCGGGGCCGTGGCTTGCCTTCCGCGCCAACAAGGGCCTGCACGCCGTCTATGGGGTCACCACCGACACTGCCACCGACTACGAGTCCGACGTATCCGTTGGCATCAAGGTCGAGGACGCTGAGCACATCGCCTCGTGGCACCCGGCCGTCGCGCTCGCCGTGGCGAACTGGCTGGAAGACGCGGCGGAGAACCTCGAAATGCAAGCCCCGGGCGGAGACCTTCGAAAGAACTGGGATATGCGCGTACACATCGCAGGCGACAGAGCCCTAGCTGTCGCCTGCGCCTACCTCGGTGACTCCTGATGTGCGCCGACCAGGATCTGAAGATCGCTGTCGCCCACCTGGCGAAGGCAGTGGAGCAGCTGGCCGCGGGCAACCCTGCGGGCGCGGCTCAGTATGTCCAGAACGCGCGTTGGTGGCTCGAAGGATGAGCGAACACTCCGCCGAGAGTGACGCGGGTGCTCTCCGTCAGTTCGCAGAGGTTTATCACCGGCATCACGGGCACGGGGTCGTCTCGTCGCTCTCGCCAGACCGCCAGTACGTGGTCGTTCGCTACCCGGCTGGCTACCTGCGGACACATCGGGTGACCGACCTGACCCGCGTCACACCGCCCGGAGTGGAAGCATGACTCGCCTTCGCAAGAACGAGCGCGAGGCGCTCGCAGAGATCCTCATGGCCGGCGCGGAGACTCCCGAAGAACTCGCTCAGTTGGTGGCCGACAAGATGGACGAGTTGCGCAGTGAGCGCACTCACTCCTACGCCTGCATGATCGTGGCCGGCATCCCCGTCGCCGTGGGTCCGTTCGCTACCGACAACCAGGCACGCAAGGCTGCCGAGAAGGCAGCCCTCGCTGACAAGGCGTGGGTGGTCTCCGGGTGGACCCCGGAGGGGTTCGCCGCCCATCTGGCAGAACTAGACAAGGTCCCGGAGCGGGCCGAGCTGAACGCCAAGGAGCAGCGCGATCGCGAGAGGGGCTTCTGGGCCAAGGTGTCGCGGATCAAGAATGGCGAGACCGTCGCCATCACCGGCAAGGTGGAGATCAAGCCACTGAGGCTTCCTCGGGGTGCATGGGGATGAAGCGCCGAATGCTTGAGGGCTATGCGGCCGTGCTCGTGGTGATGATTCAGACGATGCGGCGGATCTTCCCGCCGCCCAACGATCCGCTGGCCCCCGGCAACTGGGCGCATCGTGACTTCGAGTGGTTCGGTGGTTTCCGTTGCCCCAACTGCGGACATCGCACCCGCCACCATTTCGTTGAGTGGCTTCCCGAGCGTGTGGTTACCGCTGAGTGCGGTTCCTGCGGCTTCGAGGCCACGCTGTGAGGCTCTGCGGCGAGACCAACGGAGAGCTGTGCCCCCTGGAGAGGGACCAGCCCTGCGCCTGCTTCCGCCTGGAGGGCCACAGCCTGAACTATGAGCACCCTCACGGGTGCGTGTGCGGAGCCCTCTGGTGACCCGCAGGCCGCTCCCAGAGGTATCCATTACCGAGGTGTGGGAGTCGTTCGGTGGCCGGGTGGTCGGCCCAGACAGGGCCGAATGGCGCAAGGCGACCTGCCCCATCCACGACGACAAGAACGCATCGGCGTCCATCAATGAGGACGCCGGCAAGTGGCACTGCTGGACGTGCGACGAACACGGCGACGTGTTCGACCTGATACAGAGGATGGAACCCGGTGTCACTGGACTCATTTCTGCTGCCAAGTTCGCTGAGAGCTTCGCTCACGGAAGCAGCGCACCGGTACGCGAGTCACGTAGAGGAAGCGAGCTTCTACCTCGCGGCAAGGGGCATCGGCCGGGACGCGGCAACTGGACACCTCCTTGGAAAAGTCTGTGACCCTGCGCCAGGGCACGAGCGATTCGAGGGGATGCTCTGCATTCCCTACGTGCTGCACACCGGAGACGTGGTGGCGATGAAGTTTCGTCGCATTGACGACTCCGAGGGGCCGAAGTACGACTCCCCATCCGGGCAGACGGCGAGGCTGTACAACGCCAGAACGCTGGCAGAGGGAGGGCCACTGGCCCTCATCTGCGAGGGAGAGTTGGACGCGATTGCCGCCGAGGAGCATCTCGGCGTGCCCTCCGTTGGCACTCCGGGGACAACGTGGATGGACTGGTGGGCTCGCTGCTTCGGAGACTTCGACCGTGTGGTGGTCGTGGCCGACCATGACGCCAAGGAGGACGGCTCTGACCCCGGCCTCAAGCACGCGAGGAAGGTCCAGAAGACGATCGAAGGGGCCGAGCTGGTGACCCCTCCTGCCGGACACGACATGACGAGCTGGATCAACGAGTACGGCGTGGACGCAGTGCGCAAGGGCCTCGGCCTTGACTGAGTACGCGATCCGCTATGGCGATGAGGTAGTGCGAGACCCGTCGTTCACCTGCGTGTCCGACGTGGTCGCCTCGTTCCATGCCGCATACACCGACGAGCATCGCCGGGTTACCGGCGTGCTGCTGCGACGAGAGACGGAGAACGACGAATGGGAGGAAGTTCAATGAGCGAGTATCTCGAAGAGCCGTGCTGCGGGAGAGAGGCGACCTGCAAGAAGAAGTGCTACTGGGCCGAAAAGGAGCAAGGCCGCGGCGCGTTCGTCACCCACGACTCTGGCGAAGAAACGCAGTTCTCCTCTGGCATGAAGCGCGACTCCAACAAGGGCAAGCCGCGGTTCGATCTCATCGTCCCGGAGGGCGTGCCCTACAAGGACCAACTGCTGACTCGATTCGCTGCGCTGATGGCGCGGGGGGCCGAACTCCGAGGAGACAGGAACTGGGAGAATGCCAATAGCGAAGCTGACCTTGCTCGCTTCCGCGAGTCTGCCTTCCGCCACTTCTTCCAGTGGTACTGCGGTGAGACCGACGAGGATCATCTTGTCGGCTTCCTATTCAACGCCCAGGGTGCGGAGTTCGTGAAGGGGAAGTTGGATTTCCAGAAGCTCATGGCTTCAAAGTTCAGTAACTAAAGCATTTGCATTAAGTCAACTGACTAAGTTGACAATCTCGGCGCTAGACGGCATGATTAGAGTGTCAAGCACTACGACACCGCGTGAGGCCGAAACCCCGCGGCAGGAGCCAGAGATGGCCCCCGAAGTTCTCTATACGGACATCGAGACCAGTCCGATCGTGGCCCACGTCTGGGGCCTGAGGGACCTCAATGTCGGGATCAATCAGATCGTCCAGGACCCCGAGATCATCGGGGTTGGCTATGGATGGAATGGTAGGCCGGCCAAGTACGTATCCACCTGGGACCACGAGGACCTCGGGGGTCGAGCGTTCATGCTCGGACAGGCCCACGGCCTGCTCGACCAGGCGGACGTGGTGGTCCACTACAACGGCAACACCTTCGACGTGCCCTGGCTGAACGGCGAGTTCGCCCGCATCGGTCTCACTCCGCCGTCGCCATTCAAGTCGCTCGATCTCTATCGGGTCGTACGGAAGAACTTCCGCTTCCCGAGCTACAAGTTGGACTACGTAGCCAACGCGCTGCTCGGCGAGCGCAAGCATTCCACCGGAGGTCATCAGCTCTGGGTCGACTGCATCAACGGCGACGAGAAGGCGCGGCGACGCATGGGGCGCTACTGCCGCCAGGATGTCAATCTTCTACCCAAGCTACTCGACGTGCTACGGCCCTGGCTCGGGGGACAGGTTAACTTCGCTCTGTGGTCTGAGCATGGAGCGGAGTTGGCTTGCCAGAAGTGCGGAGAGGTGCAGTACCTGCGGCCCAAGGGGACCGCATACACAGTCAACCGTGCGTATCCGCAGTTCCTCTGCTGCCCCGACAGGGGCGGCTGCGGTGGCTGGACGCGCGATAGCAAGTCCTCCTACTCGATCACCGGAGCGGGGGTTGCTCGATGAGCCCCGTGTTCGAGGACCTTTGGTCCGACTACGAGCCACTGGTACAGGGCCTTGCCTACGAGTTCGGTGCCAAGGGGCACCGCTGGGGCGCCGAGCATGACGACTTCCGACAGGAGTTCGTCTGCTGGATGCTCAAGGAGGAGCCGAAGCTCAAGCGCAAGCGCGAGGAGATCACGGACCCTGACCAGTTTGGCAAGTGGCTCGCCCGTTGCCTGCGCAACGAGGGCAACGACTACCTCGTGGACATCAGGGACGCGGCCGGTGGTCAGCCGCGTCACGGTGCGGTCTGGTACTCCGAGGCGCAGATCAAGGAACTGCTTCCCTCCATGTTCGACCCGGAGAAGTGGCACGAGCCGCCCGTCTCTGACGGCGGCGGACGCTCCAACCGCATTCCTGCCGAGGGGGGCAACTGGATCGCCACGTTGGCAGACGTGGCGCGTGCCTACGACTCGCTAAACATCGAGGAGCGGGACATCATCAAGGCCATCTATCGCCACGGTGTGCGCAACGTGGACCTGGCCGGCGAGTACTCGATCAGTGAGGCCGCGATGTCCTCGCGGCATCACCGGGCGCTGACCAAGATCCACAAGGCCCTGGGTGGCCCCAAGCCTGCACCGATGCGCCGGGATACACCCGGCGACCCATGGCGCGGACGCCACGCGGTGAGCAACTCACATGCGCGTGCCATCACATCTTCCTACTACGACGGCGAGAACTCATGACGAACTTCGAAGCCCGCATCCGCCACTCAAACTGGAGTTCACTCTACTATGTGAGCATCTACCAGGACGGCCGCCAGGTTCAAAGAGACGCCTGGTATGGATTCTCATTCTGGTTCGCCCGCCTCGCGGCGAGGCGAATCCTTCGTCGCTACCGCAAGGACAAGTTCGTCGTCCGGTGAGCAATTTTTACGCTGCAAGCCTCGTAGAGGCGAAGGCATTCCTTGATGAGGTGGGAGTCCACCCGGTCACTGTTAGCCCCGGAGATCCAATCCTGGGGGCTCTGGTGGGCCTTCTAGACGCGGCTGTGGTGACGCAGAACCTTGCTACCAGTGTTGGGGCTGCTGTGCACTGGTTGCAGGTACTCGACCCTCCGGCTTGACGGCGTTCGACCTGTCGATCAGGTCGTCGCCATGCTCTGCCGTGCGGGGAATCCAGAAGAAGCCCTCATCGGTGTCCTTCTCGTAGTGGATGACTGCGTTGGCCCGCTCCAGGGCTTCTTTCCACTGGTCGAGCACTCGCTGCTCGAACTCATAAAGCCGGCGACCGGCACGCCTGCGCCCTTCGAGGCGCAGCATTCGTGCGTCCAGGTGCTGCCTGTGCTCCTCGCCGATGACCCAGGGGAGCAGCTCGGGGTATGTCGGCCTCGGGTGGGCCGACTTCAAGTCATAGCGCTCGATCGCCATAGCGATGGCGCTGCGGGAGACACGCTCGCCGCTCTCCTGCTCCCAGAGATCCACGATCTCCTTCTGGGTAAGCCCCTTGGACAGGTAGCGGCGCAACTGCGTCTTGTTCGGAACCTTCACTGGCCTGGGCATGTTGTCATTCTCTACCATAGTTACTGACATTCGCAACCGCTGCGAATGTCAACATTACCCCATCGTCATCTTGTGCATCGTTGCAGGTCGGCACTATGGTGACCTTACGTCGCGATGACAGGGTCAGGCGCTCGCCGATAGTGTCAAGGTTGCGCCACCGACAATGTCAATATACATTTGGGGCATGGAGATGACAGAGAACACTGACGCCGCCGAGGTGAAGACGCTGGCCGAGGCGTTGTTGTTCGGCGTGGCGGTGGGTGACGTCGAGGCTGGGAGAGCCTTCCGTGAGTCCATCGCTCGCCGCAGGCGGGACATGATCTTCCACGATTGGACTGTTAGATGAAGGCGCTTCTCAGCGACGCGATTGACGATTTCATGGTGCTGCGTTCGTCGCAGGACTTCTCCAAGCGCACGCTCGCAAACGAGCGCACGGTGCTCAAGCGCCTGCTCGCCGTCAACGGAAACGTGTGGTGTCACTCGATCTCCGATCGTCACGTAACGCGCTACTTCGAGGAAGCCTCCAGGACACGCGCAGCGACCTCTCTCCAGCTCGACCACACCGTCCTCGGACAGTTGTTCGTCTGGATGCGACACACCCGCAGAATGCCGCTGGACGTCAACCCGATGGCCGGCAGGCGCAGGCCGAAGGCACGCAAGAAGGAGCGTGACCGCATCCCGGTCACGGAGTTCCCACGACTGCTCGACGTTGCAGAGAACCGCGACCCGCGGGATCGTGCGATCGTCGCGATTCTGCTCTACACACTGATTCGCGAACGCGAATGCTCAGACATCCGCCTCAGGGATGTGGATCTTGCCGGTGGTTGGCTGCGTGTGCGGATCACCAAGACCGGGCAGGAGGACTCCATGCCCATCTGCTCGGAGCTTGACTCCGAGCTGCGGAGGTGGCTCTCCTTCTACGCCGCCGAGGTCGGGAGGCCGCTGGACCCAAGCGACTACCTGGTCCCACGGCGCTACTCCACAGCCATCATCCGCGGGGGCAACGACGAGAACCGTGGGTACATCACGGGCCACGAAATGCTCTACGCCCAGGAGAGGCCGATCGCCCGGATCGGTAACGCGGTGCGGCTCGTGCTTGAGGACTTCGGTTTCGCGATGGTCGACCACAACGGCGAGCGGAAGATGGAGGGGGCGCACACCCTGCGCCGCTCCGGTGCTCGTGCCCTGTTCGATCGGCTGGCGAAGGATGGGTACGACCACAGCCTGCGGATCGTGCAGTCGATGCTCCACCACGCCTCGGTCACACAGACCGAGCGTTACATCGGCGTCACCGCCGACCGCCGTTCTAGGGACGAGATCCTGAGGGGTCGGCCCATGTTCCCGAAGGACACAGGCAACGTCCTTCAGCTCTCCGTCTAGAGCGGGCCTGTGTGTAGGCTGCCCTGCATGGCAGTCAAGGTTCTCAAGACCCGGATTCGCATCTGTGATCTCTGCGGCTCCGAAGATGGCGTACTCCGCTGGCGCGTAGCCAGGCTGGAGGTGGACCCGCGCATGGTCACCCTGGACCTGTGCTCCTCTCACAGTGCCCCGCTCGCGGAGACGCTGGACTCCAAGCCCGTTCCCGGACGCAAAGCAAGGGCGGTCACTCCGTTGAGGGAAGTGACCGCCCGCAAGAGGACTGCGAAGAAGCGCTAGGCGCTGCGCTCCTCCTCGAAGTCCCTCATCTGCTCTCGCTCTGCCCAGTAGGCGCGCTTGCTGTTCTCCCGAGCACGCACCTTGCAACGACGGTAGGGCCGACCGTTGGTGTGGATCACCTCCACCATCTCGCACTGGTGGTCCCTGCCGCAGCCCTTCTCGGCGGCGGCAATCAGTGCACGCATCTTCGGGGTGGTTCCACCCCAGATGCCGTAGCGATTCCTCGCGACTACGTCACCCTCCCGCTCCATCGCAGCTGCAAGGCACTGCTCGATGATCGGACAGCCGGCGCACAGCGCCTGCGCCTGCTCCGGCTTCATGTAGTCCAGGTCGTAGCGCTTGTCCTTCTGCTTCCCGAACTCTGCGTCGCCGATGCACTTGGCACTCTCGGTCCAAGCAGGTGGCTTTGCGAATGTCAACGTCCGCTCCGCGACAGGCCGAAACTCTGAGGTCTGGCGGGGGACGATCCTCTGACTGCCGGCGTCCAGATAGCGGGTGTCCATCAGGGAGCCCTGCGCCCGTCCGGCCTGGTTGTGCGGGATGAAACTCATGACTTCCTCCAATGTCCACGGATGGATCGGTAGCCCTCGTACGCGATGTCCCACAGGCCCATCAGGCAGCAGATGATGAACACCCCCCCGACAATGGCGCTCATGACTGCCCCACTTCGGGCGATGTGACGTAGATGCCTGCATCCCAGTCGTCGCCCTCGGGGCCGCTGTAGTGCTGGGACCAGTACGTCAGCACGTAGAGGCCGTCTGCGATGTGACGAAGGACTGTCTTGCCGCCCTCCCAGTGGTTCATTCCGAGCGCGTCCTCGATGCCCACCGCCTCGATGTGCTCCGTGATCGGACAGAAGTCGTCCGGCCCACAGGACTCCGGGTGACGCACGATGTAGTGGACGGTGAACAGGTGGCCCGTCTCGCCCTGCGTGTCCTCGGGTCCCTGGTTGGTGTGCTCGACCACGAGGAAATGATCGGTCGGACCCGCGTCATTCTCGGCGGTGTGTCCGCTCATGTCAGCGCCCCCTTCAGTTGCTCAAGGAGCGCCTGAGCGCGCTCCACGGCATCGTAGGCACGATCGGCAGCCGCCACTCCCACGAGAGAGGCGGTGTTGTGGGACACGGTGCGCAGCTCGTGCTCCAGGCGCAGCAGCAGCACCAGGGACGGGGTGCTCATCACAGCGGCTCGATTCGGATGACGTAGCCCGCGGTCGGATACGTGGCATTGCACCTGGGGCAGTGAAGGTACGCAGCGCGCAGTAGCACGTCCTTGCATCCGTCGCAGTGCAGCCGAACCGTAGCCTTGGTGCATCCACAGGGGGAAGGCGTGAAGAATGCCACCCACTTGGCCGGGGGCCTGTCGGAAGGGTGGTAGACGTTGCTACAACACGTCGGCACGAAGTCCAGCGACTCCAGGATCGTCAGATCCTCGTCGGTCAGGGTCATCGCGTCCACATCCAGAGTCGGATGTACCGGAGAATGCTCGTTACTGCGAACATCATTTCCTGCTCCTGTAGGTCAGGGTCTCGCCCAGGGCCTCGATGTAGAGGCTGAACGAGACCTCGGTCTCGGTCTCATCGACAGTGCCGCCGTAGTAGGCGGCAGCTGCACGCACGTGGGCCTCCGTCTGGTCCACGACCAGCGGGGCCGGAGGGAACTCGGTACGGATCACGGCACCCATCGCCTGAACAGGTCGCCTCTAGGCGCTCGGGCCAGGACCCGCAGGCCCTTCGTCTTCTCGATCTCGGCGCTGTGCTCGCTTGCCACTTGATAGAACTCACCTCTGGGCCAGCCGACCACGGTGCCGTCCTTGTTGAGCGGCCACGTGCCCCACGATGGTCCGAGATCGGCCACGATCCTCATGAGCGCCTGGCGCGCACGATGGGAGGAGCAGGAAACCCAAATCACGACTCCGCCCTCATCTCTCCACAGGGGCACTGTGGGGCAAGGCACTCCCCGCCGTTCTCGCGAGTGAGGAGCATGTACCGATGAGAGATCGCGCGGTGTCCGCACGCGCACCTCATTCCGACACCTCCCAGTGAACCCAGCCGACATCCAGCGAGCCCTTGCCCGCGGGAGACGTGGCGATCATGTGCAACTTGTCTGCCACGAGCCGGAAGTCAGCCCCAGGCGCGAGGTAGGGGCACTCGTGAATGAACGAGGACAGTCCCTCTCGGGTCACCGGGTGAATGTGCATCGTCCGCGTGTTGCGGTAGTTGCCGTGATGGATGGTCTCAACAATCTTGCTCATTGCCCCGACTCCCTGCACGAGAGGCACCGACCGGAGGTCGGCTCCAGGAACATGGACGCGCGTCCGCAGGTGGTGCAGTGGGTGCGGGTTGCCGGGTGCTCGACGCCGCAGGCGGCGCAGAGAACAAACGGGATTCCCGTAGAAGTGGTCCTCATCGCTTGCTCGCCTTCTCGATGAGCCTCCATGCGAAGTCAGCGGCACGCTCCAGCGGCATCTCGGCGAACTTGGCCGCGTTGGTCTCGTTCAGCGCGTCGTAAACCTGCACCAGCGCCGAGGCTGTGAACAGGTCCAGGAGCATTCCGTCCGGGACGGGTGGGGAAACGTGCTGCTTGGTCTCGACAACCTGCCGAGCCACCGAAAGCCAGTCGGCGCTCATCGCGAAAGCTCCGCGTACTGTGCGACCGTCTCCAGTCGGTTGTGCAGGGCGACGGCCCCGTAGAACCCAACCCGCTCGGTCAGGCGCGAGTCTCCAGTCACGTACCGACCGGAGAACATGTAACCGACCGAATTGGCGGGCGCGTCAGCCTCCGGCTGGACGTGGTAGACGTCCTTACCGGCGATGTGGCGACGTACCAGTGTTGCGGCCGGCTCTGTCTCCGATGGGACGGCGGGACCGGGAACGTTGGTCAGGACATAGGCCTGCGGGGTGGCCGTGGCATCCGCGAACGGACCTGCCATGACGTAGACACGAAGTCCCCTGGTCTCGCTCATGCCGTCCACTCCCAACGACCAACCGTGTTGCCGTTCACGTCGCGGAGCGTGCCCTCATCGCGGGTCATGCCCTTCCGGCTGTCGCGGTAGTCACTGGATCGCCAGGGCTTCAGCTCGATCTGGTCGGCCAGCTCGCGCAACACGCGAGCCAACTCCTCGCCCATCTCATCGAAAGCGGCGTTAGCGGTCTCGATCTTCAGTGTGAACATCTCACAGACTCCCATCTGTTCTAGTAGTTCAACTCCACGTCCCACGCCGACAGTGTCAACTTGAGGCGTGAAGCAAAGCCACTAGCGTCCCGTGCGTGCCTCTGAGAGGGCCATAACGGCATCACTGAGGTTCGAATAGGCGTCCCAGAGGGAATCCCCTCCGTCTGAGATCTCCGCGTCACAGAGCGCCGTTCCGAGAGCCGCGAGAGCGTTCTCCGCGGCCGGCACCTGACGGCCGATCAGTCGGTCTACCACCGGGACATCGGTCACGTACATGGCCTCACTCCTCGCTTGTCTGGTTGTGGTGATCCGGCACCCAAGAGCCGGTCTCTGATTCGTGCACGTTCTGGCCGGCCTTGCCCCAAGACGGGGAGTCCCACGCGATCATGACGCGCTCCAGAAGTAGGTCACGCCGCTGAGCAGCGTCACCGAGGCGGCGTAGTCGGTGCGGCTGTAGGACACGTGATTGGCCCTAGCGATAGCCACCACGTACTCCGGCGCTTCCACGCGGATCAGGGTGGCGCTCATGACGCACGCCCCATCCGACGCGCGCGCTCGATCACGACAGACAGCGCCGAGAACCCATCACGGGCGGTGGCCATGACGCCGGCCTGCCCGCGCTTGGACGTGTCGCCACGGACGCCATTGGCATCCAAGGGGAACACGGCGCGGTGAGTGTCCGTCATGGGGGATACGTCCAAGCGCGCCCACGGCGTACCGTTTTCGGTCGCCACCACGGTGGCGCGTGTCTCGTGGTCAAGCTCTGCCAGCTGATGCGCAAGGGAGGCAACGGAGAGCGCCTCCAGGGTAATGACTTCACTCATGGTCCGACTCCCATGTGCACGGCTCGTCGTGGTCGCACGAAGTGACGCAGAGATAGGCGCAGTGCTCCCAGAAGTGACCAGTGCACGGCGTGCTCATCGGATCGTGCCGTTCTGTGAGATGTATGCCAGCGCGTCACGCGCTGGGATGGGGGCAAACTCGTAACCATCGCGCCCGTCGTAGACGGAGAGCGATGCCGTACGCCTGTGTCCTCGCGGGTAGAGGACGAAGTGGTCCCGCCGCGCCGGGTGACGAACCAGGATGCAGTCACTGGCAACCGTTGAGCCCTCCACGGTCCAGCCGTGACTCTTGGCACGAGAGATGAACTTCCGAAATCGGGTGTTGCTCCCGCGCAGGTAGAGGATGCGGGCCTCTGTGGTCTGGTCGGGTCCGGAGAACAGGTAATCGTTCATAGGGGCAAGAATACGCCCGTGAGTGTCAGTGTCAAGATAGTGTCAACAATCCAAGGTGCACACTTTTAGTAGTGAATGGCCGGCCGGCACGCCTGGCTGGCCCATCAGTTGGGTTAGTGCAGTGGATTAGTGGTCAATAAGACAGCTGCCTCCGGGGCCAGGGCCCGAGCCGTGCGAGTGCGCGCGAATGGGCATGGTTAACGCCCGTTAACCTGAAGGCGAATGCCAGTAAACAGTGTTTACTTTATCGGTATAGTAGACATTCATAGGCATTTCCCTGGGCCTGCGGCAGCTGGCCCCGCGCCACGGTGATCTTACGTGGGTATGTGGCACCCCTGGGCGGGGTGCCCCCTCCCCCCTCTGCACCTCTCATCTTGACCCCCCCGGTGTTAATTCGCGCCCCCTCCCCCCATCCATCATCACCCCCCAACCCTTCGTGGCTGGAGGTTCTAGATGAGAATCATTGTCAACTAAGGGTACCCTGTGTCCGAATACTGGACTACCCCATAACGCTCTGACCTGCGGTTTTACCTCTCTCAGAATGTTACTGTGCAGTAAGGGGCTATCTAGCGGGGTTAGTAGTAGTGAGAGAGCGAAGCGAACGAACGGTACGGCGCTCGCGCGCCCGTTCCGAAGGGGGACGGGCGGCAGCCCGGACCCCCGCCGTAGAAGCCGAGGAGCGGCCTCCGAGCCGCTCCCGCCGGAGTCGTGGAACCCATGCGGAGAGGTCTGTCCTATCGGACAGCCCCGGTCAGGGAGTGTCGAAGACCTCCCTGTAGCTCCTCCCTCGGGGACTCCCTGGAGGGGAGTCCCCAGGTAGTACGTAATCGTATTAGCGCTAAGGATATCGCCCCGGCCAAAGCAACGCTTTATGCGTTGCTTTGTTTCTGTCCTTTCTGATTTCGGAAATGAGGAATACGTCATGGACGAACTTTCTCTCTCCGATGTAATCATGGAGGCGATCTCTGAGTATTACGCCAATTCGGACAGCCCCGGAATTGTCACCAGTTTCGTGGTGATTGCTGAGGCCGTCCGCGGGGACGGCTCAGTGTCCGCGGCAGTCGCGTATCCCAGCGATCAGGCGCTGTCTCGCAGCCTCGGCCTGATTGGCTATGGCGAGGAGTGGATTCGCGACGACGTCCGCAACTCGTTCCTCGCGGCCACCTTCGGAGACGAAAGCGAGTGACCGCTGTTCATGTGATGCCGGTGGCCGATCTCGTGGAGCATGTTTTCGAGGACTGCGTCTGCGGGCCGCGCGAGGAAGCGGTCTTTCGGGACGACGGTAGTAGCGGATGGCTCGTCGTTCATCACTCGTTAGACGGACGCGAGGCATCAGAGTGACCGCGGCCCCACGCAACAGGGCCACCCGGGGCTCCAACGG
>Ga0255338_1002779_pt1 | contig 23628 bp, 26 predicted proteins | sample MeOH1_35cm_T4_19_FD_203715 | JGI IMG/M metagenome (GOLD analysis project Ga0255338, IMG submission 203715) | Sandy soil microbial communities from University of British Columbia, Vancouver, Canada - MeOH1_35cm_T4_195 | ecosystem: Engineered > Artificial ecosystem > Sand microcosm > Unclassified ...
TTCTAAGCTCACGCGCATGATGTTTTGAATGTTGCTGAAAACTGCATTTTACTACTTTATGCCAACAACCACTCATCTAGTAATGTTTCGGGTTTGTTGCGCCATAAGATAAAATGCGCTTTTTAAAAGGAATACACATGACGCAAATCACAGTAGAAAAAAACCCAAACCAGCAGCGTTTAGATGCTCTAGCTGTCAACAAATGGCCAACCTGGCAAAAAGAGGTTTCTGTTTTTCCCTGGACCTTTCCTGAGCAGGAAATCGCTTACATCCTAGAAGGCGAATGTGTGATTACACCAACCGGCGGCACCCCTGTGACTTTTGGCAAGGGCGATTTAGTGACTTTCCCGGCAGGCATGAGCGCTAGTTGGGAAGTAAAACAGCCATTACACAAACACTATCATTTGGATGGCTCCAAGCTTTGCCAGATCTATCGCCGCATCAAACTGACATTAAAACTATAGGGATTTAAATTACCCGGCTTTACGAAACGTAAGATTGATGCGATATTCACCAAAAGCCGGGTGATTTCCGGCCTTGAGCGGCAGTACACCGTGATAACGCAAGCGCGACTCGCCACCCCATACCAGCACGTCACCATGATGAAGCGCCAGCTTCATCGCTTGATCGCTTCTGTTAAAACCACCCAACAGGAATACTGCCGGAACCCCCAAAGAAACAGACACAATCGGCTGGTTAAAATCCCGTTCGTCTTTATCCTGATGCAGACTCATGCGTGCACCGGTCTGGTATCGGTTAATCAGGCAGGCATCCGGCTTAAATCCGGTATAACCAGCCCGGATAGCGGCCGCGTGCGCCAGCGCCATAAAGCTTGCGGGCATTACAGGCCAAGGCTTGCCGGTTAGGGGGTCCAGTGCGTCGTATCGGTAACCTGTTTTATCGGTAACCCAGCCCAGTTCACCACAATTAGTCATGGCAACCGACATGGTAAAACCGCCTGGCGTGACCATGTGCCGGAACGGTGCCTGCGCTATGACCCCGCGCAAATCTTCAAGCATAATCGCCTGCTCACACAGCGCAAAACCTCTTAGCAGCATTGCCCCCTCAGCCAACCCCAGGGATTGGGGATCATCTATATGATCAAATAAATCCAATGTTTAGTTGCTCCCGGATTGTTATGGCCTGCTGCATATACGCATTATTTATTTCAACTGCAAATATTAGCAATTTAGCCACGCATACAACATCACAGACTCCGGCGCTTGCTTGTGAGTTCTCACTTTAGTTTTAAAAACATTTGTTTATAATCAAACGATGAACAACACACAACATCGGCAAGCGACCCGGTTTTTAAGCGCCATCGACAATGATTGGGCAATGCTGATTGCCACGGTGGGGGAATGTAAATTTGAGGCAAAGCCTGAGCGCGAGCCATATGAAGCGTTGGTCCGTGCCGTAGCTTACCAGCAGCTCAGCACCAAAGCGGGAGATGCCATCCTAGGCAAGTTTATCCGCCACTTTGGCACATTCCCTGCGCCATCACAGCTTATTGGTGCTGAATTTGACGACCTGCGTGCTGCCGGTTTTTCCGGCAGGAAAATCGAAACGCTGAAAGGCATTGCCAATGGCGTTATCAGTGGCTTGGTACCTACACGTCAAATTGCCGACACCATGAGCGATGAAGCGCTTATTGATCATCTCGTGACGCTCAAAGGAATTGGCCAATGGACAGTGGAAATGATGCTGATATTTACCCTGGAACGCATGGACATACTGCCTGCCGATGACTTTGGTATCACGGATGGCTACCGGCGGCTCAAAAAACTGGATACCGCACCCAAACGCAAAGAAATGGCTGAAATCGGTAAAGCCTGGAGCCCTTATCGCACTATTGCCAGCTGGTATTTATGGCGGGTACCCAAGTAATCCATGGCAAAGAGTTAGTGCGCCTAATCTATATCGGCAGAGTCACACTAGGTCAATGACGACTCATCGGCAAAACCAGAGTAAAACCCTGCGCCTTGCTTACTACCTTATTCACAGCACTAACAAGCGCTATTCTACACTGCGCGCTCAGTTACACCGCGGGTTTGCACTTATAATATAGCCCATGGACATATTCAAATATCATAATTACGCCTTTGTTAAACTTTTAGCGTTTCGTATCCAAATATCATTGTCTTACCAGATCATGGCCGTCGTCGTCGGCTGGCATATTTACGAACTCACGCATGACACACTTTCGCTTGGCCTGGTAGGCTTGGCCGAAGTAATTCCTTACTTCGCATCTGCACTGTTAGCCGGGCATGCAGTCGATCATTTTTATTCACGCCGGCTGTTTGGTGTATTGGCCGCTGCGCTGCTGTTTATCAATGCGTTTACCCTCACCGCACTGTCTTTAGGCTGGTTAGGCGGCAATGCCACACTGTGGATTTACGGCTCAATCGCCTTTACCGGTCTTGCCCGTGCTTTTATTGCCCCAAGTTACAACACTTTATTTGCAATCATATTGCCGCGCACACAATTTGCCCGTGCTGCGGGTATAGGCACGACGGCCTTCCAGACAGGCTTGGTGCTTGGCCCGGCAATTGGTGGTTTTTTGGTTGGGTTTGCCAGCAAAACTGCCGCTTATGGCGTTGCCAGCATGCTTTGTTTTGGCGCAGCATTCGCCATGCTTTCCCTTAAAGTTGACGAGCCTAAGCAGGTTGCAAGCATTCCAGTCTTTACCAGCATCAAGCAGGGTTTAAGTTTTGTGTTTAGCAACCAAATCGTACTCGGTGCCATGTCGCTTGATATGTTTGCAATACTATTTGGCGGTGCGGTAGCGATGTTGCCTGCGTTCATTCACGATGTTTACCATTTGGGGCCGGAAAGCCTGGGCATGTTACGTGCTGCGCCGGCTGCCGGCGCCATTGCAGCCGGCATCTGGATTACCCGCTACCCGATTAATTTACACGCCGGACGCTGGCTATTGAGCGCAGTGGCGGGATTTGGTTTATGCATCATCGGCTTTGGTCTAAGCACCAGTTTCTGGATGGCGGCAGTGTTATTGTTGCTTTCAGGTATCTGCGATGGTGTTTCAGTTGTACTGCGCCAGACTATTATGCAGCTCGCCACGCCTGACAGCATGCGCGGCAGGGTTGCTGCCATTAACGGTATATTTATCGGCTCATCCAATGAATTGGGTTCTTTTGAATCTGGAACCGCTGCAAGGCTAATGGGGCTGATACCTTCGGTAATCTTTGGCGGCATCATGACCTTATCTGTAGTCGGCATCACCGGCAGGCTGGCACCCAAACTTCGCAAATTAGAGCTGCATCAACTGCATTAAGACCATGCGTGATATAGATGAACTCTTTGCAGCTTTGGCTAAATCACCATTCCGGTCGGGCTTTAAACTGCGCGATAAAGATTTGGCTTATCTGCGGCAAAAAGGTTTATCAACGGTGCTGGACCATGCTGAAGACTTTATCAAAAGTCGTCTGGCACCAGCGGTGATTGCTAACGATGGTAAACAGACGCCGATGCGGGGTCACCCGGTCTTTGTAGCCCAGCACGCTACCGCCTGCTGCTGCCGCGGCTGCTTACAAAAGTGGCACCACATTCCGCAAGGACGCGAACTTACGCTGGCAGAACAAGCTTATATCGTAGTGGTTTTAGAAAGGTGGCTGGGAGAAATGGCTAGATGAAAGAATATGATTTTTAAACGCCAGGTCTAGCCAAACGTACCATCCACCCGGGGTTTATATAAGATCGGCGCATAAATTACCAGAAATATGGCAAACCCGACAATCCAGAGAGTTGCAGAAATCATTATCCAGTTTGTGTAGTTTTCCATCGCAAGCATCGGCACAAAAATGCGGAACAGGGCACTTGCACCGATAGCGGTAAAAACCAGCTTTAGCCAAGGCGAGGAGTGTTTTATATCCCGCCCGGTATGCCCCAACGCCACTCGCGACATCATGGCGACAGTCATTAATCCAATGCCGCCAATAGTAAACAGATGCAAAGTTAAAATGGAAGAGATAGCGAGTCGCGTTTGCAATCCATAGAACAGAAAGCCTGAGTTAATTATCCACAATGACAGATACAAACTCCACAGCAAAGGAACGCGCCATAGGGCCGGGGTATGCCAATTACACAAGCGATAGCCGTTTAACCCGAATAAAGCTAACGCTATCCATGGTGTTACATAAGTGGCATGTACAAAAATCTCATTGATAAACAGCGCAAAAAACAACACCAGGATACTGATGTCCAGCCACTTGTACTGTTTAAGTGTGACTTTATTGCCGCTGGTCAGATATGCTGCGCCGCGCTCAATAAAAAACGGGATAACACGACGGCCAATCATCAGAATCAGACTGATAAACAAGAGCACTGCACCGTTGATGGCATACAGCATGCCATTAGCCAGCAGGCCATAACACCCGAGATAAAAAACCAGGTTGCCTATCCATAGCAGCAACACCTTGGTTACCACTGCTAGCTGCTGCCATTGTTTTGCCCTGATAATGGGCCTGGCAATGGCAATGATTAAAAACAATCCAAACAGCATGTCAGACAGCGCCGCCCAGGCCAGCAAACCGGTGCCGAACAAAAACAACAGCCGTGCGGCACACCAAAGTGCGAACAAAGCCATTAAAGATTTGCCATGAAGGGTTTGTACGCCGGTCCAATTCTTGACTGCAGTGAGCAAAAAACCTGCAACGACTGCCATGCCATAACCGTACAGCATCTCATGTGCATGCCATTGGCTGGGAGAAATACGGGTGATTTGCACTAAACTGTGCAAGGTATAAATCGACATCCACCAGGCAATAGACAGTACCGCAAAAATGCCCGCCCCTAAAAAAAACGGACGGAACCCAAGGTTAAACAAGGCGGAGCCTTTTACCTGATTGGGTTTATTCATCTGAATTTGCACTACTGCCATATTTGCACTACTGCCATAAATGATTACACCCTGAATATTGTGAAACACGGGCCGCTAAAGCAAACCTGGTTTCTTTATACTTTTTTCAGAAACTCCGCTTTTAGCATAAAGTTGCCTGCGTCCATCTTGCAGTCAACCTCATGGTCACCGCCCACTAAACGGATACTTTTCACCTTGGTCCCCATTTTGAGTACGGTAGATGAGCCTTTTACCTTTAGATCTTTGATAAGCACCACCGCATCACCATTCGCAAGGACATTACCGTTAGCATCCTTGATCACAGCCTCTGCATCATCATCTTCAACAACCTGGTTCATTGGCCACTCAAAGCCACAATCGGCACATACATAGTTCGCGCCATCCGGGTAGGTGTTTTCTAAAGTACATAGTGGACATGCAGGGATACTGGACATTGCTTTTACTCCGTATAAAATTGATTGCTTATTGATATTTCTCGCGAGAGATCACGTAACATATTGATTCTTTTTAAACTTTTAAAAAATCTATCCTCTGTGACAACTCTCGACTCTACTTTATACAATTATAATGCCATCTCCATACCTATATCACCATTTTCATCACGATATCCATTAAACTTTAACGCTTACTTCCTGGAACACACCTATGTTATCCATCTACGACGCAACAATTCCACCGCTCAAACGCACGCTCACCAATCTTTCCGCCATTTTAAAAAAGGGTGAGGAGTATGCAGATGCAAAAAAAGTTGAGCATCATGTACTGCTGAATGCGCGGTTATTCATAGACATGTACCCACTTACTCGACAAGTGCAAATTGCCACTGACATGAGCAAAGGTGCAGCAGCTAGATTGGCTGGCGTAGAAGTCCCCAAATATGAAGATAACGAAACCACATTTGCCGAACTTCAAGCCCGCATAACTAAAACTATCGCGTTTTTAGACTCCATTCAACCAGCGCAACTCGAAGGTAGCGAAACACGAGATATTACAATCGCGGTACGCAAAACTGACCTTAAATTTACCGGGCAAAATTATCTGCTGAAATGGGTAATTCCCAATGTATATTTTCATGTCACTACAGCTTACAATATCCTGCGTCATAATGGCGTCGAACTGGGCAAGCAGGACTTTTTAGGGCCAAGGAACTAAGGCTTATTCACGCACGGATATTAGTGATTACTGAAATGGCACTATTACCCGGAAAAACAAGATATCCAGCCTAATTTAGCGGAGCCTTCACAACAGGCAGGAAACGTTTAGGGTTAAGTCGCTCCTGCTGCAGCATCTTCTCAAATTCTTCAGCTGGTACCGGTCGCGAAAAGTAGTATCCCTGGGCACGCTCACACCCGCATTGACGCAGAAAAGTGGCTTGTTCTTCTGTTTCAACACCCTCGGCAATGACATGCAACTTCAGACTGTGCGCCATCAAAATGATGGTGCGCACCATGGTTGCATCGCTACTATCAGTCGTCACGTCATGTACAAAAGACTGGTCAATCTTCAGTTGTTGGATGGGGAAGCGCTTGAGATAAGAAAGAGATGAATAGCCAGTGCCAAAATCATCAATCGAGATGGTAACACCCATTGCAGCCAGTTCATGCAAGGTCGCGAGAGTGCGCTCCACACCCTGCATAAGAATGCCTTCTGTAATCTCCAGATCAAGCATGCTGGCTGGCAATTCGTACTTCTGTAACAGTCCGCTAATCTGTATCAACAAATTACGCTGCCTGAATTGAAGCGTTGAGAGATTCACCGACATAGTCAATGTTTGGAACCCGGCCTCACGCCAAGCGCGGCACTGCCTAATGGCCTCTTCAAGAACCCAGTGACTGATTGGCACGATCAGCCCGGTCTCTTCTGCCAATGGAATGAATTTTTCCGGGAAAATCAATCCCATTTCGGGATGTTGCCAGCGGACCAGCGCTTCACATCCGATAATATGACCATCTATCAAATCGACTTGCACCTGGTAAAAAATGCGAAACTCATTGCGTTCCAGTGCCACACGTAAAGCCGTTTCAAGCCTGAGGCGCTCATAAGCAGAGGCATTCATGCTAGGTTCGAAACGCAGATAACGGTTGCGACCACCTTCTTTGGCTTGATACATCGCCACATCTGCATACTTGATCAGGCTTTCGGAATCTAGCGCATGGTCAGGGTATACCGCAATGCCGATACTCGCCGTCACCCGCAGATCATGCCCCTCGATCGAATACGACTGGACAATGGATTGCAATATCTTTTCCGCAACCAGCTCGGCACCTGCAGCATCCGTTTCAGGCAGCACCGCAATAAATTCGTCCCCACCCTGGCGCGATACCGTATCCTGCTCCCGCACGCAATCCAGCAAGCGCTGTGCTACCCGTTGCAACAATTGGTCACCTATACCGTGGCCCAGGGTATCGTTAATTTGCTTAAAGCGGTCGAGATCCAGAAACAACAGCGAAATTTTAGACTGGTTGCGCTGCGCTGAAATCATGGCCTGCTCTAACCGGTCACTGAACAGTACTCGATTGGGCAAGCCAGTCAACACATCATAATGCGCCAGTTGCTGAATGCGCTCCTCAGCCAATTTGCGTTCGGAAATATCACTGAAAATTGCCAGATAGTTGATGACCGCACCATCAGGATTTTCAACGCATATGATCGTCAACGACTCCGGAAAAACCTCGCCGTTCTTGCGCCTGTTCCAGACTTCTCCCTGCCAGCTCCCTGTTGCAGCAATACTTTTCCACATTTGGTAATAAAACTCATCATCTTGACGTCCGGAAGAAAGTATTCTGGGATCCAGTCCAACCACCTCTTCAAGACGATAGCCGGTAATTTCAACAAAACTCCGATTGACCGAAACAATTTTGTTATCGGCATCCGTGACCAAAATGCCTTCCTTGCTATGCTCGAATACCGTGGCTGCCTGCTCCAACTTAATCGCGGCAGCATGCTGCTGACGCTCTCGATCCAGATTATCCAGCGCAAAGGTAATATCACCGGCCAAGCCACTCATCAAACTGATTAGCTCGGGTAAAAAGAAATTAATTTCGGTGGAATAAACTGCAATGCAACCGTAGATTTTTCCACCTCGATAGAGCGGAAATGCGCCTACGGAATTAAAATTGAACTTCGCCGCCACGTTATGCCAGTACGCGCTAGCATCTTCAAGAAAGTGATTAAATACTTTCAGAGTTCCTTCCCTGATAGCCGTCGCGGCCGGCCCACGCCCCCCTGGCTTATTTTCATCGATTGAAACACTAATCATATTAAGATAATCTGAAGATGTTCCACTAAAAGAAAATGGCTTAATCGACCCATCACTTTCCGGCACAGCAATCCAAACCAGTTCAAAAGGCACGCGTTTTGCCAAAACTTCGCAGATGCTGTTTAACAGCAATTTCTCATTTTTCTGGCGGACAATAATTTCACTACTCTCGGTCCATGCGGCATATAAACTGTTAATACGATTCAACTGTCGCTCTGACCCGCTAAGCGTGTCTAACATTCGATTGAAACTGCGCGCCAGCTTACCGACCTCATCCCGTACCGCTATGGCGGAACGCACTTCACGATTACCGCTTTCAACAGCGTTCATCACGTCAATCAAATGGTACAGCCTGTGTGTCAGGCGCCGTGCGAGCCAAGCTGCCAGAAGAAAGGAAGCGACCACCGCAAGCAGCGAAAAACCTATCCCCGTTCGCCCTAGAAGATTCAGGTTTGCATTGGAAGATTGGCGCGTTATTTCGACTCGTGCCCAGCCTACATGGCGATCACCCGCCATAATCGGCATCGCTACATCAACCAGTGATTTCTCATTAACCAGCACGGTAAATTCTGCTGACGCATCCAATAACTTGCGGCTTACCGCATCATTCACATAACGGCCGACCAAGCCCGCATTGGTCGCGCCAAGTACCTCGCCCCGCGGCGACAGTACCAGCGCAAATTTGAGATCGGGTGTACCGGAAAAGCCCAGCAACACCTCCTGCAACCCGGCTATATCATCAGCCAGCACCAGGGAAGTGCTACTGGTAGCAAGCGCATTGGCCAGACCCGAGGCACGGTCAGTATCAGTGCTATAAAGAAAATCGCGCTGCTGAACGAACATCAGATAGCTGAAACTCACCATTACCAGCAGCGTTACCAGGCCAAACGACCATACCAGTTGCCGGCGAAGTGAGTGTCCCCAAAACACAACAATGCGTCCCAGCATGGTTCGTAACACATGTAAGGTATTTACCATTCAACCGTCCGCACATCTCTTGAGAAAATCTCTAGAAAATTCACTACCGGGCGGTAAGTATCATTTGTAGCAGGTTCAAATCGAGAAATCGGTAACCGCGCCAGCATACGCTTACCTTCTGGACTATCGTTCAAACTCAACAGGCGCATTTTAAATTTGTTCACAATAAGCTGTGGCACGTCATGACGCACCACCCAACTATTGTTCTGCAATGGCGGCGTCTGCCATTTCACCTCTAACTGGCTAGCCATTTCAGGATGCTCGGCACTGAAGCTCTTCCATGGCAGCGGCCAAGTTGCTGCGGCCGCCACGTGACCTCGAAATACGTTAAGAATGGATGATTCCTGTGAGCCAACATAGTGATTTTCAATATCGCGATTCACATCAATACCGTGGGTATGCAGGTAGTACTGCGGCATCATTGTCGCCGCAAGCGCAGATTTAGCCGGGTAAGACACGGCCTTACCCTTGAGATCACTCACCTTGTGAATACCACTGTCTTTACGTACAAGAATAATGCCGCGAAACTCCGCATCGTCACCCATCTTCGCAAAAACATGGTACCCATGCTTGAGTGCACGAACCGTCTGGTAGGGGTTAGGCATGGCGAAGTCGAAATGCCCTGCATATAACTTTTTATCAAACTCTTCATAATTACGTGACGCTTCCAGCCTGAAACGTGCTTCAGGAATATGAAGATTGATGTATTCCACAATTGGTCCATACACTTCAATCAATCGCTGTGGATTGTGCAATGGATGGATCCCGACCACATATTCCTTGAGTTGGTCCTTGGGCTTTGTCGTAAATCCTGGTTGATATGCTACCTCTTCCTGCTTTCCGCAGGAACCCAGCAACATCAGGGTCAACGCCCATATCCAACCATTCCGAAACATTCTATTCTCCCTATTGCCCGTCGATTTCAGATCAAAAATCGAACTGCATACGCATGTTCATGGCGTCTTCGTGATTATCAGTTTTTCCATTCAGAGCAATCGGCATGTCGAAACTGGTATGTACGTAATTCAGTTGTACCTGGGCATTTGCATTAAGAATCCATTTAGCGCCAAGTGTCCAGGCATCGGCGCCATCCGCGTATATGACGGTGCCGCTATTAGCCAGCAGATTCCTGAAATCTGCAGCGTCAAAACGCGTATAGCGCGCACCAACTTCAAGTGCACCCCAACCAGGGTTGTCATAACGGAAGTTGTTTTTCGGGGCAATGCCCGTAAACGCGCCGCTCTTATAGATATCTGCGTAATGCTCACCGGTAACCAGCCATTGTAAACTGGCGTACCAAGCCGACATGTCGCGCTCAACATTACCATCATCAAAACTGGCGCGTATGTATTCACCCTGGTACTTGACTGGCCCATAGGCAATTGCCGATTCAAACCCGTTCAGCGTGCGGTCAACACCTGTCGCAAAAGTATTGTTATTGGTCGTAGAGAAAAACGTCACCCCACGCCCTTCGGTACGCAATGTCGGCACCGTAGATCCAGCAGCTTGCCGGCCATTGGCATGAAAACCACCCAAATGCACCACACTATTCGTCCAGCCGGCCCATTGAGCCAGATCGCCTACAACGCGCAATGAGCTATCCTTGCTGTCAGACTTGGCGTTGTTTTCATCTGTGTTTTGTCCGCTACCGTTTACATATGCCAAATTGTAGTAAAGTCCCTTAACCGGTGCCCCGTGCAGCATCACACCACGGTCAAACGTCGCACCCAACAGACTTTCCGACAAGGCGCGCTCCATAAAATTCAAATCCATCGCCGCCTGCGAGCGCTCCAGACCATACATTGTTTTAAACTGTCCGGCACGCAGCATGGCTGGCTTGAAATGTGTGTAGTCCAGATAGGCATCGTTCAGTTTGGCATTACTATCCGAGAACTCGCCTTCGATCCGCAGCGTAAAATCTTCAAAGAAGGTCGCGATAGTGCCAATACGGGCACGACGCATACTGAAGGTATCGGCAGAGAATTCATCCGGAGCAAAATGGCGGTAATCCAATTGCGCCCGCGCATACAGGCGCAGAGCCCAGTCACCTGTTGCATCACGCAGCACGAGTCCGTTTTTAAACGAAGCCTCAACTGGATTACTAACAGTAGGTTTGACTGTTGGAGCTGCAGCAGCTGCAGGCTGCGCGTTGCGTGCCAGCTGCTCTTGCACTGCCTTGAGTTGCTCAGCCAAAAGCTGCATTTGTTTTTCAAGTTCGCGGATGCGCACCTGTGGATCGCTTACATCCCCAGCATAAGCTGAAGCACTCAACATCAAAATGACCGCAGCAATGCCTCCGTGCGGCTTCCCGCGCCATTTCCCCAACTTGCTCATGCTCTCCATTCTCCGATGGTTGCTTTTATATGTAGTATGCGAGCACTGCGACTGCGCCATATCACAGGCTACAACTAAACACCGGTACACCGCAACTACCCTCATGGGTTACGCATAAACTGCTTTACAACTCTTTTCTTAGTGGTTCCAGTAAGGGCGAGAGCCCATTGTGATCTATTTCTTGCATCAACTGCAGCAGCCGGCCTAGCTCACCCGACGGGAATCCCTCCCGGGCAAACCAATTCAGATATTGTCCGGGTAGGTCAGCGATTAACCGGCCTTTGTATTTGCCATAAGGCATTACATAAGTGACTAAAAGTTGTAGATCTTCAGGATTCATGAGGTATTTTTACAATATGCTGCAGGCTGACAATTCGTTGCTTAATTGAAGATTGTACCGCCTAATCACTGGGCGGTCAGAAGTCTGACAGACCAGCCATTAAATTAAACGCGGAATCCGGATATGATTCGACAGGTCACCTTACTTGCGAATCAATAACAACCCCGTGTCTGCAGCCACCCTGCACACACTCATTTTTATGTGCAGTTACCGGCGATCCCGTACACGCTCTACATCCATTCTTTCACGCCCCCTGCCTTTCTGTTTAAAACGTTCCTGTGTAACGGCCTCGCGCGGCTGGTAACGATAATTCTCTGTACGAATTGAACGTTGTTGTTCAACCTCGCGTGGATAGCGGTCTCCCGAATATTGCTGCTGGTAACCTGGCAATGGCGCAGGATCCGGGGCCGGACTGCGTCCCCATTGGTCAGATCTGCCTCGACGCCCTTCCCAATCACGGCCCCAGTGCTCATCCCAACGCGGTGGGGCGTCGGCGTTCCAGCCGCGGAAATATGCTGGTGGCTGTCGATAGTAGCGCACCGGCACACGCAGCACATACAAAGGTACATAGTTACGTCCCACCAAATCCCAAGGTCCGTTGTACCAACTGCTCGCGTACCAGTTATCGCTGATAAACACCCAGTACAGGCCATCGTAAAAGAAATAATTCAGATTAACACGAGGATCATAATAAACAGGGTAGCCTGGCACCAGAACGAGTTGCGGATACACCGGCACATTGATGCCGATACCGACAGAAACATTACCTGGAGGATACGAGTTAGTGCATGATGAGGTTGCCAGGCCAAACAAGAGTGACAACACAATAAGCAAATAATGCATTTTCTAACCCCCTGTTTAATAAACGGCCATCACTACAATGGTCATTTAAACTGGTTATTTGTCTGCGACAATCACAATAGTTGGAACGTTTAGAAACGCCGGCCTTGTATGACTCGAACCAATATCACTATAATCGCAACGACCAATAGAATGTGGATGAGTCCACCCATGGTGTATGAAGTCACCAAACCAAGCAGCCAGAGGATAACCAGTACAACAACAATTGTCTCAATCATCTCGCTCCCCTTTTTCCACGCACCTTAAGCTCGTGCCTTTGATCGTTGCTTCAGCATTCGCCCCAATTGGCACGCCACTGCCACCATGTTATGCCAGCGACAATAAGGGCTGCCAATAAAAAGCTGATTAATGCGCCTACTTAACGTGCATGTCATTTTTGACACTAATCACGCCTTTCACCCCGCGCGTAACCTCAACCGCCTTATTAACAGCAGCCTGTGAACTAACAAAGCCGCCTAACTGAACCACACCCTTATAGGTTTCGACATTTATCTCGCTCGATTTCAAGCTGGGTTCATTGAAAATGGCCGCCTTCACTTTGGTGGTAATAACGGAGTCTTCAATATATTCACCAGTCCCCTCTTGTTTGGCCGTAGAGGCACATCCGAGAAGAGAAACCAGCATAATAGCGGACAATAAAATGGTGAATCGTTTGATTAATGTCATGGCAATGCTCCCTGTTAGTGACAAATCTATAACTCCTTCTGATTCACAATCAGGAGGTAATACTTGTAACTTATAGCAAGTTCAGAAAACTATCATATCCACAACGACCTGATTTCCAGATTTTTGCATTATTAGATTCCTGAGAAATCTGCCGCTAGCGATGCCCCATGATAAACCCGACAAGGAGCCCAAGACCGGCAACAACACCAATGGTTTGCCAGGTATTCTCATGAACATAACTCTCAGTTGCCCTGGATGCTAATTTGGCTCTGGCTCGCAACGTCACTTCAGCATCAGCCATCCTTGCCTTCGCAATGGCGAGAGATTTCTCAGCTTTGGTACGCAGTGCTGCCACTGCTTCTCCACCCTGATTGGCTGTGGCTTTAATTAAGGCTTCTGCGTCAGAAATCACCAAATTGAAATCAGCCATTAACTGCTCTTTTGTTACATTAGGGATATTTTCTCTGCCTGATACATTGATGTTGTCCATTGCTATTCCCTCCATTAAGTTATTGATGCCATGAAGACACATTTTTAGCTGCGAGCCAGATATTAATAAATTCAAATCACATTCATCAATCAAGGCTCTGTATGCATTTTATTAAGCCAATTAATCGGAATTAAGTATGGTCTAAATGTTGAATATTGTATGTACGGCCTCGCACGTACAGATTGATGAGTAATTCACTTAAAAATCTTGCAGCCAATCAATAATTGAAAAATAACGCAGATATCCCATAAGCCATCAGGGCTATCGCATCATTTAGCATTGCAATTTTCAATGAAAGTTGCCTATAGATATACGTGCGAGGCCGTACATACTCTATCTACTCACGAGTTCATAATCAGCATCTTGTTGGCACTCTGTTCATGTATTGGCATTTATCAAGCACATTTCAATCAGATGTATTTAGGTCAATTGTTTCTTGGAGGATACGCGAATGAATACCAAAGAAATTAAATTAGCAGTATTTGCAATAGCGTTCTGCTTTGGGCTAGCCGCTTGTGAAAAGCAGACTTCAGCTGAAAATGCGGGCAAGAAAATCGATCTGGCTGTGGAAAAAGCCGGTGAGAAATTAGATAAAGCTTCTGAAAAACTGAGTGAACAAGCAGCGCATGTTGATAAAGCACTGGAAGACGCATCGATCACGGCAAAAGTTAAAGCCGAAATTATTGCTGACCCCAACCTGAAGAGCCTGGAAATTCACGTTAGTACTATAGGCGGCGTTGTAACACTGAGTGGCCTGGTCGATTCAAAAGAAAACAGTGATAAAGCCAAGCAAATCGCTGCCGCAGTGCCAGACGTGAAAGAGGTCGATAATCGACTCAGCGTCAAGTCTACAAGTTAAGACAGAAGATGAAGAAGTAAGATGCCCTGCTCAAGCTAGCTCCCCAGTTGAGTTAGCGCGAAACATGGAATGATTATTGAATTGTTTGAAAGGTTATCTGTCCAAAAAACGTAAGTAAAACAATCTGGAGAGGTAAATGAAAACCATGAAAAAAATTCTAGTTAATTCGTTGATTGCAATGGCGTTATTCAGCCTGATTGCCTGTAGCAATATGTCTACTCGAGACAAAAATACCGCCATTGGCGCTGGTATAGGTGCAGTTGGTGGTGCAGTACTTACGGGTGGTAGTGCGCTAGGAACAGTCGGTGGCGCCGCAGTCGGCGGCGTGATTGGTAACCAGGTTGGCAAAGGTAAAAAATAGCGTGTCGGTAACAAGGTAACAAATAAAAGGATGCACCGCCCTGGCAGGGTGGTGCATCCTGGTTCTGTAGTAATTGCCTTTAAACATCCGTGATTTATTTCAAATTTAATCAGCATTTGGAACTCATGTACTTTCTGGCTCAGCCCAGGAAAAAAGCCTAAATAATTGCTCATTGACATGAGTCAAAGCTAGTTTTTGAATTTGCCGCAATGATTAGGAACATTTGCATATGAGAAATTTCCTGATCGAATTGCCATGAATTTCGATATTGTCATCATTGGAGCGGGGCCATCCGGATTATGCTTCGCTCAGGCTGTTGCCGGATGCGGATTACGCATTGCCATAGTGGAACGGCAGCATGAATCTGCTTTAGCCAACCCTGCCTTCGACGGACGTGAGATTGCGCTCACACATCGCTCTGCCCAGCTCATGCGCGAGCTTGGATTGTGGGAGCGTATTGACCACAATGCCATCTCTCCCTTGCGTGATGCACGCGTGTTGAACGGGCCATCATTTTATGCCATGAATATCGACCACCGCGACAGCAAAAAACAGGAACTGGGATATCTTGTATCCAACTACCTCATCCGAAAATCAGCCTATGAAGCCGTCAAAGCATCCCCTTCTATCACGCTGCTGACGGAGGCACAAATCACAGGAATCAGCACCGACAATGAAGGCGCCCACATCTCGCTCGCAAGCGGCAAGAAGGTTGAAGCTCAACTTATAGTAGCCGCAGACAGCCGCTTTTCGGAGACTCGCCGCGCGATGGGAATTTCCGCGACGATGCACGATTTTGGCAAGACCATGATGGTATGCGTGATGGAGCACGATATTCCCCACCAGCACGTCGCTTGGGAGTGGTTCGACTACGGTCAGACACTGGCGCTGCTACCGATGAATGGCATGCGTTCGTCAGTAGTCATTACCTTGCCGTCAAGTGATATTCAACGGTTAATGGCAATGAGCGAAGCGGAGTTCAATCAGGAAGCTGAAATACGATTCAAGCATCGGCTCGGTGCAATGCGGCTGGTTTCAACACGGCATGCTTACCCGCTGGTGACTGCCTATGCCAGCCGGATTGTAGCAAAGCGTTTCGCGTTGGTTGGCGATGCGGCGGTCGGCATGCATCCGGTAACAGCGCACGGATTCAATTTTGGCCTGAGCGGGGCAGATGTGCTGGCAAGCGAAATCAGAACAGCACAATCGCGCAGCGGCGACATCGCAGCCACAGAACTGCTTGAACGCTACGAAAGAAAGCACCGCCTCAGAACACGGCCGCTCTTTCTTGCCACACATGCTATAGCAAAACTCTATGGAAACGACTCCATTCCGGCCCGTCTGCTGCGGACAGCATCCCTGCATATCGGCAATCGTATCTCACCATTCAAACGGGCAATTGCCCACATGCTGACCGGTACAAATTAGCTCGCTGCAATAGCCACCACATAACATCGTCCGGATAAGCTACCGTGGCTATAATCACAAAAAACGGGTTACAATTCCTGTAACTTTTACTACCCGTGGCAGTCACAACCTGATTGGAAAGTTGTGCATCATTTGCCAAGCCAGTTCCGGAGACAAAACCAGACATGAGCACCTTATCCTCTATCAAAGGCATTCTATTTGACCTGGATGGCGTTCTTTATACCGGCTCCAAGGCCATCGAAGGCGCAGTCGAAGCTGTAGCGAGAATTCGCGCCAGCAAGATTCCATGCCGGTTTGTTACTAATACCAGCACTTTGTGCCTGGCATCCCTGCAGAAAAAGATCAATGACCTGGGCTTTGCGATCCCTGCCGATGAAATCATCAGCGCGCCACAGGCTACCCTGCTTTACCTGAAACGCCAGCAAGACCCGGTTTGCCGTCTGTTGCTGGCAGATGATGTAAAAAAAGACTTTAAGCAATTTCACCAGTCAGACACTGCTGCAGACTATATAGTGATCGGCGACATCGGCAATGCCTGGTCTTATCCGTTATTGAATGAAATCTTCAATTGCCTGATGCGTGGCGCAAAGCTCATCGCCATCCATAAAAACCGCTTCTGGCAGACGGAGCAAGGATTGCAAATGGATATCGGCGGCTTTATTGATGGCCTGGAATACGCCAGCGGTGCCAAGGCAATGATTATTGGCAAACCTTCTGCGGACTTCTTTCAAATCGCCCTGGATGACATGGGGCTGAAACCCGGTGAAGTTGCTATTATTGGCGATGACATTGATGTTGATGTAGGCGGCGGGCAAAGTGCCGGCCTGAAAGGGATTCTAGTCAGGACCGGCAAATACCGGCAGGGCTATGCCGACGCATCGGCAATCAAACCGGATTTAACGATTGATTCGATTGTAGATTTACCTGAGGCACTAGGGATTTAATACCGGCATCTTCCGTGTTAATTAACTGTTAATAAAGGGGTCTGTTATGAACAATGATACGTTCAACATGAGTATCCGTAGGTTCCTGAAAATGGTAGGGGTCAATTCCCAGCACGAAATTGAACAGGCTGTGGCACAAGCCATTGCCAACGGACATCTCAAAGGCAACGAGAAATTGCCTGCAAAAATGACGCTGACAATCGGCCTGGCAAACCTCAACATCAGTTTCGATGGGGTGATTGAACTGGACTAAGTACTGAAGAACCAGTGCCTAAAGCATTTCAACCGTAAAACGAGAGCGCCTCAGCTTCTAAACAAATGGCAGCTATGCGGCAGTTTTGAGTCCCGTATCAGACCTGCCGCTCTTATTCATTGAGTCAGCCAACCTATTGACCTTGGCCGCCATGATAAAGTCATTCTCATGCAGTCCATTGATTTTGTGGGTCTGGAACTCGACTTTACAGTACCCCCACCCAACCGTGATGTCGGGATGATGGCCTTCTGTTTCGCATAGCTCACCAACACGTTGGGCTAATGCCATTGCATCTACAAAATTACCGAACTTGAAAGTCCGTTTCACCCTGGTAGCGTTGTCACGCAATTCCCATCCGGGCGCTTCACTCAAATATTTTTCCGCGACGTCACATGACATCGGCAGAACACCGCCTTGGCAAGGTGTACACTTTTTGGCAGTCAGATTCATCTTGTTCATGATACTGTCTCCTCAATTGATTGCTTCCCGAAAAACGAACCGGAATTACATGAACTTTCGATACCAATGAGACTATAAAAAATAGAAATGGTTTGCCTTCAAACATCTGCGGGCATTAGAACTTACACTTTATGCAGCCTTTAATTGCAACCAAATACACCCATGAACTGCCGGCCCCACTGAAAATCAGTGATGCAAATATTCGCTTTGGTTCTTTCTTGTCAACGTCAGGGAATTTATAACGCTTTTACGTTTTTCTCCAAGATCTTAAAGCTATCATCCAAGTTTCATGGTGAGTTTGTCACAAAGTTAAAATACAAAAACACCCCAGGGCGTTAACCCTACGGGAATATCCTTGATTGGAATGTCCTTTTCGGCATCAATGACTGTCACCGAATTAGACTTGCCGTTTGGAACATAAAGCTTCTTGCCATCTGGCGTAATTGCCATATTCCACGGTCGTTTTCCTACCGGGATAGTGATTTTTACTTTGTTTGTTGCAGTATCTATCACGGATACATTGGCATCCCCGCCATTTGTCACAAACACTTTCTTTCCGCTTGGGTGCACTGTTACCCCATTAGAGCGGTTTCCTACCGGGATTGCAGCTACAACTTCATGGGTTTTAATATCAAGCACTGCAACCATGTTTGAGTTCTCGCAAGCTACATAAACTCTTGATCCATCCGGTAAAAATCCTATACCTCTAGGGCGCAACCCTACTTTTACCAGCTTGATTGATTTACGAGCCTCAACATCTACAACATCTACAACATCAACATGTTCGCCTTCTTCAGCAGTTACGTAAAGCCACTTACCATCAGGACTAAATTCTGCATGTTCCGGATTTTTACCCTGCATTTTTATTTTAAATGCTTCAAGGTGAGAGGCTGTATCCACGAATGAAACACTATTGTCCTCTTCATTCGCGACTACGACCCATTTTCCATCATGCGAAATCCCAACACCTTCTGGAGAAGATGATAGCTTCGTGCTTGATATAACATTACGTCTAGCCAGATCAATTACCACCAATGAGTTATGCGGTTGATCGCTGACATACATAATCTCTCCGTTTGGGGTAATTGCAGCGCCGCGAGGCTTATCCCCTACTGGAAAAGTATCAATAACCTCATCTGAGGCTGTATCAATCACTGAAACAGTCCCGGATCCCTCGTTAGTTGAATAAGCTAGCGGAGCCGCCAAACACGGGTTGGCGGCTCCGCTAGCTAATAGAGTTAGGATTGACAATTGCCACGTATGTAATTTCATAATCATTACCAATTTAATATGTAACTAGCACTAAACGTGGCGCCACGTGCCGCCGTGTGGGTAACGTCACCTTCAAGAAACTGTTGTGATTGGGGAGTGAAATATTGTTTATTGAGCAGATTTTCCACACCCAATAGCAGCGTGCTCTTACTAAATTTAACTTCACTCATTAAGTCCAATGTTGCGTATCCGTTAACTTCACGCTTAAATGATGCAGTGCTGTTGCTGAAACGATTTCGATGTCCACTCGCTAGCAGTTGTAATCGATTGGTCCAATTAGATAATGTTTGATGTTCGAGATAGGCCGTAAACTTTGGAGGGCGAATACGCTGGTTATTAAGATAAATATAACCGATTGTATCATTAGCTAAATTCTGTTTACCTTCAGTCCAGGTAAATGTGCCGCCCGATTTGACGCTATCATTAATCTGCCAATCGAGAGTTCCTTCAATACCATAGATTCTTTCTGGCGCCCTAACCACTGGCAGAGTGAAATTTGCCGGCGGGTTAGCACCAAGATCGGATTTATTGTAGAAGACAGCCAGCGATGAACTTACACGTGCCCAATCACCGCGCACACCAAGTTCATAGTTATCCACTTCCTCTGGCTTGATATTGAGATTCTCCACCTTGCCATTGGCTGGCGCACTTCTCAAACGTTGACGCACATCAGGTAAAGAGAATCCTTGTGAAAAGTTAGCGTAAACATTAGTTTGGCTATTGATATAGTAGACGGCACCAGCGTTAAATAATGTTGTAGTGAAATCAAGATCGCCACCAGTGATTGATCTATTACTCAGCGTAACAAAGCTAGGAATGTCCAGATTTACACGCTCATTACGTACACCTGCGCGCAATACTAAACTCTCAACAGGGTTCAATTCAGCCTGTGCAAAAAGTGCGTAATTATCTTGCGTATAAGGACTTAACCACCACTTTTCAACGCCATTGCTTTTATAAATCAGTTTATTACTGGCTAGATAAAGCGCCATATCCATCTCTTTGACTTTTTGGGCAATACGTTCATGTGTGTAATCCGCTCCCCACAGAACTGACAATTTGTTATCGATTAAAGGTGTATCTATCTCCAGGCGACCGCCAGTTTTTTTGTCCTCAATCGTATCTTGGTAAACAGCAGTACCAAAATCATCAAAAGGGTTGCTTCTCGCCCAGTAGTCTTTATGGAAAATCTGGGCATGCACTTTGCTGCCCCAAGCATTTTTGTGGTTGTAATCAATGCCACCAGCAATATTGCTCACACCAACAGGATCACTCATATGCAATCCGCTCACTGCGCGTGCCTTTGCGCCAGTAGTTACGTAGCGTTGAGACATGTCACCAATATAATCCGTATGTTGCAGATTCTTGAACAGATTCAAGTTGCCTGAAATTTTTTGATTGTCATCAATATCAAATCCAAGCTTTCCAAACAGGTTATATTGATCAGTATCTGAAAGACCGCCATCCCGATGTGGGTTTGGTGCAATCCGGTCTCCGTCGGCATCAAACCAGCCGCCATTTTTTTGAATCGCCGCACCTAGAAGGTAGGATAACTGATCACTTTTTCCGCTTAGGCTATGCTTTAAATTAGTACCGTAACTATCTGACGGATGCGTAAGCGACATATCCAAACCTACCGTTGTAGTATTAATGGCGGCGCCATCTGTGGGCTTTTTAGTGATGATATGAATAATCCCGCCTGTAGCAGCATCACCATAAATTGCGGTTGCCCCACGAATGACTTCGATGCGTTCAATCATTGAAGGATCAATCACGGACAGATTTTTACCAGGATCAAAAATTGGATTCTGTGGAACGCCATCGACAAGAATTGATGCCTTACGGCCTCTCAAATTCTGTCCATAACTGCTCATTGACTGATTCCCTACGGAAAACCCCGGGACGAGTTTGCCAAGCGCGCTACCAAGATCACCATTGGAAAGAGTCACCTGCTTTTGAATTTCCTTACCGGGAATTACTGTAATTGTTTCAGGAATCGAAGCAATCGTCTCTTCTACGCGAGTTGCAGTAACAACCACCTTATCAAGATTAATCTCCTCAGCCGCATATGTGATACCTGACATAAATGCGCTACTAGCGAATACTGACAAAACGCTAACTACAAGTTTCTTTTGCTTGAATTCCACCACTACCTCTCCTTAGATTAATTATTGCGAAATAAAATTACCAAATGCCATCGGCCACAGTAACCCGCTGATTTCTGTAATTTTTTGATACGTTGTATCGTCCAAAACTGTCATCACATCCGATCTGGTCAATGCAACATAGATACGTTTGCGAATAGGGTCATGATTGACGCCTCTGGGAAACTTGCCAGTCAGCACAGTGTTCTTAACTTTTAAAGTGGCTGTATCAACAATCGAAAGCGTTTCGTCTTTCGTATTGGGGACATAGACTTCTGAGCCATCCGTTTTGATACCCACGCCTTGAGGGCCAATACCAACAGGGATAGAAGCAATCATTTTTCCGATATTAATATCTACGACTGACAATGTATTGCTGCCAAAACTTGATGTATAAAGCTGCTTGCCATTGGGGTGTATAGCTATACAGAAAGGCTTTTCCCCTACTGCAATTTCTGCAACCACACGGTTGGTATCTGTGGCAATCACAGATATGGAATTACTGCTAAAGTTGGTGACATACACCCATTGAGAAGACGGGTGCGCCACGATGCATCGTGGGCTTTTACCTACGGGAAGAGAAGCAACAACTTTATTACTTGATGTATCTATAACCGATACTGTATTGGCATACGCATTTGCAACATAGGCACGTGATCCGTCAGGCAGTACTGAAATGCCAACAGGATTACGCTCCACATCAATCCTTGCAATAACTTCCAGTTTATTTGTGTCAATTACAACCACATCATCAGAATCAATATTCGTGACATAAACCCTATTGCGTGAAGAATCAACAGCCACACCCCATGTACTTGTCCCAGTCTTAATTGATTTTTTTATTACATTTGAAGCCAAATCAATTACTGCTACAGAACCTCGCCCATACTCGCTAACATATGCATTAGAATCAGCCCGGGAAAATTTCGATACCAATACCAGCGTGATACTTACAAAAATTAAAGAAATAAACTTCAGAATGTTCTCCATAAAAATTGGTTATTGCACGATTGATTTCCACACTGCATTCAAAGATAGAGTGCAAATGGCGTGCCATACCAAAATGAAGGACTTATCCCCATGTTTTTTATGGATATTTATAATTTTTACGGATTATGTTGCACGAATCATATCAACCAGTTGGTTGTTAAAATCAGCCAATTGGTTACTAACCGGCGGGAAATTCTTGCAATTGAAAGTGCTACATGTTTTTGGAGTTAATGAATATTTCAAACGGGCGGCGATGTTCTTGCGGCATGCCTTCGTTCATCACCACGTCGTTAATGGCGATGTAAAGCGCATGCTCAATAACAGGCGTTTTTAATGGACAATAGGGACAGCCCCACGATCTACGATGGAAATGAATCCAATAGATGAAAAATCGTGGGCTGTTCCTTGTTCGTGCTCTACGTGCTATATATGACTGTCGTAATAGAGCGATGGTTGAGCAGGAAATGACAAAAAATAACGCTTATTTCTTCGGTGCGCTTGGCTTGGTCGGTATGATAGAGGAACCGGATACCACCACTACTTTTTTATCCTGCTTAGGTTTTTTTGCTTCCTTGTTTTTGTGTTGCTGTCCTTTTGCCATGATATTTCTCCTAAAATGTTCAGCATCAAACTGATTGGTTACACCTACTGATGCCGTGATGGGCGACATCAGTTATCAAATTGGACTAGCGTCCTCATCAATGGTTTCATCATAGGCTGATAAGGAAATATAAGTGGATTATTTTCAGATGGAATGAAGTTGTGTAACGTAACTGACTTTCAGCAAATCCAGTAAGGCAAAGGTTACCAAGCACTGCAGATCATCAGTATCGATATAAAAATTCTCTTTAACGGATTAAAGAACAACACACCAGTAATAAAAATGTTGGATTAACCAAAGCAATAGCTTAAAAGTTAATTAATATCAATGAGTTAATATTAATAGGTAATCCCTGTAAATTTCCTTGTAGTCTACGTATAATGTAACAAAGCTAGTATGTTAGGAAACTCCGCTATATCCAATGAGAAGGAGACATTCATGTTAGTTCATCGCCAGGCAATTATAGGATTGGCTCCCGCCGATTACCTCGTTATCGAAACAGAACATAAGTTA
>Ga0255338_1002780_pt1 | contig 23618 bp, 15 predicted proteins | sample MeOH1_35cm_T4_19_FD_203715 | JGI IMG/M metagenome (GOLD analysis project Ga0255338, IMG submission 203715) | Sandy soil microbial communities from University of British Columbia, Vancouver, Canada - MeOH1_35cm_T4_195 | ecosystem: Engineered > Artificial ecosystem > Sand microcosm > Unclassified ...
AGACGGGCTGCGCGGCATTTCTAACGGTGGCGCCTGAGAGCGATGAGCGGCGTCGGATCGCGGCCCGGGCCAGAAGATACCGGAATACCCAGGGAATTTCCCTGTGCAGGGCCAAATCTCCTACCTTCGGTCGAGGTCCACCGGGAGGTCGATCAGATGGGCGGAGGGTCGTGTGGGCGAAGGAGCGCAGCGGGCCAGAGTGCTCTCGGCCGCGCTTGTCGGGCAACGTTAGGCGGGAAACAGCTCCACGACTCCATCTGGCAATTCCGCCGAAGCGATGAACTTTGCGTTCGGTACGAGTTGTCGCACTCTGGCTGCCGCTTCCGGCGTTCCACCCACGAACAGGAGGGGGACGTCGCGGGTGGTACGCCGGGTGAGGAGGTGCTCCGCGACCGCCCGCCCATGCGAGGGGAGACGCGCCAGGGAGATGATCACGGCATCCGGCGGCGTCGCGTGGATCGCTTTCGCGGCTCGGCCGCCATCGTCGGCTTCCACGGTCACTTCCATCCCGTGTAATCGCAAGGGCGCGGCCATCGCTTCGGCTTCGCCTGCGTTCCAGTGGATGAGAAAGAGCCGAGGCATCGGGGTCTCCTGTGAAAGTAGCGGTCGAGCACGCGCCTCACCCTCCCACGTCTTCGCATTGCAGTTAGCGGTGGCCGGCGCGCTCGCGAAGCCAGTCCACCAGCGGGCCAAGGATCCCGAGCCGCGGGCGAACGTGCTGTTGGTAATAGCGGTCGAGCGTTCCAAACACGCCCGGCGGCTCCTGGCCCGGTCGCGGGAGAATCTCCGCCACGAGGTCGCGAGCCACCGGCGCGCAGACATGCCCACCGGTACCTCCGCGCCGCACATCTTCCACCAGCACCGCAAACGCCAGTGTGCGCGGCTGGACCTCGTGATCGCTGCGGGCAAACCCCACGAACCAGGCGTGCCGGCCGACCGTCTTGCGCGTGCCGTTGGCCGTCTTCACCTGCTTCTCGAACTCCGCGGTACCGGTTTTACCTCCGACTGTGATACCCGGTAGCCGGGGCACGCCGCCCTGGTAGAAGGCGGCGTGCGCGGTACCGGATGGGTCTTCCACCACGCGGACCATCATCTCACGCACGCGGCGCGCGACCTCCGGGGGAAAGGGCCGGTACGCTTTTTTGCTCGGCGCGCCGAATACTCCTTCGGGTTCCCGGCGCTTGTTGTTCCGCACCACCGCCTGCACCCAGTGCGGCCGAGCCGCGGCGGCTTCGGGCGTGTCCGCGCGCGCCACGCCGGCAGCGGCTGCCAGCAGTGACATCTCCAGCGGGCTGGTCTTGATGTCGATCTGGCCGAAGCCGGTGTAGGGGAGGTGCTCCGCCAGCTCATCCACCGGAGGCACACGGTACAGCTCTGCCGCCTCCATCGCGTGGTGCAGACGTTCCGGGCCGAGTTGCGCCGCCAACTCGCCAAAGAACACGTTGCACGAAACGGTCATGGCGCGGTCCATGCTGCCGCTGAGACTCATGTCACCGTGACCGACGTCCGCGTAGTCGGAGATCTTGCCGGCGTCTCGCCGCCAGCGCTTGCCGCCATACTCCCACGTGATCGGCTGCGCGTTGTGTCCGTTCCGGCAGATCACCGATCCTTCGACATGCTCCGAGAGTCCAGCCGCGGCGGTGAGGATCTTGAAGCTAGACCCGGGAAAGTAAAGCGCGTCGCGGGCGAGCGCTTTGTTGGTCAACACCGACGTGCTGGGGTTCTGCGCCACGTACTTCTGCATCCGGGCGAGGGTCAGCCCGTTCGGGTCGAAGCTCGGCGCGGTGGCTGCGGCGAGCACGTCGCCGGTGCTGGCGTCATAGACGACCAGCGCGCCACCTGCCCCGTCCCATTGCTTGACCGCCTGCGACAGGCGCTTGGCGGCGAACTGCTGGAGGTCGGCGCGAACCGTGAGCTGGAGGTCCTGGGCTGCGGGGGGCCGAACGACCGGGTTATGCCGAGTGCGGAAGTAGAAGGGGAGCTGGTTCGGCTGATAACCGCGGAGGAGTGGGTCCCAGGAAGCCTCCACGCTGCCCTGCTGCGCCTGGAATTTTCCCTGCGGGGTCCAGCCGATCAACTGCGCAGAAGCCGCGCCGAGCGGGTAGTACCGCTCGCCTTCCGCGCCGCTCCGTTCGTTCCGCTCCACCTGCGCCGCGAAGGATGGGGAGACCTCGCCGATCGCGCGGATCTCCTCGGGGCTGGGGTTGGAGACCGCCAGGAGCTTGCCATCCGCGCTGAACACCCGGCCCCGGGGAAAGCGCCTCTTGAAGCGTTCCAGATACGGGTTCACGAACGTGGTGCTCCCCTCGCGCCCGATTCCGCGGGCACTAGCCACCAGGACGCGATCCCCCAGCAGCCAGGGGCAGCCGTACAGTACGACTCCAATAGCCGGAAGCAGGAATGACAGCGTGATGGGCACGGAGAAGCGGGTGATTCCGCGGAGCACCTCAGGCGTGGCCTCGGTGGCGTCGGGGCGCGCGCTCTGGGAGCGGGAGATGTTCCAGATGGTCCCCAGCGCCAGCGCGGAGGCCACCATACTCGTCAGCCCGGTGCTGACGAACGGCAAGTTGATGCCGGTAAACGGAAACACCCGCACCATTGCGCCAGCGATCCAGATCGCCTGGAACGCAAGCAGCGCGGTGAGGCAAAATCCGAGGAGGCGCATGCGGTCCGTCGGCGCCTGGCGTGCCGCGACCATCCCGCGCCAGGTCAGCGCGGCGAAGATCCCGAGTAGCGCCAGCGCGGTCCACATCCCCATCGACGCCGCGATGCCGGCGAACGAGGCATCGTTGCGGGCCAGCGGCAGCGATTGCGCCAGGTTCTGCGTGCCGACCCCCATCCCGAACCAGCCGCCGGAGGCAATCGACCAGAGGATGCGCGCCTGATGGTCGCCATTGACGAAATGCGTGTTCCACGGATCCAGCCACATGGCGGCGCGGTTACGGAAGGTGTGGAACGCGAGGTTCTTCCAGGTGGGGATTCCGATTGCCGCGGCAATCCCAAGCCCGAGCACGAGTGGGGTCAGCCAGCGCCCGGTGGCGGCATAAAGCGCGGCGAGGGTGAGGACAATGATCACCGCCGCCGGTCCGAAATCACGGAAGGCATAGAAGAAGAAGCAGTAGAGCATCACCGTGGTGAGTAGTACGGTGAGCTCCACGCGCGGTTCCAGCCGGATGCGGTTGAGCGGCCACACCCGGCCGACCGGCTCATGCAGGTTTCGAAGCACGCGGCTGTTGCGCCCCAGGTAATCGGCAAGGAAGAACGCCACCGCGAGCCGAATCAGCTCGCTGGGGGTGAAGCTGATCCCGCCGGGGAGCGAAACCTGAATGAGCGCGTCCCCGGTGGAGCGAATCCCCTTAACCATCAGTAGCAGCGCCAGAAGCACCATCAGCCCGAAGAGCAGCAGGTGGAACGGAATCGAGGCGTAATAGGGCCGGTCTCCCGCTAGCTTCCACCACACTCGCTCTTCGAGGAGCACGCTCAGCCTGCGGAACCAGCGCCCGCCCGCCGTCACTAGCGCCAACACGCCAAGCCCCACGAAGGTGGCGGTGGTGTAGGGCCCCGGTGTCAGACCCGTGGACGCGGGCCCGCGGATGTCCAGGTGATAGGTCGCTCCGATGGTGAGGATGAGGGAGAGTAGGGGAAGGATCAATACGTCCCCGTCGAAGCGGGTGACGCAGAGCAGCAAGTGCAGCCCCAGGCACGCCAGCCAGCCGGTTCCGATCGCCAACAGTGCGGGCGCGAACGCCTCGGAAGGATGACTTTGCGATGCGGCCACGCCCCAGGCTGCAAAAAGGACCAGCGGTAGGTTCCACAGCAAGAGCGCACGCTCCGTAGCCCGGCCGTGAAAGCCCGCCGCCGGAGCAGCAGAGAAGGCGGGGCGGGCGGGGCGCCGGGGAGAGGAAGCAGCGGGAGCGGTAACTGCGCGTGCCATAAGAACGAAACCGGAAGCGGTAAGGGAGCCGTGTTCAGCGTATTATGCTACGAATGATTGGGGTGAAACGTTCTGAGGCGACCACCGCCCGCACCACCGGCACTACGATGACCGCTTCTGCCGGGCAACCCGTTAACTATTTTCAGTGACGCAACCCAATGCGTCCGTTGCGCCGAGAACCCGCCTCCGTCACGCGGTATCCGGTCGCATTGTTGTTGGCCCAGAACCCTCCTCCATAAACGGACTTCCGGCGCGGGGAGTTACGAGCGGTAGCGGCAGCGGACCGTTACCGCTAACATGCAACGGAATGCACTCATACCTTCGCATCTTGAAATACCTCCGCCCCTACCGGTGGCGGATCTTCCTCGGGCTCCTCTGCCTCCTGTTCGCGACCCCTCTCTCCCTCGTCCATCCCTGGATCTGGAAGTACATCGTCGACGAGGTAGTCATCAAGCGCCAGCCGCAGCTGCTGGTCCCGGCACTGGTGGCCATGCTGTGCATCCAGGGGACCGGTGCCGCGTTGAACGCCGTACGTTCAAACTTGCTGGAGAAGGTAGGCCAGTGCTTCGTGCGGGACCTCCGCAACGAGGTGTACCGGAAATTCCAGAACCAGTCGCTGTCGTACCTTCAGGAGCACCGTGCGGGGGACCTGGTGGCGCGGGCGATCGGGGACATCGACGTGCTTCAGGACGTCGCCGTGAACGGCACGGAATCGATCCTCTCCAGCGTCTACAGCTTCCTGATCGTGGCGGGCTCGCTGGTGGTGCTGAGTCCACTTTTGGGCTCCATCACCATTGCGCCGATCCTGGTGGTCTACGTGCTGGTGCGTTTCTTCAACACGCGCGTCAAACGCATGTACCGCGCGGGCCGCGACCGCCTGGGGGACGTAAGCGCCCGGCTCCAGGAGAACCTCCAGGGAATGATGGTGGTCAAGGCGTTCGCCAAGGAGGATGCGGAGGGCGACCGCTTCTGGAAGACGACGGAAGAGTATCGCGAGATCCAGTTCCAGGCGGTCAACGCCCGCACCGTGTTCTTCCCGCTGTCCCAATTTGTGGGCTTCATCAGCAACGTGCTCGCCGTGGGCATGGGCGCCTGGCTCATCCTGCACGGCCGCTTCAGCATCGGCGGCCTGGTCGCTTACCGCGGCTACTGGTGGCAGCTGTATGCCCCCGTTTCCCAACTCGCCCAGATCAACGACCTCCTCCAGCGCGGCAACGCCGCGGCCGCCCGCGTGTTCGAAGCGCTGGACGCGCCCATCAGCGTCACCGACTCCCCGGAAGCCACCGAACTGGGCTCGATCCGCGGCCGGGTGACCTTCGAGAACGTCCACTTCTCGTATAAAGACCGCGCGGTGCTCACCGGCATCAACCTGGACGTGCTGCCCGGCGAAGCCGTGGCGCTGGTGGGGAGCAGTGGGGCCGGCAAGAGCACGCTGCTCAACCTGATCCCGCGCTTCTGGGACCCACAGGAAGGGCGCATTCTGGTGGACGGCATCGACGTGCGCGACATCACGCAGCGTAGTCTACGCGGCCACGTTGCCATGGTGCTGCAGGAGACGTTTCTGTTCAGCGGATCGGTCCTCGACAATGTCCGCTATGCGCGGCCCGAAGCCACGCTGGAAGACGCACGCAATGCGGCCCGCGCCGCCAATGCGCTGGAATTCATCGAGACCGAATTGCCGGAGGGCTGGGATACCCAGATCGGTGAGCGCGGCGTGAAGCTCTCCGGCGGGCAGCGGCAGCGGATCAGCATCGCCCGCGCCTTCCTCGCCGACCCCGAGATCCTGATCCTGGACGAAGCGACATCGGCCGTGGAGCCGGAGTCGGAATGGATCATCCAGCAGGCGCTGGAGCGGCTGATGCACAACCGCACCACCTTCATCATCAGCCACCGACTTTCAATCGTCCGCGGCGCGGATCGCATCGTCGCCGTGGATCAGGGCCGCATCGTGGAGGAGGGAACCCACGCGCAGCTCCTCGCGCACGGCGGACTTTATGCCGAGATGTACCAGCTGCAGATGGGCCACCTGGCGGGCTCGAAGCGATAATGCCTCTCTGCTTATGAGAAGTGGGCGCGGGAACCGAAGGCTGGTACTCCGGTCCTCATGGCAGAAGCGTCAGGCATCAAGCGTTAAGTGGTCGAGGCGGTATCCGAGCGACTAATGATCTGTCAAGCCACTACTGAATTAATACCGGCGAGCGCGAGCGTGGGCGTGGCGGTGTCGTCTCGACGCCTTCCGGTGAGCCGGAGGCTCACCGGGCCGACGTTCCATCGGCATGCCGCCGGGACGGGGGCACCACCTCACTCCGCCCTACTCATCTCTTCGCCTGGGCAGACAACTAGCTCGCCTGCCACTATACGCGCATAGGTTCGTACGGTGCTTCCGACCAGGGCGTCCGCACGTAATGTCTGGCTGCGTCGCCGATAGCGGTTGCGCCATCGGCTACGAGCGGATCTACCGCATCCGCACCTTATTGCCTGCGGCTCAACGCCTGACGCTTAGTGTGCGTTGACCTTGGGCTCGGCGGCAGGCTGGTAGTAGATGTTGCCAAGCGGGAAGTAGGCTTTCCCGGCGTCGAAGTTCTCCAGGGTCACGTAGGCGCGCTTGACGGGGCTATCCAGGACCGGCCGGTTGAGCACGACTTCCTCGTTTACTGCCACCACGAGGTTCTGGCCTTCGCGGCGGACCGTGAGCTTGAATCCCTGCTTGAACCCGGCAGCGGTGGGAGGAAGCTGCTTCCCATCTACCAGGCGGACTTTTCCGCCCTTCGGTCTTCCCTGAATGGTGGCCCATGGGGAGCCGCTGTAGATCACGGTGCCGCGGTACAGGCTTCCATCTTCCAGTTCCAGCGTCACGCCCACTCCCTGGCGGCGTCCGGCCCACGACTTCGCCGGCAGCAGCGGCACCGTCAACGTGAAGTCGCCCGCGTCCGGAGTAGCGAGCGGGACGGAGACCGGCGAACGCTGGCGATCGACGACAAAAAGCTTCTGCTTATGGACCTTTTTCGGGGTGCCCGGCACCTGGATGGTGACCGTTTGTCCTCCCGGCACGGTGTTCGGCGGGGCGCCCGGATCCGCGGGCTGGGGAGCCGGAGCCTGGGGGACCGGCGCTGCTGGCGCGGGTGGCACTACCGGCTTGGGCGTGACGGCGGCCAACACGATCGGCGGACGATACCAGGCCGTGCCGTGGATGCGCTGCGTCTTGTTGGAAGGCTCCCATACCGTGCGCAGCGCGGTCCCGTCCGCCTTGACCAGGCTGAGACGCGAAGACGAGTTTCCTTCTCCCGAGCCATCGCTCATCGAGCGGAACAGGATCTCATCACCGTCCGGCGACCAACTCCCATAGGCGGGGTTGGGTGCCGCGGAGGCATTGATGGTGCCGGCCGGGATGCGCCTGGGCTCAGGCGATTTCAGATCGAGAGCGTACAGGTCGTAGTGATCCTGGCGCGAGACGGAGAACAGCAGCCCCGTGCCGCCCGGCGACCAGTCCAGGGACACCACTTGCCCATATGACTCCGTCAGCGTCATGGTGAAGCGGGGCTGGAGCGTATCCGTGTTGAGGATCTGGATTTGCCAGCGGTCCTGCCCTTCCAGAATGACCCGGGCGACTACGGCAAGCTGCTTCTCGTCCGGGGACCACCGCCCGATTTGCCCCTTCGCCAGCGGCTTCAGCCCGGCGTCCTTCTCACTGCCGTCGGCGCGGATCACGTAGAGGAAGCTGTCATTGAACTGCTGGCGCGAGAAGAGGATCCGCTGGCCATCCCGCGACCATTGTGGCTGCGACCCGGCCGCCAGGGTCCGCGGAGGATGATTGCCACCCAACTGATCGATGACCACCGTATCGAGGCCCAGGTCGTCCGTGCTCTGATACGCCAGCCACTTGCCATCCGGGGAGAAGGCGGGGGCGCGATCACGCGTCTTCCCCTCCGTCACCGCTTTCAGGCCCGAGCCGTCCGGAGAAGCGACCAGGATACGGCTGCTCCGGCCGTCTTTGGTCGTGTTGACTGCGAACGCAATCTTGGACCCGGCCGGATAGCTCCAGGCCGCCTGGTTGCCGAAAAGCACGATCAGGCCTAGCGTAAGAATGGGAAGGGGAGGGAGGCCGTTGGCCCGAGTTCGTTTTGTAAAAAGCATGTGTGCGTCTCCGACGTCGCCCGGCTCCAGCTCCAAAGTGCAGTGGGAGCGAGCAGACTGGGGCGCGTCGTCGTCTGTGCGGCGGGGGTCGGCCGCCAGGTCTCGGCAAGTGATTCTAGCGGTACGGGTGGGATCTGACCGCCGATGGCCGCACAAGCCGAGATTTACCCGCTTACCGGGGAGAATTAACCCGATTGCAGCTATGCGGGTCCGGCTCCACCTTCGCGCAGTTGGTCGAGGTGGGTGAGCACCAGTTCCCGGTCTGGCGCGGCGGGTGCGCGCTCCAGGTAGCGTGCCAGGTGCAGCGTCGCGCGATCCGGCTCGCGGGCACTCGCCAGCAGATAGCCGAGGTCCCGATCGTGCGCCGGGTTGTGCGGCTCGATGAGCGCGATCTTCTCCTTCGCCAGCACCGCAAGCGGGAAGCGCCGGGTGTTCGCGTGAATCATCCAGATGTTATTCAACATCCGGACCACTACGGCGGAAGGCGAAGCGGGCTGCAACAGTGCCTCGATCGAAGGGCAGGGCAGTCCGGTGGCGGCTCTCCACCGTTCTTCCAACTCCTCCGGACCCAGGATCAGTCCACCGTGAAACGGGTCCACGGCTAGCACCTCATCCGGACTTGCCAGTCGCAGCAAGAAATGGTTCGGGAAGTTGACCGGCTCCAGCCGCCAGCCCAATCGGCGGGCCACGCCGACCATCACCGCGGCCAGGCTGATCGGGATCCCGAGCTTCCGGTCCAGCACCTCGTTCAGGTAGCTGTTCCGGACATCGTAGTACTGCTCGCGGTTGCCGTGAAACCCCTCGTCCTCAAATAGCACGCGCCGGAGCGCGGCGAGCTGGGTGCGAGGGTCTTCGGGGTGAGGCGCCGCATCCACTCCATGCGAGGTCTGGGCGGCATATCCGTCCAGTTGCTCCTCATAGAGGGCGAACGGGAGGAAAGGATACTCGTCGACTGCCAGCAAAAGCCCCGCCCGGTCTAAGGGGAAGGGCTCGCTTTCCGGACACGCAGCTCCGACCGAGAGCAGTTGTAGCAGCTCGTCCCGGGCTTCGTGGGGTTGCACCGTGGCGACCGGACTACTTCTTGGCGGTGCTGGTCGACTTCGCTCGGATCTTCAGTCGCTTCTGCCGGCGCTGTCGCTGCCGCTTCAATTCCCGGGATCGCTCGGTGGCCATTCGTCTCTCCTCTAAAAGCAGGTGCCACGCCCATTAATGGACGACAACCTTCCTTAGATAACCCCTTCCTGGCTCATCCGTCAACCGCCGCGCTGTAATGAAGCGTCCGCAGCCCCATTTCCGCGCGCGCAGCGACCCAACTTGGGGGCACGTCCGGTACGTTGACACCTCCCCGCAACCTGCTAAACTGCTCCTTGTAGATCGGCTGTACCCCTACAGAATTCTGGCTCGTAGCCAACACCCGAAGCGCAAATGAACCGGATGGCTTCGTACCCAGAGGATGACCTGTTCACGCCCACCCTCACCGAAGAGGATGACGCGGACGGCTTCGAGCGCCCCTGGAGCCCCTCGTCGCTGGTAGTGCTGACCTTCTTCTTCGGGATCCCGGCGGGCGGCTCGCTTCTCGCCCTTAATTTCTCCCGTTTGGGAATGCCGCGCAAGGTGCTGCCCGCGGTGTTCGCGGTCATCGCGGCGACGCTGCTCTTTACGGCGGCGTCTGGCTGGAGCTACGCGCACCTGCACCACGAAGGTCAACGCAACCTCCTCGTCCTGGTGGAGCGGGCGCTCCAGACGGCTGCTGCGGGCGCGCTTGCCTGGGCGCAGCGGCGACGGTACCGCATATTCCGCAACTCCGCCGCGGAACCGGGGAAGCTACTGCTGCCCGGCGTCCTGGCTGCGGCTGCTTCGACGGCGCTTCAAATCGCGCTTACCCTTCTCTTCGCATCGCTCTTCTAACGGTAGCCTTCGTCATGCACGAGCCGCAGCCGACCTTCGACCTCCAATTCAGCGCCTACGCGCAGAGCGGCCAGCACTTCCTGGAGATCGAACGATACGACCTCGCGGAGCGTGACTTGCGCCAGGCGCTGTTGTACGCTCCGGAAGATGCCTACCTCCACGTGCTCCTCGGGCGAGCGCTAGATGGCCTCGACCGAACAGCGGAAGCGGAAGAGGAAGCGCAAACGGCGGTGCGCCTGGACCCGGAGTCGGTACCGGGTATATTGCTGCTTGGCAAGCTGCGGATGGACCAGGGGCGCCATCGAGAGGCGGAGCAGCTCTGGCTGGACGCACTGCGCCTCGACCCGACCGAGCCGGTCCTCTACCTGAATTACGCCATCCTGATGCGGAAGACGGGGCATCTGGATAAGGCGGAGCGGCTGCTGCGGCGCTGCCTGGTGCTCGATCCCGAATATGCTCCTGCTCACGGTATCCTTGCGGTAATCCTCGCGGAGAAGAATCGGACGTCCGATGCGACCCGGCACGGGGAGCGCGGACTGAGCCTGGAGCCGGACCGGGACATCGCCCACGCCCAACTCGGGATCACCTACCTCCAGACCGGGCATCCGTTCAAAGCGCGGTATCACCTGCGGGAGGCCCTGCGCCTCGACCCTCGCAACCGTGGAATTGAAGAGACCTTCCACGTGGCGGACCGGGCGACCCGGGCCGTCTATCTTCCCTTCTATTTCTGGAGCCTCTGGGTATCCCGTATTCCGGGCAAGCAGTTTGCCGTGTGGGGGGCGTACGTGGTGTTGATTTCGGTGCTGCGCAGCAGCCCGGTTCCGCAGAATCTCGTGGCCGCCTTCAGCGTTACTTACCTCGCGTTCATGATCTACACGTGGGCCGCCACGCCGTTGGTTAATCTCTGGGTCCGCGTGAGACCGCCGCAATGAATCAACCGAATGCCGCCCTCATCCAGGCGCTCAAGCAAGCCCTGGACCACGACCGTAAGAACGGTCCGCTCTGGCTCCACTACGCCGAGCTGCTCGCGCAGGCGGGCCGCACTCCGGACGCGATTTCTGCGCTGCGCACCGCCGCTGAGTTGGTGGACGACAAGCGCTCCGCGATCAAGAGCCTGATCCCGCTGCTACGCCAGACAGACCAGCTCTCCGAAGCACTCATCCGCGCCGAGATGCTGTTGGAGTTGCGCGACGAGCCGGATTTGCGGGTGGAGTACGCCCGCACGCTGCGCGCCAACGGGGAGCACGACGCGGCGCTGCGGCAATACGCCCAGGCAGTTCAAGCCGACCCATCCGTGGCGGACCGGGAATTCGAAGAGCAGGGAAAGCGCTCCGGCCGCGCCGCCGCATCGGGTGACGCACCGCTCGGGCTGGGCGACTGGGACCCGGGCGCGGACACCGTGGATGAGACCGCCACCGATCACAAAGCGGCGATGGCGGAAGTGACGCCCGAGCGGCTCAACGCCGAAGAAGCCGCCGCCGCCCTTGATTGGGGTGATCTGTATGTAACTTTCAAGGACGTCGCGGGCTTGAAGGAGGTCAAGAATCAGATCAACCTCCGGATCATCGCGCCGTTCAAGAACCCGGAGATCTACCGCGCTTTCCGCCGCACCGGTGGGGGAGGGATCTTGCTCTACGGCCCCCCGGGGTGCGGGAAAACCTATATCGCGCGGGCCACGGCCGGGGAGTGCGGCGCCCGTTTCATGGCGGTAGGCATCCACGAGATCGTGGACAAGTACTGGGGGGAGAGCGAGAAGCTGATGCACGCGCTCTTCGAGGAAGCACGTCGCCGCGCCCCGACCGTACTCTTCTTCGACGAGTTCGACGCGCTCGGCTCCACGCGCGGACGCACCGAATCCCACTTCTGGAAGACACTGGTCGATCAGCTCCTCCAGGAGATGGACGGAATGGCGGGGCGCAACGACGACGTGCTGATCTTCGCCGCCACCAACGTGCCGTGGAACGTCGATTCCGCCTTCCGCCGGCCCGGCCGCTTCGACCGCATCCTCTTCGTGCCGCCCCCCGACGAGCCCGCTCGCGCTCAGATCCTGCGCACCCATTCGGAGAAGCTGCCGGGCGGCGAGCACATCCACGCCGAGCGCATCGCCAAGCAGACCGAGCTCTTCACCGGCGCGGACCTGAAAGCGCTCTGCGAGCGTGCCGCCGAGCGCGCCCTCTCGCGCTCGTTAGAGAGCGGAAAGATCGACTCGGTCACCCTGGATGACTTCGAGCGAGAGCTGAAGCTGATGCAATCCTCCGCCCAGGAATGGCTGGCCACCGCCCGCAACTACGCCCGCTACTCCAACGAAGGCGGCCAATACGACGACCTCACCCAGTTCCTCAAACGCGTCAAGCGCTGGTGATATATCCGGAATTTCACCGCAGAGAACGCAGAGAAGAGAGGGAGAAGAGAGGGAGAAGAGAGGGAGAAGAGAAGAAATCGAACCGCCGATGGACGCCGATAGAGAGAGGCGGGTGGGTACGATTTGCAGATGGCTCAGATGAAACGCACATTGGCAATGGCCTAATCTCAATCCATCCTGTTTCCCATCGGTGTTTATCGGCGTCTATCGACGGTTACTCCTTTACCTCTCAGTTTCTCTTCTCAGCGCTCTCTGCGTTCTCTGCGGTGAATAAGCGGATCAGGCCGAGGGCTTGACGAGTAGGTAGCCGCGGAAGGGGTGGATGCGGCGGCCGGTGACGAGGTGCTTCAGCGTCACGTCCAGCTTGCCGTCCTTCCGGTTGTGGAATTCCGCGCGGTAGAAGTACTTCCCGCCATCCTTATTCACCGTCACCAACCCGGTGCCGTCCGCGCTCCGGACCCCCTCGACTTCTGCGGTACCGCCGCTGGGCAGGCTGGCGGTACCAGCTACCGGTTCGGCTTCATCTCCCAGCTTTTCGGCCGCGGCGCGAAACTTCGCTGCGGTGGCGCCGCGCTCTCGGTCGAACTTGCGCTGGATCCCACTGGCGTCCAGGAGCTCCTGCACCTGCTCGCCTTCCTGCACGGGCAGCCGTGTCATGTTCGCCTGCTCGACCTCCTCCGCCGTACTCCCCCGCGCCGCCCAGACCGCATACTGGAGGGTGTTGGATTGGGAGAGGCGTGCCTCCGAAGCGAGGGCGAACAAGGCATCCGCATTCCGGGGCAGCGGCTGATCGGCCTGACCCAGGGGGGTCACGGCCTCACCGGCGGGAACCTCCACCCGCACCGGCATGGGCGAGGTGTTCACCAACTCCAGAGACAGCGCCAGACCGCCGGGACGGAAGGGGTTGAGCGACTCGTTGCGGCCCCGCATCACCACGATGCCCGCATCCAGTGCGCTGGCCAGCGTGACCGTGCGACCCTCGGCCAACGTGACCCGGGCCTTTTCACCGCCCCGAAAGCGGGTGTTGGTGTCGGGCGGCTCGGAGAGGAGGTCGGTGCAGAAGGCCGCGAGGCGCAGCGTGCGACCCGGGGCGATCACGCCGGAACTGTTACTGGAAAACACCCCACCCTGGACACCCGTGCCGTTTACACCGCTCCGACCACCCTGGAAGGGGTTCTGACCGCTGGGCCGGCCCTGCTGCCCGAAGCCCTGCTGCCCGAAGCTTTGCTGTCCGAAGCTCTGCTGACCGAAGCCTTGCTGCCCACCGAACGGGCTGCCGAACCCTTGTGCTACGGAGAGCGGTGACCCGCCGACCACTTGCGCCGCTGCGGGTGAGAAGCTGCTTACGGCTGCCAGCGCTCCAAACCCCAGTACCACGCCTGCCGCAACTGCCACCCGGGACCCGCGAGAAGTGTTTCGACCCATTACGCCCTCCTGCAATCGTCGTTCAAGAGACTTTGCAGTCAGACGCGCGCCCGGCGGGAGAGTACTCACCAGTTCCGCGGAAAGAATTCGTGTAGTTTGGACAACCTCCCCACGCTGGGCGTGAAGGACGTCGATACGGGAGGCGGCAGCAGATTTCGTGCTTCGCGCAATTCCGGCCCCTACGATCTGCGAACCCGTCACGGCATCCGACGGCCGAGCGAATACCGGCACGAGATCAGGTGCCGAGATTCCCCCGGCCGCCGGAACGACACGAACGGGCGCCGCGGCGTCATACGAATAGCCGGGCTCCTCCCGTGAATGTCATCCCGACCCAATGAGGGATCTCGGCTGTACGCCAGCGGGCACGAATCTGTATCCGAGGTGCGAACCCGTAGCGGGAACTCACGGCCCAGCGAGCACCCTACCGGTTGCGGGTGCCAAGATTCCTCTTGCCGTCGGAAAGACACTTTCGGGAGCCGGAGGCGCCACTCGAATGGTCGGCGTACTTCCACGGGTGGCAGCTCGACTCTGGCAATCGGTCTCGCGAATGCGCTGCAAAGCCGAGCTTCAATTGAAACTAGCGGGGGAGATGCGGTAAGAGCAGATGGAATCGCCCGAGGCGATGTGCTGCTCGCGCACCACTTCGGCCTGGGTGACGTTCTGGATGAGCTGCAGCTCGTTGCTGCAGACCTGGGGAAACCGGCGGGCAACCTTGCAGATGGCACAGTTGTGCTCTCGCAGGATGAAGCTGCCGTCTTCCCGGGCTTCCCAGTCCGCCATGTAGCCGGACCGATCCTGCAATTCCGCCACGGCAGCGACCCGTTTCGCCAGTTCCTCGCCGTCCAGGCGTTTTCGCAGGTCCGCCTCGATACCCAGGCGGCGGGCGCGGAAGACCTCCTCCACGCTCTCAGCTCCGCCGGACGTTTCCAGGTGCTCCAGGATGACCTGCACCAGGCCGCTGTAGTTCTTGGGGAAAAGATCGTCAGCGGCTTCGGTGAGGTGGTAGAAGCGGCGCGGGCGACCTCTCCGGTTGGCGGAGGCGGGAGCTGCGGCGCGGCGCTCCGGCTCGCTGGCAAGTAGGCCCTCGGCCTCCAGCACGTCCAGGTGGTGCCGCACCGCCACCGAGGTCACACCCAGGGCGCGACTGAGGTCCTCCACCGTCATCGAGCCGTGACGGCGGAGCAGCTTCACGATGTCCTGCTGGGGCTGGCTGATGCGCAACATGAGACGGACTGCGAACGGAACGTATACGCCCGCGGGAGGCGGGGGAAGGGGAGCGCGCGGTTACGCACTAATATCGAGCGAGGGGAATCCCGTCCTCACTCGGTTGCGGAAGTATAACTCAGGCAGGGCATGGGTTCGTTTCTCCGCTTTTTCTACGCGAATCGCGCTTCGATTGACGCCACGGTAATGCAACCGATGACTATTCAAAATGCACTGGCGGACCTGGGAGTAACTGCTAGCACGCTCACTGCCGACGAACGGGCAAGCCTGGATCAACAGGGCTACCTGTGCCTCGGGCGTATCCTCTCACCGGGTCAGGTGGACGCGATCAACGCCTGCATCGCGCGCCTCGCCGAAGCGGAGGGTGACCAGGCAGGGATGGAGGTGCACCAGGAGAAGGGCTCCCTGCGGCTCTCCGACCTCGTCAACAAAGACCCGCTCTTCGAGGTCGTCTTCACCCACCCGCGCGTGCTTGCCGCGGCAGCGCACGTGCTGAACGGCGACCTCCGCTTCTCCTCGCTGAACAGCCGCGCCGCGCTTCCCGGCGAAGGCCTCCAGGCGCTGCACGCGGACTGGAAAGGCGCGACGGCTCCGGGCGAATACTACGCCTGTAACTCCCTGTGGCTGCTGGACGATCTGACCGAGGAGAACGGCGCCACCCGCGTGGTGCCGGGCTCGCATCGCAGCGGCAAGGTTCCTCGAGACGTGATGGCGGATCCCACGGCGCCGCATCCGGAAGAGTTGAGGATCGTCGCGCCCGCCGGAACCGTCGTAGTCTTCAACGCGCATACGTGGCACGGCGGCACGCTGAACCGCACTTTGCGTCCCCGACGCGTGCTGCACGGCTACTTCTGTCGCCGCGACGTGCCCCAGCAGACGGACCAGCGCAAGTACTTCCGGGAGGAGACCCGCGCCCGCATCAGCGAGGCGGCGCGCGTGATCCTGGACGTGGACTAGCGCAGTCTGACAGATCGCCCACAGAGTTGGCGAATTCTTGCGCTACACAACCTGCTGTAACTGGAAGCGGTCGCTCGTGTCCCATCCGTTCGCGTTCCAATACTGGTCGAGAGGTTTGCACCTATGCGTTCGCAGGGAGTTTGGGCAGTTCTGGCGGTCACTCTGGCGACCCCGCTAGCCGCGGCGCCACGCAAGACGCCGGCCCGCGCGCCGAAGCCTGCCGCCAAGGCTCCGGCCAAGAAGGCGCCCGCAGCCCCGAAGATCGTGGTTCCCGAGCACCCACAGTTTCTGCGGGACATCGCGCCGATCATGGACAAGCAGGGTTGCTCCATCGCCGCTTGCCACGGAAAGTTCGGCGGGCGCGGCGACTTTCAGCTTTCCCTCCTGACCCTCTCGCCCAACGACGACTACGCGCCCATCGTCCTCGGTTCCCGCGGCCGGCGGGTGAACCTGGAAGAGCCCGCCAAAAGCCTGCTCCTATTGAAGGCCACCGCCCAGGTGCCGCACGGCGGCGGGATGCGCTTCAAGCCGGACACCGCCGAATACCTGACGATTCTTAACTGGCTCAAAGACGGCGCTCCCCGGGCGGAGACCGACGCGCAGGTGAAGAGCGTTGTTGTGGAGCCAAAGCAGTCCATCCTGAAAGTGGGCGCGAACACCCAGCTCAAGGTGACCGCTACCTGGTCGGACGGCCGCGTGGAAGACGTGACCAAGAAGGCGGTCTATGCCTCGTCCGACGAGCCGATTGCCGGTGTTTCGGACCAGGGCAAGGTCACGGGGGCGCGCTGGGGCGGCACCGCCATCCAGGTGCGCTTCCTCGGCAGCGCCCGCGCGGCCTTCGTTTCGCTGCCGCAGGTGCGTAAGGATAAGGCGAAGTACCCGGAGGTTCCCCACGTGAACGTGGTGGACGACCTGGTCTTCGAGAACCTGCGCCGGATGAACGTGCTGCCCTCCGAGCTTTCATCCGACGAGCAGTTCTGCCGCCGCGTGTTCCTGGACACCATCGGGGTGCTGCCCACGCCCGCAGAACTGGAGAAGTTCGTGGGTGACACCGCGCCGGACAAGCGCGCCAAGTTGATCGACGCGCTGCTGGAGCGGCCGGAGTTCGTGGACCTCCGCACGCTGCGGATCGCGGACATGCTCCGGTTGAACCCGCGCAAGCTCAGTAACAACAACGGCTTCGGCGAGCGCTCCGTAATCCTCTTCAACGACTGGATCCGCGAGAACGTCGCCAAGAACCGCCCTTACAATGAATTCGTGCGCGAGTTGCTGCTCTCGCGCGGCAGTGTCTACTTCAATGGTCCGGCCAACTACTGGGCCATCGAGCGCAACGCCAACGACCGTGCCGAGACCACCGGCCAGGCGTTCCTGGGCGTTCGCCTCGGCTGCGCGCGGTGCCACAAGCACCCATTCGATCGCTGGACCACGGACGACTACTGGGACTTCAGCGCCTTCCACGGCAAGATGCAACTCCGCAACGTTACCGGCGGCGCCTTCGGCGAGCAGGAAGTCGTGTATAACGGCGGCGTGACGGTGGTCAACCAATCGGTCAACGGCCCGCGGCGCGGACTACCGGCTCGGCCGACGTTCCTCGGTGGAGAGCCGCTGAGCGAAGAAGAGCAGAAGGCGGACCTCGTCCAGAAGCTGGGCGACTGGGTGACGGCGAAGGACAATCCCTACTTTGCCCGCGCCACGATGAACCGCCTGTGGAGCAACTACTTCGGTCGGGGCGTGATTCACCCGGTGGATGACATGCGCGAGACGACACCCGAGTCAGTGCCCGGCTTGCTGGACGCACTGAGCAAAGAGTTCGTCACCCACAACTTCGACGTGAAGCACATGATCCGGCTGATCCTGAACAGCCGGACCTACCAGCTCTCCTCCGCGCCGAACGAAAGCAACACGCTGGACGACCGGTTCTACGCGCACTATTACCCCAAGGCGATGCTTTCGCAGGTGATGCTGGACGCGTTGAATCAAGCCGTCGGGATCGAAGAGCGGCTGACGGCGTTCCCGCTTACGCGCGCAGTTGAGCTGCCGCTGCCCACGGGGAACTACTTCCTGGACGTGTTCGGCCGTGCTCACCGCGAGTACTTGACCGAGTTGGACCCGAAGCTGGAGCCGAACCTGGTGCAGACGCTCCACATGATGAACTCCAACTATGTGAACGGAAAAATCCGTTCCGGATCGTACACACGGGAGTTAGCCAAAGCCAAGATGGGTGACGAGGAGCTCGTTAAAAGCGCGTTCTTGAAGACGCTCTGCAGGCCGCCCACCGCCGAAGAAATGGCGGCTGCACTCAAAGCTTTATCGCAGACGAAGAACCGGCAGGATTGGGTAGAAGACCTGCTCTGGTCGCTGATTTCGTCACGCGAGTTTCTGTTCATTAGTTAAGCAAAGGTTTCTGAACCCACCCGAACTACCGTGCGTCTCGGCGTTTGGTAGAGCTACGTGGGGTTGCTACGAAAGGGGTCGGGAAATGAGTTTCGGACGATCTGACTGCGAGAACTTCCATCGCCGCGACATCCTGAAGATCGGCGCGCTCGGAGTGGTCGGCGGGCTGAGCATGACGGACCTGTTTGCGCTCCAGGCGGCCTCCGCGGCGCAAAAGGGTGAAGGAGCCAGCGCCTCCACGCCGGCAGAAGCCGTGGTTGTCATCTGGCAGGGTGGTGGGCCCAGCCACATCGACACGTGGGACCCGAAACCGGACGCCCCCGCGGAGATCCGTGGCACGTTCGACGCCATCGAGACCAATGTGCCGGGCATCCGCGTCAGCGAGCACCTGCCGCTGACGGCGAAGCAGATGGATAAGATCGCTCTCATTCGCTCCATCACGACGAACGAAGGGGCCCACGAGCGCGGCACGCACTACATGCTCACCGGGTTTACGCCGCTCCCCGGCTTCCAGGTGCCGGGCTACGGCGCCGTGGTCAGCAAGTTCCGCGGCTCACGCAGCGCGCTGCCACCATACATCGCCATCCCCAGCCCACTTAGCGACGGTGGCGAAGCCGGCTTCCTGGGCGCGGCGCTCAACCCGTTTTCCCCCAGCGGCGACCCCGCCTCCGCGAACTTCAACGTCCGCGACCTGGATCTGCCCAGCGGCATCACCGCGGATCAGGCAGACCGCCGCCGCACGCTGCGCGAGACGATCGACGGCTCGTTCAAGCGCTTCGAGAAGGGCAGCGACTCCATCCGCGCCACCGGCGAGTTCTACAACCGCGCGTATACGCTGCTCTCTTCGGCGGACTCCCGCGCAGCCTTTGATCTGAAGAAGGAGTCGGATGCCACGCGCGATGCGTATGGCCGCAACCGCTTCGGACAGAGCGCGCTGCTGGCACGCCGCCTGGTTGAAGCCGGTGTACGGTTCGTCACCATCAGCGTCGGCGGCTGGGACACGCACTACAACGGCTTCCGTGCGCTGGGCGACAACCTGCTGCCGATGTATGACCGCACCGTGAGCACATTCATCAGCGACCTGCACGACCGCGGCCTGCTGAAGAGCACGATGGTCATCTCGATGGGTGAGTTCGGTCGCACTCCGGTCGTAAACCGGGACGGCGGACGGGACCACTACGCGCGCGTCTTCTCGATGATGATGGCGGGCGGCGGCATCAAGGGCGGCCAGGTAATCGGCGCCTCCGACGCACGCGGGATGGAAGTGGCTACGCGACCGGTGCGCCCGGAAGACGTGGCGGCCACCATCTACCGCCAGCTCGGCATCGATTACACGCAGAGCATCGAGTCGCCGGAAGGCGTGCGCGTCACGCTGTCCCGCGGCGGTCGCCACATCCAGGAAATGCTCGAAGCCTGATCGGGATTCGACACAGACGGACACAGAGTAGACAGATAGGACACCGATGAGGGAAGTTGTGCAGTTTTGCGGCTCTGCGTGTCAGGTGATGCGCCGGCTGAATCGCCGGCAAGTCTCTGGACTTCTCTTCTGTGGACTTCTGTCCTCTCTGTGTCTCTCGGTGTCCGCGCAATCACAAACGGCTCGACCCGTGCCGGTCTGGTCACTCGCCTTCAGTCCGGATGGGAAGACGCTGGCCGCCGGCTCGTATCAAACGGTCCAGCTATGGGACGTGGAAACCCGGATGGCGGGGCGGAAGCTCGCGGGTCACGCGGGTCCGGTGCGGTGTGTCGCCTGGAGCGCGGACGGCAAACAACTCGCCGCGGGCGGCGGTAAGCCCGGCGAGGCCGGCGAGGTGCGCATCTGGGACGTGGCCGAAGGTAAACTCGCGTCCGGAATGACCGAGCACCGCGATGTGGTGGAGGGCGTTGCGTTCTCCGCCGCCGGGGACGTGATCCTCTCCGCGAGCATCGACGAGCGGGCACTCGCCATCCAGGTGGCCGGCAAGAAGGTGCTGCAGACGATGGGTGACCACACCAACCGCGTGGTCACCGTAGCCCTTTCTCCCAACGGCAAGTACGTCGCCACCGGCAGCCTGGACAAGACCGTCAAGCTCTGGAGCGCCACCGATTACAAACCCCTCGCAAACCTCGATTTCCCCGGCGGGCAAGTCTACCAGGTCGTGTTTCTGCCACCGGGCGACCAGTTCGTGGTGGTGGGGGAGGACGGCAACTCGCGCATCTTCCGGATCAACGAGTCGCGCAACGGGAAGAGCACGGGGTACAACATCAGCTCCGTGCGGACCCTCAACGGCAACCGGACTCCAATCTACACGGTCGCTGCCTCTGCCAAGGGCAACTTCATCGCACTCGGCGGCGAAGACAAAGTCGTGAACGTGTATGACGGAAACGGCAACCGAAAGTACCAGCTCAAAGAGTGCACGGACGTAGTTTACGCCGTCGCCGTCAATCCGGAAGGCACCCTCGTCGCCGCTGCTTCGCGCGATGGCAAAGTGCGGCTCTGGGGCACCGCGGACGGCAAGCTGGTCGCGGAGCTTTAACCGGTGTTAGCCGATTGAGATCCGGGATTGTCCGAATTGCTCCCCGCTGGTCGTTTGCCGGGTATAGGTCCTAGTAGCCTGGCCAAGCGAACGACTACCATGCACGGCATCAGTCAGATTAGTAGGTGAGATTCACGATGAAGCTAAGCCGTCTAACACTTGGATTGGGCGCTCTATTGGGTGTCAGCGGACCGGCTTTCGCGCAGGCGCTTCCCCGGGTTGCGGCACTCTACCCGCCTGGCGCGCGGGTGGGGACTACGCTGGACGTAGCCATCCGCGGCGGTGGGTTGGATGGAGCCCGGCAAATCCTGGTAGACGGTAAGGGTCTGACCGCTACGCTGAACGACTCCGGCGTCAAAGTCGACCCGGCCGATCAGAAGATCTTTACGGCCAAGTGCGGGATGTGCCACGAACTTCGCGGCCCCTCCAACATCAGCCGCACCGCCGACCAGTGGACTGCGACCGTCGATCGAATGATCAAAGACAAGGCGGCTCCGATCGAGGCTGCCGACCGGGAGAAGATCGTCCGCTACGTGCAGGCGGCGGCGCGTGCGAGCGCCGGCCTGACGGCCCGGATCACCGTAGCCGCCGACGCCGCCCCCGGCGAGCGCGAGATCCGCATCGTGGCGTCGAACGGAACGTCGACGGTCTTTCCGTTTGAGATCACCCGGGAATTGGAAGGGCTGGACACTGAGCCGAACAACACGGTCGAAAAGCCGCAGGCCGTCACGCTGCCGGTGACTATCAACGGGCAGCTACTGGGGAACAGTGACGCGGACAGCTTCGTGTTCGAGGCGAAGCAGGGCGAGCGACTGGTTTTCAACTGCTCCGCCTACCGGATGAACCCCGCGAGCCAGGCGTTTTTCTTTCCGGTCCTCTACCTTTACGACCAGAAGGGCAAGGAACTGGCTCGAAACACCGGCTATTTTAGCCTCGATCCGCTGATCGACTGGACTGCGCCGGCGGCAGGCAAGTATGTGATCCAGGTGCGGGACATGCTTTACCGCAGTTCTCCCAGCTCGGTCTACCGGCTGAGCATGGGGGTTCTGCCCTACAATACCTACCTGTTCCCGGCTGGAGGCAAGCGGGGTACCACTGTCCACGCCAGCGTGGGCGGGGAAAACATGCAGGCGGCTTCCGTGGAGGTGCCGGTGGCGGCAGCGGTGGGCCCCGGTGCTCGCCACGTGTCTACGCAGTTCGGCACTTTCCCGTTTGTAGCGGGTGACTACGAAGAATACGTAGAGACGGATGTGCGGGGTCCGCAGCCAATTTCTCTGCCGGTAAGCGTCAATGGACGAATCACCGACAAAGGTGCCGACAAGTACACCTTTACGGTGACCCAGGAGACGCTGGGCGCGTATACCTTCGATCTCTTCGCCGAGCGGATCGGCTCGCCGCTGATCCCGGGTCTGACTCTGCGCAGCGCGAAGGGTCAATCCCTCGCCACCGGACGCGCGGCCGGCGGCGCCCGAGATCCGCGGATTGACTACACCTTCTCACAGCCCGGAGAATACACGCTGGAAGTCACGGACGAGAATGGGAAGGCGAGCCCAGCGCACGTCTACCGTATCAGCGCCGGCCCCTCGTCCCCCGATTTCCTGGTGACAGCCAGCCCCGACAATCCGAACCTGGGTCCGGGCACCTCGGTTTTCGTGCAGGTCAAAGTACAGCGGCAAGTGGGGATTTCGGGCGACATCCAGGTGACTTTCCCGAACCTCCCGCCCGGAGTGACCGCCAGCCCGGTGGTCATCCCTCGCGGGCAGAGCGACGCCTTTGCGGTGCTCACCGCCGCCACCGATGCAAAGCCAGGCACCTTCGCGGTGCTGGATCCGGTGGCCAGCGCCACGGTAGACGGCCGGACCATCACCCGGGAAGTGATGCCCTACGAGATCTATCGCATCAACAATAATGCGCAGATCGCCTACCGGAGTAACCTCGTAGTGACCGTGGGGCCGGAGTTGGGTTGGAAAGTGTCCGTGTCGCCGTCCAGCATGCAGATGACGTCCGGCGGCCGGGCGGTGGAAGTGACCGTAAAGCTTGACCGGAATGGGATCGAAAGTGACTTACCGTTCGCCATTATAGGGCTCCCGCAGGGAGTTCAGGGGCCGCGGAACATCCTGTTCAAGCGCGGGCAAACCGAACTCACGTTCACCCTGACTCCGTCCAATACCGGCATCTTCGCCCCGCAGAAGGCGGGCGATCCCGTCTCGCCGAGCCGCTTCATGTTCACCCTGGTGAACGGCCGTGAGGGGGAAGGAATGCAGATGTGCAGTCCGGCCGTCACGGTTCAGATCGGGACCACACTGGCGTCGCGTTAGCGACTGCACGCGGAATCAAATCGGAGGAGGCGCCGGGATCTGCATGGATCGCGGCGCCTTTTTGATTCACGATGAAACCGCGAGGCCGGGGCGAACACCCCTTGGAACCTACCGGCGCTGCGCAATCGAGTAACCGTAGCACGGCATCCCGGTGTCCCATTCTTCGCGGGAAAAGAGTACGGGCCGACCGGGCACTGCGCTTACGCGAGACTTCCCGCCTAACCCGAAGTAGTATCTGAACCACTTGCGGATCGACGACTGCGCGGGAGCGAGTTCGATCGGGATACCATTCGAGGCCCTGCGCGGGCATCGCTTCCATCGCAACTAAGGGGTCCGGTCAAGTCATTGGGCAGATTCGCGCCTGGCCCTGAGTTCCCAACGCTTGGCGACCAGGGCGGTGTCCACGGCTTGCTTAAGCTTTCCCAGAGTCGGGTAGCTTCGCTGGG
>Ga0255338_1002781_pt1 | contig 23613 bp, 19 predicted proteins | sample MeOH1_35cm_T4_19_FD_203715 | JGI IMG/M metagenome (GOLD analysis project Ga0255338, IMG submission 203715) | Sandy soil microbial communities from University of British Columbia, Vancouver, Canada - MeOH1_35cm_T4_195 | ecosystem: Engineered > Artificial ecosystem > Sand microcosm > Unclassified ...
GCGAGGATCTTTCGCGCCATAGACGACACGCTTTACTCGCGCTTGCAAAAGTGCTCCAGCACACATTAAGCACGGCTCGAGTGTCACATACAATGTGCAATCTTCAAGGCGCCAATTCTGAATTTTCTTTGAAGCCGTGTGCAACACAATCGCTTCGGCATGCGCCAGGGGACTCTGCCAAGTTTCGCGGTGATTGTAGGACTGAGCAAGAATACTGACGCCGTCGGGTCCCACGAGAACGGCACCCACGGGCACTTCGCCCTCAGACTCCGCCCTGTGAGCGAGCTTCAGGGCGTGTCGCATCCATTTTTCATCAAGATTTTTTTGTTCCAACTGATTCCTCAGCAACGCGTTCACGCAGTTTCACAGGCGCAATATGTTTCTTCGCGCGCATTTTGATATTCAATAGTTCGACAAACACAGAGAACGCCATGGCAAAATAAATGTAACCTTTCGGCACGTGTTGATCAAAGGCCTCCACCACAAGCGTCAAACCGATCATCAATAAGAAACTGAGAGCCAGAATTTTCAGAGAAGGATGGCTGTCGACAAAGTTGCTGATACTTTTTGCGGAGAACAACATCACGCCGGTTGAGGCAAGCACGGCCGCAATCATGATCGAAAGCTGACTGACCATTCCCACAGCAGTAATTACAGAGTCCAAAGAGAATACGATATCCAGCAAAAGAATTTGCACGATCACAGCTTTAAAGGAATGAGCCACACGATTCGATTGGCTACCTTCTTCGCCTTCAAGTTTGTGAGAAATTTCGAGCGTACTTTTTGCGATCAAGAAAAGACCACCCAAAAGCAAAATCAAATCGCGGCCCGAGATCTCCTGGTCAAACACGGTGAAGAGCGGTTCGGTCAAAGTCACAATCCATGAAAGTGAAAGAAGTAACAAAACCCGGGTAATGACGGCCAGGGATAAACCGGTGACGCGGGCTTTGTTCTGTTGATCCTTCGGGAGTTTGCCGGCCAAAATTGAAATAAAGATAATATTATCGATCCCTAGCACGAGCTCGAGGGCAAAGAGGGTGAAAAAAGAGACCCAGCCAGCGGCCGTCAAAAAAGCTTCCATGAACACCTTTCGAGATGCTTAAAAAGTCAGTAATATCAATAAGATATGATATGTAACTCAGTTGCGAGCTTAGTGATTCCATTGTTGCATGTCAATGGCGCGCTGCCGCGTGCGCAAAATTGAAGCGTTTTGGGGCTTTAGCGTTTGTCATCCCTCGGGGCGTTTGTTATAGACTTACTCTTTCCAAACCCCTGAAAAAGGGGACATTTCCGACACGCGTGAGAGGCAGGTGATTTTCAGTGTCAATGACGAAAATCAAAGACGGAGAAAGCTTTGAATCCGCATTCCGTAGATTCAAAAAGTCTTGCGAAAAAGCAGGCATTCTTTCTGAAGTTAAAAAACGTGAGCATTTCGAAAAGCCAAGCGTTCGCTTGAAAAAGAAATCAATGGCTGCTCGTAAACGCGCGATGAAGAAATCTAGAAAAGGTTGGGGTAACGACTAAGCCTAGCGGAGGTTTCTAATGGAAATCAGAGAACAACTCATGGCCGACGTTAAGGAGGCCATGAAAAGTAAAGATCAACTTAAACTCAACACTTTGCGATTCCTTCAAGCTGCGGTGAAAAACCGTGAGATTGAGCTTCGCCCCAACCCAATCACCTCTGACGAAGTTATGGGCGTGATTAAAAAGTTGGTAAAGCAAAGAAAAGAATCGATTGAGCAATACCAAGCCGGTGGCCGCCAAGATCTTGCTGATCAAGAAGCTGCTGAATTGAAAGTGCTTGAGGGCTATCTGCCAGCGCAAATGGGCAGAGATCAAATCGAGAAAGTTGTCACGGAAGTGATTGCAGCCCTCGGTGCGAAAACTGTGAAAGACATGGGTCCTGTAATGAAGGAAGTCATTGCTCGCACAGCAGGAAGCGCCGACAACAAAACGGTAAGCGAAGTTATCAAATCGAAACTTACTTAATTTTGAGTCGCCTAAATTAGGCGCTTAATTGACCAGTGGAGTTGCATGAAATTTTCTCCAGAGTTTATTGAGAAGGTCCGTGATTCTAACAATCTCGTCGACATCATCTCTCAGTACACACAGTTAAAACCAACTGGAAGCGGCCTTATGGGCCGCTGTCCTTTTCCGGACCATCAGGAAAAGACTCCGAGCTTTTCTGTCTCGGAAACCAAACAGGTCTATCACTGCTTCGGCTGTCATAAAAAAGGCAATATCTTTACATTCCTTCAGAACTATCAGGGCATGAGCTTTCCTGAGGCCATCGAGTATCTTGCAAGCCGCGCAGGAATTCCGATGCCTGAGAAAAACTCGGGCAATGATGAGCAATTCGACCGTACAAAAGAGCGCAAAAAACTTCTCAATCGCGTGAATCAGCTTGCGAACTACTATTTCGGTGAGCAGCTCAAACGCGTGAACGCCGACCATCCAGTGAAAAAGTACATCGCCAAACGCGGTCTTTCTCAAGAGGTCTTAGATGCTTTTCAGATCGGGTATGCGACACCGGACTGGGACGGATTGGTTAAATATTTAGAATCTAAAAAAGTGCCAATGGATCTGGTCGAGGAAGCTCGCCTAGCTAAAGCCCGCTCTGGCGGTAAAACCGGGTGCTTTGATATTTTCCGTGATCGTTTAATGTTCCCGATTTTAAACCCTATGGGTGAGGCCGTGGCCTTCGGTGGGCGGATCATTGAGCAGGGGGAGCCGAAGTATTTAAACTCCCCGGAAACCCCTGTATTCGTTAAGGGCAAAATTCTTTACGGATTGGCGCAAACTGCGCGTTACATACGAACCGAAGATCAGGCCATCATTGTCGAAGGATATATGGACTTAGTTTCCTTATATCAGGCAGGCATTCGCAATGCAGCGGCTACGATGGGAACGGCTTTAACTCCGGACCATGGAAAACTTTTAAAGCGCATGACTAAGAATGTGGTGGTCTTGTTTGACGGCGATTCCGCCGGTCAAGAAGCTGCAGAACGCAGTTTGCCGATTCTTTTGTCGGCCGATGTTCATCCGAAAGGCCTTACCTTGCCGGACGGAATGGACCCCGATGACTTTGTGAAAGCCAAAGGGGCCGATGCTCTCAGAGACCTCATGGCCAAAGCGCCGGATTTGTTTGTATTGATCCTTCAACGTTGGATGGAAGACTATCGCGGAGAGGCCTCGCAAAAAGTGAAGCTCTGTGATCAGCTCAAACCCGTTCTCGAGGTCATTCCTGATTCGCGATTACAGGATCTCTACCTTCAGGAAGCGGCTCGTCGTATGAGCGTGCCGACGAATTGGCTCAAGGAAGCTTTGTTTAAGACCAACGGAAAGTTGGCGGCAGAGGCACAAAATATTCGTCGTGAAAATTCCGTCAACTCACAAAGACCGGTTTCACCGGCTCCGTTAGCGAATCCTGAACCAAAAACTGTGCCAAACACACCGAAATTCATTCTGAAAGGTGCGCCGAAGCCAGAAATTTTATTGATGGGACTCGTACTCAAAAGTCGTGCCAACTTCGAAGCATTTTTGAAAGAAAATATGACAGAGTCTCTCTCTCATCCTGCAGTGATGGAGATCTTAAAGAAAGCGACGGATGTCTATAGACAAGATCCTAATAAATTTGATAAATTGACCAGTCTTCTCGTATCATTTGTGGATCATCCTGAAGTGCTTTTCGTAAATGAAAATGCCAACGAGTCATTTGACGAGGACAGCGAACGAAAACTCTTGAGAGATGTGTTTAAAAGAGTTCGCGACAACAGCTTGAAAGAGCAGGCTAAAAAATTAGCCAGAGATCTGAAAGCAGATCCGAGCACCGAGAAGCTGGAACAGATTATGAACATTCAAAGAAACAGACACTCTTTGAATAAAAATTAATCTGAAAAGTATCGGCTGTAAAATTCATAGAACGATTTTCGAAATTTTATTTTTGTTAAGCAAAGTGCAAAGAAGAATGGGGTATCAATGAAACCTAACACACCCAATACTGCTGTGAAAGAGCCGGCAAAAGTTCTGACAGTGGTAGAGCAAGAAGCTTTGATCAAAGAAGAGATCCAAAAGTTTATCAAGCTCGCGAAAGAAAAAGGCACTCTGACAATCGAAGAGATCAATGATCTTCTTCCACAAGAGATCATCGCGCCTTCAGTTCTTGACGCGTTCATGCAGGGTCTCGAAGCCAGTGGTGTTGTCATCACTGAGTTGATCGAAACAGCAAAAGAAGAGGGCGAAGGGGCCTTCCTTTCTGATCCAGACAAAGAAGACGAAGAAGCGGACGAAGACGAAATCGCCGAGAGCGAAGACGTTAAGGGTAATGACCCGGTTCGCCTGTATTTGCGTAAAATGGGTAGCGTTTCCCTTCTCACTCGTGAGGGTGAGGTTGAGATCGCTCGCCGTATCGAAAAAGGGGAGCGTGAGATCGTTAAGGCGATCCTCCTGTCGCCTCTCGGTACGTACGAAATCATCCAACTCGGTAAGCGTTTGGATGAAGGCCGTATCAAAGTTAAATCGATCTTCCGCGGCTTGGAAGACGAAGAAACTCAGTACGACGAAAAGGAATATATCGATAAAATTCACGAGCTCATCGGGACCGTTACGGCTTACCACGAGTCTGTGAAGAAGTACTTCGATGTACTCCGTAAAGAAGAAACAAACACGCCAGCTCGTAAGCAGGCGATGGATGAGTTGTTGAAGGTGAACGATAAGTTGATGGCAAGTTTCGAATCCATCAACTTCAACCGTAAGACGATCAATCGTATCGTGATTAAGTTCAAAAACTTGGTGGGCCGCATGTCGGTTCTTCGCCGTCGTATCAAAGACGGTACCGAGAGAACTTTCTCTAAAGACGTGAACGCGGTCGTTGAGCGTTTGAAGCTCATCGATGCGAATGAAAAAGAATTGACGAAAATGACTCGCGAGACGGGTCTCAACTACAACAAGTTCCGTTCTTACGCTCTTCAAGCTCAAGAGGCTCAACGCCGCTTGCAACGTTTGGACAGCGAAACAGAGATGAACTTCCGTTGGATCCAAGACACTTACACAGCTATCTGGAAAGGTGAGCGTGAAGCTGATTTGGCAAAATCTGAGTTGGTTGAAGCCAATCTTCGTCTCGTGGTTTCTATCGCGAAGAAATACACGAATCGCGGTCTTCAATTCTTGGATTTGATCCAAGAAGGTAACATCGGTTTGATGAAAGCCGTTGATAAGTTCGAATACCGTCGTGGTTACAAGTTCTCGACTTATGCGACTTGGTGGATCCGTCAGGCGATCACGCGTGCGATTGCCGATCAGGCGCGTACGATCCGTATCCCAGTTCATATGATCGAAACGATCAATAAGCTTGTTCGTACGTCTCGTTATCTCGTTCAAGAGCTTGGCCGCGAGCCAATTCCTGAAGAGATCGCAGAGAAAATGGATATGCCAGTCGACAAGGTTCGTAAGGTCCTCAAGATTGCGAAAGAACCTATTTCTTTGGAGACTCCAGTGGGCGAAGAAGAAGATTCTCACTTGGGAGACTTTATCGAAGATAAAAAGGTCATCAATCCAGCTGAGGCCATCGTGAACTTGAACTTGGCTGAGCAAACTCGCCGCGTGCTTTCGACTCTCACTCCGCGCGAAGAGAAAGTTTTGCGTATGCGTTTCGGTATCGGTGAAGAATCCGACCACACTTTGGAAGAAGTTGGTCAAGACTTTAACGTGACTCGTGAACGTATTCGTCAGATCGAGGCGAAAGCGCTTCGCAAGTTGCGTCATCCAAGCCGCAGCAATAAGCTCAAGGCTTTCATCGACGGATAGAGTGTAAATTCAAATTTACAAAGTTAAAAAGGAGGGTGGAAACACCTTCCTTTTTTTATTTCTCAAGAAAGTCCAGTTCCCATTTGTCCCCGCGCAGAACCACTTGTCGTTTTTCCTCAGGCTTCATAAGATCTCGGTTTCAACATAGTTTCTCATCTATCACTTTAGGAGGATACATCATGAAACTTCTTTCACTTGCGATCATCACTTTGGCTTCCGCATCTGCATTCGCGGCAGGCAAGTCTAACACTGAATACTACTACCAACCGTCAGCGGGCGGCCAAGCAGTTACAGCAACTTACACAATGGATATCAGACCTGGTAAGACTTCAACCAGCGGCGTTGAGTCTGATTCAAAAAGCGAACTCAGTGATATCTACTTAAACTACGTATATGGTTTGAATGATAACAATGCGTTTGGTGCAGAGACGTTCTTTGGCTCTAACAAAATCACAAGCAATGGTACCACTCACACTGCTAATGGTATGGGCGACTTGCATGCTTTCTATAAAGGCTACACAGACATGTGGCACTACGGCGCTGATTTGGGAATTGCTTTAGACAAAATCAAGGTAGATACGGCAACTAACAAACAAGACAATCGCAGCACGGGTGGCATGTCTTTAAAAGTCAATGGCGGTCTTTTGATGAACAGCGGCGCCCTCAACTACGGTGCTGATTTGTCTTACTTGATGCCATTTGAGCGCACTATCGATGCTACCCCTGAAACAAAAGTTACTGGCGGTGGCGTTTTGAAACTTGCACCATTTATTGAATACAACTGGGGCATGGGCTTTGTCGGTGCTGAGCTTTCTTACAATTCAGTTAGCGATTATACTTTCAAAACATCTCTTGGCGAATCTACGACAAAAGGTGAAAGCTACATGGGTCTATTGGCTTACGGTACTTTCGACTTCAACGACATGTTTACAGGTATCTTGGAATTGGGCATGAATATGCACCAAGATGTTGATCAGTCTGCTACAGTTAAGGATAAAGCATACACCGAGACTATCGCAAGCCTCGGCGTACGTATGAATTTCTAATTGTGAGAGCAAATAGAAAATTATTAAGGGAGACTTTGGTCTCCCTTTTTATTTGTCCGAAACGAGGGCAAATAGATCCGAGCCGGACGGCTAAACAAAAGAAATTAGTGATGACGTAGGCATTGTTGTTGCTCTGGCAAAAGCTTTCAACGAAAGTAGTGTCTATGATTTCTGGCCAAGTTCCTTTTGAACACCTTCTTCAACAATCGTTTCTACTTCCGTCATTTCGTGGCGGACAGCGCGAGATCATTTCTTCGATTCTTGCTAAAAAAGATGTGATGGCCGTTCTGCCGACAGGCGGAGGAAAATCTCTCTGCTATCAGTTCCCAGCAGTCTACACGCAAAAATTAGTCGTGGTGATCTCTCCGTTGATTGCGTTGATGAAAGATCAAGTGGCCAATCTGCAACGTCAGGGCATTGCGGCTGGCTGTTTGCATTCGGGACAATCGGATTTGGAAAAACGCGCGATTTTTGCAGAAATCAATAAGGGTGGAGCTTTCTTACTTTATCTTTCTCCGGAGCGCGTGCAGAAAGAAGGTTTTCAGAAGTGGATCCAGGGGCGCGATATAGCTCTGTTTGCGGTGGATGAAGCTCACTGTGTGTCGCAATGGGGTCATGATTTCCGCGAAGAGTATGGGCAGTTAAAAATTTTGAAAACGCTTCGTCCGGATGTGCCAGTTCTGGCATTGACGGCCTCTGCAACACCAACTGTCCTTGCAGATGTTTCTAAAAACCTAGGCCTTGTGACCCCGGAGAGAATGGTTCACGGTTTCTATCGTAAAAATCTGTACTATCAAGTTGAACAATGCGGTGATGAAGATGCAAAGCTCTTGCTGCTCATGCAAGCGATTCGTCAAACACCCACTGGTAGAATCATTGTCTATTGTGGAACTCGTCGCGTGACTGAAGAATTGGCGGCAGCACTTTCTCGCACATTTGATCAGGTGGGTTTTTATCATGCGGGCATTGCAACTGAAGAGCGCACTGAAACTCAAGAAGCTTATGTCCGAGGTGATTTAAGAATCCTCGTCGCAACGAATGCCTTTGGAATGGGAATTGATCAGGCCGATGTGCGTTTGGTCGTGCATTTCCAAATGCCAGCAACGATCGATGCTCTCTATCAAGAGATGGGCCGCGCGGGACGTGATGGAAAACCATCAACGTGTCTGATGTTGTATGCGAAAAAAGACAAAGGACTTCAGTCGTATTTCATTGATAATTCAGATGCGCCAAAAGCAATTAAGAGTGCGCGCTGGAAAAATCTTGAAGCCTTAGTGAATTATTCTGAAGGCAGCGAGTGCCGTCATGCTGAGATTTTGACCTACTACAAAGATTCGCAAAGAATTCAAAGCTGTGGTCATTGCGACAGCTGTGATCCGCAGTCAGAGCGGCGTATTCAAAAGCCAGCCAAGCAGACCGTCACAAAACTGGTGAAATCAAAATCGCGTAAGTCGAAGTCCGGTCAAAGTGATGTCGAGCTCGATGAAATTCAGCAACAGCGTTTTGAAAATCTTCGTCGTTGGAGAAAACAAAAAGCGCAGGAGCTGGATGTTCCAGCCTTTGTGGTCTTTAGCGATCAGACGTTGAGACAGTTGGCGCAAAAAAATCCGCAAAGCATCGAAGAACTTGAAGACATCCACGGCATTGGCGAATCCAAGCTCGAAAAATTCGGCTGGGATTTACTGGCGGAGCTTGACGTTTAATCAGCGCACAAGTATTTGCGCGGTGTAGGCTCCATTATCACCGCTGTAGGTACAGACGCTTCGGAAGTTAAAGGTCGTTGCACTCCCAGTAAACATGAGCTTCCAGTCATTTTGTAGTGTTGTTGTTGTCACGTCGGGATCGGCTTTAGCCCAAGGTGTATTTCCCCAGTCACAGTTACTTGCATGAGACGTCCAAGTGCCGCCATTTAAATAATATATATTTCCCTGAGTCATTTGCGGAACGAATGTACATTGCATAATGGTAGTTGTGCGCGTGAGAAGGATTTTAGCTTCCGTATAAGTGATCTTTGCGCCGGTGACGGTGAAAGTGTTGCTCGTCCCACTACAGCTGGGATTAGGCACGTTATTCCCCGCAAGCTGATCGCTTGCGTTGAATGTTGGTGATGACGATGTGACTAAGTTTGAATTCAGACGTGTCCAGCCGCCGCCGTCTGTGGACATATCGCAAGTGGCGTTTACACGCGCTCCTGAAACCAGCAAAATGTATGAGCCGTCATTGCGACAGCCAGCGGTGAAATGTGCTTGGCAGGTGGCCCTGGGAATAAGACAGCTATTCCAAAAAGCGAATGGAATCATCGCAGAGCTCGTCCGAGATGCTTTGAGAATAAATAAAAAGATCGCAAAAGATAAAGCTATTTTGTGCATTCTTAAATTTTAAGTACGGGGGCAAGATAGGTAAATACTGACGTATCGATTCGCGACCATTTTTCTTTGAGAGTGTTTTCAAAACTAATAAGCTCGCCGGGAGATTATCCAAATAGGCCGGAAACACACACTAGGTATGGGTTCCAAAAAAAATTGCAATGCGTTTTTCGCTCTTCCAGTTTTAGAGAGCCCGCAACTGTTGAATCACCCACTGAGGATCATCGAGTGGTAAATCATGACCCGCCCACGGATGAAAATAAATCGGGCACACCCAGGACTTCGCCAAATTCTTTGAGCAAGCGACGTTCACGAAATGATCGTTCTCTGAAGCAAGGTGGACTGTGGGGACGGGAGGCTCTACTGGGAATTTGTAATTTCCTGCCGCGAGCAACTGACGGAAAAAGTTTTTAGGAGCAATTGGATGATCTTCGGACTCTTTCGTCCACAGGGGCCAAGCAAACTCGCGGCGCTCTGAAGAGTTCACGGTCATGGCGAGGATCTCTCGCTCCATTTCGCGAACCGAGTAGCGAGTTTTATAACCTAACAACAAGGCGCCCATTTTGAGATAGTTGCCGGGACGAAGGCGCTCATAAAATTTTGAATGCTTCGCGGAACTCGAATTGATTAACACCAATCGTTCCACTTCGGCGGGATACCTATCCGCCCATGCCGTTGCAATCATCGCTCCAAGGGAAATCGCAAGAATGTGAACTTTCTGGCCTTGTTGAATGAACTGACTTTGTGAGCGAATGGCTTCGACCATCTCATCCATCGTCGCGGGACTCGTTTTGTCACAAAGGGCTCCGTTACCCGGGATTTCGATGCATTCGAAATCATCATTTGGAAATGCGGTTTTTAGTTCCTTAGGAAAATCGCACCAGTGTCCAACACCACGAATCAGCCCACGTAAAAGAATCCAGTTTTTTTGCATGCTTTATTTTTTCTCAAGCTTGAGGCGAGAGTCAAAATAAAAGCCGATAGGGGGAACTATCGGCTTTCAAGGGGTTGTTTGTTTTTAAGGCACTAGTATGGAATCACGATGAGTGATGGATAGCCCTCACGAGAGGTCACATTCACCAACACATCCGCAACAGCACCGAAAGACTCGGCACGGATATCGATTGCAACGATCCGCTCATTGCGATTGATGTAAGCTCCTACCGTCACGTTCTGACCCAGGACCGGAGTGTTAGACATTTCATAAACCGGCAAACGTTGATTGTAGTCCGTGACTAACGAAGCCTCGTGCAATCTGACGTTGGCGCGCAAGACACGCAGTTCTATATTCGTCAGTGACAACGGTTGTTGCAATTGGATGCGATACCATTGGCCGCCAGCTCTGCGAGTGACGGCGTTGATTTGAGCCGTTGCTGTGTATTGACCATACCCTGGAGGTGGTGGAGGTGGAACTGGGTAACCAGGGCCAGGTGGTGGATAACCTGGGCCGGGACGACCTGGACGATCAGGACGGCCCGGTCTGTCAGGTCGACCTGGGCGGCCTGGATATCTTGGTGGACGGCCGTTGGAAATGCCGGCTTCATCATAGCGAACTTCCTCACGACGAGTTTCATACAATGAACCATCAGGACGAGAGCATGCAATACCAGAAGTTCTTTCTTCGCGACCTTGAACGTAAATCACGCTTTCATATTCGCGGCAGTATTCACCAGTGCGATAGTTGTAACCTTCACGAACAGAAGTAAAACTTCCGCGTGCGCCAGAGCGAGAGCCGTAACGGCCACCATCCCAGTCGACACGGGAACCGACATCGCGTTGAAAGCAATCTCTTTGCGCGTCTCCGAGAGCGCGGCGATCGCCATCTTCAAGCTCGCGGCCAACGTGGCCACCGATCATTGTTCCGGCAATGGCTCCGATAATAGTCGCTGCGGTTTTTCCGTTGCCGCCGCCGATTTGGCTGCCAATCACGCCGCCAATGATACCGCCGATAATATTTCCGACTTCTTCGTTGCCGGCATAAGCAGGGGTCGTCGACTGTAAAACAGTGGCTGCGATCAGAGTTCCGAGTAGTGCTTGTTTCTTCATTTGAGTGGTCTCCTTCACAAGAGTGATAAAAAGTTACCAAGCGTTTTCGACAATGGACTCTATTCCACAATTTGTGCCAACAAAAATGGAGCCAAAATGGCCTAGGTAGCTAATTCAATTCGAGTTTTCCTCATGACAGGTGAGTATGTGTTGCACTAAGGAAGTGATTGCTAAATACGTGATTTCTGGTACTTTTGAAGGAATTCGTAATGACTCTTTGGGGGGCTAGCTTAGTTGGTTAAAGCAGCCGGCTCATAACCGGCGGATCGGGGGTTCAAGTCCCTCGCCCCCTACCAAATTTCAAGGGTTCGAACCAGCGTCATGAAAATATTTAGAAAAGGGGCTCACAAGGGCCCTTTTCTTTTTGTCCTCGGGCATGAAAGAACCTCCTAGTTGTTTTTGGTAATGGGTTTTGCATCAATAATGTTCGAAGCAACTGCTCTCTTGGTTTGCAGGCGGACACTTCGTCTTCGCTGTTAGATTTCCTCGCGCGGATCAAATATCTGAACATTTAAAACCTGTAATCGATCTGGGGTTTGATGATCATTTTCAACTATAAATCGAATATCTGCTAGAAATTGGAGATACTTTTCAACAATTTCTTTTTGTGCGGTCTTTGAAGTTGCAAATACGAGATAACCAAAAAGATTTTCTTTTGAACTCTTCGTCATGGCCTGCACTCGCTCGAGACTTCTTTTCAGCCAGTACTGCCTTGTACTCTTAAAGCTTGCGAAATCGCCACGAAGATCTAGATGCAAAGGGAGAGATACGAACTTCCCCTTTTTCATCTCAATGACTCTCGCCTCCTGAAGGCGCTGAAGGGCAAGCCCCTCCTGGTCTGCCTGAATTCCGACAAGTCGGGCCAATACACCAGCCTTATGCCGACTAAGCTTTGCGTAATCAGAAAGTTCCATTGCATGCATAAATGCGCCAATAAAAGGAAGTTCTCGATGAAGACTCAGTTGCCTTGCTTTTAAAGCTAGTGCTGCGTGGAGGCTTGGAACGCCTTCACTAATACCCAGAGCTTCCACAAAATCCGTGAGCAGGTGGCTGATTGAATCAAATATTTTTAAAAAATCAGAAAGGTCGGGCGAAACCTGCCCGCGAAACCATTTTCTCAGCCGATACGGCGAGAATCCGACCTGACTTTCGAGGTCTTTTCTTTTCATTTCATCTAATAAAAATTCAATTAATTTTTTATAGTCTGACGGATGCTCACGGAAGTTGAAAACCTCGGTGAGAGCTTGTTCAAGATTGCATCGACAAATAACACAGATTTTCACGAAGTCGATCCAGGAAATCTCAATCAGTCCGGACTCCCATCTTGAAACTTGATTATAACTGAAGCCTAACTTTCGATTTACGTAGGTTTGCGATTTCTTTCCTCTAACAGACCGAAGCACTTCTTTTTTTACTTGCTGAATGTCCATGAGCAAAAACTTCTCCTTGTAGCTAAGAATACGATCATAAAAAGGCAGTTTATGCATATTTTCTTACTATTCAAGACAAACAAACCAATATAAGGTTCCACTTACAGTCAACGCAAAGGTGCAAGACCGAGGAGAATAGATTAAAAATGAAAATACTAACCATTTTAATAATGAGTTTGTTGGGTACGATTGGAAATGCTGCTACTTCCAGTCAATGTGCGCAGGTTCAGTCGGAATTTCACGACGCATTTAGCCTGCCGAACAGCCCCATTTATCAAGTCGATGTGAAGTCCTCAGCTGCTAATGGTTGTTATGTCGAAGTTGTTTTTTTTGGGAACAAAGGACTGCTAGACTATGTTCAATATAGATTTAATTTAGGTTTATCAGCAGATAAAGAGGTCATGGATGACGGCGCAATTGTTCCCATTCGTGTTTTGACCCCAACCCCGATGGACATCATTGTCGAAGGTGAAGATACAAATCCAACTTTATTGGAGTGCCAACAAGTTCAAAAACAATTTTTGTCTATTGTTGGGCTCGTTGATGCAAAAGTTGAAAAATCCATCGGAATTTCTCCGTCTGGGGCATCCGTTGAAACCTGTCGCGTCAGCTTGGTATTTGCAGATAATTCGGCGTATTTATCGTTTCTTAAAAATCGCTATCAACAGGTTGATGAATTTCTGATCGATAAAGAAAAGCTCGTTCGAACTCCATCTCAGGCTGATATTTACGTGCCATTATGGTTTTCTCTTAGGTATTAATAAACTGCCTTTTGGCTGACCTTGGCCAATTGAGAGAGCCTTCCTGGCTCTCTGAGTTTTCAAGAGTAGAAACGTAAAAATGGCGTCGGCAAAACTGTGCGCCATCTCCATTTCAACCAAGTGATTTTAATCGGTGAAATTTTCTTCGATTAACTCGGCTATCTTTTTACGATTTTCGATCAACAGAAATGGAAAGTGGCCGGTATTTGGAAGTTCTAACTCAATAACATCTTTTTTGAGTTTCTGAAAAGACCTGGTGACTCTAAGTGGAAAACGAACGTCCTTTTCTCCGAAGATATTCAAAACAGGTATCTGCAAATTCTGGAAGTCCTTAGTCAAGTCGTAGTTACTTAGATAAGTTGAAAATATGTGATCGAAGGTTTCTTCAGAAAAGCTCTCCCCAGTTGCATCAAGAACGGGTTTGCCAAACTCAAGTTCGATGGGAGTTAAAAATATTTCTTCCAGTGAAGCATCCACTAATCCAAGGTTCTTAAGCTCCGCTCTAAACTCATCTCTCCAATGTGAAGCATTTAAACCTGTGCTCATCAATACCAAACCCGCTAACTGATCTTCATAAGCAGATGCATATTTGGTGGCGAGCACTCCGCCCCAGGAATGTCCGATTAGAACAGCTTTATTTGGAGAGTTGAGCACAAGAGAATGGAGTTCATTTATTTGATCTTGAATCGTGACTTTAGGACCACGGATTTGATCGTAGAAGATGCACTTAAATCTCTTCTCCAGTTGAGTGAAATATGGTTTAAGATAATCCTTAAAGCCAGGTCCGCCATGTAGAAAAATAAGAGTGGATGCCATTTCAAGATCTTAGCAGACGGAATCCTCTGGTCACTAATCAAATGTCTAACACTAGGGGCGTGCTAAAGTTGGACGAAGTCGCCTGATTTTGGCTTGCCTACTTTAATCAATTTCATTTGCTCGCGTTAATCTCCTAGACCTTTTTCAGCAGTCTGTGGGCTGATCGAACGGCTTACTCGGGAAGATACTCCGGACGGTAAAGCACCGGATGAGGGACTTGATTCGGCCGTGGGATAGGCCCCGTAAAAGACTGGCTATTGTGGGCGTGCTCGCTGATGTAGTCATAATTTTCTTGGCTATAGCGGCCATCATAGACCTTTACTCCATGCTGGGTCAGGTAATTGTAAACTTCGAGAGACGGAGGGGTTTCATAGAAAATAAGCGAGTCGATATATTTTAGATTGTTGAGTTTGCCCCAAACTTGAATTTCGAGATAGCCCCTGCCGAAGGAAGGCATGACCGGAGCGTAGTTTTTTAAAAGCATATCTTCCACGAGAGGCGCTTTCTCGTTTTCATATTGATTGTCCGGACTATTCAGTCCACTGCGTTCCATGCGGGTCCGCATTTTTTGCTTCTCTTTGGCATCTTTATAAATATAAGGACTTCCGAACTGTTCAGAGGTTTGCGCAGCATATTCCACCATCGGAATGGCAAGTTCTCGCATGGACCATGGAATAAAAATAGACTGGTACCAACGGGTTGTTTTTATTCTGTAAAGGCCTTTTGATAAAAACTTCGCAATCCTCGAGAACTCTGAGTTGGAATTTAAAGAATCCCACAATGTCATGGTCGTACGATTTTTCACCAGATCTTTTTTCAGAATCCACACATCTTTCCCATATTCAAAAGGCAAAAGCGGTAAAATCGGAGAATCTAAAGGCGGGCGGACCAAGCCATATTTTGGTTTCTCAGTGGTAGCAATCTTATTATATTCACTAGCGCTCATTTGCGCGAGATCGCCTTCAATGCCATTTCGTTGAGTGGTATAAGCCGCTTCTCCGACATAGTTATTTCCCGTTTCAAAGGAGTGCCGGAGCCCCTCTCTGGCGATTTGTTCGCGAAATTTTTCAGGTGCGTGAATGGCAAAAAGGACCTTGTCATCAGTCATCATTTTATAAGTTTTCGGATAGGACTCTGCCTGCTCGTGAACCTTATTTTGAAAATCATGGTAGTCTTTAAAGCCCGCTTTGCGCAACAGAGACTCCACCTTTAGAAAGAGCCGTGTCTGTAAATCTCTGATCGCTGGAGAGACCTGTGCCGAAGATGCAAAAACCTCTGCGCACTTTTCCTGAGAAAAAGCTGTCTCAAATTGAAACACAAAAATCAAAAAGCTCAGAGTTTTAAAAATCTTCATACCCAAAACGGTCTTGCAAGTATGCCAATTATATCTTAGCTTTTAAAAAGCACTTATTGGTCCTGAGGACATTAAGCCGTAAAGGGTCCTTAAGCTGTCACCTTTGCGACATCGCCACGGCACTGCTCTTGTATAATCAGGTATACAGTTCGGAACTCTGAATTCCTCGGGCAGTGATTGATAAACTTCTAAACATTCCCAAGCCTTAGTTGTCTTACATTATTTATTTCGAGCTCATATCGAATTAGTACGCGCTAGCTGCGTACGCGATTTGCAAGACACCCAGCATGGCAAATTGCTTGGAGGTCTTTTGTGAAGCTCATTCCCTTTTTTTCTTTGGTTCTGGGGTCTTTGATTTCTGCGAATGCATCTGCGGAATACTGTGCGGCCATTCGCGGTAATGGTGAGTTGATGCCCGCACATTGGGGGGCGATGTCTAGCATCGTTGAGGATGAAGGTATGCCCTCGGCTATGGCTGGAGGGAGCTCTGCAAGCATCACCATGTTTTTGCTTGAGAGTCTTTCACTCAACCCACTCCCCCAAAACAACACGGAGAGAGCACTTCTGATTAAGTCCTTTCAAGGCTATCTCGAAGCTCTTTCGCAAACTCCAGAGGGAAAAGCGATTCAAGCACTTCTTGCTGACAAAGGGGCCTTTCAAAGTATTCTTGCTTTGGGTCCTCAATTGACGGAGGCCTTGAAGAAGCCGGAGAACGCAGCTCTATTGCAGAAACATCTCGGCTCTCTTCAAACATTGCTTCAATCCAAGGATCTTAAAGACATTGTTAATCCTGAATTCGCTCTTTATGTTCAGCGTACAGTCGTTTTAAGCCAGCAGAAAGATTCGTCGATGGCGGCATTGACTCAGTATCGTTCAAGTCAAATCATGCATGCGATCAAGAATTTCGGTAAGTTTGATGCGGATACCGACAAGACTCTTTTTGTTCGTCCGGGCTTACTCAATTTCTCCAAGCTATCTCAAATCTTGGGACAAATGGGTGATTTTTATGCGGGTTACAATATGGATTCCGCCGCTGGGAAGCAGATTCAAAAAATGATGCGTGATTTTTTAAACCTGTGTGCGCCGAAGTCCAAGAATCTTTCTTGGCGTGAGTTGAATCAGCAGGAACCATCTTGTCGTAACGCTTTGGGAGCCGCAGTTTTAACGTATCGAAACTCAGCGACTTCAACGAAGAGCCGCGCGAATGAAAGCGTCGGAGCGCACATTCCGGCCTTTGCGACGACGTCCGTTTTGTCAGGCTCCGCTGTGAATCAGTTTACAAAACTTTATGTCGATTACCAAACGACAGTGGATCCGAACTTTGGAGATTTCACGACGGACAATGCGAACTTGCGCTTTGGGTATTGGGGCGATAGTGCCGCTTTAAGTAAGATAGAAAATAAATTTAATACAGATTCTGAATACAAGAATGATCCTAAATCGCAAAAATTTCTCTCATTAGGACAGACGGCATGGTCTCAGGTGTTGGCGACGTCTCCGGCGGAGCCGGGGCTTTCTCGTATTGTTGCTTTGTCTAAGACGCAGCTCTCAGCTGGTGGCTGGAGTGATTTACATCCTGTGATGATTTTGAAGGCTTTTGGTTGTGACAATATTATTTATGTCACGCGTAAGGGTGAAGAATCTAAGTTTGCCCGCGGAGTCTTCCGTCGCTTGGTGAATGCAAATGAAAGTGTCATGAGCGATTTCTATAGCATGACCAATCCGCAGAGCTCGATCATGCGTTCACAAAAAAACGCGGCGCAAATCAAATGTACTGACTGGAATAGCTTCGACGTCTTGAAAGACATCAACGGCCTCATTGAGGAGTCCATGCGTGCGCCGATGGTGAAACCGCCTTATTGTAAATAGTGATATACAACACCTCGGAATTGCTCACATATAATTTCAGTCTCCAGATGGTCACTTAGAAATCTAAGCTCCAGCAATCGCTCCATGATAAATGAGGATTTATCTTCACAAGGAGCGGGTATGAACAAAGTGGTCTGTGCCATGGTTTTCTTGCTTTCTCAAAGCCTGTTTGCAGCTCAGGATTTATCCTTTGCAGCCAACTGCTCTCAGGGAGGCGATCGCGCCACTATCTCATTTGTCGGTGATATTTTAGTCCACCGCGCGATATATGAATCCGTCGTTAACGGTTCTAAACGTTTTGCAAGCACTTGGAGAAAAACGATTCCGTTTCTAACCAAGGCGGATTTCTCTGTCGGAAATTTGGAAGGGCCCGCCGCGATGGGGATCGATGCCAAGGGCAAAGATCATGGCGACATCGGCTTCGTCTATGATGGAGTGGTGTATTCAGGAACTAATTTCGTTTTTAATTATCATCCTCAGATTCTTGCGGAACTGGTTCAATCGGGATTTGATCTTCTAACACTAGCGAATAATCATTCTTTAGATAGAAAAAGTATTGGCGTGGATCGCACGCTTCAAGCAGCTGAATTCTACAAAATGCTGACTGTAGGAACGCGCCTGTCAAAAGACGGCGGCGATTTCCATCGAATTGTAGATATCAATCGACTGAGAGTTGCATTCATCGGTTGCACCGAGATGACAAATGGTCAACCAGATCCGGCGAATCAAGTCTTGCGCTGTTACAAAGATGAACGCTTGATAAGTGCGATCAAAGATCTTGCCGCACGTTCCGATGTTGATGCTGTGATTGTCTATCCACACTGGGGTGAAGAGTACCAGCCGTCTCCTGACGGAAGCCAGAAGCTTTATGCAAAAAAATATCTAGAGGCCGGCGCCACAGCGGTGATTGGTTCACATCCACATGTCTTGCAGCCATGGGAAAAGTATACAACCAAAGATGGCCGAGAAACTCTTATTGCGTACTCGTTGGGAAATTTTCTGGCGGGCCAACCAGGCCTTGAAAAACAAACAGGTGCTATTGTCTATCTGGGCTTGAGTAAGGAAGGTCCAGGTAAGGCAAAAGTTTTTGGAGCAGGTTACACGCCGACATTTCGTGAAGGCACTGAGATCTATCCTATTGAGTCTCGAGGAAAAGTAGATGTTCTGTCACACGCAGCGAAGTTTTTTGGAACGAATGGACGATTGGACCTAGCGACGACTCTTGAGCAAAAATTTTGCAATTAAACAACGAAGAAGCTAGCATGATTATATATTCAATAGAGGAAGTACAATCATGCAAAAGTTTTTATTATTGAGCCTAGTGCTCGGCTTTTCTATGCGCAGTTTTGGCGCAGATTTCTTACCAAAAGAATCGAATCAAGAATTCAAATGTAAGACAGAGATTCAAAAAGAACTCGAGAAGGTGTTTTCAAAAAATCAACCACACTGGGAGCGCACAGCGGATCCGAGTTTTGATACTCAAGCGTTCCGTACCTCGACGGCTCAAGTTGGCGAGTGGTATGAGTTGCAAATAAGAGAGAAAGAGACTCCGAAGCTGCTGTTCTATTCTTCCACAAAGACGTCAGAGTCGACGCGGAGTAAGAAGTGTAAGGCAAAAAATATAATGGGTCCTGGTCTAGAAATCTCTAAAAAAGAAAAAGGCGCGGATGCCGAATCCTTTAGTGATGTGGATCTAGGTAAACTATTGACGGATAAAAAGACGGCTTTAATTTATGTATGGTCTCCGCGCATGGGTTACTCCATAACTGAATTTACCCGAGTTCGCGCCCTCGCGGAAAGGCGAAAGATGGAATTCATTCCAGTTTTAGATCCTGCAGTGAATGTAAACGAAGCTCGCGCGGCCATGAAGAAAGCTGGCGTAGATATCAAAGTGAAAAGCGCAAGCTCGGAGCGCGAGCCATCAGCCGTGGAACTCTATAAGAAACTCAACTCTGTAGAGCTCTATATGCGAAACGCGACTTTGCATTTCCCGACAGTCTACATGACGACAAACGGAAAAATTCATGATCGTCGGCTGATCGGAGTTTTGGGGAATGATGATTTGAATAAGTCTCTGGATGAAATGACAGGAGATCTGAAATGAAGCTCTTACTAACCTCATTGACCTTGTTGTTAATTACTATTGAAGTGTCTGCGAAGTGCGTTCCAGCAAATGAGTATGTGCCTTTTGTGGGTGTTGCTGCAAAACCTAACAGCGACGGCACTGTTCCTGTTGGAATGTACTCGCGCATTAGTCCTGATGGCCGCTATGTGATGCGCTCCTTCTCCGGAGATAGTTTGAGCACGGTGACTCTCATGGAAATCGTTAAGCAAAGCGATGGTACCAAAGTGGCGCAGGCTTATGAAACGGACTTCAATAACGAAGCATTCCCTATTCAGGGGACATGGCGTTTTCTTTCGGACGTAGATGGATCTCACTACCGATTAGGCGATTTGGTTCGTAATCAAAAGCGTGCGAAGCGCCAATTCAAAGGTGGTATTAGCGGCTTCTATACTGCGGCCGCTGAAATGCCCGGAGCCACCGACCAAAATATTCAAATTCGCTCTTTGTCATGGCCTAATGGTAATGGCAACGGACTGCAAGATCAGCAAGGTACCGGTCAGTTGACGAATGAAATTATCACAGTGAAGAAGAATCCAGATGGCAGTTACGACAAGACGGATACTAGCAAGATTTTCTATATGTGTGATAACTTGCGCAAGACAGATGGCTCTATGTTTTCGTTACCGATGATTTCTACGAATGGCTTGGAGTTCTCCGCATTGCCACAGAACCCGCAGGATCATCGAATGACGATGCGAATTTATAAATTCGGTGCTGACAACAAAGAGTGTGAGCCAGCCGATGATCTCCGTGTCCCTGCTTCAAAAGCTATTTTCGGCTTTGCGCAAACCGGAAAGAAGGCGCCACTTGTCTATCTGTCAAATGCGGTTGTAAACAACGCGGCCGTGTATGGCATTCATTTGTATGACCGTGACTTAGGCCGAACTTTCTTTTTGGGCGATCGCTCCAAGTTTATTACCGCGGATGCATTCCCAGGAATGACAAAAGACGGGCGCGTGGTTTACGGCGCGAAATGGAAAGACTGTTCTAACTGCGCTGAAAAAACGGGATATATCATTACTGATTTCTATCAATCAGAAGACGTGAGAAGATTCCGCCAGTCCAATCCTGATCAGGCTAAAAACCTCAAGCAATGTGTGACCGAAGAAGACGTTGCCAAAGTAGAAGCTGAACAAGCTGCTATGTACGGATTATCACAGAGCAAATAACTCCGTAGAATTTTCTATGGAAGTCCTGTCCTCAATTTGATATCATGAGAGATGTCGGGCCCTAAACTCGACATCTTATGAGAAAATAAAACCTCTATTCTGAAAATTCCATTCCATTCAAACATCGGATGATGATGCTCGAACTATTTGAGCGTTCAGAGGTTTTATTATGTTAACAGCAAAGATGCTAAGCTATGCGCTGCCAGACGGCCGCATGCTCTTTCAAAATTTAAATTTTACGATCGAAAAAAAGAAGTACGGTCTTGTTGGGATCAACGGCGTTGGTAAAAGCACGCTTGTAAAGATTATTGCGGGAGAATTCGAATTTTCTTCTGGCCAGCGGATTGGAATTTCCAAGGCCATCTACTTACCCCAATGGGAAGACCGGCCAGAGATGGCTGCTGGGGAATATCTTGTGGATATCTGGGAGGGAACGGAAGCAACCTTACGGGAAGCTCTGTTGAAAGATTTAGATCTCTCGATCTCGTTGTCTGCCTTGAGCGGGGGGCAATGGATGCGAGTGCGTCTCCTAAGAGCTCTGTCAAAAGTGGGAGAACTGCTTATTCTGGATGAGCCGACGAACGACCTTGATCGAGAATCTAGAGAGAGCCTTTACGAATTTATTCGTCACTATCAAAAGGGTCTGCTGGTGATTAGCCACGACAGAAAATTATTAGATGACGTTGACGAGATTTGGGAGCTCACGAATCAAGGTCTTACGGTCTATGGTGGAAACTTCACTTTTTACGACGAACAGAAAACCGCAGAAAGAACTCTTTTGGCGGATAGAATTGCGACAGCCCGTAAAGAGAAGAAAAAGCAGGCGCGGGAACACCTCGAGAAGCTCGAGCGCCAAGAAAAGCGAACTCGTCTAGCAGAAAAGAAAGCGCCAGACATGGGCCTGCCAAGAATTATTTTAGGAGGGCGCAAACGACAGGCCCAAGTGTCACTTGGAAAAATCCACACTGCTGAGCAAGAGCGCGATCAGAAGCGTGCTGCTGAGTTTCGAGAACTCTTTGAAAAGAAAAAACAGTCCTCAGAATTAAGAATAGATTTTTCTTTGGGAGCAAAACCCAAAGGCAAAGTGATTTTTAGCCTGGAAGATTTCAATTGCAGGTACGCCAGAAGCGAAACTCCTCTTTGGAGGGAGCCATTGAATTTCACTTTGCACGCCGGAGAACGAGTTGTAATTCGCGGAGAAAATGGTGCGGGCAAGTCGACTTTGCTGAAGATTTTAACTGGAGTACTCGCATCTGAAGCATGCGAGCGCATCGGTCGTTTTTCAGCAATACTACGAAAATTTATTTATCTAGACCAGTCCTACAGCCTTCTCGATGATAAACAAAATATCATGGACACCATTCTTAACGATTGCCGTTTTGATCAGACTGAAGCGCGGAATCGTCTTGCGGACTATGGTTTCACTGGAGAAAGCGTTTTTAAGTCGGTCCATGTATTAAGTGGGGGCGAGAGGCTTAGGCTCTGCCTTGCAAAGCTAGCGTTCAGCCGTCAGACGCCAGAGGTGTGGATTCTAGATGAACCCGCTAACAACTTGGACCTTGAGAGCCTTGCGATTCTCGAGGCAGCGCTCAGGGAATATGACGGAACTCTGCTCGTTGTTAGCCACGATGAGCGCTTCATAGAGAGAATCTCCTGTGGACAAGTGCTCACATTGGTGTCAGCACAAAAAAATAGAGGGGCTCGATGATGTTTTGCTCGTAGGTTTTAAAAATATTAAGATGTAGTGAGTCAAAAATAGATGTTCGATGTCAAGATGAAACAGTTCATATTTAACAGAAGGTACGAATGAACACGTCATACAATCGCAATTCGAAATGAGTTCATATTTTTGTAAAGACTCTTTAACAATCTCCCTGATTTTCAGCATAAATTTGTGCAAATTTATGATTAAAAATCGGTTTTAGTAATAAGCGCGAGATTTATTCGGAATGATTTAAAATTACGGTAAAATTCACGCAGATGGGATTTTATTGATAATCAAACGAGCGTAAACTTGTAGTTGATTGTTGGCTGATGATGAACGTAAAGCAAGGATGGTGAAAGATGAAACAGGTAAAAGCTCTCTCAGATTTTTTAAAAGAGAAACGCACACAGGTAGGTCTCTCTCAGAAAGATGTTGCGGACAAGCTCGGATATAGTTCCGCGCAATTCATCTCTAACTGGGAAAGAGGACTTTCAAGCCCACCAATGCACACCTTGAAGAAGCTTGCAGAGATGTACAACGTGAATGTCGACGAGATGTTTGATGTGATCTTGGAATCCACTCTTGAACAGGTCAGAGTAGATTTACAGAAGAAGTTCTATAATCACACGAAAAAGGCGGCTAATGGGACAAGTACAAATGCCACGCCCACTAACGCCAGCAGTAGTAGCAGTGGTATTGCACGATAACCTTACGTAAATCATCATAACAAGGAAGAGGGCTGCCCTAACCGGCGGTCCTTTTTTTTGCCTTTTGCAGAGTAATCAAGTTGCCGGCCAAGCAGAGAACGATGCCGATCGCGATCTCGGGTGTCCAATAGAAATCCTCAAAGAAAGAGGATAGGGTCAAAGCGAACACTGGGTTAATGATACTGGTGTAGGCGGCCTTCTCAGCGCCTATACGGCCCACTAAAGACAGGTAGGCGCCAAACGCGATCACGGTGCCAAATACAGATAAATACCCGAGGCTCACGATGTACTTGGGTGTCCAATCGGTGACGAAACTTTGTCTCAAAATGAGCGCCACTAAAAGAGTAAAAAGAGCTCCATACATCATGCCAAAGGCGTTGGAGGACATCACAGGAATATTTTCTTTGCGATGAA
>Ga0255338_1002782_pt1 | contig 23604 bp, 26 predicted proteins | sample MeOH1_35cm_T4_19_FD_203715 | JGI IMG/M metagenome (GOLD analysis project Ga0255338, IMG submission 203715) | Sandy soil microbial communities from University of British Columbia, Vancouver, Canada - MeOH1_35cm_T4_195 | ecosystem: Engineered > Artificial ecosystem > Sand microcosm > Unclassified ...
CGGCGGCGGTGATCGCTTCGGCGGCGGCGGCGGCGGCGGTTACCGCGGCGGTGGCGGCGGTGGCGGCGGCGGTGGCGGGGGCTTTGGCGGCCCGCGCGGCGGCGGCGGCGGAATGCCTCCCCAGGTCGTTGGCGAAGGCAAAGGCGTCGTCAAATTCTTCAACGCGCAAAAGGGCTTCGGCTTCATCGTCCGCGACGACGGCGGCGAGGACGTGTTCGTGCACATCTCCGCAGTCGAGCAGGCCGGCCTGACCGGGCTTGCCGAGGGCCAGCCGCTCGAATTCACCTTGGTGGATCGTGGCGGCCGCGTGTCCGCGACCGACCTCAAGATCGAGGGCGATCCACTCCCGGTCGAGGAACGCGCGCCACGTGAGGGTGGCTTCGGTGGCGGCGAACGTGGGCCGCAGCGCCAGCTGACCGGCGAGAAGGCCAGCGGGACGGTCAAGTTCTTCAACGCGATGAAGGGCTTCGGCTTCATCAGCCGCGACGACGGCCAGCCCGACGCCTTCGTCCACATTTCGGCCGTCGAACGCGCCGGCCTGGTCAGCCTCAACGAAGGCGACCGGCTCGAGTTCGAGCTCGAGATCGATCGGCGCGGCAAGACCGCGGCGGTCAACCTCCAGCCGATCCAATAAGCGAATCGCCGCGAGGCGACATGAGCCCGGCCGCTCGCTGAGCGCGCCGGGCTTTTTCGTGCCTGAGCAGAATAGGATCGGGAGGACATACACCCCCGGTCCGGGGGGTCACGTTGCCATGCGCAGCAATGTCTCGATCCGATCCGCCTCGGCCGCCGGCTTGTCGGTGCGGATCCGGGCGATTCGCGGGAAGCGCATCGCGAGCCCCGACTTGTGCCGCTTGCTGGCGTGGATCGAATCGAACGCGACTTCGAGCACCAATATCTTCTCGACCTCGCGCACCGGCCCGTAGCGCTGCACCGTATTGTTGCGCACGAAGCGGTCGAGCCACATCAATTCCTCGTCGGTGAAGCCGAAATAGGCCTTGCCGACCGGCAGCAGCTCGCCGCTCTCGGCCCAGCAGCCGAACGTATAGTCCGAATAATAGCTCGAGCGCTTGCCGCTGCCGCGCGCGGCGTACATCAGCACGCAGTCCGCGGTGAGCGGATCGCGCTTCCATTTGTACCACAGGCCGGTCTTGCGGCCGGCGACATAGGGGCTGTCGCGGCGCTTGAGCATCACCCCTTCGATCGCGGCGTCGCGCGCGCCGGCGCGAATCGCCTCGAGCTCGTCGAAATCCCTGGCCTCGATCAGCGCGGAAAGATCGAACCGGGCCGGGTCCAGGGCCGGCACGAAGTTTTCGAGCCGCGCGCGGCGCCCTTGCCAAGGCAGCGCGCGGACATCCTCCCCGCCGTCGAACATTATGTCGTAGAGGCGGACGAAGGCCGGGAAGTCGCTCAGCATCTTGGGCGAGACGATCTTGCGGCCGAGCCGCTGCTGGAGCGCATTGAAGCTCGCCGCGGCGCCGCCATGCGCCTCCGCACCCTGAAACTCGCCTTTGACGAGCAGCTCGCCGTCGACCACGCCGTCGCGGCCGAACGCCGCGGCGATCTCGGGAAAGGTGCGGCTGATGTCGTCGCCGGCGCGGCTGTAGAGGCGCGTCTCGCCGCCGACGCCGACGATCTGGACTCGGATGCCGTCCCATTTCCACTCGGCGGCATAATCTTCGAGCGACAGACGCTGATCGTCGAGCGCGTGGGCGAGCATGAACGGCCGGAACACCGGCATGTCGCGCGCGCTGGGTTGGCCGGTGCGGCCTTCCGCCCAGGCGAACAACGGCTCGTAGGGCGGGCCGATCGCGTGCCACACTTCCTCGACCGCATCGACGTCCAGTCCGAACGCTTCGGCCAGCGCCAGCTTGGCCAGTCGCGCCGAGACGCCGAGGCGCAGCTCGCCGGTGGCAAGCTTGAGCAAGGCATAGCGGCCGCTTGCGTCGAGATGATCGAGCATCCGGGCCAGCGCCTGCGGCGCCTCCGACCGTCCGAGTCCCGCCAGCCGTTCGACGACCGTGCCGATCCGCAGGCTGCCGTCGTCGACGTCGGCGGGCTGGTCGATCGCCTTTGGCCACAGCAAAGCCGCCGTCTCGGCAAGGTCGCCGACATAATCGCGGCTCATGGAGAAGAGCGCGGGATCGACCCTTTCCTCGACGATCGCGCGGATCGCGGCCGGCTTGACCGCCGGCAGGTTGAGCTCGCCGGTCAGCGCCGCCAGCACATAGCCGCGGTCGGGATCGGGCGTGCGCTTGAGATAGTCGCCGATCAGCCGCAGCTTGGCGTTGCGCGAACGGGTGTAGACCAGGGCATCGAGAAGCTGGGAAAAATCGCGCATCGGCGGATCAACGCATCCGGGCTAAAGTGGGCGTCATGGCAAGGCTAATCGCGGCGGCGCTGCGCGTCATCCTGCTTGTTGGCGTAGCGGCCGGGGCTTTGCTGCTGTTCGGATATCGGCAGGCGACCTCGGATCCGCGGCTGCGAAGCGCGCGGATCGCGCTTCGGGATTGGCCGGCGGGCGCACGCCCAGTCCGCGCGATCCTGATCTCCGATCTGTATGTCGCAGGTCCGGACATGCCGCCCGAGCGGCTGAGCCGCATCGTCGATCGGATCAATGCGCTCAGGCCCGACCTCGTCCTGATCGCGGGCGATCTGGTCAGCGACAGGCGGCTGGCGACGCGCCGCTACTCAATGCGCGAGGCGGTCGCGCCGCTGGCGGCGCTGCGGGCGCGGCTCGGCCTGGTCGCGGTGCTCGGCAATCACGATCATTGGCGGTGGCTTGCCTGCGTGGAACGACGGCGCCGCCCTCGTGTTTAGGGTTGGTCGGTGGTGTTGGCGCAGGAGATCAGGATGTTGCGGGCGATTGGGTGCGTGGTGCTGGGCGTGATCGTCATCGCGCTGCTGATCGTCTTCGGATTTCTCAAAGCGATCTTCTGATCCGGCAATCGCTTCCGCTCCGCCGGGCCGTGTCAGGCGCCGCGGCCGGTCTCGAACAGGAACCAGGCGCGCTCTTCGGCGAGATCGGTCCACTCGTCGATCATGCCCGCGGTGGCATTGTCGCCCGCCGCCTCGACCGCTTCCTTCGCTTCGCGCAGCAGCTCGACATATTTCAGATTGTCGCGATGCAGCTCGGCGAGCATCGCCTTCGCGCTGACGAAATCCTCGTCATTGTCCTCGATCCGCTGGAGCCGCGCGACATGGCCGATCGAGCGCAATGTCGTCGCGCCGATCTTGCGCACCCGTTCCGCGATCGCATCGGTCGTGCCGAGGATCTGCGTCGCCTGCTCGTCGAGCATCAGATGATAGTCGCGGAAATGCGGGCCCGAGACATGCCAGTGGAAATTCTTGGTCTTGAGATAGAGCGCATAGCTGTCGGCGAGCAGCGCGTTGAGCGCGTCGGCGACCGACGTGATCGCATTGGTCTCGAGATCGCTCGGGGTCTTCAGCGCTGCCGGCGTAGCCACCTTTCCTCTCCTTCGGTTTGGGACGAGGTAAAAACAAAGCGGGCCGCAAAGGGTGCCGGGAGAATTTCCCATCTGTGTGATCGGCACAATAGATCAACGATGCGGCCCGATCGTCCGTTCGCTCGGCAATATTGGATCGGCGGATGGGAGGGTCAGGTCAGGCGCAGCGCGCCGACCGCGACGATGAAGCCGACCACCAGGAACAGGCACGCCGCAGCGATCCGGATTCCGGTCAGCGGCAGCAGCGCGCCGAGCCGCGGGCCGAGCACAGCGGCTGGCGCGCTCGCGATGACGATGCCGGCCGCCGCGCCGAGCGCCGCGAGCGGCAGCGAATCATATCGCGCGGCGAGTGCCACAGTGAGGAACTGCGTCTTGTCGCCGAATTCAGCGATGAAGAAGCCGCCGGCGGCGGTGATGAAGGCCGGCGTCTTCCAGCCCGCGACGCTCACCCGCGGCCGGAGCGAGATCAGGCTGCCGACACCGGCGAACAGCAGCGCCAGCGCAACGAGCAGCGAAATGGCACGCAACGTGATCATGTCGTGGATGACGATGCCCCCGGCCGCGGCGATCAGGCTGTTGGCGAGGGCCGCCACCGCCACGCCCGCGAGGATTGCGTCCGGACGGCCGTAGCGCGTCGCAAGCGCGACGACGAGCAGCTGCGTCTTGTCGCCGAACTCGCCGAGGCCGGCCGCAATGAAGGTCGTGAGGAGCGGTTCCAACTTGGCGGCTTTGAAGGTTCAGGTTGTGGCGGTCAGGCGTCGAGCCGGACCGACACCGAGGCAATGATCGCTTCGCTGGCCTGCTCGTCGCTGCGGCTGCAGTCGATCGCGTCATGCAGGCGGTCGAGGTAAAGCGCGGTCGGGCAGCTCGCCCGCTGCCAATTGCCCTCATGCGCGACGGCGCGCTCGAGCGCTTCGGCCAGGCGGACCGTCGGCAACAGGCCGTAGGTGGCGGCGAGATTGCGGATCGCGCCGATCGATGCGGCGATGTCGCTGGCCGAGGTTCGGGCGGAGGCCCGTGCGGAAGGTCGTGCGGAGGTGCGTGCAAAGGTTTCGGCCCAAAGCCGCTCGAGGCCCGCCAGCCGCTCGCCGAGCTCGGCTCGCACCAGCATCATCGCGTCACCCTCTTCGCGCATCCCCCTGCTCCCACTCTCGCTGAGGGGAAGATGCGCCCACATGCTTACCAAATGGTTACTTACAAGGTTACGCCTGGTTACAGGGGCGATGCGCGGCGCACGCCGGCGTTTGCGGGCCGCTCCAATCCCGCTGTCGCCTTGACAGCGGCAGAGGAAGGAGGCAGAGGCACGACCGATACGGCGGCGGCAACGCCGCTCTTTTTCATTCATCCTTATTCAAGAGGCTGTCATGGCCAAGCCAGCAACCGTCAAGATCAAGCTCGTTAGCTCGGCCGACACCGGCTTCTACTATGTCACCAAGAAGAACCCGCGGAACATCACCGAGAAGATGACCTTCCGCAAATACGACCCGGTCGCGCGCAAGCACGTCGAGTTCCGGGAAGCAAAGATCAAATAAGCGGCGGAATGGCCTGCGCGTTCCCGCGCGAGCTTGGGGCCCGTACGCTCCCGCGCGGCATCGCTCTGCTCCTCGATTGAGAATGTCGGTTCCCCGGCTGCTGCCGGCGCTGCGCCTGCTCGTGCTCGTCGCGGCACTGTTCTTGATCGGCCCGTTCGCGCCGCCGGCCCTGCGCTCCCCGTCGCGGGTCGATGGGGCGGCGATGATCCTCTTCAAGCCGGTCGCGCTCGACAGCCGTGATCCGGCGCGCACGAAGCTCGGCGCGCTCACCTTCCTTGGCGGCTGGTCGCTCGACAGTCCCAATCGCGGCTTCGGCGGCATCTCCGCACTCCACGTCGGCGACGGCGCCGTGGTCGCCCTGAGCGACGCCGGCGCGCTGATCCGCTTCCCGCTCCCCAGAGGCACCAGTGTGCGCGGCAGGATCGATCCCCTGCCGGTCGGGATGGCCCCACCAGTCGCCAAGCGCGACCGCGACAGCGAATCGATGGCGCTCTACGGGGGTCACGCCTGGATCGGCTTCGAATGGCGCGGCGCGATCTGGCGCTATGCCACGGCGAGCGGCGACAGCGCGGGCTGGCGCAGCGATGCCCATCATGCCCCGGCGGCGATGCGCGCATGGCCCAACAACAGCGGCGCCGAAGGCATTGTCCGGCTGAAGGACGGGCGCTTCCTGGTCTTTTCCGAAGGCGCGATGCGCAAGGACGGGACCAGCGAGGTGCTGGAGTTCAGCGGCGATCCGGCGCTTGGCGGGACGCCGGCGCGCAGTCTCGGCTACCGCGCTCCGGACGGCTATCGGCTGACCGACGCTGCCCTCTTGCCCGACGGCGGGCTGCTGCTGCTCAACCGCCGCTTTGCGCTGCTCGAGGGGGTTTCGGCCAAATTGGTCGTGGCGCGGCCGCCGCGGCCGGGCGTCCCCGCGATCATCGCCGGAAACACGATCGCCGACTTCGCAGCGCCGGTGACGGTCGACAATATGGAGGCGCTGAGCGTCATCCGCGAGCAGGGGCGCACGATCGTCTGGATCGCGTCGGACGACAATTTCAGTCCGCTCCAGCGGACTTTGCTGCTCAAGTTCGCACTGGACGAACAGGCCGGCGGTTAGCCTCGCGCGGCTATTCCGAACAAGGCTGGGGGCCGATGCCGCGGATGTGCGCGGCGCGGCGAAGCGCGATCAGGCCGAGGCCGTCTCGACTTCCTTCTTCGCAATCTCGCGCTTGAGGCGCCGGGCGTTGAGGCTCAGCTTTTCGTCCGATGTCTTGCGCAGCCAATTGTCGAGGCCGCCGACATGCTCGACCGAACGCAGGCCGGTGGTCGACACGCGCAGCTTGACGCTCCGCCCGAGCGCATCGGAGATCAAGGTCACATTCTGCAGATTGGGCAGATAGGTGCGCTTGGTCTTGTTGTTGGCGTGGGACACGTTGTTTCCCACCAGCCGGCCCTTCCCGGTCAGCTCGCAAATGCGCGACATTTCATCTCTTCCTGGAATGGGGAACAGGTTCCCCCTGAAAGGGGGCGCGGATAGCCTCAAGCGCCGCTCGCGTCAACTGTCGTCCGCTGTCGGCTTCGCCTCCGAACCGCCGGTGCGGACTTGATCAGCAAAAGTCGTTGCGGGAGTGCAACCGATCGCCTCAAGCCGCGTTGTTTCGCCTTGAGTCTCCAGTGGCTCACAGTGGAGGAAAATTATGTCCCGTAAAGTCCTGGCCGTGTTGGCCGTCATCATTCTGGTCGTGATCGTCCTGTTCGCGACGGGCTTCTGGTCGATCAACCAGACCCGCGAAGGAGCGCTCCCCGATGTCAAGGTGAGCGCCGAGGGCGGCCAGCTGCCGGCTTTCGACGCCGATTCCAAGGAGGTCGTGGTCGGCACGACCCCGACCACGGTCGAGGTGCCCAAGGTCGAGACCGAGAAGACCAAGATCGACGTGCCGGTGATCGGCGTCAAGGATAACGGCGAGCAATAAGAAGCTGGGAGGAGGGCTGCGATGCCGATCGGACTCATCATCGCGGCTCTCCTCCTGCCGCCGCTCGCCGTGTTCCTCGACCAGGGCGTGTCGCGCAATTTCTGGATCGATTTCGCGCTCACCTGCCTTGGCTTCGTGCCGGGCGTGATCTTCGCGCTGGTCGTGCTGATCGCCAAGCGTCGCACCGCCGGCGGGCAAGCCGGTGAGGCCGGCCAGGCTTAAGACCTCGGCGCCCGGCCGCGCGGGATCCGACATTCGCTGCCCTCTGGCCTCGCGCACCCGCGCCGCCTATCCTTGGCCATGGCCTTCCCGCTCCCCGAACCGATGAGGATTGCGCTCGACGCGGCGCGGCGCGCCGCGGCTGCGCATGAGGTGCCGGTCGGCGCGGTGGTCACGCGCGGCGGGGACGTCATCGCGACGAGCGGCAATGCGATGCGCGCTGCCCACGATCCGACCTCGCATGCCGAAATGGTCGTGTTGCGCGAGGCCGGGCGGGTGCTCGGGTCGTCGCGGCTCGACGAATGCGATCTGTGGGTGACATTGGAGCCGTGCGCGATGTGCGCCGGCGCGATCGCCCTGGCGCGGATCGCCCGGCTCTATATTGCCGCACCGGATCCCAAGGGTGGGGCAGTGCTGCACGGGCCGCGCCTGTTCGGCCAGCCGAGCTGCCACCACGCCCCGGAAGTCTATGCCGGCATCGGCGAGGCGCAGGCAGCGGCGCTGCTGCGCGAGTTTTTCAGGGAGCGCCGCGCCTGATCCTTCCCCCTGTTCCTCCCCCGCAAATGCAGGGGAGGAACTGTTGTTATCGCGGGAGGACCGACCTTACACCCGCGTGTCTTCGATCGGGACGACCCTGATCTCGACTCTGCGATTGGCCTGCTTGCCGGCTTCGGTTGTGTTGTCGGCGATCGGCTGGCTCGAGCCGAAGCCCTGGGTGCCGATGCGCGCCGGCGTGACGCCGCGCGCGGCGAGATAGTCGGCGACCGATTGGGCGCGGTTGCGCGACAGCGGGATGTTGATCGCGTCGCCACCGGTCGAATCGGTGTGGCCGTAGACGTCGATATAGGTCGACGGATAAGCGGCAAGCGTCTGCGCGACCTGATCGAGCGTCGACCTGAATTGCGGCTGGATGGCATAGCTGTTGGTCTCGAAGGTGATGCCCGCCGGCATGTTGAGCACCAGCTGGTCGCCCTGGCGCGTCACGTCGACGCCGGTGCCGGCAGTCCGTTCGCGAAGCTCACGCTCCTGCTTGTCCATATAGGCGCCGATCGCGCCGCCGGCGACCGCGCCGATACCGGCCCCGACGATCTTCTCGGTGCGGTCGCGCTTGCCGCCGACCAGATCGCCGGCGAGATAACCGCCCACCACGCCGAGGCCGGCGCCGATCGCAGCCTTGGAGACGTGGCGTTCGCCGGTGGTGGGATCGGTGACGCAGGCCGCAGTGGCGGCGATAAGCGCCGATGCTCCGACGACGGCGGTGATTCGCTTGGACGCAAACATGTCATTCCTTCCAATGGTGCTGTTGGCCAATGGTGCTGTTGGCCAATGTCGCTGTTAGGACAATGGCCCCGACGTCCCAACCGCCGCGGCGCGCCACTTGTTCCGTACCCGGCCCGATTGCCAGTGCGGGGGGCTGGGCCCTTTGCCAGCAGACGGAAGAGGTTGGCGGATGCGGCTGATCGCGGCTAAGGGAGGGCCGCAGCCATGGCGCCCGGACCTCCCCTGACACCTTTTCCCTGGTTCGACGTGCTCGTCATCATCCTGCTCGTCGCGCTCAACGGCGTGTTCGCGATGTCCGAGCTGGCGATCGTCTCGTCGCGCGAAGCGCGGCTGCGGGCGATGGTCAAGTCCGGCAGCCGCGGCGCGCAGGCGGCGCTCAAGCTCGCCGCTGATCCGGGGCGCTTCCTCTCCACCGTCCAGATCGGCATCACCTTGATCGGCATCCTCGCTGGCGCCTATTCGGGGGCGAGCTTGGGCGGGCCGGTGGCCGAGCGGCTCGCGTCGCTGGGCCTCGACGCGGAGCATGCCCAAACCCTCGGCTTCGTGCTCGTCATCGTCCTCACGACCTACGCGTCGCTGATCGTCGGCGAGCTGGTGCCCAAGCAATTCGCGCTTCGTGCGCCCGAGCCGATCGCGGCCTTCATGGCCGCGCCGATGATGTGGCTTGCCCGCGCCACCGCGCCCTTGGTCTGGCTGCTCGACCGCTCGAGCGCATTGATTTTCCGGCTGCTCGGCCTGCAGCGCGAATCGAACCAGAAGGTCACGGCAGAGGAGCTCCACCTCGTCGTCGCCGAAGCGCATCACGCCGGCGTGCTCGAGGAGAGCGAGCGGGCGATCATCTCCGGCGTCGTGCGGCTCGCCGACCGGCCGACCCGCGAGGTGATGACGCCGCGCACCGACGTCGACTGGCTCGATGTCGACGCGACGCCGCAGCTGATCCGCGCCGCGATCCTGGAAACCCCGCACAGCCGCTTGCCGGTCGCCGAGGGCTCGGTCGACCAGCTGATCGGGGTCGTGCAGCTGCGCGACATCGTCGCCGCGCAGATCGAAGGCAGGCCGCTCAACCTGCGCGAGCTGATGCGCGAGGCGCCGGTCGTGCCCGATCAGATGGATGCGATGGACGCGCTGGCCGTGCTGCGCTCGGCCGAGGTGCCGATGGCCTTCGTGCACGACGAATATGGCCATTTCGACGGGCTGCTGACGCCGGCGGACCTGCTGCGCGCGCTCGCCGGTGATTTTGCCTCGGACCAGGACGAGGATACCGATCCGCCGCTGGTCGAGCGCGAGGACGGCAGCTGGCTGGTGTCGGGCTCGGTCTCGGCGGACGCGCTATCGGACACGATCGGTATCTCGCTCCCTGAAGAGCGCGACTATTCGACCGCCGCCGGCTTCGCGCTGTCGGTGCTCAAGCATCTTCCGGAGACCGGTGAGCGCTTCGCCTATGGCCACTGGACGTTCGAGATCGTCGACATGGACGGCCGCAAGATCGACAAATTGCTGGTGTCGGGCGGAGCCCGCAGCGGGCATTAGCCTCCCTATTCCTCCCCACGATTTCGTGGGGATGATCCGGCCGCCAAGCCCCCGGCTTGGCTGCACAGTGCGGGGCACTGTGCAACGGATCATGACCGCGCAGCGGTGGAGGGGCCACTTACGAAATCGCCCCTCCACCACCCTGCGGGTTGTCCTCTGCAAATGCAGGGGAGGAATTAGGTTTAGCGGGCGCCGCCGCCGAGATTGCCGAACGTCGCCTCGAAGCCGGCGGTGTCGCCGCGTGCGAGATAGCGCGCTTGCTCGACCAGCCGGTCGCGGGCGATGCGGCCGCGGAACTGCTCGAGCCGCGCGTCGAGCGCGTCGATCTGGGCCTGGCTGAGCGCCGCGAGCTGCGCGAAGCGCGTGATGCCGAGCTCGTTGAGCCTGGCCGCGAGCTTCGGGCCAACCCCCTTGAGCGTCTGAAGATTGTCCGGTGGAAGATCGTCGGCACGATGCGAGGCGGCCGCGATCTCGTCGTGGACGTCGACGCCGAGGAACTCTCCGGCGATATCAGCGACGGCTGCCGCTTCGCCATCGAGCACCGAATCGCCTTCGTCGTCGCGGACCGCCGTCGTCGGACCGGCCGCCGGTGCCGGTGGCGGGGGAGCCACCGGCTGGGTGGTGTCACGCGAGCGGACCTGGTCTGGCGTGCCGGCACGGCGGGCGCGGGCGCGCTTGACCATCGTCCAGCCGACGACGATGCCGATCAGCAGCGCGACCAGGATGGGAATGAGATTGAGCTCGATCAGGCTTGTCATCGAATTTCCCTGCAGAAGAAAGATTAAGCGGCGCGATCAAGGTCGGCGGGATCAGGAGAAATCGCCGCGTTTGCGGACGGCGGCGACCCAGCCGACGAAGAGGCCGAGCAGATAGGCGAGAACGACCAATATCAGGCTTTCGACGAGCAGCGGCAGCCCGCGCTCGTGCGGCCCCGGCTCGTCCGCCCAATGCACCCGCGCGACGCCGTCGACCTCGTCCACCAATTGGGTGAGGCCCTTGAGGCGTCCCTCTCCGTTGCGCTGGAACGGGTCGGCCGGCCCCGAAAGGATTGCGGTTCGCGCCGGTGGGTCGCGGGCGAGCCGAACCTCGACACCAGGGATCTCGGCAGCGGCGACGACCTTCGCCGCCCGTGCCTCGAGGGCGCCGATATAGCTTTGCCCATGGCCGAGCGGACCAAGATAAAGCCATGCCAGCAGGATCGACGCTGCTAGTCCGATCACGAACTTCACGGCTGCGCTCATCGCTTCGATCCTCCTCGCCGCCGCTTTAGCCAGCGGCTGTTGCCGTGTCTATTTTCCGGCAGTGGGCGGCAACAGAGAGGCCGGCGCCGCCGAGATCAACCTGCGCGTGCGACCTCGCGCCAGCCGATGTCGCGGCGGCAGAAGCCCGAAGGGAAGTCGATCGCGTCGACCGCGGCATAGGCCTTGTCGCGCGCTTCGGCGATGCCGCGGCCGGTCGCGGTGACGGCGAGCACCCGACCGCCGCTCGCGACCAGGGTCTCCCCCTCGAGCGCGGTGCCGGCATGGAACACCTTGGCGCCGAGCGCCTCGGCGGCCGCGATGCCGGCGATGCGGCCGCCTTTCTCGGGCGTTCCGGGATAGCCGCGCGCGGCCATCACCACGGTCAGCGCGACCTCGCCGGAGAAACGCGGCACCACAGCGTCGCCGAGCGTGCCGTCGGCGGTGGCGAGCATCAGCGCGAGCAGATCGCCCTCGAAACGGCTCATCAGCACCTGGCATTCGGGATCGCCGAACCGCGCATTATATTCGATCAAGGAGGGCCCCGCCGGGGTCAGCATCAAACCGGCGTAGAGCACGCCGGAATAAGGCGTGCCGGCCTCGGCCATCGCGCGCACGGTCGGCTCGACGATCTCGCGCAGCGCGCGCGCCTCGAGCTCGGGGGTGAGGATCGGCGCCGGGCTGTAGGCGCCCATCCCGCCGGTGTTCGGGCCGGTGTCGCCGTCGCCGACCCGTTTGTGGTCCTGCGCCGAGCCGAACGGAACGACCCGGGTGCCGTCGGTGAGCGCGAACAGGCTGACCTCCTCGCCCTCGAGGAATTCCTCGATCACCACCTCGGCGCCGGCGCCGCCGAAGCCGCCTTCGAACATCGTGCCGAGCGCCGCCTGCGCGTCGGCGGCGGTTTCGGCGATGATCACGCCCTTGCCGGCGGCGAGGCCGTCGGCCTTGACCACCACCGGCAGGTCGAAGCCGGCGAGCGCCTCGCGCGCCGTCTCGAGGCTGGTCGCGCGGACATAGCGCGCGGTGGGAATGCCGTGGCGCGCGCACAGATCCTTAGTGAAGCCCTTCGACCCTTCGAGCTGCGCGGGAATGCGGTTGGGGCCGAACACCTTCACCCCTGCCGCGCGGAGCGCGTCGCCGAGCCCCTCGACTAGCGGCGCCTCGGGCCCGATCACCACCAGGCCGACGGCCTCGGCGCGGCAGAATAGGATGATCGAAGCATGGTCGGAGGGATCGAGCGCGACGATCTCCGCCTGCTGGGCGATGCCCGGGTTGCCCGGCGCGGCGAACAGCCTGTCCAGCATCGGCGATTGCGCAAGCTTCCACGCGAGCGCATGCTCGCGCCCGCCCGAGCCAATGAGCAGGACATTCATGAGTGATTTCCCTTCGTCTGACGACGGGCTGTTAGCAAGCGAGCTGCCCGGCGACAACGCGCCGGCCCTGACCGTCTCCGAGCTGTCGATGGCGCTCAAGCGCAGCGTCGAGGACCGCTTCGGCCACGTCCGCGTGCGCGGCGAGATTTCGGGCTGGAAGCGCGCCGCCTCGGGCCATTGCTATCTCTGCCTCAAGGACGACAAGGCCGTGCTCGACGGCGTGATCTGGAAGGCGACCGCGGCTGCGCTGCGCTTCCGGCCGGAGGACGGGATCGAGGTCGTCGCGACCGGCAAGCTCACCACTTATCCCGGCCGCTCGCGCTACCAGATCGTGATCGAGCGGCTCGAGCTCGCCGGCCAGGGCGCGCTGATGGCGCTGCTCGACAAGCGCCGCCGCGCGTTCGCCGCCGAAGGGCTGTTCGATGCCGAACGCAAGATCCCGCTGCCGTTCCTGCCGCGGGTGATCGGGGTGGTGACCTCGCCGACCGGCGCGGTGATCCGCGACATCCTCCATCGCCTCGAGGAACGCTGCCCGACCCATGTCATCGTCTGGCCGGTGGCGGTGCAGGGCGAGGGCGCGGCGGCGCAGATCGCAGCGGCGATCCGCGGCTTCGACGCGCTTGCCCCGGGAGGAGCGACGCCGCGCCCCGACCTCGTCATCGTCGCGCGCGGCGGCGGCTCGATCGAGGATCTGTGGGCGTTCAACGAGGAGGAAGCGGTGCGCGCGGTCGCCGCCTGCTCGATCCCGATCATCTCCGCGGTGGGTCACGAGACCGACACCTCTTTGTGCGATTTCGCGGCCGACGTGCGCGCGCCGACGCCCACCGCCGCCGCCGAGATCGCCGTGCCGGTGCGCGGCGAGCTGATCGCCCAGTTGCGCGAGCTCGGGCTGCGGACGGCGCGCTGCGCCGCGCGGGCGCACGAACGCGCCGCCGAGCAGCTCGATTTCACCGTCCGCCGCCTGCCCGCGCCCGACGGCCTGCTCGCGCCGCAGCGGCAGCGGCTCGACGAGCTTGCCGAGCGGCTGCCGCGCGCGCTCTCCGCGCGCCTCAGCCACGCCCGCGCCGATCTCGGCGGCGCGGCTGGCGCGCTGCGCCCTTCGCTGCTCGCCGCGAGCCTGCGCCGCTCGCGCGAGCGGCTGGCGGCGGTGCGGCTCGACAAAGCGGCGGTCGAGCGGCGCATTGCCGACGGTCGCCGCACGCTCGAAGGCTTGTGGCGGATCGCGGCGCAAGCGCACCCCAACCGGCCGCTCGAGAAAGGCTATGTGCGGGTCGAGGATCGCGACGGGCACGTCCTCGTCGCGGCCGCGGCGGCGCGCGCCGCCGGCCGGCTGCGGCTGGTGTTCGGCGACGGCAAGGTCGATGCGAGGGTCGAGAGCAAAGTCGATCGGGGCAGCGAGGGGGTTGAGCGCGTCAAGCGGCCTCCTTATTCAGCGTCCAAAGCCGATCAGCCGAAATTGCTGTGATCAAGCCGGGCTGAACGGCGCTCTCGATCGGAACGAATGCAATGCTGATGTCGAACAACCAGAAGCCGGCGCGCCTCCATTATCTGGCGGGGACCTTCCGCATCCTGAGCTCGGGCGACCATGTCATCTGCGCGGTGACCGGCCAGCCGATCGCGCTCGAGGATCTTCGCTACTGGAGCGTCGAGCGGCAGGAGGCCTATGTCTCGGCTGAAGCCTCGCTGAAAGCCTCGCGCGAGGCGGCCGGGCGAGAGTGACGGCGATGCGGCGCGGAGCGGCTGCCCTCGCGGTCCTGCTCTGCGTCGTCGCGCCGCTCCACTCGGCGCTGCCCGTGCCTCCCGCCGCCGCGGCAGCGGACGGTTTCAGCTTCACCGGCGCGTTCGTTCAGGGCGGATTGGTGAGGGGCCATGCTCCCCCTGCGACCGCGAGCCTCACGCTCGACGGCAAACCGGTCCAGCTCGACGGCGATGGCCGTTTCATCCTCGGCTTCGATCGCGACCAAGGCGGCAGCGCCACCTTGGTTGCGCAACGCGCCGACGGCAGCCGCGCGACGAGGGCGCTCAGTATCGCGCCGCGCAGCTGGCCGATCGAGCATGTCGACGTCGCGCGCCGCCCGAGCGGCGCGAGCCCGGACTATCAGGCCCGCCGCGACGTCGAGCTGCGCCGGATCGCGGCGGCGCGCAGCATCGGCGCAACCGCGGCCGGCTGGGCGCAACCGTTCGTCTGGCCCGCGCGCGGGCGGATCAGCGGACTGTTCGGATCGCAGCGCGTCTACCGCGGCGAGCCTGCCGCCTTCCACAGCGGCCTCGACATCGCGCCGGGGGCGGGCGCGGCGGTCGTCGCGCCGGCCGAGGGGCTGGTCGTGCTTGCCGGGCCGCCGCTGTTCAGCCTCGAAGGCAATCTCGTGATCATCGACCACGGCATGGGCCTCAACAGCGCCTTCCTCCACCTCGCCACCGTCGATGTCCGCCCCGGCCAGCGGGTTGCGCAAGGCGAGCGGATCGGCACGGTCGGCGCGACCGGTCGCGCCACCGGCCCGCATCTCCACTGGAGCGTCAAATGGAACGACGCGCGGCTCGATCCGCAGGCGATGGTGGCGGCGTGACGCATAAACCTGCGAGCACGGATTCTGCTCATGATCGGTGAGCCCGCCTAGACTCAATCCCGGTTTGATTGAACCGGAATTTGAGTCTGATTTTCTTTTTTTCCGTGATTTCCGAGCCGTCAGGTGATTCCACCTGACTGGAAATCACTATAGGCGCGCGCACCCGACTCGCGGGTTGACCAACCCGCGTCCTGGAACCGCACCGGCCTACGAGAGTTTGCACAAGAAGCCACTCCGCTGCGAGCGGAGCAAAGTCTGCCCGCCGTCGAGCGGAGGAGCGCCCGCGTGCGCCATAAGTAATCTCATATCTAGAATGGTAAAACGTGTCCATTCTTTGTATCGACAAAATCCAGTTACGGCAAAGCAAACTAATCAACGCTTACTGATCTGTGCAACACGTTACATCAAAATATCACATTGTTACGTGATGTGACATTCCTGCTACACAACATTGAATTTGGCGTTCAGAATCGAATCGAGTCTTTACAATCCAATCGAAGTCCGTCGATTGGACTTCATTCCAGAAGCGTTTCGGACGCTTGCCTGGTTTCTCATTGCCGAGACGATGGCTCGATATCCATCGCTCGCTCCAGGAGGACACCGGAGTGACCCACAGCCAAAATCTTTGTTCACTCAAAGCAAACACCGCCCTTGCGCGATTGATGACGGTCGGCGTCGGCCTTGCCGCCGTGGCCGTTTCCAACCCCGCGCTTGCCCAGACCGAACCGGCCGAAGCCGTCACGCCGACGGCATCGACTGAAGCCGCCTCGAACGACATCATCGTCACCGGTTCGCGCATCGCTCGTCCGGATCTCGAGGCGAGCAGCCCGGTCGCGGTCCTCACGACCGAGCAGATCCAGCAGACCAATACCGTCACGGTCGAACAGATTCTGGCGGCCAACCCGCAATTCGCTTCGGGATTCGGCCAGAGCTCGAACAACCCCGGCAATGGTGCCGCGACAGTCAACCTGCGCGGTCTCGAGGAGCAACGGACGCTCGTCCTCATCGACGGCAAGCGCGCGCCGGCCTTCGACACCAGCGGCGCGGTCGACGTCAACATGATCCCGACGGCGCTCATCAAGCGCATCGACATCCTCACCGGCGGCGCATCTGCCGTTTATGGTTCGGATGCGATCGCCGGGGTGGTGAACTTCATCCTCGACGATCGCTTCGAGGGCATAACCGCGGATGGCAGCAGTCAGATCACGACGCGGGGCGACGGCGCCATCTATGACGCGAGCCTCAGAGTCTGATTCGAAATTATCTGACGTGATTTCATGGTCTTGCGATTCGCCGTGTGAAGAGCTGGATGGAGGCGATGAAGAGCCATGCGGTGGCCGAGGCGATGGTTTGTTCGAAGTCCTTGGCGAGACGCCGGTTGCGGTTGAGCCAGGCCAGGGTGCGTTCGACGACCCAGCGCCGGGGCAGGACTTCGAACCCCTTGGTTGCATCGGAGCGCTTGATGATCTCGAGGGTCCACTTGCCGATCTTGGCGAGTGCCTCCTTGAGCTTGTCTCCGGCATAGCCGCCATCGGCGAACACATATCGCAGCCATGGGAAGCGGCGAATGATTTCAGCCAACACCAGCGGTGCGCCATCACGGTCCTGGATGTCGGCGGTGTGGATCACGGCATGCACCAGATTGCCTTCGGTATCGGTCAGGATGTGACGCTTGCGGCCCTTGATCTTCTTGCCTGCGTCAAAGCCGCTCGGCCCGCCGCTTTCCGTGGTTTTGACGCTCTGGCTGTCGATCACGCCGGCACTGGGCGATGCCTCGCGGCCCACAGCTTCCCGCCCGATCAGCAGCAGGGCATGATTGAGCGAAAGCCACAGCCCGCTGTCGCGCCACAAGTAAAACCAGCGCCGCACCGTCGATACCGGCGGAAAGCAGGGCGGCAGCATCCGCCACGGCAGTCCACCGCGCAGCAGATACAGGATTGCTTCAATGATCCGCCGCAGCGGCCATTTGCGCGGGCGGCCCACATGCGAGGGTGGTGGGAAGAACGGTTCCAGCACCGCCCATTCGGCATCGGTCAAATCGCTTGGCAAAGTCAGTTCCGCACGGGCATACTGCGCCCGAGTGGTGTCGGTCCACATCGCCGATTTCCTTTGGTCTGTAGCAAAACCGCAGAATCAACGACCTGGCCACCCGTCAAGGATAACCACCTGATACCACTCGACTTAATTTCGGATCAGGCTCTTAGACTTACGGCACCTGAAAAGGTATTGAAGGGAATAAAATGGCAACGGACTATAGAATCACCGAGCGTAAGATCGAGGGGCGGGGGCTGACTTCGCACACCCTGCTCTGCGGAGACGAGAACAAGCCGGGAGTGCTGCTGCTGCACGGCGCCGGTCCTGGCGCGCATGCCGGATCGAACTGGTGGCACGTGATGCCCGAGCTCGCGGAAAATTTCTACGTGATCGCGCCGGATCTGATCGGCTTCGGCCAGTCGGTGATCCCCGATCCGTTCCCGAGCAACATCATGGCGTGGATCGGCGTCAGGGTCGAGCAGATCCTCGGGCTGATGGACACTCTGGGCATCGACAAGGCGCACATCGTCGGCAATTCGATGGGCGGCGCGCTCACCCTGCAACTGCTCAGCGAGGCGCCGGAACGCTTCCTGCAGGTCGCGCTGATGGGCTCGATCGGCGCGCCCGCTCCGCGGACCCCCGAGCTCGTCCGCCTGCTGTCCTTCTACTCGGATCCGCGCAAGGCGCGGTATCGCGAGATGATGCACAGCTTCGCTTATGACGCGGATAATTTCGTCGGCATGGACAAGATCGTCGAGGATCGCTTCAAGATCGCCACCGATCCCAAGGTGATGGAGATCGCCAGCAAGATGATCGGCTCGATGAACGCGGGGATCGAGGCGCTGGTCATGCCGCCGTCGGTGCTCGGCAAGATGCCGCACGAAGTGCTGATCTTCCACGGCCGCCAGGACCGCATCGTCCCGCTCGACACCAGCCTCTACCTGCTCGAGCATCTCCAGCGCGCCGAGCTCTACGTGCTCGACAAATCCGGTCACTGGGCGCAGCTCGAGCGGTGGGACATCATGCGTCCGATGCTCGAGCGCCATTTCGGCGCCACGAACTGGTAAGCCACACAGAACACCGCTTCACCCGCGGTGCTGGCATGAGTGACGCGGCGGGCGGAACGAGCATTGACTCTTCGAAGCGTACCGGATGCGGCTGACTAAACTGACGCACGAGAGTGCAGCGCGTGCGAATGTTGTCGAATTGCCAACCATGGCTGCGACTTCTTCTGGCGTGCAGAGTATTCTTCTGGCGTGCAGAGTAGAAGCAGTTCAAAACCATCCAGGTGCGGTCCGATGTGCCAAGCTCATGCAGAATATGCCAAGGCTAATTGGCATGACGTCATGAAAGCGGAAGGATTGCGACTAAGTGGAAGTTGCAAGGTCAGCTACTGTCCGCCGTCAGCACCAATGTCACAGATTTACGGTGGTGATGTAAGGAGGACTGGGCTTCATCTTCGTTCCTTCGTCACTACGACGAGCCCCAATCCTCCTTACATCACATCATTCGGCGTCTCCCCCATACGCGATCATGTTATTTTCGGGAGGCGCAGCTCCAGCGCCCGCTTGGCAACCACCTCCTTCAGCGGGCTGGACTCGCGGCGCAGAGCCTTGACCTCATCCGTGGTCGCTGCGCGTTCGGTGTCACCCGCCAGCCGGCGCTTGCCGGCCTCGAGGAACTCGTTCGACCGGAGGTAATACAGGCTCTGGGCGATACCCTCACGGCGGCACAGCTCGGCGATCGATGTCTCGACGCCGAAGGAAGCCCAGGCACGCGCGAAAAAAAGCACCTTGACAATGGCACCCAACTAACTGATCGTTCTATCAGGCATGAACCGTTCTTCAGGCAATGGGGCGTCTAAGAAGTAGCTGCTGTCGATAAAAGAAAGAGTGGGGGCAAGTCGTGCGCAAATCAACGAAGAGGGTGTTCCGCAGCCCGGCTATTGTAGCAGGCCTTTCCAGTGCGCTCTTCTGGTCATTGCCCGCGTATAGCCAGACGCCAGCCGGCGATGCTGGATCCGCCGATCAAGCGTCCACCGAGCAGTCTCCGCCCGACGCTGCTGTTCGCTTGAACCCTTCCGGTACGGACGCTCCTGCCGCTTATGCCGATACCGAGATCATCGTGACCGCACAGCGTCGCGCTGAAAATCTACGCGATGTTCCAATCGCCGTTACCGCAATCGATGGGGAGCGGTTGGCGACGCGCGGCATTAAGGATCTGGTGGACATGACGGCGGAGGTGCCGAGCCTCCGGATTGTCTATCCGGGCAATGCAGCCGTCGTCTCGCTGACGTTACGCGGTGTCGGCCAACGCGATATCAATATCCAACAGGAGGGCGCGGTCGCGCTGTTCGTCGACGGATCCTATGTCAGCTTCATTCCTTCGGTGGGTCAACCGATCTGGGACGTCGAGCGGGTTGAAGTTTTGAAGGGCCCGCAAGGCACTCTGTTCGGCAGGAACGCGACCGGTGGCCTGATACAGTTCATCTCCAAGCGCCCGACGGACAAGCTGGACGGATATTTTACCGCACAATATGGCAGCTTCAACGAAGTGAGGTTGGAGGGCGCCATCGGCGGTCCGTTGGCGCAAGGCGTCTCGGCGCGAGCGTCAGTGCTCTACAATCGCGCGGACGGCTATGTGAAGAATCTGAGTGGTCCAGACCTCAATGCCCTGGACACTTTTGCGGCGCGTTTGCAGCTGCTGCTGGAGCCATCGGAGAACTTCAGTTTCCTGATCAATGCGCGGACCTGGCAAGCTTTCGACGGGCCTGGCGCCGGCATCATCCAAACACCGCTGATGATCGACAACGGGGTCGTGCGGCGGCCCAGGAACTACGCCGAATACGCCTCCTTCTGCACCGGCATCACTGCAGGCACTGTCGCGACACCGGTTGGGGCGGAGATTATCGGCGACTGTTTCACGGCCAATCCGGACATGTACACCGTCAACACGAGCGCAGGCGTCAGGTGGAACGAGAAATATTATGATATCTCAGGCACCGCGGAATGGCAGTTGAACGATTCGGTCACGATGACATCGATCAGCGACTACCAGCATATGACGATGGATTATGTCGCTGACGTGGATGCCGCGCCCCCACCGTATTTCTTCTACGGGATTCATGGCAACGGATCGGAGCAATTCTCGCAAGAAATCAGGTTCAATGGCACGAGCGGGAACTTTGACTGGATAGGCGGCCTATATTACCTCCGGATCAATCACGATTTGTCGAACAATACGGATCTGTTCGGTCACCCGGCATTCGGAATCCAGCTTCTCGCCGACTATACCCAGAAAACGCGGTCGTCGGCTGCATTCGCCAACGTCGATTGGAATTTGACCCCTCAGCTCACCTTCAGCGTTGGGGGCAGGGTGATGCACGACAAGAAGACCATCAAAAATGTCTCGACGTGCATCCCGAATCCGGCGCTCGTTCCTGTCCAGCTATGCGATATATTGGGCGCGTTCGTTTATCCGAACGCGCTGGCGTTTAACAGAAGCTTTGTTGGGAAAATCAGCGACGACAGCTGGTCAGGGCAAATCAAGCTGCGATACAAACCCGATGAGCTCACCATGTTCTATGGTGGGGTATCGCGCGGGACGAAGGGCGGTGGGTTCAACTCCGGCGGCGCAGAATTCTACACAGCCGATGAGGTGGAGTTTGGGCCGGAGGTGCTGACGAGCTACGAGGTCGGAGCGAAGGTCCTCCTGTTCGATCGTGTGCTGTCACTCGATGGATCCATATTCTATTATGACTACAAGGGATTCCAAACCTATTCGAGCGGCGACCGTGGCGGGCTGCGCGTTTTCAACATCGACGCCGAGGTGAAAGGCGCGGAGCTGGCGATCCTTCTACGCCCCGTCGAAGGATTGACGCTTCTCGCCACCGGCTCGTATCTCGACACAAAGCAGAAAGATGTGCCAGTTGGGAATGGCGTCTTCCAAGACTTCCAAATGCCGGAAGCTCCGAAATGGGGTTTCAACGGAGAGCTTCGCTACGCGTTCAAGATCATGGCTGATCACGAACTGGCCTTACAAGCCAATGCGCTTTGGGTGGACTCGCGTTCCACGGCCGCGATCGACAATCCCGAGCTCCGCTACAAATCGTACGAGCGGATCGACCTGCGAGCAACGCTGACGTCGGCGGATGAGCATTGGTCATTGGCGGCGTTCGTCAACAACGTGACGGATGAACCAAGTCTTTCGTCGCGCATCGACTTCGCTGCCATTCATGGTGCCGTGACTCAGGCCATTGATCGTCCTCGCTGGTACGGAGCGCAGATCACGTACCGGTTCTAATCGTTCGCCGAAGAACGGCTGAGGTTGAAGCCGAAGCCGTTTCGATCCGATGCACCGGCGCGAGAGGCTTTGACGGAGTCGCATCGAGGCCCGCAAAACTTTCGTTCGGCCGGTAAATAGTTTGCCCCGCACAGACGCCGTTTCTCGAAGAGGATCTCAGGATGGAAGTCGCGCTGTTTGTTCCTCCTACCGTCGGCACGAGGGAAGAGCTGATGGAGGGGTTGGCCGGGCGTCGCACGGACCTTTATCAGAGGATGCTCAATAACCTCACCGAAGTCGCGCAATATGCCGACGAGATGGGTTATTTCGGGATTGGAATCACCGAACATCACCTCTCTGTCGAAGGCATGACGCTGTCGAACAGCCCCGGCATGCTCGGACTCTATCTTGGTAGCCGGACCAAATATTGCCGCTTCGGCGCTCTGGGTTACGTCCTGCCTGTCCATGACCCGCTCCGCGTCGCTGCCGAGGTCGCGATGCTCGACCAAATGACGCAGGGGCGCGCCTTTGCCGGTTTCGCGCGCGGGATTCAGACCCGATGGATCAATACGCTCGGCCAGCACCGCTACAGCCTCGCCGACAACGTCACTGACCCGCAGCGCTACGAGGAGGACCGCCGCAAACTTTATGCGGAGAATCTCGAGATCATCCTGAAGGCGTGGGATAACGACACTTTCTCCCACAAAGGCGACTTCTGGACGATCCCGACGCCGACCACCCATTGGCCCGCGCAGACGATGACACGCGAGATGGGCGGACGCAGCCTCGATGCGGACGGAAATCTGGTCGAGGTCGGCACCGCACCCGCGCTTTATAACCGCAAGCGTCCGCTGATGTTCGAGCCGTTCTCGATCAGCAATGCATCGATTGAAAAAGCCGCTTCCAACGGGCTTATTCCGATCGGGATAATGTGCGATCCTTCGATCGTTTCCGCTCAAGTCGATGCCGCCCAACGCGGCTGGGAACTTGCCGGGGTTCGAACCAGGCGCGGCGAAAAGTTCGGATTTGCGCGCTACATGATCGTCGGCGAAACCGACAGCGAGGCAATGGAGTTCGCTGAGCTTGCGCTGTTCGAATGGACCTACTTCTTTGCGCAATTCGGCTTTAATGCGGTGCTTGCGGCTCCGGGCGAGGACTATAAGAAAATCCAGGCATCGGTGCCGGAACTGATCCGGCGCGGGATGCTGTTCTGCGGGAGCCCCGACACCGTCAATCGCCAATTGGAGGCTGCTCTCAAGTTCATGCCGGTCGAGTATCTGTGGCTGTTCACGTCCAACGAGCTGTTGCCCCAGCAGAAGCTGATGAAGAGCCTGCAGCTGATGGCAACCAAGGTGCTTCCGAATTTCACCGATAGGATTGGACCACTCGTTCACCCGGAACGGGCCGCCAGCTGATGCCGCGCACGGCCAGCTTCTGGGCCGACGTCCACAACCTCGCGTTCGAGCAAGGCTATGCCGACGCCGGCGGGGTACGGACACGCTACATCCGCGCCGGCGATCCTGGCGCGCGGGCAATCATCTTCCTGCACGGCACCGGCGGCCACGCCGAAGCCTTCATGCGCAACCTTTCCGCTCATGCCGCGCACTTCAACACCTATCTCGTCGACTGCCTGGGGCATGGTTGGACCGACAAGCCCGACAGGGATTATGAGATCCCCGACTATGTCGAACATCTCGCCGCGTTCATGGACGGCGTCGGCCTTGCGACTGCATCGATCTGCGGCGAATCGCTTGGCGGCTGGATCGCGGCTGCATTCGCCGTCGCCCATCCAGAGAGAGTGGAGAAACTGGTGCTCAACACCGCCGGCGGCCTGACCAGCTATCCGGAGGTGATGAAGGCGATCAGGGAAAAGACGCTCGCCGCGATGGACGATCCGGAGAAATTCGTCCGCCCGCGGCTCGAATGGCTGATGGCCGATGCGGCGACGGTGACCGACGATCTCGTCGCCTGTCGCCAGCGTATCTATGCCAATCCGGAAATGAAAAAGGCGATGCTGCGGATCCTGTGCCTTCAGGATCCGGAAATACGCCAGCGCAATCTGCTGTCGCAAGAGATCCTGTCGAAGATCCGGGCGGAGACTTTGGTCGTCTGGACGACCCATGA
>Ga0255338_1002783_pt1 | contig 23577 bp, 19 predicted proteins | sample MeOH1_35cm_T4_19_FD_203715 | JGI IMG/M metagenome (GOLD analysis project Ga0255338, IMG submission 203715) | Sandy soil microbial communities from University of British Columbia, Vancouver, Canada - MeOH1_35cm_T4_195 | ecosystem: Engineered > Artificial ecosystem > Sand microcosm > Unclassified ...
CTCTTCCTGGCTGTGGAAGAGGGCGTCGATGACGCTGAAGTACTTGTCCTTGCCGGCGCAGCGGGCGACCAGCACCCCGGCGGCGGCCACCGCCTCGGGCGGGGTCAGGAACTCGTGGTAGGTCCACTTGACCTTGCCGGTGTCGATGTACTTGGCCTTGAACTCAGGGAAGACCGTCGTGGCGAAGACGCCGCAATGGCTGCAGGTGGTTGAGGCGTATTCCTCAATGTGCACCGGGGCGTCGGCCTTGCCCATGGTCATGGCTTCGGTGGAGGCCGCGCCGCCACCTCCGGCCTTGTTGCAGCTGGCCAGCGTCAGGGCCGCTCCCGCGGCGGCGGCGACCATCAGGAGACGGCGGCTGAGGATCGACATCGAAAACCTTCCGGTAGTTCTGAACGAAGGATTAAAGCGCGATTCCCTCGCGCCCCAAGCAACCCTCGCGTGAGGGCGGGCGGCCGCACTTGCCGATGGGACGGCGGCGGATATGTGTCAACCTTGGCCGTTGCGCTTGAGGACCCCGCGGCCGAGCGCCAGGAGCGCGTCCTTGAGCTTGCCTTCGGGGGCGTCGGCCAGTCCCTGGGCCAGCTTCGCCTCCAAGGCCGCGTCCAGCGGAGCCGCCCGGCGGCGCGGCGGCGGCTCGGGCCCGCGGTGCAGGGGCCCCTGGACGATCCGCAGCTTCTGCACCGCGTCGGGGCCGAGGAACAGGTTCACCCGGGCCAGGATGTCGTGCGCCTGATGCTGGATGATCGCCGCCGCCGGCCCCGCCACCCGGATCTCCAGCGACGACGGCCCGCCGTTGCGGCCGCGCACCAGCTTCACCGGCTCGGTGCGGCGGGCGACCTCCGGCCCGACCACCTCGCGCCAGCGGGCGGTGAGCGCGCCGGAGCCTTGGCCGTACTTGGCGTCCAGGTCCTTGAGGAAGCGGTTCAGCGACCGGCCGGCCGGCGGCGCGGGGCGGAACTGCGGGCGCGTCCGCTTCCGCGCGAGGATCTGAAGCGCTTCCTCTTTGGTCGGGAGCTGGCGGGCCATCCCCCTATTATCGTCATCCCGCGGCCGTCCGAAAGGCGAACCGAGGGAGCCAAGCCGAATCTCTTGGCGTGGCGAAGCCGCCTGGGGCCCCCGGATCGCGCTCGCGCGCGACCGTGGGATGACGATATGAGAGCATCGTGACCCCAGACGCCCTCCGCGCCCAACTGCTCGCCTGGTACGACGCCAAGGCCCGGGACCTGCCCTGGCGCGTGGGGCCGGCGGACCATGCCGCCGGCGTGCGGGCCGATCCCTACCGTGTGTGGCTGTCGGAGGTGATGCTGCAGCAGACCACGGTGCCGCACGCCACGCCCTACTTCCTGAAGTTCACCGCCCGCTGGCCCGCGGTCACCGACCTGGCCAGCGAGGCCGACAGCGAAGTCATGGCCGCCTGGGCGGGCCTCGGCTACTACGCCCGCGCCCGCAACCTGCTGGCCTGCGCCCGCGCGGTGGCGAACGACCACGGCGGTGTCTTCCCGGACACCGAGGCGGGCCTGCGCGGCCTGCCGGGCCTGGGTCCCTATACGGCCGCCGCGGTGGGCGCTATCGCCTTCGACCTGCCCACCAATGTCGTGGACGGCAACGTCGAGCGGGTGATGTCGCGCCTGTTCGCGGTGGAACAGCCCCTGCCCGACGCCAAGCCCAAGCTGAAGCGCCTGGCCGACGCCCTGGTCCGCGACCATCGACCCGGCGACTGGGCGCAGGCGCTGATGGACCTGGGCGCCACGGTCTGCCGGCCCAAGGCCCCGCTCTGCGACCGCTGCCCGGTCTCCGGCCACTGCGCGGCCCTGGCGACCGGGGCGCCGGAGACCTATCCGCGCAAGTCCGCCAAGGCCGCGCGCCCGCACCGCCACGGCGTGGCCTACGTCCTCACCCGCGGCGACCAGGTGGCCCTGGTGCGCCGTCCACCGAAGGGCCTGCTGGGCGGCATGCTGGCGCTGCCCACCAGCGACTGGCGCACCGACCGCTGGAGCACCGAGGAGGCGATCCGGCACGCGCCAGCCGCCGGCGCCTGGCAGGTCGTCGGCGAGGTGGAGCACGGCTTCACCCACTTCACGCTCACGCTGCAGCTGCTGCGGGCCGAGGGCGATGCGGCAGGTGTGATCTGGAGCCCTCGCCGCGACCTCGACGCCCTGCCCAGCGTCTTCCTGAAAGCCGCCCGCACGGGGCTCGCGAACCTGCTCTAGGCGGTCGCCTTCGGATTGCGCGGGAAGGCGAACGCCAGGGTGATGAGGGCGACCACCGAGGCCGCGAGCGCCGTGGCGGGGATCGCGGGCACGCCGAAGCTGGCCAGCGCCGCGCCGCCCATGGTAGCGCCCAGCGCCTGGCCCATCGCGAAGACCGAGCCGTTGAGCGCCAAGGCGACCGGCGCGCCGTCGGTCATCTGGATCAGCCGCGACTGGGTCACCGGCGAGATCGAGAACAGCGCGGTCGCCGCCAGGAACACCGCCGCCAGCACCAGCCCGTCGATGGCGAAACCGTGCGGTAGCAGGTGGTGCGTCGCCGAAAGGTGCAGCGTCATCGCCACGGCCTGCAAGGCGATGCACTGCAGCACCCACGCCTTGCCCGCCCCCCGGTCGGCCGCGCGCCCACCCAGCCACAGGCCCATGGCCGCGCCGAAGCCGATCATCGACTGGAAGACCGCCACGCCCGCGCCGGTGATGCCGGTCCCCACGCGTACAATCGGCGCGATATAGAGATTCAGCGTCATGTTGGCGGCGAAGGTGAGGAAACTGGTCAGGTACAGCGGCCAGACTCCCCGCAGGTCCAGCTTGCCGCCCTCGCGCTTGGGCGGCGCAGGCACGCTGGGCAGGAAGATCACCACCGCGATCAGAGCGACGGCCGCCAACACCGCGGCGACCACGAAGGTCGCCCGCCAGCCGAACATGGCCCCGGCGACGCTGCCGATTGGGATGCCGATGACGAAAGCTAGGGTCATGCCGCCCGACACCATCGCCAGCGCCGAACCGCGGCGTTCGGGCGGCACCAGCGAGGCGGCCGCGACGCTCGCGGCCGGCCCGGACATGGCCCCCGCCACCCCGGCCAGCGCGCGCACCACCAGCAGCGTCTCGAAGTTCGGCGCGATGGCGCAAGCCAGGTGCAGCACCAACCCGATGACCAGCCCCAGGATCACGACGAAGCGCCGGTCCAGCCGGCCAAGACCCCAGGCCACCACTGGACCCAGCGCCGCCGAGGTCAGCACATAGGCCGTCTGTAATTGGCCGGCGACGGCGGTGGAGACGCCGAGGTCGGCGGCCATTGTCTCCAGCATGCCGGCAAAGATGAACGCCGCCGATCCGAAGGCGAAGGTGCAGAGCGTCAGGACATAGATGCGCGGATTCACCGCTTCCGCCCGCCCATGCCGCACACCCCGCCAAACACGTGTTTGGATTAGGTTGGCCGAAGAACCGGTACGGGGCTAGCGGGAAGTACGCCTAGTTCGGCATCTGCGCGCGGACCTTGGCCCTGAGCACGTCGATCGGAGCCAGGCCCTTGTCGGTCTTGAAGTGCCAGTAGGTCCAGCCGTTGCAGGCGGGAGCCGACTGGACCATGGCGCCCATCTTGTGGATCGAGCCGGTAAGTTCGCCCACCACCAGGCTGCCGTCGGGGCGCACCCGCGCGGCGTTGCGGCCTTGCGAGCAATAGAGCACGTCGCCGGCCCGGAGCAGTCCGGCCTCGACCAGGCTGCCGAACGGCACGCGCGGCTCTGACTTCTTGGAGCCGGTCACCACCATCTCGGCGGCGGTGGCCGGGATCACCTTGGCGATCCGTTCCTCGGCGATCCTGGCGTAGGTCTCCTCACGCTCGATGCCGATGAACTTGCGGCCCAGCCGCCGCGCCACGGCGCCCGTGGTGCCGGTGCCGAAGAACGGGTCCAGGATGATGTCGCCGGGCCTGGTGGACGCCATGATCACCCGGTGCAGCAGGGCTTCCGGCTTCTGGGTCGGGTGGGCCTTGGTCCCGGTCTCGTCCTTCAGCCGCTCCTCGCCGGTGCACAGCGGCAGGGTCCAGTCGGAGCGCATCTGCAGCTCGTCGTTGGCCATCTTCATGGCGTCGTAGTTGAAGGTGTAGCGGCGCCCGCCCCGGCTCTTGGCCGCCCAGATCAGGGTCTCGTGCGCGTTGGTGAAGCGCGTGCCCTTGAAGTTCGGCATCGGGTTCGACTTGCGCCAGACGATGTCGTTCAGGATCCAGAAGCCCAGGTCCTGCAGGGTCGCGCCGACGCGGAAGATGTTGTGGTAGCTGCCGATTACCCACAGGGCGCCGTCGTCCTTCAGGACGCGCTTGCACTCGGCCATCCAGGCCTTGGTGAAGGTGTCGTAGGTCTCGAAGCTCTCGAACCGGTCCCAGTCGTCGTCGACCGCGTCCACCTTCGAGTTGTCCGGCCGCAGCAGATCGCCGCCCAGTTGAAGGTTATAGGGCGGATCGGCGAACACGAGATCGACTGACCTGTCGGGGAGCTTCTTCAGCTCCTCCAGGCAATCGCCGTTCAGAATGGCGTCAACCGGCAGCCCCATGGCCCAACCTCAAGCAAACAGAAGGCTGAATCTTCGGTCTGACATGGTGAACAGGCCGTCAACGATGTTGGCCAAAAGATCGAAAATCAGGCCGCGAGCGCCGCGTTGAGGTGCGGTTCCAGCGCGCTCAGCAGCTGCGGCACGGAGACCGGCTTGTTCAGGTGGCCGTCGGCGCCGGCGGCGATACCGGCTTCCACGTGCTCCTGCAGGCCGTTGGCCGAGACGATGTAGATCGGCATGCGCGGGCGGCCGGCGCCGATCTCCCAGGCGCGGATCCGGCGGGTCGCCTCGAAACCGTCCATCACCGGCATCTGGATATCCATCAGCACCGCGTCGAACCGGCCGGTGGTCGCCGCCTCCAGGCCCGCCTGGCCGTCCTCGGCGTCGGCGTACTCGATGCCGGCTGAATCCAGGATCAGGCCCAGGACCTGACGGTTGATCTCGTTGTCATCCACCACCAGCACCCGGAACCGCCCCTGAGGGTCCGAGAGGGCGACCGCCGTCGCGACGGGCGTCGCCGCCTCGGCGTCCGGCAGGGCCGGCAGGTCGAGGGTGAAGGTAAAGGTGGATCCGACGCTTGGCTGGCTGACGCAGTCCAGCTCGCCGCCCATCAGCGCCACATACTCCCGGCTGATCGCCAGCCCCAGGCCGGCCCCGCCGTGCTTGCGCGTGGAGCTGTCGTCGGCCTGCTGGAAGCGGCCGAACAGGGTCGCCTTCAGCGCATCGTCGAAACCCAGACCCGTGTCGCGGACCTCGAACGTCACCCGGTCGCCCTCGCGGGTCAGCGCCAGCGTCACCTCACCGGCCTCGGTGAACTTCACGGCGTTGCTCACCAGGTTGCCCAGAACCTGGCGCAATCGCATGGCGTCGCAGGCCGCCCAGGCCTCGGCGCCCGGCGCGATGTCGACGATCAGGGCCACGCCCTTCTGCGCCGCGCGCGCCGCATAGAGGCTGCTCACCGCATAGGCCAGGTCGCCCAGGGCCGTGGGCTCGGGCCGCAGCTCGGCGGCGCCGGCCTCGACCCGCGCCAAGTCCAGGAGGTCGGTCAGGAGCGAGTTGAGCAAGGCGCCGGAGGTGCGGATCACGCCCACAAGCTCCTGTTGCTTGGGCGTGAGGTCGGACGTCGCCAGCACGTCGGCCACGCCCAGCACGCCGTTCAGCGGGGTGCGGATCTCGTGGCTGATGTTGGCCAGGAACTGGCCCTTGGCGCGGTTGGCGGCCTCGGCGGCGTCGCGCGCCTCGGCCATCGCCCGGGTGGTTTCATGCTGCTCGGTGATGTCGGTCACCACCGACACGCCACCGCCGTCCTGGGTCTGGAACGACTCGTGGCGCATCCAGCGGCCGTCGGGGAGCTTCAGTTCGAGGCCGACCGACCGGTTCCTGGTGGGGCGCTGGGCCTGCGGCGCATCGAGGTCGATCTGGGGTTCCCAGCCGGCCGCCAGCACGTCGGCGATCAGGCTTTCCTTCGTCACGCCTTCGGCCAGCCTCACCTTGGCCCCCGCCATCAGGTCCTCGTAGGCGCGGTTCCACGAGACCAGCCGGTTGCCGGGATCGAAGAACGCCAGGCCGGACGACACCGCGTGCAGCGCGTCGCGCATCCCGCTGAGCGTGGAGCGGCGGCCCAGCCGCTCCATCCAGATCAGGCTGAACGCCCCCACCAGGATCAGGGCGGTCATCGCCACGGTGGCCAGCGCCAATATGCCGCGGCCAACCAGTTCTTCCGGCAGCGCCATCGTCGGATCCGGCACGAGGCGCAGGGCCGTCATGGCGGTGAAATGCAGGCCCACGATCCCCAGCAGCAGCAGGGTCGCGGGCACGGTCCAGCCGGCGCGGCCCCTCAGCCGAAGCCTGGCGTAGAAGGCGGCGGCGCCACCGGCCATGCCCACCACGACGGAGGCGACCACATAGGCCGTGTCCCATTCGACCTGCGCCGGCGCGCGCATGGCGTCGATGCCCATGAAATGCATGGCCGCCACCGCGAGGCCGGTCAGCGCGCCGCCCGCGAGCGCGGCGATCCGTCCAGGCTGCAGCACCGGCACGGCGAAGCCCACGCCCATGCCGACGATCGCCGTCACCAGCGAGAGCGCGGTGGTGGCCGGCGCATAGCCCGTGGGCAGGTTCGGCAGGTAGGCCAGCATGGCGATGAAGTGAGTGGCCCACACGCCGCAGCCCGCCGCCACGCCCGTCAGGCCCAGCCACAGCAGGCGCGACCCTTTGACCGCCGCCAGACTGCGGATGTGGAAGCCGATCGCCGAGCTGCACGCCAGCGCACAGGTCAGCGCGGCCAGCACGACCAGTCGCAGGTCGTGCTCGACGACGATGCATGTCAGGACCGAAAGCATAGGGCGTCCGAGATCGATTGGACGGCAGCCTAGGCGGGCAGGGTTAAGATTGGCTGGCGGGATTCTCGGCGAGGATGCTCGCCTGGAAGATACAATCGAGAGCGGTGGTTTCAGCCGAGTCGATGGACGTCGCGAGCCGGACAGTCACTCCCCGAACGGCAGCTCGTCCTGCAAGACGCCTTCCAGCCGCGGGTCCTTGCCCGCCAGCACCAGCTTCACCGGCCGCCAGGCTCGGCGGTGGATTTCGCACGGCCCCAGGCTGACCAGGGCCTCGATGTGCACCGGGGCGTTGTAGCCCTTGTGGCTGGCGAAGCCGTAGCCGGGGTAGAGCCCGTCCATCTCCATCATCAGCCGGTCGCGGGCCACCTTGGCCAGGATCGAGGCCGCGGCGATCGACTTCGACTTGCCGTCCCCGCCCACCACCGTCTTCACCTCGCAGGGCAGCTTGAAGCGGTAGTTCCCGTCCACCAGGGCGAACATCGGCTCGACCGAGAGCGCCGCGATCGCCCGACGCATGGCCAGGCCGGTGGCGTGGAGGATGTTGAGCTCGTGGATCTCGTCGACACTGGCGAAACCGACGCCCCAGGCGACCGCCATCTCCTTGATCTCGATCTCCAGCGCCTCGCGGGCCTTGGCGGTCAGCTTCTTGGAATCGTCCAGCCCCTTGGGGATCTTGCGCGGATTGTCCGACAGGATCACGGCGCCCGCGCTGACCGGCCCGGCCCACGGCCCACGGCCGGCCTCGTCCACGCCGCAGACGGGACCGCCGACGAAGGCCTTTTCCAAGAGGAGGGTGGGGCCCTTGGCCATCAGCGGACCAGCGTCCTCACCTGGTCGTGGCGGAAGCAGCAGGTGAAGTGGTCGTTGACCATCCCCACCGCCTGCATCCAGGCGTAGACGATCACCGGGCCGACGAACTTGAACCCCTTGGCCTTCAGCGCCTTGGACACCTCCTCGGCGAGTTCGGTCTTGGCCGGCACGTCACCGAAGGCGTTCCACCGGTTCTGGATTGGTTTGCCGCCGACGAAGCCCCAGCAGAACTCCGAGAAGTCCTCGCCCCGCGCCTGCATCTGCAGATAGATCTTCGCGCTCTCGATCGCCGCGTCGATCTTGGCGTTGGAGCGGACGATGCCGGCGTCGGCCATCAGCCGCGCCCGGTCGGCCTCGCCATAGCGCGCCACCTTCTCGGGGTCGAAGTTGTCGAAGGCCGCGCGGAAGGCGTCGCGCTTGCGCAGGATGGTGATCCAGGCCAGCCCCGCCTGGAACCCATCGAGCACCAGCTTCTCCCAGAGGGCTCGGGAATCATATTCCGGAACCCCCCATTCGGTGTCGTGATAGGCCTCGTACAGCGGGTCGCCGGCCATGCCGCGCCATTCGCAACGAGTCAGGATCTCAGTCATCGGCCGCACTCTCAGCGCAGCCGGGGCGCCGAAACAAGGGGCCAAAGGTTCGATGGCGTTCGAAGGCTTCCAGTTGTCGCAGGTGGAAACCGGCGAGGTTTCGCTGCGCGTCCGCCACGGCGGCTCAGGCCCACCGATCCTGCTGCTCCACGGCTATCCCGAGACCCACATGATGTGGGCCAAGGTGGCCGAGGGACTGGCCCGCGACTTCACCGTCGTCTGCCCCGACCTGCGCGGCTACGGCGGCTCCACCAAGCCGCCGTCCAGCGACGACCACGAGACCTCGTCCAAGCGCGCCATGGCCCGGGATGCCATAGCCGTAATGCGCCATTTCGGCTTCGAGCAGTTCGACGTGGCGGGCCACGACCGCGGCGGCCGCGTCGCCTATCGCCTGGCCTTGGACCATCCGCAGGTCGTGCGCCGCGTCTCGATCCTCGACATCATCCCCACCGGCGAGGTCTGGAGCCGCGCCAACCGGCGCATGGCGCTGGGCTACTGGCACTGGTCGTTCCTGGCCCAGCCCTACCCCATGCCCGAGACCCTGATCGCGCCCGACCCGGAGTACTTCCTGTTCAAGGCCCAGTTCCGCGGCGCCGTCACGACCTTCGACGCGGACGCCTACGCCGACTACGTCGCCGCCGCGAAGCAGCCGTCGGTGATCCACGCCATGTGCGAGGACTACCGCGCCGGCGCCGGCTACGACCGGCTCCTGGACGAGGCGGACAAGAAGGCCGGCCGCAAGATCGCCTGCCCGGTCCAGGTGCTCTGGGGCGGCAAGGGCGCGCTCGCCGCCTGGTACGACACCCTGGCCGTCTGGCGCGAATGGGCCGACGACGTGCGGGGCCAACCCCTCGACTGCGGCCACTTCATCCCGGAGGAGAAGCCGGCGGAAACGCTGGAGCTGTTGCGAGGGTTTTTCGGGGAGGGGTGAGCCCCTCACCTTTTGCTCGTCATGGCCGGGCTCGACCCGGCCATCCATTCCAGTGCGTCCGCCATGTTCGCACGCCCTCCGGCGAGGCCGGTTGGATGGCCGGGTCGAGCCCTGCCATGACGAGCATAGGAGGAGGCTAGACCGCGGGCTCCGGACTGACCGCCCCCGCCATCCAGCCCGGAACCTCGACCCGCGCCGGCCGGCCGTCGACCGTCAGCTCAACCCCCAGCGCGCGGTCCAGGCGCACCAGCGCGATCGCCCGCCCCTCGCCGCCGGACAGCACCTCGCCCGCCCGCAGATCGCCGTTCAGCACCTCGGTCCCCGGCGCCGGCGCGGGCCCGTCGAACACCAGCGGCAGCATGCGGTTCTTGATCACCCCGCGCCGCTTCATGCGGGACGTCGTCTCCTGGCCGACGAAGCAGCCCTTCTTGAAGTCGATGCCGTTCAGCAGGTCGAAGTTGGCTTCGATGGGATAGGTCTTGTCGACGCCCCAGTCCGCCGGTCCCGGCACGCCCAGCCGCAGCTTCTGCGCCTCACGGTCGGCCTCGACCGCATTCGCCTCGAACGCGCCGTAGCCTCGCCAGCCCAGCTCGGGCAGCCGGGGATCGCGCACCCAGCCCGTGTCCTCCGCCGGCTCGCCGCCGAACAGGATGCTGACGGGTGTCTCGTCCACCGCCAGCTCCACCTTGGCCCGTAGCCGGTACATGGTCAGCCGCTGGAGGATGGCGTCGCGATGCTGCGCCTCGACGTCCAGCCAGGCGCCTTCCGCGCGGCCCACCACGAACAGGTCGTGGAGCAGCCGGCCCTGCGGGGTCAGCAGCGCCCCGAACCGCGCCTCGCCAGGCGCCAGCGTCTCCACGTCCTGAGTGATCAGCCCCTGCAGGAAGCTCCGCCAGTCCGGCCCGCCCAGCGCGATGAGGCGGCGGCTCTGCAAGTGCGCAATAGAGACAGTGTCCGACATCCCGACAATTTGGGGCCGCGGGCAGTGGAGCGCCAGAGCCTGCCTCGGTCGGCCTACCGACCGGGGTAAGCAGGCTCGACACTTTTAGTCCGGAGCGCATCCCGTGGGATGCGCTTTGGCGCCCGCGTGCCTATAGACATGCCGATGTCCGCCGCCGCCTTCCCGATCCTGTTCATCACCGCCACCCGGATCGGCGACGCCGTGCTGTCCTCGGGGCTGATCAAGCGCCTTTGCGACGAGATCCCCAACGCCCGCTTCACCATTGTCGCCGGCCCCGACGCGGCGCCGCTGTTCGCCCACGTGCCCAACCTGGCGCGGCTGATCGTGCTGGAGAAATCCAAGAGCGGCGGCCACTGGTTCGAGCTGTGGCGCAAGGTGCGCGACACCAAGTGGGGGTTGATCGTCGACCTGCGCGGCTCCGGGATCTCGCGGTTCCTGAGCACCAAGCGCCGGGCTATCCACAAGAAGACCGGCCAGCCGATCCACAAGGTGCTGGAGGCCGCCCGGACGCTGCGCATCGAGGACCAGCCCGCCCCGCCGCATATCTTCACCAACCCCGACCTCGAAACCTACGCCGACGAGCTGCTGAAGGGCTCCGGCCCGATCCTGGCCATGGCGCCCGCCGCCAACTGGATCGGCAAGACATGGCCGGTTGAGCGGTTCAGCCAGGTGGCCATGACCCTGCTGCACGGCTACGGCCCGATGGCCGGCGGGCGGCTGATGGTGCTGGGCGGACCCGGCGACGAGGCCCTGGCGCGGTCGCTGAAGGACTCCGCTGGCCGCCGCTTCATCAACCTGGCCGGCAAGGTCGACCTGCTCACCGCCTTCGCCTGCCTGAAGCGCGCGCGCCTGTTCATCGGCAACGACAGCGGCGCCATGCACCTGGCCGCCGCCGCCGGCTGCCCCACCATCGGCCTCTTCGGCCCTTCCGACGAGCGGCTCTACGCGCCGTGGGGCGAGCATGCGCGGGTGGTGCGCGGCCCCCGCTCGTTCGAGCAGATCCGGGCGGTTGACCCTGGCTTCGGCCAGGCGCTGTGTCACATGATGGACCTGCCGGTGAAGACCGTCGTCGCCGCCGCCAACGACCTGCTGAAGGCCACGGAACCTGTCGATGCCTGAGACTTACGACCTGATCGTCCGCGGGGGCGAGGTGGTGAACCATGCGGGCCGCGGCCCGGCGGACATCGGCGTCATCGGCGGCAAGATCGCCGCGGTGGGCGACCTCTCCCAGGCCTCGGCCGGCGAAGTGTTCGACGCTTCGGGCCTGACGGTGATGCCGGGCGTCATCGACACCCAGGTCCACTTCCGAGAACCCGGCCTGGAGTGGAAGGAAGACCTGGAGACCGGCTCGCGCTGCGCCGTCCTGGGCGGGGTGGTCGCCGTGTTCGAGATGCCGAACACCGAGCCCACCACCACCGACCCCGACGCCCTGGCCGACAAGCTGAAGCGCGCCAACCACCGCATGCATTGCGACCACGCCTTCTATGTCGGCGGCACCCACGAGAACGCCGCCTTCCTGGGCGAGCTGGAGCGCCTGCCCGGCTGCTGCGGGATCAAGGTGTTCATGGGGGCCTCCACCGGCACCCTGCTGGTGCAGGACGACGAGGGCATCGAGCAGGTTCTGCGCCACATCAATCGCCGCGCCGCCTTCCATTCCGAGGACGAATATCGCCTGGCCGAGCGTCGCCCGCTGGCCCGCACCGGCGACTGGACCAGCCACCCGGAGGTGCGCGACGCCCAGTCGGCGATCCAGTCCACCCATCGCCTGGTCCGCCTGGCCAAGCAGCTGGGCAAGCGCATCCACGTGCTGCACGTGACCACGAAGGAAGAGATCGAGTACCTGGCCGCCCACAAGGATGTCGCCTCCGTGGAGGTCACGCCCCAGCACCTGACCCTCGCCGGCCCGGAAGCCTATGAGCAGCTCAAGGCCTTCGCCCAGATGAACCCGCCGATCCGCGACGCGGCGCATCGCGCAGGCCTGTGGGCCGGGATCGCCAACGGCGTCGCCGACGTCCTGGGCTCGGACCACGCCCCTCACACCCGCGAGGAGAAGGCCCGGCCCTACCCCGCCTCGCCGTCCGGCATGCCCGGCGTGCAGACCCTGCTGCCGATCATGCTGACCCACGTGGCCCATGGGAAGCTCAGCCTGGAGCGCCTGGTCGACCTGACCAGCCACGGCGCGCATCGGATCTTCGGCCTGGCCGACAAGGGCCGGCTGGCGGTGGGCTACGACGCCGACCTGACCATCGTGGACCTGAAGGCGCGCCGCACCATCACCCACGAGCAGATGGCCACCCGCGCCGGCTGGACCCCCTTCGACGGCTTCGAAGCCAAGGGCTGGCCCATGGCCACCATCATCCGCGGCCGCGTGGTCATGCGCGACGACGAGATCGTGGCGCCCGGCCTGGGCGAGCCGGTGCGGTTCCTGGAGACCCTGGCGGCCTAGACCGCTTATTCCTCCCCCGTCGGGGGAGGGGGACCGCGAAGCGGTGGAGGGGGTCGTCGCCGGCCGTTGAAGACCCCCTCAGTCGGCATTCGCCGACAGCTCCCCCAGCGGGGAGCAATCGGGACGCGCTACTCCAGCGCCGCCAGCACGTCCCGCGCGAATTTCACCTCGTCGAACCGCGCCTGGGCGGAGTCGAAACCGCGCCGGACGATGATCACCTTCTTCGACGGCACGATGAACACGTACTGCCCGCGGTTGCCGTTCATGGCGTAGGTCCCCTCGGGCAGCCCCTGTTTCGCGCCGTGCAGCCAGAAGAAGGCGCCGTAGCCTGCATTCCGGTCCGGCTGCGTGGGGCCCGGCGTCGCCACGAACCTCGACCAACCCTCGGGCAGCAACCGCTCGCCGTTCCACACGCCATCGTTCTGGTAGAGCAGGCCCAGCCGCGCCAGGTCGCGCGCCGTCGTCCACACCTGGCTGGAGAGGATGTAGTTGCCCTGCCAGTCGGTCTCGGGCGTCGTGTGCCGCATCCCGATCTTCCACAGCAGCTCGGCGAACGGAAACTCCAGCGCCGCCTTCCCGTCGCCCAGGGCCGCCCGCACGCTGCGCGCCGCCAGCAGGGTGTCGTTGTTGGCGTATCGGAACCGCGTGTCGGGAGCGACCTCCAGCGGCATCCGCGTCGCCCACTCGGTCACCAGCCCACCGCCCAGGTAGACCTCATCCGTCCGGTTGCCGGGCCCGTCGGTCCAGAGGCCGGAGTTCATATGCATCAGCTGCGCCAGCGTGATCGACGCGCGCGGGTCGCCGGGCGCCTTCCACTCCGGGATGTTCGCGGGCCCATCCACCTGCAGCTTGCCCAGCTGCGCCGCCCGGCCGACCACCGTCGCGGTCAGGCTCTTGGCCGCCGACCAGGTCCGCTGCGGCGTGTGCAGGTCGTAGCCGGCCCGGTACTGCTCGCCGACGATCTTGCCGTCGCGCAGCACAAGGACGGCGGTCGTCGAGCCACCGTAGGCCTGGAACGCCGCCGCGAGCACCGGCGACAGCTTGTCCGGGCCGGGCGCCGTGGCGCCCTCGTCCCCATCCGGCCATTGGCTCTTCGCCGCTGGCGGCTTGATCGCCAGTTGCGGCAGCTTCGCCACGCCCGAGGCCGACGCCCCGATCGGCAGTTGCGAGCACCCCAGGCCCGGCCGCCACGCCGCGATCCTGGGCGGCAGCTTGTCGTCGAACGGCACGCTCACGGTCTTCGCCTGCCGGTCCACCGTCGCCGGCAGGGTCCGCACCAGCGGCTGGTAGTCGGGGTAGATCCCCTCCAGGTCGTCGGCCGCCACCTGCGCCTCGGTCTGGCCGGCGTTGAAGATCCCGCTGCACAGGAAGGCCGCCTTGTAGCCCGCCGCCAGGGCTCGCGTGTGCGGGTCGTCCGCCGCATGGGCCGCCGTCGCCACCGCCACCAGGGCCGCCGTCAGAAAAATCCCACGCATCGCCAAGCCTCTGTCGAATCCGCCGCGCTCACCGCGTCTCCCGGATGACGCACGCCTTCGCGTCGCGCAATCTCAACCGAACGGGAGACCTCCGATGCAATACATGATCCTCGTCTACGAACCCGAGGAGGCCTACGCCACGCCGGACGGCCAGGCGAAGCTTAAGGACATCGTCGCCAGGCACATGGAGCTCGCCGCCGAGCTCCGGGCCAAGGGCGTCCACAAGGACGGGGCCGGCCTCCAGGGGACCGAGACCGCCACCACGATCGCCACCCGCAACGGCCAGCAGACGATCCACGACGGCCCCTTCGCCGAGACCCGCGAACACCTGGGCGGCTACTACCTGATCGACGTTCCGAACCTCGACGACGCCCTCGCCATCGCCAAGCGCGTGCCGGTGATCGACGGCGGCAAGGTCGAGGTCCGCCCCCTGATCGTCCACTGATGCGACGGTTCGGGCAGGCCATCGCCGCGGCCCGCCCGAGGGTGGTGGCCGCCCTGGCCGGCCGCCTGCGCGACCTGGACCTGGCCGAGGACGCCTTCGCCGACGCCTCGGCCGCCGCCCTCGTCGCCTGGCCCAACCAGGCGCCGCGCGACCCGGCCGCCTGGCTGTGGCGCGCGGCGCTGCGGCGGGCCATCGATGCGAAGCGCAGAGCCGCCGTTCGCGAGCGCGCGGTGCTCGACGCGCCGGAGCCGGAGCCGACGCCCGAGGAGGCGCTGATGGCGGCGGACCAACCCATCCCCGACGAACGGCTGAAGCTGATCTTCGTCTGCTGTCACCCCGCGCTGGCGCCCGACAGCCGCGCCGCGCTCACGCTGAAGGTGGTCTGCGGCCTCTCCACCGAGCGGCTGGCGCGCGCCTTCTTCGTCGCCGAGCCGGCCATGTTGCAGCGGATCACCCGCGCCAAGCGCAAGATCGCCGGGGCCGGCGTGCCTTTCGAGATCCCTGCCCGCGACGCCTGGCCCGAGCGCCTGGAAGGCGTCCTCACGACACTCGAGATCGCCTATGCCCAGGCCTATGAGGACGCCGCCCTGGCCGGGGAGACCGCGGGGTTCGCCGCCGAGGTCCTGCGCCTCTCGGGCCTGCTGGCTGAGCTCATGCCCGAGGAGCCCGAGGTGCTGGGCCTGGCGGCGCTGGTCCGGTTCGCCGAGGCCCGCCGCCCCGCGCGGCTGGACGACCTGGGCGCCATGGTCCCGCCGCCCGAACAGGACATCGCCCTCTGGCGCCGCGACCTCATCGGCGAGGGGGCCGAACTGCTGCAACGCGCCGCCGCCCGGGCCCGCAGCGGTCCCCGACAAATCCTGGCGACCATCCACGCCACCCACTGCGCCCGGGCCGAGACCGGCGTCACCGACTGGTCCACGATCGCGGCCCTCTACGACGTCCTGGCCCAGGTTCGGCCGCACGCCGCCACGGCGGTCAACCGCGCCGTCGCCGTCGGCGAGGCGCGCGGCGCGGAAGCCGGGCTCGTCGAGCTGGCAAAGATCGAGGGCATGGAGAGTTGGCTGCCGTACCAGGCGGCGCTGGCCGCACTCAGCGCCAAGGCTGGCCGGCGGGAGGAGGCGCGAGGCGCCTTCCTTGCGGCGCTGGCGCTAGGCCCCGCGCCGGCGGAGCGCCTGTATCTGGAAGCGCAGCTGCGACGGTGAGCGCGGAGGTCTAAGCGGGCGCGAACGCCTTTTCCGCCGCCGCGAGGTATTCCCCGTCGCGCCCCGCCTCCGGCAGCAGGGCGCGCAGCACGAGCCGGGCCAGCATCCGCTTTTCGATGGGCAGGATCGCATCGACCAGCTGGCCACGGTCGCCATAGTCCATCGCCGGCGGCGCCTGCAGCATGTCGGGATCGACCGAGAAGGTTTCCTGCACGGCGTCCACCATCAGCCCGACCACGCGGTCATCATGCTGGACGACGATGAACACGTGGCGCGATGTCGGCGTGGTCTCGCCCAGACCCAGGCGCGCCCGGAGATCCAGGACCGGCATGACCACGCCACGCAGGTTGATGACGCCGAGCACATAGGGGGGTGCGTTCGGCATGCGGGTTGGCGCGGTCCAGCCTCGGATCTCCCGCACCGAGCGCGTGTCGATGCAGAATTCCTGGCCGGCGATCTCGAACGAGATCAACTCCAGTTTAGAATGTGAGTTCGCAAGCGCGGCATTCATCAGAATTCGCTCCACTCGCTCGGGTCGGCGACCGCGGCGGCGAGCCGCGCCTGCTGGCGGGCGACAGGGTTCGCGGCTGCTCGGCGCGCGCCCGGCGTCACGAGTTCCGGACGGCCTGGGCGAGCGGCGGCCCCGCTGGTCTGGAACCGCTCGATCAACCGCGCGAGTTCCTGGGACTCGGTGCGCAGGTTGGAGGCGGCGGCGGTGGCTTCTTCCACCATCGCGGCGTTCTGCTGGGTGACCTGATCCATCTGGTTCACCGCCGTGTTCACCTGGCTCAGACCTGTGGCCTGCTCCTGGGACGACAGCGCGATCTCCGAGATCAGGCCGTCGATCTGAGCCACCTTGGTCACGATGCCGGTGAGCGCCTCGCCGGTCTCGCCCACCAGCTTCACACCTCGGCCCACCTGGTTCGTGGACGTCGCGATCAGGGTCTTGATCTCCTTGGCCGCCTCGGCGGACCGCTGCGCAAGGGCGCGCACTTCGGACGCGACCACCGCGAAGCCCCGGCCGGCCTCGCCCGCCCGAGCCGCTTCGACGCCGGCGTTGAGGGCCAGCAGGTTGGTCTGGAAGGCGATCTCGTCGATCACCCCGATGATCTGGGTGATCTGTCGGGCGGACGCCTCGATCTCGCCCATGGCGGCGACGGCTTCACGGACCACCTCGCCGGACTTCTGCGCATCCGTTCGGGCGTCCGAGGCCACGCTCGACGCCTGCTTGGCGCCGTCCGCGCTGCGTTTCACCGTGGCGGTGATCTGGTCCAGCGCCGCCGCGGTCTCTTCGAGGCTGGCCGCCTGCTGTTCGGTGCGCCGCGAAAGGTCATCGGAGGCGGCGGCGATCTCCGCCGCGCCCCCGCCGACGCTCGTCGTCGAGGCGGCCACGGCGGTCAGCGTCTCGTCCATGGCGCCCATGGCGCTGTTGAAGTCGCTACGGAGCTTGTTGAAGGCCGGATCCGCAAGCGGCCCGATCCGATGGGTCAGGTTGTTTCGGGCGACCTGCTCCAGCCCCCCGGCGATCTCGTCGACGGCCTTGACGCGCCCCGTGACGTCGGTCGCGAACTTGACCACCTTCACCACGCGGCCCTTGTGGTCGAAGATGGGATTGTAGGAGGCCTGGATCCAGACCTCCTTGCCGCCCTTGCCAATGCGCTTGAACTCGCCTGCGACGAACTCGCCGGCCCGCAGCTTCCCCCAGAACTCTTCGTACTTCGCCGAGTTCGCGAAATCCGGTTCGACGAACAAGCGGTGGTGCTTGCCCTGGATGTCCGGAAGCGCGTAGCCGAGCGCGCTGAGGAAGTTCTCGTTGGCCACCAGGACCCGGCCATCCGGCGTGAACTCGATGATCGCCTGCACCCGGGAAATGGCTTCGATCTTGCCGGCATAGTCGGCGTTTCTCACCTTCTCGTCCGTGATGACCGTGGCGACTTTCACGACCTTGGTGACGACGCCCCGCGCGTTCCGCACCGGGTTGTAGGACGCCTGAATCCAGATCTCCGCGCCGCCCTTGCCCAGGCGCAGGTATTCGCGGGCGTCGAACTCGCCGCGGCCGAGCTTCGCCCAGAAGGCGGCATACTCGGTGCTGCGGGCGTATTCGGGGTCGACGAACATGCTGTGCTGGCGACCGATGATCTCGGCGGCCGCATACCCCATCGCACGGCAGAAGTTCTCGTTCGCCGCCAGGACCTTGCCCTTGGGGTCAAACTCGATGACCGCGAGGGAACGGTGCATCGCTTCGAGAGTCGCTGCGGCGCCGCCCGAGGCGCGCCGATCCAGATTGAACATGGCAGTCTCCGCTTTGGCCTCGTCCTGGACGACGCCCGTTCTCAATTTTACAGCAGTCAAATCGTCGAGATCGACCCGCGGGCATATTGCAGGCGTGGAGATCGTCCGGACGACCCCCTGCACCACCCATTACTCGTTCTGGGACATTTATACTGCGACGCCTCGACGCATCTTCACTACTTCAGACCCACATGGAACGGTATCACCGCATAACATTTCCCTAATTGCGGGAAGAGGCGGCCCACTTTGAGTATATATTCCCCGTATGGCGCCGCTTCACTTCGAGCGAGCCTCTTTATACACGCATCCTGGGTTGTGGCAGCGTTATGCCGACGACCCCGGAGGCGCCCAGACGCCCGCCGCCCGCCCCGCCTCACGGCGACAGCGAACGGCGCGCCTTCGCCGGCAGCGCGTCCGCCACGCGAGGGGCTTCCCTTTCCCCGCCCTGCCCCGTAACCCTCGCCTCATGGACGCCGAGCTTCGCACCGACACCGCGCCGTTCCGGGACCCGCGCTATGCGCCGCGGCGGCTGGAGGTCGTCGAACGGCCGGGTGGCGAATATGTGCTGACCAACACCGCGCCGTTTTCCACCCAGTTCCAGACCACCACCGCGTCTCTGGCCCATTGGGCGGCGGCCGCGCCGGAGCGCATCTGGCTGGCCGAGCGGTCGGGCGCCGGCTGGCGGACGGTCACCTTCGCCGAGGCCTGGCAGCGGATCGCCGCCCTGGCGGCGGGCCTGCGCGACCTCGGCGTGGTGGGCGACCGCCCCTTGCTGTTCCTGGCCCGCAACGGGATCGACCACGCGTTGATCGCCTATGCCGCGATGAGCCAGGGGATGCCCGTGGCGCCGGTCTCGCCGCAGTACGGCCTGCCGGGCGCCAACCTGGCCCGCCTCGCCCACGCCTGCCAGGCGCTGAACCCCGCCGCCGTCTTCACCGAGGACGCCGCCCTGTTCGCCGAAGGCCTCTCGGCGGACGTACTGGCCGGCCTGCCGGTGATCGCGCTCGCCAATCCGCGACCCGGCGACGTGCCCCTGGAGCGGCTCTACGGCGCCGGTGTCGCACCACCGATCGCCACGCCGGACCAGCACGCCAAGTACCTGCTGACCTCCGGCTCCACCGGCCTGCCGAAGGCGGTGATCTGCACCCACCGCCAGATGAGCCTGAACTCGGCCCAGATCGCCGCTTGCTTCGATGACCCGGACTCGCCCGTGATGGTCCACTCCGCGCCCTGGAGCCACAGCCTGGGGTCCAACGCGATCCTGCACTACTCCGCCCATCGTGGCGGCTCGCTCTACATCGACGCCGGCCAGCCCACCGCGGCGAAGTTCGGCGAGACGGTGCGCAACCTGCGCGAGGTGTCGCCCACCTACCAGAACATGGTGCCGGCCGCCTGGATGCTGTTCGCCGACGAGTTGGAGCAGGACGACGGCTTGGCCCGCGCCTTCTTCTCCCGCGTCCGGCTGATGCAGTACGGCGGCGCCGCGCTGGGCCAGGCCACCGCCGACCGGATCCAGGCCGTGGCGGTGCGCACGGTCGGCGAGCGGATCAGCTTCGGCTCCGGCTACGGCGCCACCGAGACCGGCCCCACCGCCTGCAACGTCCACTGGCCGAACGCCCGCATGGGCATGATCGGCGCGCCCCTGCCCGGGACCTCGGTGCGGTTGGTCCCCGAGGCCGGCAAGCTCGACTTCCGCGTGAAGGGCCCCCAGGTCACCTCCGGTTACCTGGGGCGACCCGAGCTTTCCGCCGCGGCCTTCGACGAGGAGGGCTTCTACCGCCTGGGCGACGCGGCGCGCTTCGTCGATCCCGCCGACCCGAGCGCGGGCTTGATCTTCGACGGCCGCCTGTCGGAGAACTTCAAACTGGCCTCCGGCACCTTCGTCTCGGTGGGTGAGCTCAGGATCGGCGCCATCGGGGCCATCGGCGACGCGGTCACCGACGCGGTGGTCTGCGGCGAGGGCCACGAGGCGGTTGGCCTGCTGCTCTATCCCAACCCGACAATGCCAAGCGACCGGATCCAGGACGCGGTCCGCGCCGGCCTCGCCGCGTTCAACGCCCGGTCCAAGGGCTCCGGCGGCCGCATCGCCCGCGCCCTCGTCCTGCCCGACGCGCCCGACGCCAGTTCGGGCGAGATCACCGACAAGGGCTATATCGCCCAGAGCCTCGCCCGCGCCCGTCGCGCCGAGGCTATCGACCGGCTGTTCGCCGACCCCGCTCCCTCTGATGTAATGGTGTTCTGATGAACGGCGCCGACGCCCTGATCTCGACCCTGGTGGCCAACGAGGTCACCGCCTGCTTCGCTAATCCCGGCACATCGGAGATGCAGTTCGTGGCCGCCCTGGACGGGGCGCCGGCCATGCGTCCGGTGCTGTGCCAGTTCGAGGGCGTGGCCACGGGCGCCGCCGACGGCTACGGCCGGATCGCCGACAAGCCCGCCTGCACCCTGCTGCACCTGGGCCCCGGCTACGGCAACGGCGTGGCCAACCTGCACAACGCGCGGCGGGCCTACACGCCGATCGTCAACGTGATCGGCGACCACGCCACCTATCACCGCCAGTACGACGCGCCGCTGAACTCCGACATCGCCACCCTGGTGAAGCCCAACTCCATATGGGCCAAGTCGGCCGACACCCCGGAGAGTGTCTCGGGCCTGACCGCCGAAGCCGTGGCCGCCAGCTATGGCCCACCCGGCGGCCCGGTCAGCCTGATCCTGCCCGCCGACGCGGCCTGGCTCCCGGCCGAGGGCGAGCCAGTGATCGCGCAACGGCCTGTGCGCCCCGCCCCGTCCGGCTCGGCGGTCGACGCCGCCGCCAGGGCGATCAAGGCCGCAAAGAATCCCGTCGTCCTGCTGGGCGGACAGGCGGCCCGCGCCGAGGCGCTGGTCCAGGCCGCCCGCCTCCAGGCCGCCGGCGTCACCATCTATTCCGACACCTTCGTCTCCCGCCAACCGCGCGGCGCAGGCGGCTTCCTCCCGAAGAAGATGCAGTACTTCGGCGAGATGGCCCTGGCCGAGCTCGAGGGGGTGGACCTGATGGTCTACGCGGGCACGACCATGCCGGTGGCCTTCTTCGCCTACCCCAACCGGCCCAGCGTTCTGGTTCCCGAAGGTTGCGAGAGCCTGACCCTGGCCGAACGTGGCGAAGACGCCGTCGCCGGCCTGGCCGCCCTGGCCGACGCCCTGGGCGCGCCGAAGGAAGGGCCCACCCAAGCTCTGCTCCTGCCGGACGCCGCGCCCGCCGGCAAGCTGACGGCCCATGCGGTCGGCGCCTCCATTGCCCGGCACATGCCCGAGGGCGCGATCGTCTGCGACGACGCCGTGACCTCCGGCGCCGGGGTCGCCGCGGCCACCGCCACCGCCCGGGCGCACGAGGTGCTGGCCTTGACCGGAGGGGCCATCGGCATCGGCCTGCCGCTGGCCATCGGGGCCGCCGTGGCGGCGCCCGACCGCAAGGTGCTGAGCCTGAATGGCGATGGGGCGGCCATGTACACGGTCCAGGCGCTCTGGACGATGGCGCGGGAAGACCTGGACATCACCGTCGTGGTCTTCGCCAACCACACGTACCGCATTTTGAACATCGAGATGCAGCGCACGGGCGCCGGCGAGGCCGGCCCCTCGGCGCGCAAGCTGCTGGACCTGGGCGATCCCAAGATCGAGTGGGTCCAGGTGGCGCGAGGCCTGGGCCTGCCCGCCGTCCGCTGCACCAGCGCCGAGGACTTCGAGCGCGCCTTCGAAGGCGCCATGGGTCAGCGCGGGCCCATGTTCATCGAAGCCGCGATCTAACCCAGCCCTTCCGCCAGGATCACCCGGTAGTCGGCGCCCTTGAGGCGGTGCTGCTTGGCCTCCTGGTAGGCGGGGCTGTCGTACCAGGCCTTCGCCGCCGCCTTGTCGGGGAACTGCAACAGCACCACGCCCTCGGCGGAATCGCCTTCCAGGACCTCCAGCGGGCCGTAGAACGCGAGCGGCGTGATCTGGTGGTCGCCCCGCGCGGCTCCGGCCTTCTGGCCGTAGGTCTTCAGCTCGTCGGCGTCGATCGTGCTGTTCTTGATGAAGATCACATAGGCCGGCATCGCGCGCTCCTTCGAATCCAGGAAGGCCAAGGTCGCCGGCCTGCCCCAACGTCGCGCAAGCAAAAGGCCCGCGGATCGCTCCGCGGGCCTTGGCCGTCTCGGTTTTCGCCGAGGCGCTTAGGTATTGCCGGGCAGCTTGCAGTTGCCCGCGAACGCGCAGCCGATGGCCGCAACGGCCGAGACCGTAGGCGCGCTCTGGTACTCGATCATATAGCCCTTCAGCTTGTCCGCGCAGGCCACCTCCACATAGGTCGTGCCCTTCTCGGTCTTGCCGACCACGCGGCTGTTCGAGACCTCGCAGGAGTTGAAGTTGAACTTCTTCAGGTCGGCGGTCAGCAGGCTGAAGGCGGCTTCCGGCTTGCTCAGGGAGCACTTGTAGCCGGCGACGGGCGCGCGAGCGCAATCCAGGACCTGGCCCTTCACGCCCGCCTTGGAGATCAGGATGGCGCCCGAGCTGTCCTTGCAGACCAGCTCGACGACTTCCTCGCCCGGCTTGGACGGGAACAGGGCGTACTTGTCGACGTCGCACTTGCCGCCGGCGTTGGTCACCAGCTTGGTGTAGAGGCCGGCCTGTTCGCTCTGGGCCTGGCGGGCGTCGGTCAGTTCGCAGCCGCCCAGGATCTGGGTGGCCTTGGCGCACTCGTAGGTCTCGGTCAGGGCGCCCGTGCCCGCCACCTTGTAGATGTAGCCCTTACCGTCCTGGCAGGAGGCTTCGTAGAAGGTGGAGCTGTCCTTGGACACGCCCACGAAGCGGCGGTCCTTCACGACGCAGCCGTTGTTGGCCTGGGTCGCGTACTTGTCGACGACGGCGATGCGCGTGGCCTTGTCGGTCATCGTGCATTTGATGTTCGTCTCGGCGTCGTCGTACATCAGGCAGTTCTGGGCCTGGACGGGCTTGGCGCCGTCGAACGGCACGCTGGCCAGGACGATGAAGCCCGTGCCGCCCTGACAGGCGACTTCCATGTAGGTGTTCGACTTGGTCTGGCCGATGCCGCGGGCCTGTTCCGGAATGCACTCGGCGCCCGCCGCCTTCAGCAGCGGCTGCAGCACGGCCTTCGGGTCCGAGTTGCCGGGCAGGATGCAAGGGGCCGACGGCGGCTGGCCGGGGGCCGGCGGCGTATTGGCCTCGATGCAGCTATAGGCCGTGACCGAACCCTCGGCCGGCTTCTGCAGGACATAGCCCATGGTCCCCGGAGCGCAGGCGACCTCGAAGTAGGACGTCTTCGACTTCTTGTCCTCGCCGATCAGTCGGGCGTCGGAAACCTGGCACGACAGGCCGGCCGTGGTGATCACCGCCGGCGCCTGGGCCATGCCGGCCTTGCGGGCGGCTTCGGTGACGGCCGGGGCCTTGTCTTTCTTGCCCTGCGAAACGGCGGCCGCAGGAACCAGCAACGCGGCGATCATCGCCATCGCCAGCCCGATTGCTTTAGGCGTCTTCACCTGTGTCTTCTCCTGGGTCGTGACCTTGGGGT
>Ga0255338_1002784_pt1 | contig 23573 bp, 18 predicted proteins | sample MeOH1_35cm_T4_19_FD_203715 | JGI IMG/M metagenome (GOLD analysis project Ga0255338, IMG submission 203715) | Sandy soil microbial communities from University of British Columbia, Vancouver, Canada - MeOH1_35cm_T4_195 | ecosystem: Engineered > Artificial ecosystem > Sand microcosm > Unclassified ...
CTTCACGAGCACGCCGCTTGCGTCGACGCCGTCGATCGTGACCGTGCCGATCTGCATGCCGCCGCCGCCGAGCCCGGGAATGTTGAAGCTCATGTCGATCCGCGGATCGGATTGCTCGACCGGCTGGCCTACCGTGATGCCGACGGGATCGGAGACGTTGACGACATTGCCGTCCTGGCTCTGCGCGCGGAGCGACAATTGCGCTGACGTCGCGCCGCTGGGCACCGTGACCGACATCGTGACCTGCTTGGTCTGGCCCGCCAGCAACGGCAGGGGCGATGCTGGCAGGATGGCGACCGTCGCCAGCCATGCGGCGGCGGTCGCACCTTGCGGATTCCCCACCAGCAGCGACAGCGCCACAGTGTCGTCGAACAGCGTCACGGCCTGCACGTTCCAGGTGATCGAAAGCGTCTGGCCGACCGCGACGGCGCCGCCGGCCGTCTGGCCGGGGCCGAACACGAAATTGCCGTTCTGGATCTTGGCCTCTTCAGTGATCGTGATCGGCACGACGTTCGATGTGCTGCCCCCGGTCTCGACCCGGACGGGGAAGCTGGCCGGCAACCCCACGAACATGTCGGGCACGGCGAAGATGAGATGGGTCGGGGAGGAATCGACGCGGAACTGGGTGATGTCGACGGTGCCGATCTTCACGATGTTGAACCGCGGCTCCGGGTTGAAGTTGCGGCCCGTGACGATGAGGATGCCGTTGACGGCGACGGTGGTGGGTGGATCGAGCGCGTCGATGATCGGGGCGCCGGCAGCGCCCTCGAGCTTGGTCAGGCGGATCGACAGGTCGTTGATGTCGCTCAGCATCTGGTTGAACAATTCGGCGGTGATCAGGTCCCCCGGCGACACGCCGGCGGGGCGCAGGCCGATCAGCTGCTCGAACAGGGCGGTGCGTTCGGCCTCGGTGAGCACGCCTTCGAGCGCGTCGAGGATGCTCGACATCGGAACCGAGATCGTGCCGGGGTCTGTGGTCGTCTGAACCATGGTCATCCTTTCCGGCGAGGCTCAGCCACCGCCGAGCGCGTAGTTGGCGTAGTTCCAGCGATGCAGGTTGAAGCGGGCGTCGCCGCGATAGGCGAGGTTCGCCGAGGCGAAGATCAGATAGGGGTCGGCGCGCAGCGGATCGGCGAGGGCCCGGGTGCCCGCGATGAGATTCTCGGCGACCGCATAGAGCCAGACGACCGCGGTGTCGGCGGTGCGGATCGCCGGCAAGGCGAGGCTCTCGCGGATCAGCAACTCGACCGTCGCGCTGTTGATATGGACTGGCCCGCGGATCTCCATCCCGCCGAAAAAGTCCTTGCCCTGGTCGGGAGTCATCCGCGGCAGCACCCCGACCGGCGGCAGGTGCGGGAAATGCGTCCGCGCCTTGAGCGACGGGGTATTGGCGGCGACGAGCTCGTCGAACTGGGCCTGAAACTGGGCAAGCATCGCACGGCCGGTCGCGATGCGGCGCGGCGCCGTCGCGCTGCGGAACGGGCCCGGAGGGTCGGCGAGCGCGAGCGGCCGGCGGACAGACCAGGCATCGAGCAGGGTGAGCTCGGCTGCGCCCTGGAAGCCGATCAGCGCGAGCGGGACCTCCTGGGGGGCGAAGCCATGGCCCGCCATCGCGTCGAGCAGCCCGTCGACCCGCGCGCCGGCGGCGAGCAGGTTGGTCGACCAGTCGACGAGCACGCCGGCGCCGAAGCAGCGATAGGCGAGCTGGTTGCGGAAGTCCGGCGCGGTGACCGCGAGATCGGCATAGAGCGACGCCGGGATTTCGAGCAGGCGGAAGCGGACGCTGTCGATCCGACGATCGATGTCGCACGGCGTACCGGTTGCGCCCGAGCCGTTGGTGGGCGCGCGGCCGGCAGCGAGCTCGGCGGGGGCGATCGTGAGCAGGTACAGCCCCTCGCCGGCGACATAGGTGCCGGCGGCGAGCGGCACGCAGTCGTCAAAGGCGCAGCCCCCGGTCGCGAAGCTCGTCGCGTCGGTGCGCGACAGGCGGATGCGTTCGGGCTGGGTCAGGCGGAGCAACTGGCCGGTGCGGCTGATTGCGAGGCCCGGCTGGACCAGGATGCTCACGAGGCTGTCGTCGAGGCCGGGCGGTTGCGCCGATACGTCGAGGCCGAAGGCGATGCCGTCGCCCAGCGCCTCGCCGAACCGCGCGGCGGAATCGCGGCGCGCGCGCTGTTCGCGCGAGAGGTCGCTGCCGCTCAGCAGCCGGCCGTTGAAGAAATTGACGCTCTCGATCCCGCCGTCGCTGACCGGCTGCTCGAGATCGATGAAGTCGCTTGCCCCGCTCACCGGACCAGTCCCGTGACATGCCAGCTATTGGCGCCGTCGGAGATCATCGAGACGGCGCCGCGCACCGCGAGCGCATAGCTGTTGGCGCCGTCGATCGTCGTCGAGGCCGGGGTGGTGAGGGTAACCACCCCGGTACCGCCGGCCTTGACGGTCAGCTCCCGCCCAAGGCTGGCTGGATTGGCGGGCGGCACCTTGACCGAGATCGGCGAGTCCGAGCGCACCACGGCGACCCGGACCGGCGGAAGGATAGTGCCGGCCGCCGACAGGAAGGCGATGGTCTGCCCGGCAGAATCGTCCGTTGCCGCGGCGCCGAAGGTGGATTGCGCGATCGCGGCGGAGAGCAGCACCGGCCGATCCGCCTCGTCGAGCGTGACGGCGGTCGGCTGGCCCGGCGGCGCCGCCGCGACCTCCCAATGGGTGGCGACGCGCACCACGGGAACGCTCAGCCGCGCCAGCAGCACGCATTCATTGGCGGCGGCCGCATCGGTGCCGCAACGCTGGGCCGCAACCAGCGGGCGGAGCCGCGTGACCCACAGCGCCTGCAGGGCGGACCGGAAGCGCGGGGCGGCATCGGTCGCGATATGGATCTGCCCGAGGTCGGCCGGGGCCGGCGTGGGGGCATCGGCGGGATAGAGCCCCAGGGCGAGCTTGAGCTGGAGTTCCGCGCACCGCAGCGCGGTCGCGAACGCGTCGGCCGTGTTGAGGTTGGCCGGGGCGATGTCGAGCCCGGCCCAGAAGGCATCGAGCGCCGGCATTGCCAGCGCCTCGGCCATCGGCGGCGGATCGAAGGAGAAGCTCAGCAGATAATCATCGGCGATGCGCGACGGCGCCATGAGATTCTCGTCGCTGCGGCACGGCTCGCCGGGGATCGGAACGTCCGCGACCGCGCAGTCGACATAGCAGAGCGTCAGGAAGAGATTGAGCGTGACATGGTCCTTGTCGACCGCGTTCTCGGTCATCTGTCGGAGCTTCTCGACCACCTCGGCGCGCGCGAGCCATGGGTTGAAGGCACCGCATTGTTCGCGGCCGACGCAGATCAGCTGGCCGCTCGGGGCGGCGGCGGCGCCGGGCGTGACGCGAACGCGCGGGCCCTTGGCATCGGGCTCGACCGTGACCGCGAGGCCGGACAGCGTGCCATAGCCGAGGAATTCGCGGACGATCCATTTGTCGCGCGCCGCATGATAGGCGAACTCCTGGCGATAATCGTCGACGCCGAGCACCATGCCGGCGGTGAAGTTGACATGGCGGGCGGGATCCGCGGACGCGGCCGTCGTCACGGCCGAAAATGGGCTACAGCATCCCATGAAATCGCTCCCCCCTTTGGGTTGGATGTCTCAGCATGCGATCCGCTCCCTGCCGGTGGGCGGATCGGCGGGGCCGCCGACAAAGGCGGCACCGGCATAGGCGCGGCCGAGCACGGCGGCCGGCACCAGCTCCGGTGCCCGACTGCCCTGGCCGATCGCGCTGTCGAGGCCGAGCCGCGCTTCGCCGACCCGGTTCATCGCCCAATAGAAGCGGACGTCGAACACGGTGTGCGCGGGCTTCTCGAGTGCGACGATGCGGCGGGCGAGCGCGAGTTGAGTCGCTTCGGCTTCCGGATCGGTATCGACCCGGGTGCGCGGCAGCAGCACGCTGAAGCGGTGCGCGGCGCGGCCGATCGGCAGTTCCTGGCCTTCGAACATCAGCCAGTCGCGTGCTGCGGCGGCGGTGGCGGGGAGATGGTCCGGCACCGGCGCCAGCGCGACATCGTCCCAGCTGCTGTCGTGCGCTGCGTTCAGCTGCTCGGTGGTGCGATAGCGGACGCGCAGGAAATCCTGCCAGGCCTGCCGGTCATGGGTGGGCAGCGCGACATAGCGGCGCCAGGCGTCGTTCGCGGCGATGGGCAAATCGGCTTCGGGAGACGGCACGTCGATCGCACGCTGGAATGCCTGCCAGCGCGCCCGCTCGGCCTGGCCGGCCGCCGGCACGAAACCGAACTGTTGCTGGACGAGGCTCGCCCACACCGCTTCCCCGCCGCTGGGCGGAAACAGCGGGAAGCGTCCCCCCGGTGCCGGCGCATCGGGCCAGCGCGCCCAGAGGCCGGCGGCGCCTTCCTCGGGCAGCCAGTCGGCATCGAGGCTGCGGATGCCGGGCGCTGGCGTGGTGGCCGGCGCGGGGAAGGCGCGTGATCGCGGGCGGCTGCGATAGGCTTCGACGATACGGATCGCGCCGGGACAGGCGCAGTCCGGGCCGTCCAGGACGAAATCCTGCGCGGTGATCGTCGCATCCAGCGCCAGCTTGAGGGCGAGTTGCAGGCCGCGGATCGTGCCGCGCCAACCGAAGCAGCGCGCGGCATGGGCGATGAACAGGCGGCGGCGGCGCTCATCCCAGGAGGGATCGAGCGCGACCTCGTACCAGCTCGCCAGCCAGTCGAGCATCTCGACCGGGGCGATGCGCGGATCGAACAGGCGCTCGGCGGTCGCGATGCGATCCTCGATCGCGGTGTTCAGCCCCTCGAAATTGGCGAGGAAGCGCTCGAGGAACGAGGCCGAGTTCGGCTCTTCGCGATAGACCCCGGGCAGGAAGCGCTCGACATAGGAGAAGCGCGGATACCAGAGGCGCAGCGCGCGCAGGCGCGGCGTCACCCGTCCGTCGCCGACCAGCGTGATCCGCAACTGCGCATAGCGGCCGGTGACGCCCTGGAGCAGCAGCCCCCAGCTGCCCTTGCCGCTGCGCCGGTCGGTGGCGAGTTCGGCGATGGCGCGCTTGCCCGGCAGCTCGGACCCGCTGGGCGAGAGGAGCAGCGCAGGCTGGGCGATCCAGCCGCTGCCGGCCTGCGTCGCGAAGACCGATGCGTCGTCGGCGGCCCGGGCCTCCACCAGCACATTGGCGCCGGCGGGGATGCAGCCGTCGATGCGGACGCGATCCCACACGCACTGCGGTGCGCCGCTGTCATAGGCCGGGGTCACGAAACCGGCGCGTGCGGCGAAGCGGCTGTGGCGTACCTCGACCACCGGGACCCAGAGCGGGTCGGTCGCCCCGCTGTCGTAAAAGGGCTTGCCCTGGATGGTCACCAGCGCGCGCCCGCCGAAGCGGCGGAGCGGCAGCGTATCGGCCTGCGGGCTCGCCTCCCAGCGGCCGTTGCGCTGGACCAGCGGGACCCGGCGGGCCTGGTTCCCGCCGGCATCGGCGAGGAACAGCACGGGGATGCCATCCTGTTCGGTGACGGCCAGGCAGGTGGCGACGAAGTCGAGGCGGATCAGCGGCCGCAGCGCCCCCGCGCCCGGATCGCGGATGAACAGGCCGGCTGCGGTCTTCTCGGGCGCGTCGAGCAGGACGACGCTGCCATCGCCGAGTGTCGCGAGACCGGCGGGCGCCGGCACGCTGCCGATGTCGATCGTGACCGCCTCGGCGACGAAACCGGGTGCGGGATCGATTCCGTCCGGCGCGAAGACCGATGGGGTGCCGGGCACGAGGCGGGTTTCGAGGCGCAGATCGGCATCGAGCTTGCACAGCCGGGCGGAGGCGGCGTCGAGCAGCCAGATGCCGCCGTCATCGGCCGGCGCAAGCGCCGTGGCAGTGAAGTTTTCGGGGAGCCGCAAGCGCTCGGGCGCGCCGCCGCCGACCAGGTCGAAGCGCAGCAGGCCGTTGCCCGTGCCGGCGAGCAGGAAGTCACGGGCGGTGATCGCCAGCCCCGCGATCCGGTCCGGTGTCTCGGCGAGCGGGGCGGCATCGCCGAAGGTCCGCGCCAGACCGCGGCGCCGGCGTGTCGCGCGTGGCCAGAAGGGCGTCACTATCCCGGTTCCGGCCGAACGCACCGTGAGGCCGAACTGGTCGTCGGACACGACATAGAGGTTGCCGTTGCGGTCGGCGGCGGCGTCGCGATGATCGGCGGCGGTGAACATCGGTTCGCCGGGCGTGGCGGGAATCGGCTCGACGAGCGGAAGCAATGTCAGCTGTCGGCTCCTGGTATCGAACACGGGAGTCGCCACAGCGGCCTCCGGACCGCTCCATTGCGCGGCGAGCGTGACCGGGCTGGGCCCGCTCGTGCTGCACGTGCCCCAGTCTCCCTCGCCGAGGAGCAGGTGGAAGCGGGCGCCGTTGACGTTCATCAGCAGGTCTCCGCAAGGGCGGGGACCGGCAGGCGCCTGACCGCCTGGGCCGGACCGGCTGCGCCGCGGAGCGCGTCGAGCGAGAGCGGGGGGCCCGCGACAACCGACAGGCCGAGAATCTCGGGGAGCTGGAGGCCAGACAGATCGACGCTGTCGACTGCCGCACCGATTCCCTGCGCCAGCAGCACGTCCTCGACCGATACCACGCCGGCCGCGCGCGCCACTTCGGCCTGCAGGCTGCGGGCGTGGACCGCCCGGGCGAGCGGCCAGCCGCGCAACGCCGGGTCGATGTCCGGGCCATACAGCATCGGCAGCTGCGGCATCGGGACATCGGCTGCGGGCAGCGGACTGAGAAAGGCCCGGATGCGTGCCTTGACGCGCTCGACCACCTCGGCGACGGCCTGGCCGCCAGCGACCTCTATGCCGATCGAGATCCAGATGCCGACATAGTCGGGGCCCCGCAGCACCAGTTCCGTGGTGACGAGGCGACGCGGATCGAGATAGGTGCATAGCGTGTTGAGGAACGGACGATCGGCGCGCGGCGCGTCTGGATGTGCGGGGTCGCGCGTCGGAATCGCCATCAGCGTGACCGCGCCGGGCGCCGAACCGATGGTCAGCGGCGCCACGTCGGGATGCGCCGCCGGGAGCACTTCGATCCGGCCGATCGCGACGCCGGGGGTGCGCCAGGCGATCGCGCGGAAATCCTCGGCGGTCACCAGCCGGTCGCGGTGCGTGATGAAGCGCGGCACCTGGGTTTCGGCTGCGCTGACGTTCTCGGCGTCCGCACCGCCCCAGGTAGGCACCGGGTTGGTCGCCGTTACCCCCGCGGGCAGCATCGGCCCGCCCTTGAGCGCGCCCGCCCCGACATTGCCCGCGGCACCGGCGGTGCAGGCATAGCTCGCATAGAGCGCCTCGCCGAGCTTCGGGCGGCGGCCGGTCAGGCCATCGCCGAACCGCAGCAATCCCGCCTCGGCATCGCAGGAGAAGACGTCGACCGGATCGCCCATGTCGGGCGCGCCGGGGATCGCGAGCTCGGGGCCGGCGGCACGGACATCGTCGATCGTGATCCAGTCGCGACGCGCGCCGTTGTCGATGCTCGCCACCGCGACCGATCCGGCGAGCACCGGCGACTGCCGGAGCTGGCGCTGCTGGTCCGGCGTGCCATCCCCGTCAGCCAGCCGCTCTGCGCTCACCAGCAATTGCTGGCGGACCTGGGCCGCGTTGATCCCGACCCAGTCGAGCTTCACGTCCGTGGTGCTGCCCGAGCGGATTCGCAGCCAGGTGACGAGGCGTGCGGTGACGTCCGGGGCATCGGCGCTCGGCGGCAGGTCGCCCACCCCCGCTTCGAGCGGATCGAGATGCCACAGGTCGAGTCCGGCGGCGTCCGTCGGGAGGGCCAGCTCGATGATGCCGGGCTGAGTGAGCGGATCGAAATCGGCGCGCGCGGTGAGGCGCGTATAGGTGGGGGCGGGGCTGCCGTTCGCATCCAGGGCGATCGCGCCGGGGCTCGGCAGCTCGAACCGCAACAGGCCGTCGCTCAGCACCGGCGGCGTGCCGGGGCGCGCGACGATCTGGTCCGCGCCCTGATCGGGCTTCATCCCGAGCGACAGGGTGCGCCCGGCGAGCTTGCCGCGAAGATCGTCCCAGCCGTCGCGATCCTTCACGGCGACATTGTCGGCCGGGCGACCGAGCAGGGCGATCCACAGGCTGTGATCTACTGTCTCGGCAAGGTCGACGCCCATGCCGCCCACCACCTCGACCGTCTCGTACAGGGTCAGCGCCTGAGGGGCCGGCCGGTTGTAGGAGGCGTAGAGCAGCGCATAATAATCCTGCTGCTCCTGGCTCGGCGCGACGATCGGGCGCCTGACATAGAAGCGCGCCTCGACCGGCAGCACGTCGAGCGAGGTCGCGGTGAGGAAGGGCAGGGCGCCGGTGAACAATTCGGTGCCGCGCGGGACAACCAGCGATTCCTTCGGCCCGCGTTCGTTGGCGAAGGCCACCAGCCCGCGCGCCTCCTGTGCCGGGGCGAGCGGCACGCCGAGCAGCTGCAGGAACTTGGCGCGGTTGCGCTCGGGGATCTGGTTGGCGCGGTAGAGCAGGCTCTCGGTGATGTGCGCGAAGAGCTGGATCAGCGTGACGCCGGGATCGGAGTCGTTGAAATTGGTCCATTCCGGCGTGTGCGACGGGATGCGCGCGACGAGTTCGTCGACCAGCGCCTGGTAGCGGCGATCGTCGGTGGCGGGGACGGGCAGGGGCATGTCCGGTCCTCCCCTCAGTCCGCCGCCGCGAGCGGCACGTCGAGCGCGACGCGCTGCGCGGCGCCGGTGGCGACGAGGCGGTAGGCGATGGTCGCGACGGCGGTCTCGCTTGCCTCGGGATCGGCGGCGACATCGATGCGCTCGATCGCGATGCGCGGCTCCCAGCGCTTCAGCGCGGTGTCGATCGCATGGGCGATGCGGGCATGGGTGGCGGCATTGTTGGGCTCGAACAGGAAGGCGGTGAGGCCGGTGCCGAAGCGCGGCAGCCCGACGCGCTCATTGGGATCGGTGCGCAGGATCACGGCGATCGATTCCTGGATGTTCCGCTCGCCCTCCGACCACAGCATGCGGCCCGAAGCGTCGACGCGCGGCGGAAAGGCGAGGCTCTTGCCGAAGGGGCTGCTCATCCGCCGCCTCCCTTGCCCTTGAGCTTCGGCACCGGGAAGCAGAGGATGAAGAAGGGCACCCAGCGGAAGATGAAATCGAGCAGGGTGATGATGATGGTCAGCAGGATCAGCGCGCAGATCGTGATGATCGGGATCGACAGCGAGCAGATCATGCCGATGTCGACGCCCTTGGCGTTCTTGCAGCCGCCGCCGTCGCCGGTATCGATATCCTTGTGCAGCGGCCAGGGCAGGACCTGGAGCACCAGGTCGATGAATCCCATGCCCTTGGCGCGCTGGACCTGGCCGCAGAGCATGTCGGACAGGACGAAGGCAGTGCCGCGGGCATGCTTGCGCAGTCCGGCCGGGCTGGTGTCCATCGGCAGCGTGATGCGGATCGGACGCGCGGGCGCATCGGAATCGAAGAAGCTGGCGAGTTCGAAGGGGACGCTCGGCTGCGACAGGGTGGGCGGATGGATTGGGCCGCAATCGGCGTTGAGATGGACGAAGCGCAGCACGAACTGGCCGGTGTCGCCGACGCTGTCCTGCATCGCCTGGGCCAGTTGCTGCGCGAAGGGCATCGCGCGCGCGTCGCTTTCGTCGCTGGTGTCGAGCGCGCGGGCGACGAGGACGGTAAGCTTCTCGACTGCGTTGAGGTCGAACGGCTGGGGTATGGGCGGTGGCGGGGCGGTGTCGAGCGTGACTGGGTCGGCCGGTCCGGCAAGCGGCACGGTCAGCGCATCGATCTCGGCGTCCGGCGGCGCGCCGGCATTGCCGGGGGGCAGGGTGCGGAACCCGCCCTGCGCGTCGATCGTGCCGCCATTGCCGTCGCTGGCGATGCCGGCGAGGAGATAATGGAAGGCGGGCCATTTGGCGCGCTCGGTCGCATCATCGCGATATTGGGTCTCGACGGTTTCGAGTAGCGTGCCGACGCCGGCCGCATCGATCTGGCGCAGCGCATCGGCGAGGCTGCGCAGATGGGGCAGCGCCGGGCTGGGGCTGACGCCCGCAAGGACGAAGCCCTTGGCGAGCCGCTCGCTGTCCGCGGCGCTCATCTGGATCGACAGCCAGCTATAGAGATCGAGTTTCGCGCCGCTGAGCCCGGCGGAGGTGCCGTGCCGCACGGCGTCGGCGACGCTCTTCAGATGGCGGTCGAGAAAGGCCATCAGATCGAGCAGCAACAGCCAGCTCTGCGACTGGAAGCCGACATTGCGGGCGCGGATCCGGGTCTGCCGTTTCGTCGTGCCCGAATAATCCTTGTCATTGTCGCGATCGATGTCGTCGGCCGCCTTCATCGCCGCCTGGATCAGCGCCTTCCACGGCTCGGCGAAGTCCATCTTGAACTCGGTGGTGCGGGCGAGCTTCGAGTTGCGCGGCACCGGCGGCACGGCACCCGCAAGCGCCTCGGCCTGGCCCTCGACCAGCCGCTTTGCCGTGCGGGTGACGGGCGCGCTCAGATATTGCTCGCGGCGGCCCACCGGGATCAGGCCGCCCCACAGGCTGCGCTTGAGGCCATGCCCGTCCTGATGTGCGAGCGGGAAGGCAGGGAGGCGCTCCTCGCCCGGCGCGAGTACGGCCTCGTCCGCGTCGGCGATCCGCTGCCAGCGGGCGCCGGTCGCGTCCTTCACATAGCCATATTCGACCAGCGGAGCCCCGGCCTGCGCATTGGTTGTCGCAGGCATGCGACGGCGGAGCACGAAGCCGACCTGCTCATGCCCGCCTGCCAGCTTGCGGTCGGGCAGGCCCGGTACCGCGCAGGCGAGGGTAGCGCAGGCGATATAATAGCGCTGGTGCGCCGGCTGGTAGAGCTTGAGCCGCGGCGCATCGGCGGGCGGCGCCGCGAGCGGCTTCGGCGCGCGGGCGAGCCGGGTCATCAGCCGGCTTTGCCGGAGCGGAGCCGGCAGCGGTACGCGCTCGATCAGGTCCTCGGTGGCGAGCTTGGCGACGGGCGAGCGCCAGGTCTCGGGCTGCGCCACATGATCGACGAGGCTGTGGGGATCGGTGGCGAGCAGCCCGAGCAGTTGGTCCATGAAATCGTCGGTGGCGAAGCGCAGGATCGTCGGTGCTCGGCCGGGCGAGGCGCCGCCGCGCCACAGCGGCCGCGGCGCGGCCCAGGTCAGCGGATGTGCGAGCGCGGTCACCAGATATTCCCCGCGCCGGGCGTGTAGCTGGCGGCGACGATGCTGTTGCAGATCACCGTATCCGCCTGGACCACGCCCGAGAATTTCGACATGCCCGCATCGACCGTCACCATCCCGGCCGAGACCGCGACCTGGCTCGCGTTGACGGTTACCTTGGCCGAGGCGGTGATGGTGATCCCGCTCGCCTCGAGCCTGACTGAATTGCCGCTCGCATCCTCGATATCGATCGCGGGCGGTGTGTCCTTCAGCGTCACCTTCTGGCCGCCGGGTGTCTCGATGATCAGCCGGACCTGGCCGCTCGTATCGTCGAAAGTGATCTTCACGCCCTCGCGCGACTTGATCACTTTGCGGTTGTTCTTCCCCGCGCCGTCCATGCTGTCGGGCGGGGAATCCGATCCGTTCCACAGCCCGCCGAGGACATAGGGCCGCGCCGGATCGCCATGCTCGAACGCGACCAGCACTTCGTCGCCGATATCGGGGATGAACCAGCTGCCGCGATCCTTGCCGGCGAACAGCGACGCCGTCCGGGCCCAGGCCTCGTAGCGCCCGCCGCCCGAGTCCGGACACCACGGGAGCGTCACCTGTACCCGGCCCTGGCCGTCGGGATCCTTGATGTCGACGACGGTCGCGGGCGCGACTCCGTACCAGATGCCGCCCCAGCCCTGCGGCATGCGCTCGTCGAGCTGGACCTGGCGGCGATCGCCGTCGAGGAGCGCGAAGGCGTTCATAGCGGCTTGATCCCGGGGCGATTGCAGCGGAATTCGGTTCGCGCGCCATGCTCGGCATCATAGAGATGGGTAACCGAGATCGCGCGGTAGCTCCCGTCGAACAACGGGCCGAGCCCGGTCAGGTCGAGCTTCACCCCGGCGCGTAGCTTGACGTCGGTCTCGCAGGTGCCCTCGCCGGTGACGAAGCCGCGCGCCATGTGGCGATAGCTTGCCTCGGCGAGCTGCCGGGCCTCGTCGGCGGAGCGGGGCAGGCCGTGGGCGAGCGTGTCGACCCGTTCGCCCAGCGCCTTGACGAGGATGTCGCCGCCGGCGGTGTCGCCGTTCAGTTCGGACTGGATCGCATCCTTCGCGCCGCGGTGGCTGACGCCGGCCTTGCCCGAGACGTCCCAGCCCGACGCGATGACGGCGCTGCGCTGCTGGGCGAGATCGGCGAGCACATGGAAGGAGCGGAGCGTGCCCGCCCAGGCAAGCGCGACGCCGTCCTGGGTCCGGGCCGGCGCGGCGTGGAGGGTGGTGCCCTGGACGAAGATGTCGGCGTCGAAGCGGCGCGCGATATCGAACAGGAAGGCAAGATCGGTCTGGTTGAGCTGGGCGAGCAGCGGGACGGCGGGCGCCCGGGTATCGACCTGTGCCTGCAGGCCATGTTCCTGCGCGATCTTGCGGACCACGTCGCCGAGCGACGATTGCGCGAAGCAGCGGGTGCGGCGCGTCATGCGCAGATCCTGCAGCCGGTCCTCGGCGAAGACGGTGATCCGCGCCGCCTCGCCTTCGGGAAAGGCAGCGGCGATGCCGGTGATGCGGCCCTCGAACAGGATGCTGTCGTCGCCGACTCCCACCTTGATCTTCTTGCCGAAATCGAGCGTCTTGCGGTCGAAATACTGGAAGCCGGGCTTCTCCTCGCCGCCCCAGTTGCCGAAGACGAGTTCGGCGCGCGCCATGCCTTCGATGCTGTCGGTCAGCTCATAGCGGAGCAGGCCGGCTTCGAGCTTGGCGTCGCGCTTCTCCTCGATCGCGATCGAGGGTCGCGCGGGGCGCATGGGCAGGCGGGCGACTTCAGCGGACATGAGCCGGCCTCAACGGGGGGACAGGCGCGCGGCGCGCAGCGCGACCATGCGCAGCCGCTTTCGCATCTCGTGCGGATAGGGTTCGCGCGGCGGGGCGGCGTCGCCCTTCGCGTCGCCGGCCGGTTCCCCGGCCGCTTCGAATTCATCGATGACGACGGCCATGGCAGCTCTCCTCAATTGATCGACAGGCGGGGTGCCGAGAGCGACACGGCGGCGCTCGCGGAAACCGATGGTGGCGAGATCGACGCGCTGGCCCCGAAGCCGATGCCGCCGCCCACGCTGACACTGGCATCGAGATCGATCAGCGCCCCGGGCGACATGCGCAGCGGGTCCTCGATATTGTTGGCCGCAGCGATGCCCTGCCAGTCGCCGTCCTTGCCCGCGGCGCCCGCCATTTGCTGCAGGCTGCCGCCCTTCGGCGCGGGCGTGAACGGCCGTTGCCCCGGCCGGTTGGGGACGATGCCGCTGCTGCCCTTGAAATCGGCGACGAGGATCTTCTGCTGGCTCATGGTGATCGCGACGCTGGCGCGCAGGGGCTTGCCGGCGGCGGAGAAGAATTCGATCGATTCCTCGAGCCCCTCGACCATGCCGTCGAAGATGAACGAGCCCCAGGAAAAGCGCGTGCCCGGCGGTGCGAGCTTCTTCGGATCGGCATCGGCCTTTTTGGGCGTCATGAAATAGATGACGTCAGCGGTCAGGCGGCGGACATCGTCGACCGGCTTGTCCATCGCCGTCACGTCGAACCACAGGGTCAGCACCAGCTTGGTGGTGCCGGCGCCGACGAACTGGCGCCCGGCCGTACCCGCCTTCTGGTCGCCGCCCTTGGGCTCGGCGACCTGGTTGGCAAAGGTGACCTTCATCGATTCCGGGTTGAATTGGACATCGACCTTCTTGCCGCCGGGTTGCTCCGAGGTGAGGTCCTGCTTGAGCTCGATGAGCTTCGCCTTGACGAGTACCGGCTCGGTCATGCCGCGCCTCCCGCCTGGGCGAGCTGGAGCTTTTCATAGGCGAGCTGGAACTCCTCGATCGCGATCGTGCCGTCCTTGGCGTTGAGCGCCGGCGCCTTGAGCTTGGCGGGAAGGCAGCGGCTCAGCTGGAAGCGCGCCCGTTCGGTGCTGCCATTCTCGGCGAGCATGACGACCTCGGCATTGGCACGCAGGAACGGATCGGCGATCGACGCGGCGAACCAGGTCCACAGGTCGAAATTGTCGGTCATCCCGCGTTTGAGCGTCAGGTTGGAATAATTGACCACACCCGGCACGCGATAGGCGTGGTCGTTCGCGCCGCCGGACCGGATCGTCTTGAAATCATGCGTCATCTCGAGACCGTCGCATTCGGCGAAGGCCGCCTTGGCGAGCGGCGCGCTCTTGCCGTCGGGATAGATCTCGACCGAGAAGTTGAAGGCGGTGAAGGGGCGCGGTTCGTCCGCCATCACGCCGCCTCGAGAATGGTGAGCCGCGCGCCCTGCTGGACGAGGCGGACGGTGAGGAAGCGGATCGGCTGCGACGGCGCGACCGCGACCTCGACCACCAGCCGGCCCGCATCGAGATCGGCGGCGCTTCCCTGCACGGCCACCCGGAAGCTCTGCGCCGAAGCCGCGCCGGCGAAGGCGCCGCGCTGCTGCAGGTCGTCGAGCGTGGCGGTGAGGCTGCGCTCGACCGCGCGCCGCAGCACCGGGCCGTTGGGCTCGAACACATAGGTCATGCCGCGGCGTAGCAGCGTGCGACGGAGCAGCATCATCAGCCGTCGGACATTGATCTGGCGCCAGTCGCGCTCGGGCGACAGCGTATCGGCGTCGCGCAGCGCGAAACCCAGCGGCAGGCGGCGCACCATGTTGACGCGCGCGCGGTCGAGCGCGAGCAATTCCGCTTCGGGAAGCGCCGGGTCGAGCCCGACAATGTCCTGGATCGGGTCGTTGGCAGGCGCGATCCACGCGCCGCGATCCTGCGCCCGTGCCGCCATCAGCCCCGCGACGGCGCCGTCGGGCGGCGAGGCGATCAGGCCGGTGCTGCCGCGGGCGAGCAGCCACGGATGGTACAGCGCGCCGAACGACAACAGCCGTTGCTCGTCGATGCCGAGCTGGTCCGCCGCGCCGGCGCCGGGCGCGAGTGTCATCAGCGCGCGCGCATGGGCGGCCGCGTCGGCGGTGCGGAACTGCCGCGGCAGCGATAGCGGCACGAAGAAATTGCCGTCCGCACCGGCGATCCGCAGCGCCGCGAGCTGTAGCCGGGCGAGGCGGGCGCGGTCGACCGGCGTCGCGACATAGCTCGCCTGGCGCAGGACCACGGCGGCGCTGGCATAGGCGGAGACATTGCCGTCCAGCTCGATGTGCAGCCGGTAATAATGCACGCCCTGGGCGCGGCCGGGAATGTCACGGTGGTCGACGCCGGTGTCGCGCAGGATCTCGACGGCGTCGGCGAAGTCGGGCTGCGCGGCTTCCTCCAGCACGACGATGCTGCCCTCGGGCTGCGGCCCCCAGGACAGGGTGAACACGTCCCCGGCGACCGGCCCCGACGGTGCGGTCAGCGCGGGCGCGTCGAGCAGCCGGGTGGCGCTGTCGAGAAAGGCGCCGAAATCGGGCTCGGCCAGCGCGGCCGTGTCGCCGGTAGGGCAACCGCCCGAATGAGTCCGCCAGCCGGGATTGGCCGGCGCGCCCGGTTGCGGCGGGAGCACCGTATCCGCGCGCGCGCCGGCCTCCCAGCCGGGCTGTACCGCATCCGGCACGGCGAGCAGGCTCGGTTCGGGGAACAGGTCCCCGGCGATATCGAACGCGGCATGGATGCCGAACAATTGCCGCTCGCCCAGGTCCCTGATCGCGGCGACCTGCTCGACAAGGGCGGTGCCGCGCAGATCAGCGAGGCGCGGATCGAGGAACAGCCGTTCATCGAAGCGCGCCAGCCCATCCCGCACCAGCGATTCCGTCGCTTGCGGCAGCGGCGCGACGGGTTCGGCGAAACGCGTGTCGAGGCCGATGGGGAGCCAGGAGGAGCGCAGCGCGATCCGGTCGGCCTTGGTGAAGGCGGGCGTGCCGAAGCGCGCCGCGATGTCGGCAAAGCGCGCTGTGTCGTCGCCGTTGCCATAGCCGCGTGCGATGCGCGCCCGCTCGTCGCGCGATACCGCGAAGCCGGGGCGGATCGCGGCGCTGCGGTTCGCGGGATCGGCATGGAACCGATCGGCGTCGACCAGCCCCTGGATCGCGTTGGCCGCTTCCGGTGCCGGCGACAGGCCGGCCTGGACGCGATCGCCGCCCGGGCGGTGTTCGGCGATGTCGATCGCCACCCGCGCGGCCGCCACGGGTGCGCCGGGCAGCCGCGATGCGACCTGCTGCCAGGCCGGGCCATGTGCCGTGTTTCCCTCGATCGAGTCGATGCGCAGCCAGTCGGATTCGCCCTGGTGCAGGAACTGGATCCAGCGGCCGCGCGCGAGCGGCACCTTCGCCGGGGAATCGAATGCGAGCGTCGCCGCGACTCCTTCCGTCATCGTCGCATCGAAGCTGCCGGCCTCGCCCGCAATCCGGGCATGGCCCTTCTTCACGATCGGAGGGCCGCTTTCGGCGTCGGCGATGCGGGCAAAGGACGCGATCCACAGCGCCAGGACGTCGCCATCGCCGACGCGCGCCACCTTGGCGTAGCGCGTGACCAGCCCTTTTCCCCCGACCAGCTCGATCAGGTCGCCCGGCGCGAGTACGCCGCGATCGGCGAAGCGCAGGCCCCAGTGGAGCGGGCGTTGGCCGGCCAGGGCGAGCGGCGAGCGCGAGACGCGCGCGGCGAGCTGCATCGCATCCGACCAGGAGCCGAGGCTCGCGGCGCTCAGCGCGGCCGGAGCGATCACGCTGGCGGCTTCCTGCGGATCGGGCAGCCGGCACAGCATGCCGGGCAGCAGGAAGGTGCCGCTGGTCGCGGGAAGCGAGCCTGCGTCCGCCACCCCGAGCGCGGCGCGCGCGGCGGCGAGGTCGTCGGTCTCGGCGAGGCGGATCGCCCAGCAGCGCTTGCCGCCATTGGAGAAGAAGGCTCGGACGGTTGCGGCAAGGTTGCCGGTCAGCCGCGCGCCGCCCTCGGTCTCATAGGCAAGCGGGCAGTCCCCGCCGAACACCGTCTCATAAGCAGCCGCGCTCGACAGCGCGATCGCGCGGTGACACGGCCCGCGCTCGGCAAAGCCGGCGAAGACGGCGACGTCCATGCGCGGCATCGCCTCGGCGACGGGCGCCGGGGCGATGTCGACGCGAATGCCGGGAAGGGCGTCGCCGGCGAACATGGCCTATTCCATCTCCAACCGCTCATAGGCGAGGACGAGTTCCTCCATCGCCACGTCGGTGCCCTTGGCGTTCACCGGCCCGCTGGTGTGCTTGACGATGCGCGCGCGCATCAGCTTCCAGGCCAGGACCGCATCGGTATGGTCTTCGTTCATCAGCGTGACGGTGACGGTGCGCAGGGCGTTCTGGTCGCCGTTGCGGATCTGATCGAGCCATTTGTACAGGTTGAGCGAACCGATCACGCCGCGCTTCATCGTCACGTCGGTCGACTTGTTCATGCCGGTGATCTTCATCACCGAATTTTCCTTGTGGTTGCCCGTGCGATATTCCGAGACGGTCACTTCCATCCCGATGCCGCTGATTTCCTGGAAGCCCGCCTGGGGCCCCTCGGTGTTGCCGTCGCCCAGGTCGACCAGGAAGTTGAACTGGACGTACGGACGCTCTCGCAGGATTGCCATGACGGTTTCCCCTTATGACTTGCTGTCGGCCGTCCACTGGCCGATGCGGAAGATGACGAATTCGGCAGGGCGAAGGGGCGCGACGCCGACCTGGCAAACCAGCCGCCCGTTATCGAGATCGTTCTGCGTCATCGTCGAGCGGTCGCATTTGACGAAATAGGCCTTTTCGGGCTTGTCGCCGAGCAGCGCGCCGGTCTGCCATTCGTTCAGCAGGAAATCGGAGATGGTGCGCCGGACATTGGCCCAGAGCCGCTCGCCATTGGGCTCGAACACGGCCCATTGGGTGCCCTTGTCGATCGATCGCTCGAGATACGCAAAGTATCGACGGAGATTGACATATTTCCACTCGGGATCGGAACTTGCGGTGCGCGCGCCCCACAGGCGCATGCCGCGCCCCTCGAAATAGCGGAAGCAATTGACCCCTTCGGGATTGAGCACTTCCTGCTGCGCCTTGTTGAGCAGCTTTTCGAAGCCGAGCGCGAGCGTCACCACCTCGTTGGCGGGCGCCTTGTAGACCGCGCGCTCGATGTCGTTGCGGGCATAGATGCCGGAGACGAAGCCCGAGGGGGGATAGTGGTTCTCCTGCCCCGTCGCGGGATCGATGATCCTGACCCAGGGATAATAGAGCGCGGCGTGGCTGCTATCGAACTTGGCGCGATATTCCCGGACCTGGGAGATCGAGGCGCCGCGGATGCTGTCCAGCACGGCGATGCGATATTGCATCCGCTCGGCATGGCTGATCAGCGCATTGGCGATCGCCTGGGCATCGGTCGAGGCAGCAAGGCCATAGGTGGATCCGGGCGCGGCGACGATCGAGATATCCTCGATATCCTCGAACGCCATGAGGCCCTTCTTGCGGTTGGTCGTGGAATCCTCGGCGCCCGCGAAGTCGTCCGGGATGGGCACTTTCCCGTCGCTGCCGCCGGTGAGGAAGAAGGTCGCTTCGAGGAACGGTGCCTTGCCGTCGCTGCCGTCGATATCGGCATCGGTGAAGCGATTGTCCGACGCGCCCGCATTATGATAATCGAACACGATCTTGGCGCCGTTGCGGGGCGGCACGTCATCGCCGGCGGTCGTGAAGATATCCTGCGCCGACTTGGCCTGTTCGATGGCCAGCGCAAGCGCCGCCGCCGTCGCCGCCTTGGCGTCCTTTGCCGGCTGGACCTTGAGTACGGCCGCGTCGACGATCGCCTGCTTGCCATCGACTTCGGTCTGCGCATCCGTGACTGCCTGGGTGAGGACGTTGATGTCGTCCCCCGGCGCGGGCGCGGCCAGCTTGTCCTTGGCGGCCTGCAGCTTGGCATTGGCGGCGTCGAGATCGGGCTGCGCGTCGCTCACTGCCTTGTTCGCGGCAGTGAGCGCCTTCTGGGCATCCTTGTCCGCCTGGTCGGCGTCGGCCTTGGCCTTGTCCGCCGCGTCCTTCTCGGTCTTGGCTTCGTCGGCGGTCAGCGCGGCGATGACGATCGGGATCGAGCGCGCGGCCGCAAGGTTGGTGGGCTCGGCCGCGAAATAGTCGAACAGGGAATCCGGCGCCCCGGCGGTCTTGTGGCCGCGGTCGAGCGCGAGATTGGTCGCGGCGAAGAAGGGCAGGCCGGGTTCGCTCGGCTCGACATAGACGGTTGCGGTGATGGTGCGGACGGTTGCGTTCGTCTCCGCGAGATTCTGGAGTTCGAACTTCTTGGAGCCGTCCTGGTTCTCGAAGTTCCAGAGGTCCTTCTGGACGTCGCGCGACAGGAAATAGACGCCCTTGTCGGGGCTGTTACCGAGATAGACGGTGTCGCGATCGGCTGAGGAGCGCAGGATCGCGCGATGCTTGCCGCCGCCGACGGGCTGGAGCACGAGGCGGTTCTGGCTCACCCAGAATTGCAGCCGCACCCGCGCTTCGCCCGCCTTGCCGGGAAAGCGCGCGCGGATCGTGACATTGGCCGGCGGCACCGCCGGCTGGGCGACCTTGGCGCAGCCGGCCAGCGGATCGCCGGTATAGGTGCGTGCGACATAGAGCCGCTTGCCGCCTTCCTCGAAAAAGGCGCGGACCGCGTTCCACATATAATTGTCGAGCGTGCCGTCGGAGAATTCGAGCTGCTGGCGGCCGCCATAGACGCGCTCGAACTCGACCAGCGCGGTGATGACGTCGGGTTCGATGTCGATCGGGCCATAGCGGGTCGCGCCGACAAAGCCGGTGGTCGTCGTGCTGACGCCCTCGATCGATTTCGCCCGGTAGGAGACTTCCTCCACAAAGACGCCGGGAGCGAGATATTCAGGCATGGGCGGTCTCCTCGATCAGTTCGCTTTGAGGTAGAGGCTGGAAAATCGTTCGGTGTCGGACTTGCTGCTGGCCAGCGTCAGCGGGCGGCCGAGCACCAGGGTCTGCGCGGGCAGCTCGGGCTGGGCCGGCTTCAGATTGGCGAGCGCGCGGGTCGGTGGCTGCGAAAGCTGGCCGAGAATGTCGGCGAGTTCGGGCGGCCTGCCGGCGAGCTTCCCGTAATAGACCTTGATCATCGCCTGCCAGGCGACCTCGCTGCGGCCGGCCGCGGCCTCCGCGACCGTCTGCGAGGGGAGGGCAGGATAGGCGCCGCTCACCGCGATCGCCCCGCCGGCATCGGCGATGCCCAGGCCGATCACCACGCCGGCCACCGTAACGGTCATTGCCGCCCAGCTTGCCGGAAGGTCGCTGCCATCCGGCTGGCGCACCGCAAGCTGGGCGCGCACCGTGGCGCGGGGGCCGGGCGCGCCGCGCGCGATCGCCGGGAAGAGCGGCAGATAGTCGGGCGTATAGTCGGCGGGTGCGCCGGCGGGGAGCAGCGGCGCGATCGGGCCCGCGGCGAAGCCGGCCCAGCTCGGCCATGCGAATCGGCCGCGAACCGGCAGGTCGGCACTGAACCTCATGGGCAGGAAGCGGCGAAACTCGTCCTCGACGGTCACGACGAAGCTGCGCTGGTGCGCCGGCCAGTCGGTCGGGCTTTCGGCGAGGACGACGTCCAGGCCGGGCAGGCGCGGGGTCATCCAGGTGCCGCTCGGCGTCGGCGCGAGCAGGGTCGTCCGCCACGGTCGCGCGGCATCGGCAACCCGCACCGCGAGCCCGTCGCCCACCAGCGACCGGTCCGACGCGTCGCGGAAGGCGAAGCCGAGCGGCACGTGCCGCACGAACCGATCGGGGGAGACGAGCCGGAGCGTCACGGCAGGTCCGCCGCAATGCCGACCTCGAAGCCGCGCTCGAGCACGGTGCCGCTGTCATCGAGGCTCTGGGTGCTGTCGAGCATCACCATCCGCACGAGATAGTTGGCGAACAGGGGATGCTTGCGGATCCGGTCCCACATCGACAGCTGGTCGACGACATTGAGCGGGTCGCACACAAGGTCGATATCCTCGTCGACCGTGAAGATGCCGTCCTCGGCGAGATAGTCGTTGAGCTGGGCGGCGGTGATCGCCCCGGCATCCTCGAGCGCGCGCATCACCCAGCCGAGCATCCTGAGCTGCTTCTCGACCGCGGAGGCGATCGGGATCACCAGGAAGCTGATGTCGATCGGCAGCGACGGCTTGAAGCGGCGGCCGAAAATGTCGGTGCGCGGGCCGCGCGCCCGGCGCTGGGTGTTGATCGCCACCCGCCACATCAGGATCGCGAAGCCGTCCCCCGTCAGGCCCTTCTCGATGTCCTTGGCCTGGTAGCAGTCGACGGTGAGCGTGCCGAACGCGTCGCGCGGATAGCGCTCGCGGATCACGCCGCGCAGCGCGGCGGCCACGGCGGCCACGGCCTGGTGCCCGGCCATTCAGCCCGCCCGCGCCACGGCGCGGATCGCATCCGCGAGGCCATGGTGCCCGCCCGGGGTAAAGCGCCAGGCTTCCCGGTCGACGCGATACAGGCTGCCGGCGTGGCCGTCATCGCCGATCGCGACGATGCCGATCCGCGGTGCGTCCGCAATCGCCCTGAGCGCCGGCGTGCAGTCGCGCAGCGCGGCCTGGTGCAGGATGACGACATCGACGTCGCCCGGGGCTGCCTCGGATGGAATGGACTGGACCAGCTCGATATCCTCGCATTCGGAAAGCGCGCCGAGAAGCGCTGATCTAACCATTGCCGTGGTCGCGCCGAGCAATACGCGGATCGTCATCGCGCCCCCCGCTTCTGGTCAGGAGCCTCAGCTAGGCGCCTCGGGCAGTGGGGCGCATGAGCCGGAAGATCGGGAAAAGGGCCCGGGCCTTCATCCGGGCGGACGTGCCGGATCATCCTCCCGGGCCAATGATCCGGGCCATTTGGTCCGGGCCGGGCGGCCGGATCGGCGATGAGGAAAAACATCCAAAACCTAATGTTCATCGCGAATCACGGTTACGAATCACTTGATTTGGATTATGAGCGTCGCCTCAGATTGCTTGTCGGACTGCTTCCTTTTTGCTCGTCGTCGGAAGATTTCCTGGCGCGACAGGTCGTGAAGCCCGCAAGCGGTTCGACAATAAGCAAGACGCTGGTCGCGTGTTCTACCCTTGGAGTTTTGGCTGGGCCGCCAGGGTCCGGCCGGGGGTATCTGGCCCATGTGCGGGCAGTCGGGAGCATCGCGGATGGAACAACATCGAAACGGCGGGGCATGCGATGATACGCGGCCGGTCGCGGTGGTGGTCAGCGAAGTCCTGATCTATCGCGAAGGCATCGCGGCCGGGCTGGCGCGGATCGGCGATCTCAGGCTGGTCGGGGCGATATCGGCCGACGCGCTGCCCATGGCGCTTGCGGCTTCCCCGGTTCAGGTCGTCTTTGTCGACATCTCGCGAAGCTGCTCGCGCGATGCGGCGCGGGCGGCGCGCGCCCTCGCACCGCAGGTGCAGATCATCGGCTTCGGCATGACGAGCGAGGATGAGGGGCTGGCCGGGGCCGAAGCGGGCGTGACCGCCTTTGTCGATCATGACGGGACGATCGAGGATCTCAACAGCGCCGCCAAGCGCGTGCTCAGCGGGGTGCCGGTATGTCCGCCGCGACTCACCACGCGGTTGCTGCAGCGCGTGGCGCAGCTGGCGGGCCGCGGGGGCGGGGAAGCCGACGCGCACCTCACCCGGCGCGAGCGCGAGATCGCCTCGCTGGTGGAGGAGGGGCTTTCGAACAAGGAGATCGCCTGCACGCTCAACATCAGTCCCGCGACCGTGAAGAATCACGTCCACATGATTCTCGACAAGCTCAATCTGTCGCGGCGGCGCATGATCGCGCTCGATACGGCGGTGTCCGACCAGCGGTCGCCCTCCGTCGCATCCGGGCGGGGCGGGCAGGGGCGGCGGGCGCAGGCCCTGCCGGCGGGATGGCGTGCGGAGGCCGGGGCCTGACCCCGCCGGGGCTCGGCTGGGCCCCCGCCTCCGGGAAGCCGCCGGCGCCCGCCACTATTCTCTCGGCCGGTTCATGGCGTGGGAGGCCGGCGGGAAAGGCATCGCTCCGTCGCCGTGGAGAGGCCGGTAGGGTCGCTGCAGCCGGTTCTTTCGATGGTCGCGAAATTTTTGATATTTTTCTGTTGACCGCTTCGGCTCCCCCATCTAGATGCCCGCCTCCGGCAGCGACGTTGTTCGCCGCCGGGTCCTCTACCGCCGCAAGGCGGGCCGGAAATCGGCAGTGAGGCATAGCATTTATCGGAGGCGGCAGCTTCAATCCTCGGATTGGACGGCCCGGCTTTCGCTTTTTGTTGTGGGATCGCTCAATGTTTCGATCGCAAGGTCGGGGCGGAGAGATCGCTCTTTGACATTGTCGGTTAAGATGAAGGGACATGTGGGCGGCGGCCCCGGGTCTGGCATTCAAGGTGCCAGGTGCTCGGTTAAATTAGGCCGTTACTCGCAAGTCCTTCACGTATCCATACGTAATTGATTTGTGCAGGAACGGCTCCTTGAAATGAGCGTATCTGTCGGGGTTATTCCACCTCGTCGGGTATGAACATCAAACTTGA
>Ga0255338_1002785_pt1 | contig 23571 bp, 20 predicted proteins | sample MeOH1_35cm_T4_19_FD_203715 | JGI IMG/M metagenome (GOLD analysis project Ga0255338, IMG submission 203715) | Sandy soil microbial communities from University of British Columbia, Vancouver, Canada - MeOH1_35cm_T4_195 | ecosystem: Engineered > Artificial ecosystem > Sand microcosm > Unclassified ...
GTCTCGGTGGGCAGGCCGCACATGAAGTAGAGCTTCACCTGCCGCCAGCCGTGGGAGTACGCCGCCGCGACCGTGCGGATGAGGTCCTCCTCGGTGACCATCTTGTTGATCACCTTGCGCATCCGCTCCGACCCGCCCTCGGGGGCGAACGTCAGCCCGGAGCGCCGGCCGTTGCGGGAGAACTCGTTGGCCAGCGTGATGTTGAAGGCGTCGACGCGCGTGCTCGGCAGCGACAGCGACACGTTCGTGCCGTCGTACCGATCGGCGAGGCCGGTGGCGAGGTCGCCGATCTCGGTGTGGTCCGCGCTCGACAGCGACAGCAGCCCCACCTCGTCGAACCCGGACTTGCGGATGCCGTTCTCGACCATGTCGCCGATGGTCGTGATCGACCGCTCGCGCACCGGGCGGGTGATCATCCCGGCCTGGCAGAACCGGCAGCCGCGGGTGCAGCCGCGGAAGATCTCCACGGAGAAGCGCTCGTGCACCGTCTCGGCGAGCGGCACCAGCGGGCTGCGCGGGTAGGGCCACGCGTCGAGGTCCATCAGGGTGTGCTTGCGCACGCGCGCGGGCACACCCGGCAGGTTCGGTCGTACGCCGGCCAGGGCGCCGTCCGCCGCGTAGGCCACGTCGTAGAACTTCGGCACGTAGACGCCGCCGCTGACCGCCAGCCGGCGCAGCAGCTCGTCGCGGGCGGTGGGCATGTCCCCGGCGGGCCGGCCCTCGGCCTTCCACTCGCGGATCACCTCGGTGATCGCCAGCACGACCTCCTCGCCGTCGCCGAGGACGGCTGCGTCGACGAAGTCGGCGACCGGCTCCGGGTTGAACGCGGAGTGACCGCCGGCGAGCACGACCGGGTCGTCGTCGGTGCGGTCGACGGCGTGCAGCGCGATGCCGGCCAGGTCGAGCGCGGTCAGCATGTTGGTGTAGCCGAGCTCGGTCGCGAACGAGATCCCGAGGACGTCGAACGCCCGCACCGGGCGGTGGCTGTCGACGGTGAACTGCGGGATGCCCTCGCGGCGCATGACCGCCTCCAGGTCGGGCCACACGGAGTAGGTGCGCTCGGCGAGCACGCCGTCACGCTCGTTGAGCACCTCGTAGAGGATCTGGACGCCCTGGTTGGGCAGGCCCACCTCGTAGGCGTCCGGGTACATCAGCGCCCATCGGACGGTCGTGTCGTCGCCCCACTCCTTGTGCACGGAGTTGAGCTCCCCACCGACGTACTGGATCGGCTTCTGCACGGTGGGCAGATGGGGCTCGAGCCGGGCGAACAGGGACTCGGGCACGACGGAACCTCTCGAAAACGGCGGGGGACAAAGTCCTAGGGTACGCGGCACACTGAGGTCCATGCACGCCCAGAGGAGTGCTCTGCGGGCGCCCGTCGCGTTCGACGGGTCCTCCTTCCTCCCCGGCGGCGCCACGGTGCTCGTCGACGGCGACTCGATCGCAGGAGTGGAGCCCTTCCACTACACCGTGCCCGCCGGGTGGCCCGTCACGACGTACGACGGCACCCTGCTCCCCGGCCTGGTCAACGCGCACGTCCACCTCGTCTCCGACTCCTCCCTGGGCAGCCTCGAGCGCGCCGGCACCAGGCCCGACGACGAGGTCGACGCGGTCATCGCGCAGTCGTTGCGCGAGGAGGCCGCCTCCGGTGTCACCACCGTGCGAGACCTCGGCGACACCCGCTATTGCACCGTGGGCTTCCGCGACCGTGGCGACCCCGGGGTCCCCCGCGTCGTCGCCGCCGGGCCACCGCTGACCGTGCCCGACGGCCACTGCCACTACCTGGGCGGCTGCGTCGAGGGTCCGGAGGCGATCCGGGCGGCGGTGAGCGAGCACGTGGAGCACCGGGTGGACGTGATCAAGGTGATGGCCAGCGGCGGCATGCTCACGAGCGGTACGGACGTGTTCGGCGTCCAGCACACACCAGACGACCTGCGCCTGCTCGTCGACCTCGCGCACGCGCAGGGCCTCCAGGTGCTGGCGCACGCGCACTCGCTGGCCGGCATCGTGCACGCGCTCGACGCCGGCGCCGACGGCATCGAGCACTTCACCGGGTTCACCGAGCACGGCATCGAGGTACCCGATGCCGTGCTCGCGCGTGTCGCCGAGGCCGGCGTCGTGGTCGACCCGACCTTCGGCTTCGATCGCGAGGCCATGCGCGGCCTGCCCACCCCGCCCGCCCGCATCCTCGAGTCGCTGCAGCGGGCCGGCCTCGACTTCGAGTCGGCCTACGCCGCGCGGCTCGGTGTTGCCGCACGGCTGCGGGCCCACGGGATCCCGGTCGTCACCGGCGTCGACTCCGGGGCGTCACCGCCCAAGCACCACCGGGCCATCGCGTTCGCCATCACGGACCTGCTGCGCGCCGGCTACGCCATGGAGGACGCGCTGGCGACCGCCACCTCCGGCGCGGCCAGGGCCTGCGGACTCCAGGAGGTCACTGGCTCGCTGGTGGACGGGCTCGCTGCGGATGTGCTCGTCGTCGACGGCGACCTGCGCAACGGGCCCGAGGCACTCTCCCACCCGGTGGCCGTGCTGGTGCGCGGCGCCGACGCGGTGCGCTGACCGGGTCGCTTCAGCGGGCGAGCACGCGCGGCGCGGGCAGCCGACTGCTCGGCGCGCTCACCGACCGGCGCTGGATGTTCAGCAGCAGCCCGATGCCGATCAGGGAGGCGAACATCGAGGACCCGCCGTACGACACCAGCGGGAGGGGTACGCCGGTGACCGGCATGATGCCCAGGCACATCCCGATGTTCTGGAACGTCTGGAAGCCGAACCAGCACGCGATGCCGGCCGCGGCAAGCCGGCCGAACAGGTCCTCGGCCCGCACCGCGATCAGCAGCGCCCGCCAGAGCAGCACGGCGAAGAGCGCGATCAGCACCCCCGCCCCGATCAGGCCGAGCTCCTCGCCCGCGACGGTGAACACGAAGTCGGTGTGCTGCTCGGGGACGAAGCCGGCCCTGGTCTGCGACCCCCCGAACAGGCCCTGGCCGAAGAGGCCACCGTTGCCGATCGCGATCCGCGCCTGGGTGGTGTTGTAGCCGGCACCGCGCGGGTCGAGGTCGGGGTTGGTGAACGCCATGAACCGGTTGACCTGGTAGGTCTTCAGGATCCCCAGCGAGACCACGAGGGCCGCTCCGGTCACACCGGCCGCGAGCATCCCGACCAGCCAGCGGCGCGGCGCTCCCGACACCCCGAGCACGCCGAAGACGGTCGCCGAGAGCACCAGCATGGTGCCGAGGTCGGGCTGGAGCAGGATCAGCAACGCGGGCAGGCCGGCGATCGCCAGCATCAGCACGACCTCGACGGTGCCCACCTGGCGCCGGCGCGAACCCTCGACGCGTTCGGCGGCGAGCAGCGCCATCCCGACCACGACCGCCAGCTTGGCGAACTCGGCGGGCTGGAGGGACATCCCGCCGATGATCAGCCACGACTGCGACCCGTTGATCGTCGAGCCCATCACGAGCACCAGGACGAGGCCCACCACCGAGCCGGCGTACACGAGCGGAGCGAGGATCCGCACCCAGCGGTGGTCGGTCACCAGGACCGCGCCCGCCAGGCCGAGCCCGATCGCGACGTTGGCCAGGTGCTTGCGCAGGTACGCCGTGCTGTGACCGTGCGTCAGGGCGTCGTTCGCCGACGTGGACGACCACACCAGCAGGGTGCCGATCACCAGGATCGCCCCGGTCACGAGCACGAGCACCCAGTCCACCCGAGGCGGGTTGAGGGCCTGCATCCGGGCGCGGGCCTGCGGCACGAGCGTCATCGTGAACCTCCGGTGACGGGGGGCAGGATCGAGCCGTCGGAGGTGAACACCGGCAACCGGCGCGGCGGGGTCACGCCGGGGATGATGGCCTTGCCGGCGTCGACGTTCTCGCCGGTGATGCCGTAGAGCGCCTCCCAGATCTTGCGCACCGCCGGGCCGGAGGTGCCGGAGCCGGTGCCGGCCTGGCTGACCATCATCACGACGACGTAGTCCTTGGTATAGGTCGCCACCCACGAGGTGCTCTGCTTGCCGTACACCTCGGCGGAGCCGGTCTTGCCGCGGATCTTCACCTTGTCCAGCGGGAAGCCTCCGAACTTCCAGGCCAGGGTGCCTTCGCGCGGCGTCCCCTGCAGGGCGGTGTCGACGTAGCGCAGCGCCGCCTTCTTCGACTTCACGCGACCCTGCACGACCGGCTCGATCCGGCGCACGACGTTGCCGGCCGGGTCGACCACCGCCTTGGCGATCCGGGGCGCGTAGAGCGTGCCGCCGTTGGACAGCGCGGCGTACGCGCGCGCGAGCTGGAGCGGGGTCACCATCGTGTCGCCCTGCCCGATCGCGAAGTTGACCGCGTCGCCGGCGCGGTACTGGTTCCCCTCGAGGCAGAACTCGTGGGCGAAGACGTGCAGGAAGTCGCGCTTGTGCGCGGTGTTCCTGGCGTCGACCCGGCAGTAGTAGCTCTTCATGGCGTTCCAGTAGTCGAGCTTCCAGTGCCGGTCGGCGATCCGGCCGTCGGCCTCGCCGGGGATGTCGATCCCGGTCTTCTGGCCGAAGCCGAAGGCCTTGGCCTGCGCGACCAGCGGGTCCTTGGCGTTCACGTCGCTCGGGTCGGAGCCGTAGCGGTTCCAGAAGCTCAGCCCGACGCGGTAGAAGAACGTGTCGCAGGAGAGCTCCAGCGCCCGGGCGAAGTCGATCATGCCGTAGGCAGCGGACTCGTAGTTCTTGAACAGCCGGTTGCCGACCTGGACGCCGCTCGAGCAGTCCAGCCGGGTGTTCTCGGAGAACCCGTGGTTGAGCGCGCCGACCGTCATGAACGGCTTCCAGGTCGACCCGGGGGCGAACTGGCCCTGCGTCGCCCGGGACAGCAGCGGGTTGCCGGACTTCTTCGAGTACAGCGCCTTCAGCTGCGCACTGCTGATGCCGTCGACCCAGACCGACGGGTCGTACGTCGGCTGGCTGGCCATCGCGACGACACTGCCGTCGTGGGCGTCGAGCACCACCACGGCGCCACTGTCCGCGACGTAGTTCTTGTGGGTGACCTTGTCGAAGGTCTTGCGCGCGGTCGTGATCGCGTCGTGCAGCTGCTGCTCGACGACGCCCTGGAGCCGCGCGTCGATCGACGTGACGAGCGTGTCGCCGGGCGTCGCCTCGGCCTGCCCGGAGTCACCCAGGACCCGGCCCTTCGAGTCGACGGCGACCTTCTCGTAGCCGGGGACGCCGCGCAGCCACTGGTCGTAGGACTTCTCGAGCCCGGCCCGGCCGACGACCGAGGCGCCGTTGAGGGAGCGGTCGTCGGTCTTCTCGGCCTCGTCGAGCTCGTCGGCGGTGATCGGTCCGAGGTAGCCGAGCACCCCGGCGGCGTTGATCCCGAACGGCGCCGGGTAGGACCGCACGCTCGCGCGCTGGGCGATCACCCCGGGGTAGTCCTCGGCCTGCTCGGAGATCTGCACGGCGGTCGCCTGGGCGACGTCACGGGCGACGGGGACCGGCTGGAAGGGCGAGCCGTTCCAGCAGGTGCCACGCACGGACCCCGACTCGCCGCAGAGCCGGGTCCGGGCCACCAGGTCGGCGTACGGGACGTGGACGGCGTCGGCCACCTTCTGCAGCAACGCCACCCGGTCCGCCTCGCCCAGCTTGCCCAGCACGGTGCGGTCCAGGCTCACGACCCAGCTGTCGCGGTTGGTGACCAGCGGCCGGCCCATCGCGTCGACGATGAGGCCTCGAGCCGGCTGGACCACGATGTCGCGCACCGACTGCTCGGCGGCCTTGGCCTGGTACTCGTCGCCGGTGAACACCTGGAGGTACCAGAGCCGGGCGAACAGGGTCACGAACAGGGTCACGAACAGGACCTGGACGACGAACAGCCGCAACCGGCTCTTCTGCGGCGTCGGCCGGATCAGCACCGCAGCCATCAGTGGAGGACCCGCACCTGCTCGTGGGGCAGCCGCGCCCGGGGCGGTCCGAGCAGGCCCAGCAACCAGAGCAGCACCGGGACCAGCAACGGCGCGAGCAGCAGGTCCCAGAGCACTCCGGTCACGATGATCCGCAGCATCTGCTCGACCGGCAGCGCCGCGTCGTCGAGCAGCACGCCGGAGAACGCGTAGATCGAGGTGCCGACGAACGAGCCGGCCCCGACGACCAGGACCGCGGTCAGCAACGACGAGCGCGCGTCCTGCCGGACCCGGCCGGCGAGGTAGCCGACGACGACGAGCGCGAGCGCCCAGCGACCGGCGACGTGGTCGGCCGGCGGCGCGAGGTCGAGCAGCAGGCCCGCTCCGAAGCCGAGGACGGCGGCGAACTGGGGACCGCGGTCGATCGCGGCCACGACGACCAGCACCAGTGCGAGATCGGGGACGACACCGTCGATGGCGACGTACCGGAGGACCACGACCTGGGCGAGGACTGCCACGCAGACCAGCCCGGCGAGGGCGGCGCCCCGGACGGCCGTCACTGCGGAGCTCCGGCGGTCAGCACCGGGCGGTCGCCCTGCGTGCCCTTGGGTACGACGACCCCGACCACGTCGAGGGAGGTGAAGTCCACGAACGGCTTGATCACCGCGAGCCGCGAGCTCTGGCGCGGCGACGAGACCACCGACTCGACCCGGCCGATCGGGATGCCGGCGACGTACGGGACCCCGTCCGGGGAGCCCCACGTGACCACGACGTCGTCCTTCGACGGCATCACCGAGTTGTCGACGAGGTCGAGGGCCAGCCGGCCCGTGTTGTCCGCGGTCCCACGCCCCCGGAGGAAGCCGATCTCGAGGTTGGTGCCGAGCCGCCCCCCGACGACCGAGTCGGTGTCGACGATCAGCAGGACGGTCGCGGTCGTCCGGGTGGCGCGCACGACGCGACCGACCAGTCCGTCGCTGTTCAGCACGGTCATGTCCTTGCGCACGCCCGAGGAGGTGCCGGCGTCGATCGTGACCGTGCGCGAGAACGACTGCAGCGGACCCATCGCGACCACGCGGGCGGCCACCATCGAGTAGCCGGTGTCGGCGACGGTCCTGGTCAGGCCGTCGAGCTCGGCGAGCCGCTGGCGGTCGACCGGCAGGGTCGAGACCTGCCCCCGCAGCCGGGCATTGTCGGCCTCGAGCCGGGCGATGTCACGGCGCAGTCCGTGGTTCGTGCGCAGGGCGTCGCCGAGGTCGGTGAACGGGCCGAACGCGGCGGCGGTGGCCGTCTCGGCCGGGCCGAACACCCCGCCCACGGCACTGCGCACCGGGTCGAGCGGCGAGTCGGCGCCCGCCTTGGCGTCGAGCGTCATGACGGTCAGGCAGGCGAGGACGAGCAGCCCGAGCACGCGTCGTGCCCGCTGCTCCGGAGTGGGCGGTCCCGAGTCGCGCGCCATCAGGCACCTCGGCGATGGGTCTCCGAGACCAGCACCTGCTGGAGCGCCTCGAACTCCTCCACGCACTTGCCGGACCCGAGCACGACCGAGCTCAGCGGGTCCTGGGCCACGTGCACCGGCATCCCGGTCTCGTGGCGCAGCCGCTCGTCGAGGCCGCGGAGCAGCGCTCCCCCGCCGGTGAGCACGATGCCGCGGTCCATGATGTCGCCGGCGAGCTCGGGCGGGGTCTGGTCGAGGGTGGTGCGGACGGCGTCGATGATGGCGTGCAGCTGCTCCTCGATGGCCATCCGGATCTCGGCGCTGGTCACGGTCACGGTGCGCGGCAGGCCGGAGACCATGTCCCGGCCGCGGATCTCGGCACTCGGCTCCTGGGCGGTCGGGTACGCCGACCCGAGGGTCACCTTGACCTCCTCGGCGGTGCCCTCGCCGAGCATCAGGGAGTGCTCCTTCTTCATCCACGCGATGATCGCCTGGTCGAGCTCGTCCCCCGCGGTGCGCACCGACAGCGTGGTGACCAGGCCGCCGAGCGAGATCACCGCCACCTCGGTGGTGCCGCCGCCGATGTCGACGACCATGTTCCCGGTGGCCTCGTGCACGGGGAGTCCGGCACCGATCGCGGCCGCCATCGGCTCCTCGATGATGTAGACGCGCCGGGCGCCGGCCTGGTAGCCGGCCTCCTTCACCGCGCGCTGCTCGACCGGCGTCACGCCGCTCGGCACGCAGATGACCAGCCGGGGCTTGGCGAAGTAGCGGCGGCGGTGCACCTGGGCGATGAAGTGCCGCAGCATCTGCTCGGTGGCGTCGAAGTCGGCGATCACCCCGTCGCGGAGCGGGCGGATCGCGGTGATCCCCTCGGGCGTCCGCCCGATCATCCGCTTGGCCTCGGAGCCGACGGCGAGGATCTCGCGTGTGTGGGAGTTCATCGCCACCACGGAGGGCTCGTCGAGCAGCACACCGCGACCCCGGACGTACACCAGGGTGTTGGCGGTGCCGAGGTCGACCGCCATGTCGCGGCCGATCAAGCTGTTGGCCATCTGCTCGCCTCGCAGGACGTCGTCGGGGAAGAGGTACGACGCCCCCTGCCAACGCGCCCTACCCGAGGACGAGCCTAGGAGCGCAGCGGCCCGATCCCGTGGACGACACGCCCCACGGGCCCCATCAGCCTCAGCCCGGATCCAGGCCCAGGCCCAGGCCCTGGCTCAGGCGGTCAGGGCCGGGAACCAGATCCCGATCTCACGCGCGGCGGACTCGGGAGAGTCCGAGCCGTGCACCAGGTTCTCCCGGTTCGACAGCGACAGGTCGCCGCGGATCGTCCCCGGCACGGCCTTGCGACCGTCGGTGGCGCCGTTGATCGCGCGGACCACCTCGACCGCCTCGTCGCCCTCGAGCACGGCCGCGACGAGCGGGCCGCCGGTGACGAAGTCGCGCAGCGGCGGGTAGAAGTCCTTGGCCACGTGCTCGGCGTAGTGCTGGTCGGCGACCGCGGCGTCGATGGTGCGCAGCTCCATCGCCACGATCGCGAGACCCTTCGCCTCGAACCGGGCCAGGATGTCGCCGACCAGCCCGCGGCGGACCGCATCGGGCTTGAGCAGGACCAGGGTGCGCTGAGTCATGGCCCAAACCCTAGACGAGGGGGCCGTGGCGGTCGCACAATGCGTCCCCCGGGCGAGCGGGCGACTCGCCGGCTCGGGGTTATCGTGGCTGGCGTTCGACTTCTCGGGAGCGAAAGGCCGTGATGAGCCAGATCGACGGGGGCGGTCCCGCCGCGCGCGTGCCCGTGCCCGCAGGCTGGGTGGAGGTCGAGCCCGACGCCGCGGGCACGGACCGCGGCGGTCGCACCGTGCAGGTCGTCACACCGGCCGACTGGGACGGTCCGGGCGGTGTCCGCCCGACGCTGTCGGTCACGGTCACCGCGCCGACGTCGGAGCAGGTCGCCGCCCGCGTGCTCGCGGACGCCCAGAACACCCTCGAGGACGTCCACGTCGTGTCCATCGACCCGTGGGCGGTGCCGGGCGGTACGTCGTCGGGACGCCGACTGGTGTTCGCGCACGTCGACGACGACACCACCCTGACCACGCTCGTCTGGGTGACCGCCACGGCCGTGGACGAGGTCGTCGTGACCGCCCGCGTGGACAGCGTGGAGCTCCACCTCCACGACCGGGCGCTCGCCGAGGCCGTGGCCGGCATCCAGCTCCCCGCCGGCCAGACCGCCAGCGAGCAGCCGGGGACCGCCGAGCTCGCCCGGCGCGCCCGCACCGTCCCGTGGGCGGAGGTCGCGCCCACCCACGGCACGCACGTCCCGATGGTGGCGGACCCCGAGGCCCGGATCCTCGTCGAGGCGTCGGTCGGTGGTCGCAGTCTGCGGTTCGACGCCACCCTCGCCCGCGACCAGGCGACCATCGCGGCCACCGCGTCACCGCGGGCCTCGAACCACGGCGCCGACGGCCGCGCGTCGGCCGGGGACGGAGCTCCGTCGGCGTTCCGCATCCCGGTGGGCAGGCTCGCCCTCGCCGTGGCCCAGTGGCTGGGCCTCGGGCCGGCGTGGACGGCGCGGGCCGAGCCGGTCACGGTCCCGATCAGCCTGGTGATGAACCGCCTGGTCGACCCGTCCGTGCCCGCACCCGACGGCATCGATGCCGCCACCTGGCAGCAGCCGTGGTTCCTCTGGACGCTGCGCTCCTCGGCCACCGACTCCGGCCTGGTCATGGTCGACGCGGGCACCAGCGGTCAGTGTGCCGTGATGGAGACCGAGGACGAGCGGGCGACGAGGTTCGCGCCGCTGACCAGCTACAACGTCTGGCTGACCCTGAACTGGCTGGTCAGCGAGTCACTGGTGGGCGACTGACCGGTCGCGGTCGATGGTGCGCCCGAGCCGTACGGCGGTGAGCCAGAGCAGCAGGAAGATCAGCCCCAGCGCGAACATCGCCCCCACCTCGAAGCCGAGCACGAGCGCCCCGACCTGGATGGCCCACCCCACGCCATACGCCCAGCGCCGGCGCAGCAGGCCCGCCGTCACCACGCAGGCGACGGTCAGGCCCAGCCCGACCCAGAGGGCGCGCGTCGTGTCGACGGACTCCACGGAGATCAGCACCGGGGTGGACAGGCCCAGGACCACGGCCTCCAGGAGCAGGATCGCCGAGCAGAGTCGCCGCTGCATCACGCTCCGGCCCCGCGGTGCCGCAGCAACGACCGGGCCTCGCCGACCGTGATCACCGACCCGGTCACCAGGACGCCGCCGGAGCCGAGGCCCTCGCCGAACACCCCGCCGGCCTCGGCCAGGGTGGTCGCCTGGTCGATCGCGTCGATCAGCGACGCCGCCTCACCGACCCGGTCCTGCCCGAAGATGCCGCGGGCGACCTCCGCGAGCTGGTCCGCGGGCAGCGCGCGAGCCGTGGAGTTCTGGGTGCACACGATGTGCGCGAACATCGGCTCGAGGGCAGCCAGCAGCCCTTCGTAGTCCTTGTCGGCCATCACCCCGACCACCCCGATCAGGGGGCTGAAGACGAAGGAGTCCTCCAGCGCGTCGACCAGCGCCGCCGCACCGTGCGGGTTGTGGGCGGCGTCGAGCACGATCGTCGGCGACCGGCGGACCACCTCGAGCCGGCCCGGCGAGGTCACCTCCGCGAACGCCTCCTTGACCACCTCGTCGGCCAGCGGCTCGTCCCCGCCGAGGAATGCCTCCACAGCGGCGAGGGCCAGGGCGGCGTTCTGGCCCTGGTGCTTGCCGTAGAGCGGGAGGAACACCTCGTCGTAGACGCCGCGCAGGCCCTGCAGCGAGAGCATCTGGCCCCCCACCGCCGGCACCCGGCTGCGGACGCCGAACTCCAGGCCCTCACGGGCCACGGTGGCCCCGACCTCGGCGGCTCGCGCGACGATCTGGGCGGCGACGTCGGCGTCCTGGACCGCGGTGACCACGGTGGCGCCGGGCTTGATGATGCCGACCTTCTCGCGGGCGATCTCGGCCACCGTCTCGCCGAGGTACTTCGCGTGGTCGACGGCGATCGGGGTGAGGACCGCGACCTTGCCGTCCGCGACGTTGGTCGCGTCCCAGGCGCCGCCCATCCCGACCTCGACGACCGCGACGTCGACGGGCGCGTCCGCGAAGGCGGCGTACGCCATCCCGACGACGGTCTCGAAGAAGGACAGCGGGTGGTCGTGCTCGGCGTCCACGAGGTGGGTGTACGGCGCGACGTCGTTGAACGCGCGCACGAACTCCTCGTCGCTGAGCGCCTCCCCGTCGACCACGATCCGCTCGGTCATCGACTCGAGGTGCGGACTGGTGAACCGGCCGGTCCGCAGCCCGATGCCGCGGATCAGGGTCTCGATCATCCGGGCCGTCGAGGTCTTGCCGTTGGTGCCGGTCAGGTGGATCACCGGGTAGGCGTGCTGCGGCTCGCCGAGCAGCTCGGTGAAGGCCGCGATCCGGTCGAGCGTCGGGTCGAGCCGGGACTCCGGCCAGCGGGACAGCAAGGCGTCCTCGACCTCGGCGTAGGTCTCGGCAGGGCGCGCGTCAGCGGGGTGGTCGTCCATGGCCCGGCAATCCTACGGTCCGCGCGCGGGTGCTCCCGCCGCCGCGGTCGAGCCCGCAGACAAGTAGAACGTGTTCCACTATCGTGGCCGGCGTGAGCCTCAGCACCCGCTTCGACGCCCTGGCCGCGGCGCCCGCCCCGTCCCACGACGAGCTCGACGCCCTCTGGGCGGACCTCGCGCCGGCGGGCATCGGCGGGATGCTCGGCTCCTGGCGCGGCGGAGACTTCGCGACCGGCCACCCGGCCAGCGGCCTGCTCGGGAAGATCCGCTGGCACGGCAAGCGCTTCGACAGCCCGCTCGACGCACATCCGCTGATCTGCCGCGACGAGGACGGCGCCCTGTACTCCAACACCGCGGCCGCCGGCGGTGGCGGCGCCTCGCTGTGGGAGGTGTGCTTCCGCGGCGAGGTCACCGCGACGATGGTGTACGACGCGATGGCGGTCTTCGACCACTTCAAGATCGTCGACGACGACACCGTGATGGGCATCATGAACGGCAAGCTCGAGCCGGTCTTCGGGACGGCTGACCCGTACTACTTCTGGCTGGAGCGTGAGGCATGAGGACCACCGTCGCGATCGTCAACGAGCAGGGCGGTGACTTCGCCTTCGAGGAGGTCGACCTCGACGGGCCGCGCGCCGACGAGGTGCTGGTGCGCATCGTCGCGACCGGGCTGTGCCACACCGACATCACGATGCGCAGCTTCCTCCCGCCGGAGATGTTCCCCAACGTCTTCGGTCACGAAGGTGCCGGGGTGGTCGAGGAGGTCGGGGCGGACGTCACCGGCATCGAGGTCGGCGACCACGTGGTGCTGAGCTTCCGCTCGTGCCGCAGCTGCGCGAGCTGCGCCCGCGGCCTCGTCGGCTACTGCGAGTCGACGCTGATGATCAACTACATGGGCATGCGCATGGACGGGTCGACGACCTACACGCGCGACGGCGCCCCGGTCTTCGGCTCCTTCTTCGGCCAGTCCAGCCTGTCCCGGCACGCCATCGCGTACGCCGACAACTGCGTGGTCGTCGACAAGGCCCTCGACCTGACCCGGATCGCGCCCTACGGCTGCGGCTTCCAGACCGGCGCGGGCACCGTGCTCAACGTCCTGCAGCCACGCCCCGAGGACAGCCTCGTCGTCTACGGCGTGGGCGCCGTCGGCCTGGCCGCTCTGGCCGCGGCCGGGCACGCCGGAGTCGGCACCCTGGTCGCCGTCGACCCGCTGCCCGCCCGTCGCGAGGCCGCCGCGCGCTACGGCGCGATCGGGGTCGACCCGAGCGGCGAGGTCCCGGTCGTCGACCGGGTCCGGGAGCTCACCGGCGGCGGCGCGTCGTACGGCATCGACACGACGGCGATCCCGGCCGTGGTGAAGCAGGCCCAGCAGTCGCTAGCGGTGCGCGGCACCCTCGTGGTGCTCGGCCTGGGCGCGGAGGAGTACCCGGTCGACGCGATCGACATGCTCCAGAACGGCAAGGTCGTGAAGGGCTCGGTGGAGGGCGACTCCGACCCGCAGGAGATGGTGCCCCGCCTGCTCGCGATGAGCGCGGCCGGCGACTTCGAGGTCGACGACCTGGTCACGACGTACCCGTTCGAGCAGATCAACACGGCGGTCGCGGACGTGCTCGCCGGCACGGTGGTCAAGCCCGTCCTCGTCTGGTGACCGACTCGTGAGTAACCTCGCCCCATGAGGCTACGGCTCACCGAGGACGAGGCCGCATTCCGCGAGGAGATGCGCACCTTCTTCACCACCGAGATCCCCCAGCACGTCCGCGACACGGTCGCCGCCGGCCGGCACGTCGGCAAGGACGACTACGTCGAGACGATGCGGACCATGAACGCCGCCGGGCTCGCCGTACCGAACTGGCCGGTGGAGTGGGGCGGTCGCGACTGGACCCCGCTGCAGCGGCACATCTGGCACGAGGAGATGCAGCTGGCCTGCGTGCCGCCGCCGCTGGCGTTCAACGCGAGCATGGTCGGCCCGGTGATCGCGAACTTCGGCTCCCAGGAGCTCAAGGAGCGGTTCCTCCCGGCGACCGCCAACCTGGACATCTGGTGGGCGCAGGGCTTCTCCGAGCCCAACGCCGGCTCCGACCTCGCCTCGCTCACCACGCGGGCGACCCGCGACGGCGACGACTGGATCGTGAACGGGCAGAAGACCTGGACCACGCTCGGCCAGCACGCCGACTGGATCTTCTGCCTCGTGCGCACCGACCCCGAGGCCGAGCGCAAGCAGAAGGGCATCTCGTTCCTGCTGTTCCCGATGGACTCCCCCGGCGTCACGCTGCGGCCGATCGAGCTGATCGACGGGAGCTTCGAGGTCAACGAGGTGTTCTTCGACGACGTCCGGGTGCCCGGCGACCTGCTGGTCGGCGAGGTCAACCAGGGCTGGAGCTACGCGAAGTTCCTGCTCGGCAACGAGCGGGTCGGCGTCGCGCCGGTCGGGGCGACCAAGCGGGCCCTCGCCACGCTGAAGCAGACCGCGCTGGACCTCGGCCACCTCGACGACCCGCTCGTCGCGGGCCGGTTCGTGGAGCTCGAGAACGAGCTGCTCGCGCTCGAGCTCACCGCCCTCCGGGTGGTCGCGCACTCCGCCGACGGCAAGCCGCACCCGGCCTCGTCGGTCCTCAAGCTCAAGGGCACCGAGCTGCAGCAGGCCGTGTCCGAGCTGGCCGTCGACCTCGCCGGCCCGCTGTCGCTGGCCACCGGCTCGGACACGGTGCCGGAGTGGGCCGCGCTGGCCGCTCCGACGTACCTCAACCTCCGCAAGGCCTCGATCTACGGCGGATCCAACGAGATCCAGCGCCAGATCATCGCCGGCACCATCCTCGGACTCTGATCCTCCGACCCCAGGGAGACTGACATGGACTTCACGCTGGACGAGGAGCAGGAGGCGCTGCGCGACGCCGTCCGCGGGCTGCTCAAGGGCTACGACCCTGCCGTCGACGCCGAACGGCGCCGGCAGGTGACCGCCGAGGACCCGGGCTTCGACGAGGGCCTCTGGGCGCGGCTCGCCGAAATGGGCCTGCTCGGCCTGCCCTTCGCCGAGGCCGACGGCGGCATGGACGCCGGGCCGGTCGAGGTCGCCGTCGTCTGCGAGGAGATCGGCCGCGTGCTGGCACCGGAGCCGTACGTCGCCTCCGTCGTCCTCGCCGGCGGGCTGGTCGCCGCGCTCGGCAGCGACCAGCAGCGTGCCGACCTCCTCGGCGGTCTGGCCGCCGGAGAGCGGCTGCTGGCGTATGCCGACGGCGAGGTCGCCGAGCCGGTCATCCAGGGCGCCCGAGCGGACACGATCGTGTGGCACGTCGGCGGCGAGGTGTTCGTCGGTGACCGCCCGACCGGCGCCACGGCGTACCGGACGCACGACGGCGGTCGCGCCGCCCGCCTCGAGCTCGACCGCTCCACCGTCGTCCCCCTCGGCGACGGCGGCGACGTCTCCGAGGTGGTGGCCCTGGTCACGGCCCAGGCCCGGATCGCCGCCTGCCACGAGGCGCTCGGCGCGATGGACACCGCCCTGCGGATGACCACGGCGTACCTGACGACGCGCCAGCAGTTCGGCGTGACGCTGAACCGCTTCCAGGCGCTCACCTTCCGGGCCGCGGACCTCTACACGGCGCTCGAGCTCACCCGCAGCATCGTCACCTGGGCGACCATGGTCGCCGCCGAGAGCGACGACCCGGCGGCCGTGCGCACGGCTGCGGCCCGGGCGAAGCTGCAGACCGCGCGCGCCGGCCGGCTGATCGCCCAGGAGGCGATCCAGCTGCACGGCGGCATCGGGATGACCGCGGAGTACGCCGTCGGGCACTACACGTCGCGCCTGACCGCGATCAACCACTGGCTCGGCGACGCCCGCGACCAGGTGGCGACGCTCTCCGCCGACCTCGCCGCCCACACCGTCCTCGATCCGCTGGAGGCCTGACGCCGAGCGGGCGGTTGCGTACGCCGGAAGCACTCCGAGCGGGCGGTTGCGTACGCCGGAAACACTCCGAGCGGGCGGTTGTGTGCGTCCTCGAACACGGTGACGGCAAAGCTCGCACCTCCACCGCGCACGCAACTGCCCGCTCGCGCCCTCATCTGCGGACGCAACTGCCCGCTCGCGCGACTACTCGATGACCAGGTTTGCCATGTCGACGAGAGGCCGATAGCCGAGCCGCTCGTAGAGGGCGTTGGAGACGGGGTTCGCCACGTCCGTGAAGAGGCAGACGCGGGATCCTCCCGCGAGCAGCCGGCGGGACGCCTCCGCGACGGCGGCCGCGGCGTAGCCCCGCCCGCGGTGCTCGCGCGGCGTGTAGACCGGACCGACGCGGGCGACGCCGAAGCTGGGCGGGTTGAACGCGGTCAGGTGGACGGGAGTCCCGGCCGGGTCCTGCCAGAGCCAGACCTCGCCGGCCGTGATCCGGGCGAGGACGCTCTCGCGGGTCTCGATCGGGGTGGAGTGCGCGCTGGGGCTCCCGGCCTGCTCCGCGGCCGCGGATCCGAAGTCGTCGAACCACGCCACCACGAGGTCGGCGTCAGCGGCCGCGGCCGGCACCAGCCGCCCCGGCGGGGCCGGCGGGGACACCACGGCGGTCACCTCGTGCAGCCGCATCCGCTCCGCGACACGGGACACCTGCCCGGTGCGCCGTGCCAGCTCCGCGGCGAACGCCTCGACCGCCGGGAGCGCACCGTTCGCCGCCGACACCTCCTCACCGCGCGCGACCAGCAGCCGCGCCAGCCCGGCGGCCGCCTCGTCCGGCATCGCCAGCAGGTACACCGGGTACGGCGCGAACGGCGCGGTCCGCATCCCCGCGCCGACGACCTCACCGCGCTCGTCGCGGACGACGAGCCACCAGACCGGTGGCCCGCCGGCGGGCAGGTCGCCCGGAGCTCCGTCGCGAGCGGTGCGCGCGGCCACGGTGGCGACGACCGTCGACTCGACCGGCCGCGCCGCAAGCAGTCCGCCGGCCGCGTCGAGGAACTCCCCCGCGTCGTCGAGGAGCTCCAGCGCCATGCCCATGGTCCGGAGACTAGCCACACCGGTCCGATCGTCAGTACGGGTTGTCACCGCCGGCGCGCACGCCCGTAACATTTCGCCCATGACCCAGACCCAGAGCCCCTCCCCGGGCCAGTCCTTGTCCACGGCGACCGCAGCACGCGCGGTCGTCGTACCGGACAAGCCCGCCCTGGAGGGCCTGGAGGAGAAGTGGTCCGGGCAGTGGAAGGCCGACGACACCTACGCCTTCGACCGCAGCCAGCCGCGGGCGAACGTCTACTCGATCGACACGCCGCCGCCGACCGTGTCGGGCAGCCTGCACGTCGGCCACGTGTTCTCCTACACCCACACCGACCTGATCGCCCGCTACCAGCGGATGACCGGCAAGTCGGTGTTCTATCCGATGGGCTGGGACGACAACGGCCTGCCCACCGAGCGCCGCGTGCAGAACTACTACGGCGTGCGCTGCGATCCCTCGCTCCCCTACGACCCCGACTTCACCCCGCCGGAGAAGCCGGACCCGAAGAAGCAGGTGCCGATCAGCCGGCCGAACTTCACCGAGCTGTGCGAGCGGCTGGTCGTGCAGGACGAGCAGGTCTTCGAGTCGCTGTGGCGCAAGGTCGGCCTCTCGGTCGACTGGAAGGAGCACTACACGACCATCGGGCCCAAGTCGCAGGGCGTGAGCCAGCGGGCCTTCCTGCGCAACCTGGCCCGCGGTGAGGCCTACCTCCAGGAGGCGCCGACCCTCTGGGACGTCACCTTCCAGACCGCGGTCGCCCAGGCCGAGCTCGAGGCCCGCGAGTACGCCGGCGCCTACCACCGCGTGGCCTTCCACCGGCCCGACGGCCAGGCCGTGCACATCGAGACGACCCGGCCCGAGCTGATCCCGAGCGTGGTCGCCCTGATCGCCCACCCGGACGACGAGCGCTACCAGCCGCTGTTCGGCAGCACCGTCACCAGCCCGGTGTTCGGCGTGGAGATCCCGGTGCTCGCCCACCCGGCGGCCGAGATGGACAAGGGCGCCGGCATCGCGATGTGCTGCACCTTCGGTGACCTCACCGACGTGCAGTGGTGGCGCGAGCTGGACCTGCCGGTCCGCACCCTCATCGGCCGCGACGGGCGCATGTCCCGCGAGACGCCGGAGTGGCTCGGCAGCCCGACCGCGGCGGCGGCGTACGAGGACCTCAAGGGCAAGACCGCCTTCTCCGCGCGCGAGGCGATGGTCGAGAAGCTGCGCGAGACCGGCGATCTCGACGGAGAGCCGACCCCGACGCAGCGGATGACGAACTTCTACGAGAAGGGCGACAAGCCCCTCGAGATCGTCGCGACCCGCCAGTGGTACATCAAGAACGGTGGCCGCGACGCCGAGCTGCGCGCCGACCTGGTCGCGGACGGCGAGCAGATCACCTGGATCCCCACCCACATGAAGCACCGCTACGACAACTGGGTCGGCGGGCTGAACGGTGACTGGCTGATCTCGCGGCAGCGGTTCTTCGGCATCCCGTTCCCCGTCTGGTACCCGCTCGACGCCGACGGCGAGCCCGACTACGACCACCCGCTGCTCCCCCGCGAGGCCGAGCTGCCGGTCGACCCCTCGACCGACGTCCCGAACGGCTACACCGAGGACCAGCGCGGCAAGCCGAACGGCTTCCTCGGCGACCCGGACGTGATGGACACCTGGGCCACGTCCTCGCTCACCCCGCAGATCGCCTGCGGCTGGGAGACCGACCCCGACCTGTTCGAGCGCACCTTCCCGATGGACCTGTGCACGCACGCGCACGACATCATCCGCACCTGGCTGTTCAGCCGCGTCGTGCGCGCCCACCACGAGAACCACGTCGTGCCGTGGACGCACGCGCTGATCAGCGGCTTCGTCGTCGACCCCGACCGCAAGAAGATGTCGAAGTCCAAGGGCAACGTCGTCGTCCCGACCGAGATCCTCGACAAGTACGGCGCCGACGCGGTCCGCTGGCGCGCGGCCATGGCCCGGCCCGGCCTGGACTCGCCGTTCGACGAGAGCCAGATGAAGGTCGGCCGCCGGCTGGCGATGAAGGTGCTCAACGCGTCCCGCTTCGTCCTCGACGGCGTCGGCGCGACGCACGCCGACCTCGGCGCCGTCACCGCACCCGTCGACCGGGCGCTGCTCAGCCGCCTCGGCGCGGTGGTCACCGACGCGACGGCCGCGTTCGACTCCTACGACTACACGACCGCGCTCGAGCGGATCGAGAAGTTCTTCTGGGAGTTCTGCGACGACTACCTCGAGCTGGTCAAGGAGCGCGCGTACGACGAGCAGGGCGGGCCGGCGACCGCGTCGGCCAAGGCCGCCCTCGCGACCGCGCTGCACGTCCAGCTCCGGCTGCTGGCGCCGTTCCTGCCCTACGTGACCGAGGAGGTCTGGTCGTGGTGGCAGGAGGGCTCGGTGCACCGGGCCGCGTGGCCGACGCCGGCCGAGCTCGGCGACGCTCCCGCCGGTGACGCCGCCATGCTCGACGCGGTCGCCTCGGCCCTGGCGGGCATCCGCGGGGCGAAGTCCCAGGCGAAGGTGTCGATGCGCGCCGAGCTCGCCCGGGTGGAGGTCTCCGGACCGGCCGGGCTGCTCGCGGCCGCCGAGGCTGCGGCCGACGACCTGCGCAAGGTCGGCCGGATCAGCGGGGACCTGGTCTTCAGCCCGGCGCCGGACGCGACCGAGCTGAGCGTGGCCGCGGAGCTCGCCCCGCAGGACTGAGCGACCCCGGGACGAGCGGGAGACGGGACGCCGTACGGGCCCGCCTGCGTCAGTGGCCGGCGCCCTTGCCCGGCGGCACGTGGTCGCTCGGCGACCCCTGGTTGCCGTTGCCGTTGCCGTTGCCGTGACCAGGACCAGGACCGGTGGGCTGAGTGGTCGGCGTCGCGGTGGCGGTGGGGGTGGCCGTCGCCGTGCTCGTGGCCGAGGAACCGCCCGGCCGGGTGTGCGTCGAGCCGGGGCGTGGTGCGCCCGTCGACGCGCGCGCGCCCGCGACGCCCGAGGTGCGCGGACCCGCGACGGTCGCGCGGGCGGTGGGCACACCGGTGCCACCCTGCCCCGAGGCGGCCGGAGAGGCCGAGCCCCAGAGGCCGAAACCTCCCGGCGTCGCCGCGCCGCTCGGCACCGCCCGCAGCAGCCCGCCGAGCACCAGCTCGGGCGCACCGCTCCGGGTCACCGGAGACGGTGACCCCGCGCGCACCGCCACAGGTGAACCGGACGAGTGCAGCCCGAGGCCGGTGATCACGGCCGCCATCACCGCGAGCAACCAGAACGCCGCCATCGGACGGGCGTGGCTCTCGTTCACGTTGACTCTCTCCCCGAGGTGCAGAGCCGTCGACACAACAGGCTCGTGGTCGGTCTCCCCCGTCCACGACCCACGGTATGGGTTCGGAGGGTGCCTCCGCATGACCCGTTCGGGCCATGCGGACCTGCTCAGCTGCAGGTCAGGCCGCTGGCGCGGCCGGCGCTACGCGGACTTCTTCTTCTTCGCCTCGGGCTCGCGCGGCACCAGGGTCGGGTTGACGTTGTCGGAGACCACCTCGCCGGTGACGACGACCTTGGCGACGTCCTCGCGGGACGGCACGTCGTACATCACGTTGAGGAGGACCTCCTCGATGATCGCCCGGAGGCCGCGGGCGCCGGTGCCACGCTCCATCGCCTTGTCGGCGATCGCGAGGATCGCGTCCTCGGTGAACTCGAGCTCGACACCGTCGAGCTCGAAGAGCTTCTGGTACTGCTTGATCAGCGCGTTGCGCGGCTCGGTGAGGATCTGCACCAGCGCCGCGGAGTCGAGCTTGTTCACGCTGGCGATCAGCGGGAGCCGGCCGATGAACTCGGGGATCAGGCCGAACTTCACCAGGTCCTCGGGACGGACCTGGGCGAACATCTCGTCGGACTCCGCCTCCTTGGTCAACCGCATCTCGGCAGTGAACCCGAGGGTCTTCTTCCCGACGCGCTGCTCGACGATGTGCTCGAGCCCGGCGAAGGCCCCGCCGACGATGAACAAGATGTTCGTCGTGTCGATCTGGATGAACTCCTGGTGCGGGTGCTTGCGGCCACCCTGCGGCGGCACCGAGGCGGTGGTGCCCTCGAGGATCTTCAGCAGCGCCTGCTGGACGCCCTCACCGGAGACGTCGCGCGTGATCGAGGGGTTCTCCGCCTTGCGGGCGACCTTGTCGATCTCGTCGATGTAGATGATCCCGGTCTCGGCCTTCTTGACGTCGTAGTCGGCCGCCTGGATCAGCTTGAGGAGGATGTTCTCGACGTCCTCCCCGACGTAGCCGGCCTCGGTCAGCGCGGTGGCGTCGGCGATCGCGAACGGGACGTTCAGCATCCGGGCCAGGGTCTGGGCCAGGTAGGTCTTGCCGCAGCCGGTCGGGCCGATCACCAGGATGTTGGACTTGGCCACCTCGACGGCGTCGTCCTTCGAGCTCTTGGAGCTGCCCGCGGTCACCCCGGCCTGGACGCGCTTGTAGTGGTTGTAGACGGCCACGGCCAGCGACTTCTTGGCGGTCTCCTGGCCGATGACGTAGGAGTTGAGGAACTCGAAGATCTCCCGCGGCTTCGGCAGCTCCTCGAGGCCGACCTCAGCGGTCTCGCTGAGCTCCTCCTCGATGATCTCGTTGCACAGGTCGATGCACTCGTCGCAGATGTAGACGCCGGGGCCGGCGATCAGCTTCTTGACCTGCTTCTGGCTCTTCCCGCAGAAGGAGCACTTGAGCAGGTCACCACCGTCACCAATGCGTGCCACGGGCGACGTCTCCCCTCATCCGTGCCGACCGAACGTCGGCGTTGGTTCACTGCACCATCAAGGGCCATCGGACCACTGCGCTGGCGTCGTGCGCTCTCCCGACCGTACCCCGTTCGAGGGACGAATGGGCGCGGACACGACACAAACCGCGGCCCCGCGCTCAGACGAGCGCGGCCGCCTTGCGCGACTCGAGGATCGAGTCGATCAGGCCGTAGTCGACCGCACCCTGCGCGGTCAGGATCTTGTCGCGCTCGATGTCCAGGCTGACCTCTTCCTGGGACTTCCCGGAGTGCTGGGCGATCATCTGCTCGAGCAGCTCACGCATCCGCAGGATCTCGTTGGCCTGGATCTCGATGTCGGAGGACTGGCCGTAGGTGCCCTCGGTGTAGGGCTGGTGGATCAGGATCCGGCTGGTCGGCAGCGCCATCCGCTTGCCCGGAGTGCCCGCGGCGAGCAGGATCGCCGCCGCCGAGGCCGCCTGGCCCAGGCACACGGTCTGAACGTCGGGCTGGATGAACTGCATCGTGTCGTAGATCGCCGTCATCGCCGTGAACGAGCCACCGGGGCTGTTGATGTAGATGCTGACGTCGCGGTCGGGGTCCATCGACTCCAGGCAGAGCAGCTGGGCCATCACGGCGTTGGCCACGTCGTCGGAGATCGGCGTGCCCACGAAGATGATCCGGTCCTCGAAGAGCTTGGCGTACGGGTCGATCCGGCGGAAGCCGTACGACGTCCGCTCTTCCCACTGCGGGATGTAGTAGTTCATCGTCAGTCCTTGTTCCGGGCCGGGCGGCCCTCGTCGGCGGCCTGGAGGGCGCTGGTGATCACGTGGTCGATGAAGCCGTATTCCTTCGCCTCCGGGGCGGTGAACCAGCGGTCCCGGTCGGCGTCGCGCTCGACCTGGTCGAGGTCCTGGCCGGTGTGCTGGGCGATCAGCTCGAACAGCACCTGCTTGATGTGCAGCGACTGCTGGGCCTGGATCTTGATGTCGGAGGCCGAACCACCCATGCCGCCCGAGGGCTGGTGCATCATGATCCGCGCGTGCGGGAGGGCGTAGCGCTTGCCCTTCGCGCCGGCGCAGAGCAGGAACTGGCCCATCGACGCGGCCAGGCCCATGCCGACGGTGGCGACGTCGTTGGGGATGTAGTTCATGGTGTCGTAGATCGCCATGCCGGAGTCGACGGAGCCGCCGGGGCTGTTGATGTGCAGGAAGATGTCGGCCTCCGGGTCCTCGGCCGACAGCAGCAGCAGCTGGGCGCAGATCGCGTTGGCGTTCTGGTCGCGCACCTCGGAGCCGAGGAAGATGATCCGCTCGCGGAGCAGCCGCTGGTAGATGTGGTCGTCGAGGCCGTTGCCCGACGCGGCGCCGTTCATCTGGGGTTCGGAGATCTCGTTCACGACCCTGACCCTAGACGTACGCAGGGTCAATTCCACGGCGAAAGGGTCGATGTTCGCCCACAGCGGATTCTCCGAGCCCGCGGGGTCTCCGAGGAACGAGGAGACCCGCGGTGAAGCGGGGAGGCCGGGGCGCTCGCAGACCCGGCTCAGCGCTCGAGCGCGTCCTTGAGCCGGACCAGCGTCTCGGCCATCCCCTGCTCGAGCTCGTCGGCGTGCTCGTCGGAGCCGCCGAGGAACAGCGGGGCGAACACCTTGCTCATCCGCGTGATCCGGCCCGGCACCGGGCGACGCTGGACGACCCGGGTCCCGGTGCCCTCGGGGCTGAGCTCGTAGATCCAGCGCGCACCGCTCGAACGCGTGTCCCAGGCGAGGGTCCGCTCCGGCTCCACGGTCGCGACGACGCTTCGCGTCGGCCAGATCACCGCCTTGCGGCGGTTGAGGCCGACGTACTGCTGCCCGACCCGGAGGCCGCCGGGCTTGAGCGGCAGCATCCGGACCAGCTCCGGGCTCCACTCGGGCATCCGGCGGAGGTCGCTGAGCAGGGCCCAGACCCGGGCCGGCGGCGCGGCGATCGTGGTCTCGGCCCGGAGCTCGCGGGCGGCAGC
>Ga0255338_1002786_pt1 | contig 23568 bp, 17 predicted proteins | sample MeOH1_35cm_T4_19_FD_203715 | JGI IMG/M metagenome (GOLD analysis project Ga0255338, IMG submission 203715) | Sandy soil microbial communities from University of British Columbia, Vancouver, Canada - MeOH1_35cm_T4_195 | ecosystem: Engineered > Artificial ecosystem > Sand microcosm > Unclassified ...
TCGGCGCCGCCGGCCGCCGGGCCGACCGCATCGACGATGGCCTGGATATAGGCCGGCTGCGCGCCGCGCTGGAAATGCGCCCAGGCCCCCTCGACCAGCAGGGTCTGCAGCGCGACCGGCCGCTTGAGCGCCGCCGCCGATTCGCCGATCAGCGCGCAGGTGGGGGCCAGCGTGCTGGCGAGCGCGGCCACGACCAGCACGCGCGGCCCCAGCGCGACCGCCCGGTCCGCCATCGCCCGGTCGATGCGCAGCGCGATGAAGGCGCCCTGGGTCGGCGTGCGCTCGGCGGCCCCGCCGATGGTCGAGCAGGTGCAGACGACCACCCGGGCGCCGCCGCGGGCGGCCTCGTGCATCGCGCGCTGGACGCGCTCGATCACGCCGGCATCGTCGGCGCCGCGCGCCTGGGCCTCGGCCAGCAGCGCCTCGTCCACCAGATGACGCACGCGCAGCCCCGGCGCGCGGCTCTGCACCAGGCGCTCGAACCCCGCCACATGGACAGCGGCGGTGTGGAGGAAGCTAAGCGCTTCGGACATGCGCAGCCGGTCGGCCTCAGGCCGCCATGAGGCCCAGCTGGCGCGCCTGCGAGGCGGCGTCGCGCGCGCCCCAGCGGCGCTTGATGCGACCGTTCTCGATCTCGAACCATTCCATCGCGACCAGCTCGTAGGAGCGCCCGGTCGGCGCATGGCCGAAGGCCGGGGCGCGGAAGGTGCCGGTCTCGATGTAGCGGGCCGCCACCAGCGGGCCCTGCGCGATCAGCTCCTGGATCTGCAGCTGCATGCCATAGCCCTCGATCAGCTGGCGCCAGACCGGCTCGATCTTCTCGAACAGGCCCTGGCCCAGCACGCCCTGGATTTCGGCATCCTCGGCCAGCAGGGCTTTCAACGCCGGCAGATCGCCGCGGTTGAACGCCTCCACATAGCGGCGCACCACGGCCTTGCCCTCATCCTCGATCGACATCAGATTTCCTCTCAGAAAGACGGCCCCGATTGGAGCGCCCGGCGGCACCCCCTGCCGAAAGTCATGCCGCTCATCCGCACAGCCGCTCACGGCGCCGCGCCGCCCGGCCCCAGCAGCAGCTCGGCGTCCGGCGGCGGCAGCGCGGGCGCCGCGTGCAGGGCGCGGCGGGCGCGGTCGAACCAGAGCTGCAGCCGGCCGCCGGCCAGGCGCAGCAGCGCGAAGCCGTCGCCGGGGCAGTCGGTCCAGGCGCCGACCGTGCAGCGCAAGACCTGCCCCCCCGGGCCGGCGAAGGTGAAGCTCTCCGGCGCGGCCAGGTCCTCCTGGCGCGTGACCGCGAAGGGCCAGGGGGCGTAGAGGGCCGAGCTGTGGATGCTGTGCAGGCGCAGCGGCGGCGCGCTGCCGTCGGCCGGCGCGATCTCGGCGCTGACCAGGCCGGAGCGGTGCTCGTCGCCGGAGAGGAAGACCACGTCGTCGGCACGCGCCGCCCACAGCGCGCCCAGCAGCCAGTGCAGCGAGGCCGGGTAGCCGTCCCAGGCGTCGGAGCGCAGCGCGCTGGCCGGCTGCTCGCACGTGGCCAGGCGGCGCGGCAGCAGCATCGAGCCGGTCAGCACGAAGCGCGCGCGCCCGGCGCGCTCGGCCAGCCATTGCTCGAAGGCCCGGCGCTGTCCGGCGCCCATGATCTGCGCCTCCTGCAGGCGCGCGGCATGGCGCGGCTCGCGCTCGCTGCGGGCGTCGCCGATGAAGAAGGCCGCGCCGCGCCAGTCGAAGCGGTGCCAGAAATGCTCCAGCACCCCCTCGCGCTCGCCGGCCTCCCAGCGCGCGGCCCAGGCGGCGGCCAGCGCGCTGTCCAGCAGCGGCCCGCGGTCCACGCCGCCGGGCAGCGCGGGACGGGCCAGCGGCTCCCAGTTGTCGCGGATCTCGTGGTCGTCCGGCGCGTGGACGATGCGCGCCAGGCTCGGCGGCAGGTGGCGCGGCAGCCCGGCCTTGAACTGCTGGTAGGGCCGCGCATAGCGGTCCACGCTGTTGCCCGCGTCGGCCAGGCCGCCGCTGGCGTCGGCATAGATCTGGTCGCCGGCCAGCAGCAGCAGCGAGGCCTCGGCCCCCGCCGGCGTGCCGCGCGTGAAGGCCAGCAGCCGTGCCAGCGCCGCCTGGCCGGGCCCGGCCTGCGCGGGGTCCTGCTCGGCGCCCGGGCTGCTGTCCAGCATCTGCGGCGGGTACTGGCAGGCCGCCAGCACGAAGCTCAGCGCCTCGCCGGGGCGCGCCGCGGCCTCGTCCAGCGGCGGCAGCGGCGTGAAGCCATGGCGCAGCGCCAGCGGCCCCAGCGCCAGCGCCGCCTGCAAGGCCTCCTCCAGCGTGCGCGCGCCCGGCTCGCCCTCGCGCCGCTGGCCGCGCAGATCGGCATAGACGAGCAGGCACAGCAGGCCGCAGCGCCGCCCCTGGGCGTCGCGCTCGGGCGGGAAGGCCGCGGCCGGCAGGCGGGCGCGCAGCGCGTCGCCCGGTTCGCTCAGCGGCGGGATCTCGAAGGGCTGCAGCAAGACCTGACCCTCGATGCGCTGCAGCGTGCCGTCGGCCAGCTCGCAGACCGGCAGCCAGGCCCAGCGGCGCGGCCAGCCCTGATCGGGACGCAGCGCCGTCAGCACCGCCACCTCGTCCGCCGAGACGCGTGCGCGCTCGACCCGGTGCAGCGGCGGGAAGGCGCTGCACAGCTCGGGCAGGGGCAAGGCCTCCATCACAGGCCCTCCCGCAGGAAGGCGATGATGGGCGGGAACACCTTGGTGGCGAGGTCGCGGCCGATCAGGCAGTCCTGGTGGCCATGCTCGGGCACGACGATGTGCTTGTAGCGGCCGGGTGCGATCTGCTCGTAGAGGTCGGCCGTCAGCTCGCCGCTTTCGGCCTGGCACAGGCCGTTGTCCTGGCCGTGCACCGACAGCACCGGGAAGGCCTGCAGCTGGGCCAGGCTCTTGGCCATGTCGTCCAGGTAGAGGCTGGCGCCGCGCCAGTCGCTGATCTCGTGCTGGCGCGCGAAGTGCACGGCCTGGGCCACGGTGTCCATGTTCAGCGGGCCGAAATGGTCGTCGATGAAATCGAACACCGGCTGGTCCACGTTCTTGATCGCGAAATCGCGGCCGTAGAGCAGGTCCATGCGGTGCCGGGTGGCGGTCCAGGGCGTCTGGCGCAGGCTCGGGAAGGGCGGGTTCTCGATGTCGAACTCCTCGTCCGGATAGGGCAGGCTGGCCAGCAGGCGGTCGATCAGCTGGTCCAGCAGGCCGAGCTGCCCGCCCGATCGCGCATCCGGCTCGGGCCGGAAGCTGTAGTCCTGCAGCGGCAGGTAGGGCCGCAGCCACTGCATCAGATAGGCCCGCAGGGTGTTGGTGGGCGAGTAGATCATCTTGGGCGTGACCTGGGAGATCACCAGGCGCCGGATCCGCCCGCCCTGCATCAGCCGCTCGCGCAGCGGGAAGAAATGCTCGTAGGGCTGGGCCCGCGGCTGCAGCAGGGCCATGTGCAGCATCACCGAGCCCATGCAGTGGGCCAGCACGTCGAGCTGGGGCCGGCCGGTCGCGCGCAGCACATGGTCGACCGCCACCGGGATGTCGTTGAGCGCGCATTCCTCGAAGGTCCAGGGCAGGCCCGCCGTGGGCATGCCGGCGCTGGTGCGCATGTCCAGCACCCAGATGTCGAAGCCGGCGTCCCACAGCAGCTTGGCCGGGCCGGGCTGGACCGCATGGTGGGCGAAGGTGGTGCCGCTGGCGCTGTAGCCATGGATCATCAGCAGCGGCTGGCCATGGGCGCCCGGGCGCGCGCGGTAGCGCGTCAGCCGCAGCATCACCGCCTCCTCGTCGTCCTCGCGCGGGCGCCGCTCCAGCGGCTGGCGCGAGGCCCCGGCCTCGCCGCGCCGCCCGACCGCGATCTCGCAGACCTCGGGCACCGGCAGCCCCGGCACGGCCTCCGGCAGGCGCCGGATCTCGCGCGGCGGCGCGGCGTCGGGCTTGCGGAAGGTCCAGATGTGCACCTCGATCAGCAGGCGCAGCAGATAGGCCAGCAGGGAGCCGATGTCGCGCACCGCGCTGGGCAGGTCCTGGGCCTGGGTGATGCGCAGCAGCGGCTGGCGCTGGCGCTCCAGGTAGAACAGGTCCAGCTCCAGCACCGGCCGGGCGCGGCCGGTGGCGGCACCGAAGGGGCCGTTCTCCAGGCTCATGCGGCTCAGCTGCTTCCAGGGATTGCCGCGCCGCGTGTAGCTGATGCGCTTGCAGCCCTGCAGGTCCAGGCCCACCAGACCGGCGGCCCAGGCCGGCGGCGGCACGGCCGGCGCGCCGATGCGCAAGCCATACTCCATCAGGCGGACCTGCCCGCCATGGCTGGCCAGGGCCAGGGCATTGCGGGCGCGCGAGCGCACGCGCTGCCAGAGCCCGGGCGCACCGGGCTTGGGCGCCTCGCTGCCGTGCAGATGGGCGATGGCCGCCTGCCAGCTGTCGCGCCAGCCGCGGTTCATGAACCAGGCCTTCAGCGCGCGGCAGCGGCGCTGGCGCGCGCTCGAGGCCGCGCGGTGGAAGACGGCCAGCTCGACCTGTTCCAGCGGCGCCACCCACAGCGCATCGGCATCCTCGCGCTCGGCGTGCATCCACAGCTTGCCATGGCCCGGCGCGCTGCCGGCCTTGACCACCATATGGCGTCCCGGCGCATGCGGGTCGGGCGCGGCCTCGAACAGGCGCAGCCGGCTCTGCGGCCCGCCCAGCAGGCGCCGCTCCGGTCCGGCCTGCAGCAGGCGGCGCAGCGGCAGGGGCTCGTAGACCAGGGTCAGCTCCAGGTACTTGATCTCGCCGCCGGGCGCGCCCAGGCTGCGGGGCAGGCGCACGAAGCCGCCCAGGCGCTCGCACACCTCCACCAGGGTCGGCAGCTGGGGTTCGACCCGGTCTGCCGCGACCTGGCGGTAGACGGGCCGCGGCCCCGGCTTGGGCAGGGGCGCCGGGGCCGGCGCGGCGCGCAGGCCCCAGCGGGCCGGCAGGGCGGCGAGCGCGCGCAGCGCCAGGGCCGTGATGGTCAGCGCCGGATTGATGCCCAGGGCCGTGGGGATGATGGCGCCGTCCAGCACCGCCAGGCCGGGGTAGACCTCGGCCCCGGCGCGGCCGCGAAAGACCTGACCCCATTCGTTGACCACGCCGCGCGCCGCGTCGTCGGCCATCGCGCAGCCGCCCAGCGGGTGGACGGTGATCATCGGGCCGCGCTGGTCACCCAGCAGGAATTCCATGTCGGCCGGCAGCAGGCGCCACAGCGGGTTGGCCAGCAGCCTCGCGCCCCGCGCCTGCAGGCGGGCGGCCAGCCAGTCGTGGCGGCGCTGCACCTCGGGGTCCTGGCGGGCGCCGGGCCAGTCGACCCACAAGCTGCCGGGTTCGCTGCCCGGCTCCGCGTCGGGCAGGCGCAAGCGCCCCTGGGCGGCGTCCAGGCCCATGATGGCCACCGGCAGCATGTGGGCGCCGCGCTGCGGGCGCACCGTCAGCGGATCGTCGAACTCGACGCCGCCGGCATGCTGGCTCTGGTCGGGCCGGGCCAGCTCATCCAGGGTCTCGGCCAGCGCGAAGCCCTCCTCCAGGGTCCAGCGCAGGCTGGCCGGGATCGCCAGGTCCTGGACCAGGAAGTCGCCGGCCGCCCCGGCATCCACGCCTGCGCCGCCGCCCGACGCGCGCGCATCCAGCATCGCGGTGATGGTGGGCCCCACCTGGCGGGCCGCCGGCGCCTGCGCCTCGTCGGCCAGCGCCTTCAGCGGCTCGGGGGCGTCGACGCCCAGGGCCAGCACGTCGCCGTTGCCGCTGAACTGCCGCCCCAGCCGGTCCGACAGGGCCAGGCCGGCGGCCTTGGAGCGCAGCAGGATCTCGCTGGAACCCAGCGTGCCCGCGGCCAGCACGACGCGGCGCGCACGCAGGGCGAGCGGCGCCGGCTCGCGCTCGTGCAGCAGCTCGTCGGTGTAGCGCAGCAGCACGCGCCAGCCCGACTCGCCGGCCGCCTCGGCCGGCTCCAGGCGCAGCACCGTGGCGCCGGTGTAGAGCAGCACGCCGCGCTGCCAGGCCTGCAGCAGCAGATTGGTGTCCAGCGACTGCTTGGCGCCATGGTTGCAGCCGGTGGCGCAGTCGCCGCAGGCGATGCAGCGCTGCAGGTCCAGGCCCGCGGCGCTGACGGGCCGCTCGTCCAGGGCCACCGTGATCGGCACCTGGCGCGCCAGCGCCGGGTCCAGGCCGGCCATGAAATCGGCGCGGCGCGGCCGGAAGCCCAGATGCCCGTCCAGCCTGGCGATCAGATTGGGCCGGTCCGCATCGTCATGGCTGCCCAGGGCGCGCCCGGCCCGCGCGTACCAGTCCTGCATCTGGCCGGGATCGCGCCGCAGGCTCTCGGGCCAGGCGCCCCCGGCGAAGACCTCGGGCCGGGCCGGCTCCATCACGCCGGCATTGATCAGCGAGCCGCCGCCCAGGCCGTTGGCCAGGGCCACGCACATGTCGGCGCCGACACGGAAATCGAACAGCGCCTCGCGGTAGCCGCGCACCTTGCCCGCGCCGGCGGCGGCAAAGCGCACATGCCCCGGCAGCTCGGCCATGCGCTCCGGAAAGGCGCCCGCCAGGTACTCGCGGCCGCGCTCCAGCACCGCGATCCGCAAGACCTGGCCCTGCTCGTCGGTGCAGCGCGACAGGGCCTCGGCCGCGGCCGCGCCGCCATAGCCGCTGCCAACCACCAGCACGTCGAAGTCCCAGTCCGGCCGCTCGGCGGGCAGCTCGGCCACCAGGGTCTCCAGCCCCCGGGACAGCCAGCGGGTGGCGCGGGGTGGCGACGGCGCTTCAGCCGGATCGTTCGGCCCCTGCGGGCTCTTGTCGGACATGGATGACACTCCCTCGTTCCGCCAATGCGCTCTCGATGGCGCTCAGCAGTTGTTCCGCCGAGACCGGCTTGTGCAGCAGGGTCAGGCCGGCCGCATGGGCCTCGCGCAGGCGCTCGGGCGCCGTGTCGCCGCTGATCAGCACCGCCGGCAGGCCCGGCACGGCCGAGCGCAGCGAGCGCACGGCCGCGATGCCGTCGTCGTTGGCGCGCAGGCGCAGATCGGTCAGCACCAGGTCGGGCGGGTTGCTGAGGCTTTTCAGCAGGGCCTCGCGGGTGCTGGCCGCCAGCACCACCTCGCAGCCGTAGCCGCCCAGCAGGGTCTGCATGGCGCCGCGCACCGGCTCCTCGTCGTCGATCACCAGCACGCGCAGATGGGCGAAGCTCAGCGTGCTGCCCGTCGGCGCGGCCGGCGGCAGGGCCGCGGATTCGGCGGCCGCGATGCTGAGGCTGAAGCAGGAGCCGCTGCCCGGCTGCGATTCCAGCGCCAGGTGCAGGTCCAGCAGATCGACCAGGCGGCTGACGATGGACAGGCCCAGGCCCAGGCCCTTGGCGCGGTCGCGCTCGGGATTGCCGACCTGGTAGAACTCGTCGAAGACCCTGGCCTGCTCGTCCTCGGCGATGCCGATGCCGGTGTCACGCACGGCCACCCGCCACAGCTCGCCCTGGCGCTCGGCCGTGATCCGCACGCTGCCGCTGGCGGTGTACTTGATGGCGTTGTCGATCAGGTTGCGCACCACCCGCTCCAGCAGCACCGGGTCGCTCTCCACATAGGCGCCGCCCGGGCAGTCCAGCAGCAGCTGCAGACCCTTGCGCTGGGCCGCCGGGGCGAACTCCTGCTGCAGCCGCGCCAGCCAGCCGGACAGCGAAAACACCTCGTTGCTGACCTGTATCACCTGGGCATCGAGCTTGGAGATGTCCAGCAGCGCATCCATCTGCGAGGCCAGCGAACGCAGCGCCGTGTTCATGTGGCGCGCGATGTCGGCGCTGGCCGGGTCCAGCGGCCGCATGTTCAGCGCCGCGCCGAACAGCGAGAGCGTGTGCATGGGCTGGCGCAGGTCGTGGCTGGCCGAGGCGAAGAAGCGCGTCTTGGCGCGTATCGCCGACTCCGCCTGCTGCAGGGCCAGGCGCAGCTGCTGGTTGCTGCGCAGCTGCTGCTGGCGGATCTGCACCGACTCGACGAAGACCCGCCAGGTGTCGCGCGCCAGGCTGGCCAGGATGAAGGCGAAGCCCATGATCAGCAACCCCAGCAGCCATTCGATCCAGGTCACCGCATGCACGCCGCCACCGCCGCTGATCCAGGCCAGGCTGTTGGCCAGGGTCAGGGGGATCATGAAGACCAGGAAGACCGGCAGGTAGCCGGCCGTGGTCGCCACCGCGCCGGCGCACAGCCCCTGCAGCAGGATGGTCTGCACCATGCGCTGGTAGTCCGACAGATAGGGGGCGAAGAACAGCGAGGCGCTGAAGACCACGCCGTTGAGCGCGCTCAGGCCCACCGCCCAGTGCAGGCGCTGGCGCAGCGGGCGCTGCGTCATGACCGGCAGCCGGCCCAGCAGCCACCAGCGCAGCGCCAGCACCGCGAACACCAGGGCGACCCAGGCGCCCGACAGCCAGGGCGACACCTGGTCGCCGGCCATCACCGCGATGACGACCGCCGTCAGCCCGACCGGATAGGGCACGCGCCGGCCCTGCTGGGCCAGCAGCTGCAGCAGCGCCTCGTTGACGCCGGCCGGCTCGGCCGGCCGCTCAGGCATGACCATGCGCCACCGTCATGAGCGGCACCGGACGGCGAGGCCGGCCGGACGAAAGCGGGACACCGACAGGCAGGGCAGGACGCATGCGCGGAACGGCAGAAGAATTGTTGCCAATTGCAAAGCGCGCACCTTAACACCGCCGGGGACGGCGCCGCAGCATCAGACAGGGGGCAAGGCCCGGCCGGCGGCCGCAAGGCGGCGCTCTGCGCACGCCCGGCCGCTCAAGGCAGCTGCTGCCGCAGCAGGGCTTCCAGCTGGGCCGCCGGCATCGCGCGGTGGAACAGCCAGCCCTGGCCCTCGCCGGCGCCCATGGTCTGCAGGAACTGGCGCTGGGCCTCGGTCTCCACCCCTTCGGCGGTCAGGGCCAGGCGCAGGCTCATCGCCAGGGTGATGATGGTCTGCACGATGGCGCAGCTGTTGGCGTCGCGTTCCAGGTCGGCGACAAAGCTGCGGTCGATCTTGAGCCGGTCCAGCGGCAGCGTCTTGAGCTGGGCCAGCGAGCTGTAGCCGGTGCCGAAATCGTCCAGCGCCACGCGCACGCCCAGCTCGCGCAACGCGTCCAGCAGGTGACGCAGGGCCAGGGTGTTGGCGAACAGGCTCTCGGTGACTTCGATCTCCAGGCAGTCGGGCGGCAGGGCGTGGCGGGCCAGCGCCTCGCGCACCTGGCCGACGATGTCGGCCTGCTCGAACTGCCGCACCGAGACGTTGACGGCCACCCGCAGCTCGCCCAGGCCGGCGGCCCGCCAGGCCGCCGCCTGGGCACAGGCCTGCTCCAGCACCCAGGCGCCCATGGGCACGATCAGGCCGGTGGATTCGGCCAGCGGGATGAAGCGGTTGGGCGAGACGCTGCCCAGCTGCGGATGCTGCCAGCGCAGCAGGGCCTCGGCGCCCAGGATGCGGCCCGAGTCCATCTCCACCACCGGCTGCCAGTGCAGGCACAGCTCGCCGCGCTGCATCGCCAGGCGCAGGCCCTGCTCGATGCGCAGTTGCTCGTCGGCCTCCTCGGTCTGCGAGCGGTCGTAGACGGCGGCGCGATTGCGGCCGCGCGCCTTGGCCACGTACATCGCCGCATCGGCGGCCTTCAGCAGGGCCTCCGGCGTGCCGACATGCTCGGGCCACAGGGCCACGCCGGCGCTGGCCGTCACGCAGACGACCTGCGGCACCAGCGTCACCGGCCGGGCGATCGCGTCCAGCAGCTTCTGCGCCAGCTGCAGCGCGCTGGCGGCATTGCCCGGCTGCTGCAGCAGCACGACGAACTCGTCGCCGCCCAGGCGCACCGCCATGTCCTCGCGGCGCAGCATGCCCTGCAGCCGCGCCGCCATCGCGCGCAGCAGCTCGTCCCCGCATTCGTGGCCCAGGGTGTCGTTGATGGTCTTGAAGCCGTCCAGGTCGATGAAGATCAGCCCCAGCACCGCGCCTGCGGCGGATGCCGGCAGGGTCGTCTGGGCGTGCAGGGCCTCCTGCAGGCGCAGCCGGTTGCCCAGGCCGGTCAGCGGATCGTGCAGGGCCAGGTGCTGGAGCTTGAACTGGGTGTCGCGAATCTCGCTGATGTCGGAGAAGCTCAGCACATGGTGGCCCACCCGCCCCTGCTCGTCCAGCACCTCGCACAGATGCTCCAGCGCCGGGAAGGTGCTGCCGTCGCGCCGCATGCAGGTGATCTCGCCCTGGCGGTGACCCTGCAGCGGCCCGTCCTGGCGGTCGCCGTGGCGGCGCGCATAGAGGAAGGCCTCGGGCATGCGGCCCAGCACCTCGGTCTCGCTCCAGCCCGTCATCGCGCTGAAGGCCGGATTGCAGCTGAGCACGCGCAGCTCGGCGTCGAGAAAGAGGATGGCCTCGTCGGTGGCCTCGAACACCACCTGGGCCTGGCGCAGCCGGGTCTCGCCCTCGACGCGATCGGTGACGTCGCGCAGCATGCCCATCACCAGGCGCTCGGTCTCGAAGCGGCGCGCATGGATCTCCAGCCAGCGCGCCGCGCCTTCGCCCAGCGCATCCCAGCGGCAGGTTAGATCCATCGGCTCGCCGTCCTCCAGCAGGGCGTCCAGGGCCTGGCGCGCCGCAGGCTCCAGCCGCTCGCGCAGCTCGCTCAGGGTGAGCGACTCGCCCAGCGGCGCCAGCGCGCTGCCCAGGCCGTGGCCGCTCCAGCGCAGCGCCGGTTCACCCTGGAGCTCGCCCAGCTCCAGCACCGCCAGCTGGGCCGACTCCAGCGCCAGCAGCAGGCGGCGCTCGGCCCTCTCGGTCTTGATCTCCTCGTGGCGCCGCGCCATCGCCATGTGCACCGTGGCATTGAGCTCGCGCAGCTCGAAGGGCTTGAGCAGATAGCCGTAGGGCGCGGCCGCGGCGGCGCGCTTCAGGGTCTCGGGTTCGCCGTAGGCGGTCAGGAAGATCACCGGCACCGCCAGGCGCTCGCGGATCAGGCGGGCGGCCTGGATGCCGTCGCTGCCCTGGTCCAGGTGGATGTCCATCAGCACCAGGTCCGGGCCCTCGACCTCGGCCAGGCGCACCGCCTCGGGCTCGCTGGAGGCGATGCCCACCACGTCGAAGCCGAGCTGCTCCAGTCCGCTGCGCAGGTCCAGCGCGACGATGCGCTCATCCTCGACGATCTGCACGCGCAAGGGTCGGGCGATGGTATCCAGCATGACTCAGTCTCCCTGCTTGTCTTCGGACGCGAGATGCAGCAGCACGCGCGTGCCGCCACCGCCCTGCGGCAGTTCCAGCCGGCCGCGGCATTGCTCGGCCAGCAGCGGCAGCAGCTGCAGGCCGAGCCCGCGGCCGCGGCCCGGCTGCTGATCGGCTGGCAGGCCCACGCCGTCGTCGGCCACCTCGACCACGCCGTCGCCGCCCGCCTCGGGCCTCAGCAGCACCCGCACCTGGCCGCAGCTGCCGCCGGGAAAGGCGTGCTTGATGGCATTGGTGACCAGCTCGGTCACCAGCAGCCCGCAGGGCACGGCGCGCTGCAGGTCGAGCCGGCAGCCCTCGTCGGGCGCCTCGATGTGCAGCTGCACGGCCGCCATCTCGCCCAGATAGGTGTCGCGCAGCAGGCTGCCCAGGCGGCGCAGGAACGGCCCCAGCTCCAGCGCGCTGAAATCGCGCCGCTCGAACAGGAGCTGGTGCATCAGCGCCATCGAGCGCACCCGGCTCTGGCTGTCGCGCAGCGCCAGCTGCACGGCCGGCTCGGCATGGCGCGACTGCAGGTTCAGCAGGCTGGAGATGACCTGCAGATTGTTCTTGACGCGGTGATGCACCTCGTTGAGCAGCACGGTCTTCTCGACCAGGGCTCGCTCGATCTGGCCCTGGGCGGCGCGGCGCTCGGTGACATCGTTGATGGTGGCCAGCACCTGCAGCCCCTGGCTGCCGGACAGGGGATTCAGGCCGATCTCGACGGCGAACTCGCTGCCGTCGCAACGCAGCGCGTAGAGCTCCTGGCGCTTGGCCATGTAGCGCAGCGCCGGCTCGCGCATGAACTGCTGCACATGCTGGGCATGGCCGCCGCGCTGGCGCTCCGGCACCAGCTGGTGCACCGCCATGCCGGCCAGTGCCATGCGGCTGTAGCCGAACATCTGCGCCATGCTCTCGTTGGCCAGCAGGATGCGGCCATCCGAGTCGATCAGGCCCATGCCCACGGTGGCACCTTCGAAGACGCGGCGGAAGCGCTCTTCGCTGGCCTGCAGGGCCTGCTCGCTGGCGCGGCGCGCGCTGATGTCGATGCCCGAGGGGATCAGGTGGGTGATGCGGCCGGCTTCGTCGCGCAGGGGAGCCAGCATGAAATCCACCGCCATGCGGCTGTCGCCCATCATGCGCGCGACGATGTCGCGTCGCACCACCTCGCCCGCCGCGGCGCGCTGCACGGCCTCGCGCAGCCAGGACTGCCCCTCGGGATCGTGGCTCCACCAGTAGGTGTCCCACAGCGGCAGGCCGCGCACCTCCTCCAGGGCGATGCCGGCGGCCTCCAGCGGCGCGCGGTTGGACTCCAGCAGGATGCCCTCGGGACTGAGCACGCCGACGAAGACGAACAGGCTGTCCAGCACCCGGCGCAGCCGCGCCTCGCTGCGCTGCTGCTGGCGCTGCGCATGGCGCTCCAGCGTGCGGTTGAGCGCCTGCACCAGCACCCCGATCGTGCGTCCCTCGGGACCGGGGATCGGCAGGTAGCTGGCCTCCCATTCGGACAGCTCGCCGGGCACGCTGGGAACCTCGGCCTGGACGCGGAAGTTGCGCCTGGGCCGGCCGCTGTCCAGCACCTCCTGCAGCAGGGGCTGCAGCGCCTCGGCGGCGGCCGGCAGCACCTCGGCCACCGTGCGCCCCAGATGGGCGGCGACGCTGAGCCCGTTGGCCTCGGCCAGGGTGTTGTTGACATGGCGGTAGCGCAAGCCGGCGTCCAGCACCGCCAGGCCGAACGGCAGATCGCTGCCCAGCAACGCCTCCAAGGCCGCGACGTCCAGCACGTCGGCCGACTGCTCATGCAACATGGCGCCTCCCTAAGGCTTGCGCCGGCATCCGCTTTGCGCGGTGACACCGGCCGCGTCAACCTTATAGCAAGCATGGCCTGAAATTGCACCCCCGGCATGGGTACCGCACAGCGCCGCACAAATAACTATGCCGGCAGGCAAACCCTTGCGGGCTTGCCATGCCGGCATAGCACTCCTCCCCTCGACCGCCCGCTGAGGTCCAGGCAGCAAGCGGTCAAGGGGCAGTATCTGGCCGGCCCGGCGCCGCAGCCATCCCCCTCAAGAGGGAGTCGATGGGGGATATCGACCCGGGGGCGCTCAGGCGATGGCCAGGCGGGCCGGGCGGCGCGCCTGGCGCAGCAGATCGTCCAGCAGGCCGAGGTAGTAGCCCAGCGGCGGCGTGCGCTTGCCCGGATGCACCGCCAGGTCGTCCCAGCGCCGCAGTTGCAGGGCCGCGCTGGCATGCGGGCAGGCCATGAAGAGCAGGCGCTCCTCGGCCATCATGCGCCCGCCCCGAGATGCCAGGCTGCGCTGCGCGGCCGGCGGCAGGGCCTGCGCATAGCGCTCGTCGGTGCTGGCCAGATAGCGCCGTGCCTGCACATGCAGGCGTATCGGCTCCAGCACCTCGGCCCCGAAGCCGCCGGCCAGCAGGGGCAGCGCGCGCAGCTCGTGCTGGTCCTCGCGCAGGGCTTCGCCGGGCGCGCCGTCCATCAGTTGCCCCAGGTCGTGCAGCAGGGCCGCGGCCACCAGGGCCTGGTCCGCATGGGCCCACTCGGCGAGTTGCGCGCATTGCAAGGCATGCTGCAGGGCCGTGACGCGCTCGCCTTGCGCGCCGTGGAGGTAGCAACAGCCCCCGCGACGCTGAAACAGGGCCTCAATCTTGCTGATCAAATCCATGCCGCTTCTCCCTGGCTCGGCGCCACCTCGCGCCGGGATGCCCATCTTGCGCAGCGGTCGTGACCGGTGCATGACGCCGCGGATGCGAGCGGCAATCGCCCAACCATTCAAATCAACTGAACCTTGAACTCAAGCGCCATGAACCGCCCGGACCTTCCCGGCATGCAGACTCCATCCTCATCACACCGACTGCCCACGCCATGACAGCCCCCCTTTCCACCCCAGCCAGCCCCGCCGCCCGCTACGACGGCGTGGCGATGGCCTTCCACTGGCTGCTGGGCCTGGCCATCGTGCTGACCTTTGCGCTGGGCGTCTACATGGCCGACCTGCCGTTCTCGATGACGCGGCTGAAGCTCTTCAACTGGCACAAATGGGCCGGCGTGGCCATCCTGGCGCTGTCGGCCCTGCGCCTGCTGTGGCGCCTGAGCCATGCGGTGCCGGCCGACCTGCCGGCGCCGGCGCTGCAGCAGCGCATCGCGCACTGGGTGCACGGCCTGCTCTATCTGCTGTTCTTCGCCGTGCCGCTGGCCGGCTGGGCCTACAGTTCGGCCGCGGGCTTCCCCATCGTCTGGTTCGGCGTGCTGCCGCTGCCCGACTTCGTGCCACGCGACAAGGACCTGGCCGAAGTGCTCAAGGAGGCCCATGGCCTGCTGGCCTACGGCCTGGCCGCCCTGGTGCTGGCCCATGTGTCCGCCGCCCTCAAGCATCAACTGATAGACCGCGACGGCCTGCTCCTGCGCATGCTGCCCGGCCGCCGCTGAACCTCCCCTTCTCCCGCAAGGACCTCCTCATGCGCAGTCTCTTCACCGCCCTTCTCTCGCTGGCCGCGGCCGTCTTCACGCTGCAGGCCGCGCCGGCCCAGGCCCAGGCCCAGCTGCAGGCCGCGCAAAGCGAGCTCAGCTTCACCAGCCGCCAGATGGGCGTGCCGGTGGACGGCCGCTTCAAGCGCTTCGACGCCCAGCTGAACTTCGACCCCAAGAAGCCCGAGGCCGGCAAGGTCGGCTTCAGCATCGACCTGGCCAGCGTCTCGCTGGGCGCGCCCGAGCTGGAGGCCGAACTGGCCAAGGCCCCCTGGTTCGACAGCAAGAAGGTGCCGCAGGCCAGCTTCCAGAGCAGCGCCATCAAGGCGGCCGGCCCCGGCAAGTTCGAAGTGGCCGGCAAGCTGACGATCAAGGGCCTGACCCGCGACATCGTCGTGCCCATCGCGCTGAGCCAGGCCGGCGGCCTGTCCACGGCCAGCGGCGCCTTCGTGCTCAAGCGCCTGGAATTCAAGATCGGCGAAGGCGAATGGAGCGACACCTCCATGGTCGCCAACGACGTGCAGGTCAAGTTCAAGCTGGTGTTCAAGGGCATCGCCGCACTCTGAGCGCCGGCCCGCCACCGCATCCCTTTCCCACCCAAACCCACACAGGACAATCCATGAAAAAAGCTCTTCTCGGCGCCGCCATCCTGGCCCTGGGCTCGCTGGCCCAGGCCGAGTCGGCCACCTATGCCGTCGACCCCACCCACACCTTCGTGACCTACGAGATCAGCCACTTCGGCACCTCGACCAACCGCGGCCGCTTCGACAAGAAGGAAGGCTCGGTCACGCTGGACAAGTCCGCCAAGACCGGCAAGGTCGAGATCAGCTTCGAGCTGGCCGGCGTCAACACCGGCGTGGCCGCGATGAACAAGCACCTGCTGAGCGACGATTTCTTCGCCGCCGAGAAGTTCCCGACCGCCAAGTTCGTCGGCGACAAGTTCGTCTTCAACGGCGACAAGGTCAGCGAAGTGGTCGGCCAGCTGACCCTGCGCGGCAAGACCAATCCCGTGACCCTGAAGGCCACCGGCTTCAACTGCTACGAGAGCCCGATGCTCAAGCGCGAGGTCTGCGGCGGCGACTTCGAGGCCACCATCGACCGCACCCAATGGGGCGTGGACTACGGTCTGGCCTGGGGCTTCCCCAAGAACGTCAAGCTGGTGATCCAGGTCGAGGCCGTGCGCCAGTAAGACCAAACGGTCGCGCTGCGAACTTCTGATTACAAAGAGGGCCTGTTTCCCTACAAATAGGGAGGGTAGGTCCGCGGATCTGCCGCCTATGATGCAGTGCAACATAGGGAGATCTAGATGTTTCAACAGCGCAGCGTTCAACTGGCCATGGTGGCCGTGGTGCTGCTCATCCTGGTGTTCCAGGCCCTGAGCTGAGTCCCGGTTGCCCGATGCCCCCCCCAAAGCCCCGCTCCGCGGGGCTTTTTCATGTCCGCTGCATGACGGACTGTCGCCCGCAGCTGCAGCCCAGCCCCCCGCCGCTGTAGCGCATCGCCGGCGCGTGGGCACGCGGGCCGGGCTTGCGTACAGTGCGCAGCATCAAAAGGTCCTCCGATGAACGCTGCCGCCACCCCTCCCTCCCTCTACAGCCGCTGGCAGGCTTTCGCCGCGGCCACGCTGCGCGGCTTCCATGCCTATGCCAGCTGGCTGGTCAGCCTGAGCTGGAAGCGCTTCGTGCTGCTCTCGGTGCTGCTGCTGATCGGCGCCAATGTGCTGGAGAAGCTGCCACCCTTCACCTGGCGCATCACCGAGGAGGTGGAGGAGGTGGCGCCGCGGCGCAAGTCGACGCCGCCCAAGCCGCCCAAGATACCGAAGGCGATGAAGGCGCCGACGGCCGAACCCGCCCCCGCGGCCGAGCCGGCCTCCGCCGCCCGGACCGACCCGGCCAGCATCCATTACGAGGTCAGCATCGACGAACGCGGCGTGCGCATCATCCCGCGCAGCGCCGCGGCCGTGCGCGCGGCGGCCTCGGCCGCCTCCGGGGCCGGCAGCGATGTCGACCCCAACCTGCCCGCCATCGACATCAAGCTGCCACCCGCGGTCAAGCCCGAGCAGGTGCGCGAGGCGGCCGAGGAGGCCAAGCAGGCCATCGAGGAAGCCGCCCGCAACGCCCAGGAGGCGATGCAGGAGGCCGCCGACCAGGCCGCGCGCGACGCCCAGGACCATGAGCCCCAGGTGCGCGTCCGGGTGGTGCGGCTGGGCGACTTCCTGAACAACCTGGCGGTCTTCCTGGTCATCGGCTCCGCCCTGATCAAGATCACCTACAAGGGTCGCATGCAGGCCGAGGTCAAGGCCGCCCAGGCCACCGAAACGGCCGAGGCCGAATCGCTGAAGCGCCAGGTGGTGGAGGCGCGCATGGCCGCGATGCAGGCCCAGGTCGAGCCGCATTTCCTCTTCAACACCCTGGCCTCGATCGACCACCTGATCGAGACCGACCCGCCGCGCGCCTCGCAGATGCAGAAGAACCTGATCGCCCTGCTGCGCGCCTCGATGCCGACGATGCGCGAGGCCAATGCCAACGGCGGGCGCGACCTGGGCCGCGAGCTGGCCGTGATCCGCCCCTATCTGGAGATCCTGAAGGTGCGCATGGAGGAGCGGCTGCAGACCGAGATCCTGGTGCCGGACGGCCTGCTGTCGGCCGAGTTCCCCTCGATGATGATCCAGGGCCTGGTCGAGAACGCGATCAAGCATGGCCTGGAGCCCAAGGCCGAGGGCGGCAAGCTCACCGTCAGGGCCGAGATCGTGCACGGCAAGCTGGCCGTCACCGTGGCCGACACCGGCCTGGGCTTCGGCCGCGCCGCCACCGCCGGCACCGGCGTGGGCCTGGCGAACATCCGCGAGCGCCTGCAGCTGCTCTACGGCGCCCGGGCCGGCGTCACGGTCAGCGAGAACCAGCCCTCGGGCACGGTCGTCACCATCACCGTACCCTACACCACCACCCGCCACCACGGCGCAGAGGAAGGAGCGACCGCATGAAGCGCTTTCTGACATGGAGCCTGGGTCTGACCCTGCTGCTGATGCTGCTGGCCGCGGCCGGCGGTGCCTGGCTGCTGCGGGAACTGGCTGCCCAGCCCGCCTTCAGCCTCATGATCGACGGCGAGGAGCTGGCGGTGCACGGCGCCTTGCTGCCCTGGGGCGCACTGCTGTTCGGACTGACGGTCGCCGCGCTGGCGATCTTCTGCGTGGCGCTGCCGCTGGTCCTGCTGCTGGGCCTGCCGCTGCTGATCGGCGCCGGCCTGCTGGGCCTGGCCCTGCTGGCCCTGCTGAGCCTGGGCACGCTGCTGTGCTCGCCCCTGCTGCTGTTGGCCCTGCTGGCCTGGTGGCTGCTGCGCGCACGCGACAAGTCCGCCACCGGGTACAAACACCCATCCGGCACGGCCTGAACCCGTGCCGCCTGCCCTTAGCATTGCGGCCATGAGCGAATCAGCTGCCCCCCCATCCCCTGCCGAGCCGCGCGTGCGCGCCGTGCTGGCCGACGACGAACGCCTGATGCGCGAACAGCTGCGCAGCCGCCTGACCGAGGTCTGGCCCGACCTGGAGATCGTGGCCGAGGCCAAGAACGGCCTGGAGGCCGTCGAGCTGGTGCGCGAGCACCGGCCCGACCTGGTGTTCCTGGACATCCGCATGCCGGGCCTGACCGGTGTCGACGCGGCCCGCCAGATCGCCCAGCTGGGCGGCGAGGGGCCGGACGACGAGGACTGGCTGCTGCCCGAGATCGTCTTCATCACCGCTTATGACCAATACGCGGTCGAGGCCTTCGAGCAGGGCGTGGCCGACTACGTGCTCAAGCCGGCCGAACGCGAGCGCCTGCTGGTGACGGTGGCGCGCATCAAGAAGCGCCTGGCGCAGCGCCACGGCGACGGCGAGAGCGAAGCGCCCGGGCTGGCCGCCGCCGCGCCGCTGCAGCAGCTGCTGCACAAGCTCTCGGCCCAGCTGAACCCGGGCGGCAAGCCCAGCTACCTGCAATGGATACAGGCCACCGTGGGCCAGGCCATCCAGATGATCCCGGTCGAGGAAGTGCTGTTCTTCATCAGCGACGAGAAGTACACGCGAGTGCAGACCGCCAAGGTCGAGGCCCTGATACGCAAGCCGATCAAGGAGCTGGTGGACGAGCTCGACCCGCAGCTGTTCTGGCAGATCCACCGCTCGACCCTGGTCAATGCGCGCGCCATCGACGGCATCACGCGCGACTTCCGCGGCCGCCAGCTGGTGGGCGTCAAGGGGCACAACGAAAAGCTGGAAGTCAGCCGCAGCTACACCCACCTGTTCAAGGGCATGTGAGCGGGGCCTGCGCGGCGGCCGGGCTCAGCGCCGAGGGCGCGGCTCGCGCGGCGCCAGCCAGCTGGCGATGCACCATTGCGCCGCCCAGTAGGTGACGAGGACCCACAGCGAGGCCAGCGGCAGCGGCCCGGCGAACCTGTCGGTGGCCAGCAGCGCGTCCGAGACCACGAACAGCAGGCCGCCCAGGGCCAGCACGCCGGCGCCACGGCGGCGCCCCAGCACCGCGGCCTGCGCGCCCATCGCCGCCAGGCACAGCACATAGGCGACCACCGGCGGCCGCAGCTCGGCCGGCACGCCGGGCCACAGGCGGGCGAGGATGCCGCCGGCCAGCAGCGCGTAGAAGACGAAGCTCCAGGGCCAGGCCGTGAAGAAACGCTCGACGCGGGTGAAGGCCCAGAGGTAGCTCAGGTGCGCCAGCAAGAAGGCCAGCAGGCCGAAGATGAAACCCTCCCTGGGCCACAGCAACGCCACGTCGCCGGCCAGCGAGCACAAGAGACCCAGCAGCACCCAGCGCCGCGGCGCCTGGCCGCGCCCGCGCGGCCAGGCATGGGCGATGATCAGCAAGGTGGTCAGCGGCTTGAAAAGATAGACCAGCCAGATCTGGCCACCGAGGCTGCCGTAGATCGCGAGGGCCGCGCTGCACAAGCACAGCGCGGCAAGCAGGGGCGTCGAGAAGGCAAACATGGCGGCGCATCTTGGCAGAGGCGCGCCGCGCCTGCCCTAGTGGCTTCCCCGCCCCGCCTCCAGTAGCGCACAAACCGATCTGCCCAGCAGAGCCCGAGGATCCGGCTCCGCCGTTCCTGCGGGCTCGCTCCCTTGAGGGCGCGCGCAGCGCGTAGGGAATGGGCCTAACCGCCCATCAGCCCGTCGGCCTTGAACATCGCCTTGATGCCGCGCACCGCCTGGCGGATGCGCGACTCGTTCTCGATCAGCGCGAAGCGCACATGGCCGTCGCCATGGTCGCCGAAGCCGATGCCCGGCGAGACGCAGACCTTGGCCTTTTCCAGCAGCTGGCGCGCGAACTCCAGCGAGCCCAGCGCGCGGTAGGGCTCGGGGATGCGCGCCCAGATGTACATGCTGGCCTTGGGGCATTCGACCTCCCAGCCGGCTTCCGTCAGGCCCTTGTAGAGCACGTCGCGGCGGCGCTGGTAGCTGGCGGCGATGTCCTTGACGCATTGCTGCTCGCCCTCCAGCGCGGCGATCGCCGCGACCTGCAGCGGCGTGAAGGTGCCGTAGTCGTGATAGCTCTTGATGCGCGCCAGCGCGGCGACGAGATCGGCGTTGCCGACCATGAAGCCGACCCGCCAGCCGGCCATGTTGTAGCTCTTGCTCAAGGTGAAGAACTCGACCGCCACGTCCTTGGCACCGGGCACCTGCATGATCGACGGCGCCTGGTAGCCGTCGAACACGATGTCGGCATAGGCGAGGTCATGCACGACCAGGATGTCGTGCTTCTTGGCCAGCGCGACGACGCGCTCGAAGAACGCCAGGTCCACGCATTGCGCGGTCGGGTTCGACGGGAAGCCGAACACCATCATCTTGGGTTTCGGATAGCTGCCGCGTATGGTCTTCTCCAGCTCGGTGAAGAAGTCCACCTCGCTGGAGACGGGGATCGCACGGATGTCGGCGCCGGCGATCACCGCGCCGTAGATGTGGATCGGGTAGCTGGGGTCGGGCACCAGCACCGTGTCGCCGCGGTCCAGCGTCGCGAGCATCAGGTGCGCCAGGCCCTCCTTGGAGCCGATCGTGACGATGGCCTCGCTGTCGGGATCGATGGCGACGCCGTAGCGGCGCTCGTACCAATGCGAGATCGCGCGGCGCAGGCGCGGGATGCCCTTGCTGGCCGAGTAGCCGTGCGTGTCGGGCCGCTGCGCGACTTCGGTGAGCTTGGCGACGATGTGCGGCGGCGTTGCCCCGTCGGGGTTGCCCATGCTCATGTCGATGATGTCCTCGCCACGCCGGCGCGCCGCCAGCTTCAGCTCGGCGGTGATGTTGAAGACGTAGGGAGGCAGGCGATCGATGCGCGCGAAGCGGCGCTTGCTGCCGGAGGCAGAAGTCATGATGGTTTCTTCTCACGTAAGCGCCCGGAACCGTCCGAGCGACGTGGCCGGCAAGGCGCCGGACCGGGAGCGATGCTAACCGACTTGCGCCGGCGTCGCGCGCGCATAGCGGCCCGGCGATTGGCCGACATGGCGGCTGAAGGCCGTGCTGAAGGTGCTGGCCGAGCCGTAGCCGACGCGCTCGGCCACGGCGCCTATGCCCAGACCCTCGCGGCGCAGCAGCTTCTTCGCCAGCGCCATGCGCCAGGCCTGCAGGTATTCCATCGGCGGCATGCCCACGCAGCGGATGAAGCGCTCGAAGAAGGCCGAGCGCGACAGCGCCGCCTCGGCCGCCAGTTGCACCACGGTCCAGGGCCGCGCGGGATCGCCATGGATGCCGCGCATCGCCAGCGCGATGCGCGGATCGGCCAGCCCGCGCAGCAGGCCCGGCGGCGCGGACTCGTCGTCCTCATGGCCCGCCCCCGAGCGCAGCGTCTCGATCAGCAGCAGCTCGACGCAGCGCTCCAGCACCAGCTCGCGGCCGCTGCGCCGGCCCCGGGCCTCGGCATCGATCAGCCGCACCAGCTGCTCCAGGCGCTCGACGCCGCGCACCCGCATCAGCGGCGGCAGCAGCGAGACCAGCAGCGCCGCGTCCGGCGAGTCGAACACGAAGAAGCCGCCCAGCAGGCGCGCGTCCGGCGGCCCGTCCTGCCGGCCGTGGCGCACCTCGTCCATGGCCAGGGCCGAAGCGACCTTCGGGTCGATCGGCTGCGGCGCCGCCGGCTCGAAGCCGGACAGGGTGAAGCCCGGCGTCTGCGGCAGCAGCACGAAGTCGCCGGCCGCCAGCTCGACCGGCGCGCTGCCGTCGACCGCCAGACGGCAGGCCCCCTCCAGCACGACGCAGAAGCTCGGCTCGCCGAACTCGGCATAGCGCACCGCCCAGCGGCCGGCGCCGCTGATGCCCTTGGAATGCACGGCGCGCGGCTGCAGCAGCGCAATGACCTCACCCAGCGGATCGTTCATGAATGACCGGACTTTCGCAAATCAATCCTGGATTTTTAATTGTAGATCGTCCTGCCATCCATCCCTATCGTTCGGTCCGTGCTCCTTCTCCTCCCTCTTCACCCACACAAGGAACCCCAGATGGCTACGCAACAACAGCAAACCCCACCGAACACCGTGCTGATCACCGGCTGCTCCTCCGGCTACGGCCTGGAGACCGCGCGCCATTTCCTCGCCCAGGGCTGGCACGTGATCGCGACGATGCGCCGCCCGCGCGCCGAGCTGCTGCCCGCCTCCGAGCGGCTGCGCGTGCTGGCGCTGGACGTCACGCGGCCCGACAGCATCGCCGCCGCGCTGGAGGCCGCCGGCCCGATCGACGTGCTGGTCAACAACGCCGGCATCGGCCTGTTCGGCGCCTTCGAGGCCACGCCGATGGCCACGACGCGCGAGATCTTCGAGACCAACACCTTCGGCACGATGGCGATGACGCAGGCGGTGCTGCCGCAGTTCCGCGCGCGCCGCGCCGGCGTGATCGTCAACGTCACCTCCAGCGCGACCCTGGCGCCGATGCCGCTGGTGGCCGCCTACACCGCCAGCAAGCAGGCCATCGAGGGCTTCACCGGCGCGCTGGCGCTGGAGCTGGAGGCCTTCGGCGTGCGCGCCAAGCTGGTCGAGCCGGGCTATGCGCCGAGCACGCAGTTCGCCGCGAACGGCGCCGCGCGCATGCAGGGCCTGATCACCGAGGCCTATGCGCCGCTGGCGCAGGGCATCTTCGCGGCGCTGGCGAACCAGGGCGCGTTCACGCGGGAGTCCGACGTGGCCGAGGCGGTCTGGCAGGCCGCCCATGACCGCAGCGGGCGGCTGCGCTTCGCCGCGGGGGCCGACGCGGTGGCGCTGGCCGGCAAGGCGCGCTGACGCGGGAACGAGCCGGCTGGCTCAGTCCGCCTTCTGCTGCGCCGCCGCCGTCGCCGCCGCCTTGGCCGCCAGCTGCTCGCGCATGCGCTTGAGTTTCTCGCGCGGGTCTTCCTTGGGCCCGCCGCCCTCGTTCAGCTTCATCTCATTGATGAAGCGGCTGGGGATGCCCATCACGGTCTCGCGACCCTTCTTGCGCCGCCGCAGGGTCGAAACGCCAAGGGTCTTGCGCGCGCGGGTGATGCCCACGTACATCAGGCGCCGCTCCTCCTCGAGCCGCTGCGGCGTCATCTCCTCGTCGTCGGCCTTGAAGGGCAAGAGCCCCTCGTTGACGCCGGCCAGGAAGACATGCGGCCATTCCAGGCCTTTGCTGGCATGCAGCGTGGTCAGCACCACCTGATCCTGCTCGTCGCCGCGCTCGGCCAGCGAAAGGATCACGCTGATGGTCTGGGCGACGTCGAGCACCGACTTCTTCGGCTCCTCGAAGCTGCCGCCGCCGTCCTGCGTGATCTCGCCGCCGCAGCGCTTGGCGACCCAGTCGACGAAGTCCAGCACATTGCCCCAGCGCGCCTGTGCAACCTTCTCGTTCTCCTCGTTGTCCAGCAGGTGCTGCTC